>Ga0326597_10000416_pt1 | contig 76222 bp, 63 predicted proteins | sample RVTome_12_FD_203789 | JGI IMG/M metagenome (GOLD analysis project Ga0326597, IMG submission 203789) | Soil microbial communities from uranium-contaminated site in the Upper Colorado River Basin, Wyoming, United States - RVT100D185 | ecosystem: Environmental > Terrestrial > Soil > Contaminated >...
GCGGATCTCCAGCTCCTTGGGGTCCAGGGGCACACGGAACAGCTCGTCGATATGGTCCAGCGCTCCCGCGGCCCGCTGGAGCACGACCACCTGCTGCGAGAATTCCCGCACGGGCACGAATAGCCGCTGGATGTATTCCATGAAAGCGACCAGCACGCCGATCGTCAGCACGCCGGTAAGCAGCTCGCCTGCCGAATACCAGAGCATGAAAGCAATGGTCAGGGTGGAGATGCCTTCCACCAGCGCGAAGAGCAGCGCGTCATAGACGTTCGACTGGTTCTGATTGACCAGGTAGCGCCGGTTGAGCCGCTTGAAGCGCTCGATGGCGTGGCGCTCGGCGCCATAGAGCTGAATGGTCTTGATGCCGTTGAGGCATTCCTGCAGGTAGCCCGTGGCCTCGGACAGGCTCTGCCGCGCGCGGAAGAACACGCGGCGGATGCGCGCCTGGAAGAAGGTTACCACGACGGCCAGGATGGGCAGCAGCAGCAGCAGGATCAGCGTCAGCCGCCAGTCCAGCAGGAACATCATGGTCAGATAGGCGATGGTCTTCAGCCCGTCCATGAACAGGGACAGTGCGCCCGTGGCCAGCACCTCCCCCAGCGCCTCGATGTCGCTGGTCACGCGGGTCAGCACCGTGCCGATGGGATGGGTATCGAAGAAGCTGCGCGGCAGGCGCAGGCTGCGCCGGTACACCACGTCGCGCAGGGCGGCGATGATCTGCTGTCCGATGCGCTGCATCAGGGAGACATAGAACGCATCGGCCAGATACCCCACCAGCACCACACCCATGGCCAAAGCCACCAAGCGCAGCAGGGGCTCGCGCATGCCGGCCAGGTCGCCCGTCTCGGCGGCGGGGAGGATCAGCGAGTCGATGGCCACCTTGGTCAGGTACGGCACCAGCATGGCCGCCACCGCCGAGACGGGCATCATGACCAGCACCACAATCAGGCCCACGCGATGCCGCCGGACCAGCGCCCACAGCTCCCGCCGCAGGGTCGTCCTGTCCAGATGATGTACGTCCGTCGTCATGCCGCGGGCATCCTCAGTTGGGCGATGAAGGGGTGGCGGCATCCGCCGGGTCGCCGGGAATCGCTGGGGGGGCCTCGTGCTGCAGCAGCCATGCATCGCGATAGGGCCCCGGCTCCCGAATCAGCTCGGCATGGGTGCCCGTGGCCTGCACGCGGCCTTCGGCCAGCACCACGATGCGCTGGGCGCGCTCCAGCACGGAGACGCGATGGGACACGATGAGCAGCGCCCGCGCATGCTGAAAGCGGTAGATCTGGTCGATCAGGTAGCGCTCCGTCTCGTGATCCACCGCCGAGAGCACATCGTCCAGGATCAGCAGGTCGCAGGGCTTGAGCATGGAACGGGCCAGGGAGATGCGCTGCTTCTGCCCGCCGGAGAGCGTGATGCCCTTCTCCCCGACCATGGTGTCCAGCCCCGCCGGAAAGCGGGAGACATCCTCTGCCAGAGACGCCGCCTCCGCCGCCGTGTCGACGGCCTGGGGCGCCTCGCCCTCCACCGCGCCGAAGCTGATGTTGTCGCGCACCGAATCGGAGAACAGGAACGGCTCCTGCGTCACGGTGACGATGTGCCGCCGCAGGGTGGCCAGACTGATGTCGCGCACGTCCATGCCGTCCCACAGCACGGCGCCGGGCGGGGGCGTGAGATAGCGGTTGAGCAGATTCACCAGTGTCGTCTTGCCGCTGCCGATGGCGCCGAACAGACCCACGATCTCGCCGGGATGAATCTCCAGGGATACCCCGCCCAGCTTGGGATGGGCCGGATCATCGGGGTAGGCATAGGTCAGCTCCCGCACCGCCAGCCCCTCCTGCATGGGCGCCTGGGCCGCCTGCTCCGCATCCGCCACCAGGGGCGGCAACTCGGGCTGCATGCGGAAGATGGTCTCCAGGCTGATCAGCGCCGTGATGCCCCGCTGCACCATGAACATCATGAAGGTCATGCCCATCAGCGGCGGCACGAGCATGGTCAGATACAGGCCGTAGGAGAGCAGCCCCCCCACGGACATCTCGCCGCGCACCACCATCATGCCGCCTACCAGCATCAGCACCACCTTGAGGCCGTTTACGATGTGGGTCAGGATGGGCAGCAGGTATGCGCGGATATTGGACATGCGGATGGCACTGTTGCGCACCTCGCGGCTGTGCCCGTTGAACGTATCCTCCGCCCAGCGATGGGCCCGATAGGCCGAGAGCACGTTGAGCCCGTTGTAGGATTCCACCGTGAAATCCGACAGGCGCTGCAAGGCCTCCATCTGCTTGAGCTGCTCGTGCCGCAGACGGCGCAGCCCGATCTGCAGCAGGATGAAGGCAATCACGATGGGAATCGCGCAGTAGAGGGTCAGCCACGGCGAGATCTGATACATGAAATAGGGCGCCAGGGTCAGCGTGCCCACGGCATTGAACATCTGCATGATGCCGAACCCCATCATCATGCGCACGCCGTTGATGTCGTTGTTGATCCGCGAAATAATGGCCCCGCTCGGATGCTCCATGAAGAAATTCCGTTGCAGGGAGGCCAGATGGGTCAGCAGCCGGTTCTTGAGGTCATACTCCACCCGGCGGCCCGGGAAGAAGAAGAACAGGCGCGAGCCGGTGCGCGTGCCCATCACCAGCAGGGCGAAGACCAGCACCCAGGCAATGCGGTTGAAAAAGCCCGCCGTGTCCGGCTGTGGACTCTGGGAGAGCAGGTCCACCGCCTGCTGCAGGTAGCGTGGAATGGAAAGGCTCATCCACAGGGTGAGCCCCAGCAACACGAAGCCCGCCACATAGGAGAGCCAGTGTTCCCGGACGAGGGACAGCAGAAAGCGAAGTCGGTCCATGCCTTGCCGTTGCGAGTGGCGACCCTTGCTGGTGCTGACGCCCGGCTTTCCGCAGATTGCGCGGTGTGGCCGGTCAGCGGAGAGCAAACGGCGGTGAGGGGCCGGGGGCCGGCGGGGGCCGGCGCATGGCCATTGCCGGCGCCGCGCCGACCCATAATTGTAACCCAAGCCGGAGGCATTGCAACCGAGCATGGCCGCGCCACCGTCCGCGCAATGGCGCCGGACGCCCATCCGCCGGCCACGCCCGGCGCGATGCCGTCCTCGCCCTGCCGCAGCGCCCGGGGTCGCGGCCGCGCCGCGCCGGGTCTGTCGCACCCGCCGTGCCGCCGCCCATGAGTGCCGCATTCACGTCCATCACCGTGCACGAGAGCGAACTGCCCCAAGCACGGCGCAAGGCGCTCCATGCGGCCCTGGCCGCCGGGGATATCGCCGGCAAATGGCTCTATGACAGCCCGGCCCAGGCCCAGTGCTGGCTGGAATATCACCAGGCCTATTCCCCCTCGCGCACGGACACGGCCCTGCAAGGCCTGTATGACCAGGCATTTCAGCGGGCGCTGGCGGCCCTGGACGGGGACCTGCCCTGGCATGCGGTCAGTCTGGGCTGCGGAGGCGGGCGCAAGGACCGCGCGTTGCTGGAGCAGGCAGCGCGCATGGGGCGGGATGCCGCACAGTTGCACTACACGCCCCTGGACAGCAGCCCGGCCCTGGTGCTCGAAGCCCTGGGAGAGGTGCGCGCCGGACATCCCCGCGTGCGGCAGCATCCGCTGGTGGCCGACCTGGGGGCCGCCCCGCCCCTGGGCCCGTGGCTCGGAAAGCAGGAGGGCGGCGCCACGGCGCGGCTGTACACCTGCTTCGGCATGATTCCCAACTTCGAGCCGGCGCCCTTCCTGGCCTATCTGCGCGGACTGCTGCGCCCGGCGGATCGGCTGTTGCTCTCGGCCAACCTCTCACCGCGGGGCTTTCCCACGGATCAGCCGCGCATTCTGCCCCAATACGACAACCCCCATGCGCGGCGCTGGTACTGGTGCCTGCTGGATCACCTGGGCGTACCGCCGGGACACCTGGTGCTCTCCGTGGAGGCGCGGGCCCTGGAGCCCACGGGCAATGCCTGGCGCATCGAAGCCCGCGGGCGGGTGCGCCATGCCTTCGTGCTGCCCGTGGAGGGGCAGACGCACCGGTTCGCGGAGCATGCGGCGCTGCGCGTGTTCTTCTCCAACCGCTTCACGCGCGGCGGCATCGGTCCCCTGCTCGCCACGGCCGGTCTGGTAATCGAGGATGAATGGCTGCACCCCGGTGGGGAGGAAAGCATTTTCCTGCTACGGGCAGGGAGCTAAGTCTTTGCTAGCTTTCTGAGCGTATTCCTATGCTTGACGACGAACCGGTCTAACATCGTTTGTGTATCATAAAATGAGTTTGAATCTACTCCATTCTCTTCGGACAACCCTAGCAAATCTCTTATGCGTTTCAGCTCATTGATTGTCACCTCCCTTGCAAGTCCCGGATATGGAATCGTTGCCACTCGGACCATTCGACGTCCTCGGAGGAATAGTTTTTGCTCCTTAAGAATATCGACTTTATTGTGCTGAGTATCACCACGTTGAAACCCAAAACGAGAAAGAATTCTATACAATTGCCCATAGGTAATGTTCCGTTCGCCTCTCCGCAAGCTCCTGCACCATCCTTCTAGCACTCTCGCAATCTCCGCTACTTCTTGATCAGAAGAATAAGCCTTGATCTGTTTCCTATTTTTTCCAGCGAATTTTGCCATATTATGAGATGCAATGCAGAGCATCAAATCATATAATTGACTCTTATTTACATTGGATAGCGTTAATTTATTTCTGTCTAAATGCAATATCGCAGACATCAAAGCCGTCCTTTTGTTCCCATTATGAAACGGATGATTTAAACAGATTCCAAACATTAGAGAAGCAGCATTTCTGCATGGTGTATTATATTTCAGCCACTCAGCGGAGCCAACATGTTGTCTTGATACTGCCGATTCCAGCAATCGTTGATCCTTCACTCCTGCTGGGGAAACGGGATCATCCGTGTCCGCAAACTCGCTGCAGACATGGTAGTGAATTTGGATAATTTCGTCTGTTGTGAGAGTCTCCAATTTCCAGCAGTCCACACTCAAGAATGTTTATTACATAGGCTACGTAGACAATTAATCAGTATGAAATATGTACTTCACTTGCGAAATCAATGCAATGTGAAATAGGGGATTTACTCCTACCGCCGATAGGCTTCCATGACAGCGCGAATGCGCGCCACCTGATCCACCTCGTGGGTGCGGATGAAGTCCGTGCCCCCCAGCATGGCCAGCACCGCGAAAAAGGGTTCGGCCGCCCGCCGGTGCTCATCGCCGAAGAAGTCCTGGGCGTGGGGCAGGATGTTCATGGTGGGAAAGCCCAACCGCCGCAGGCGAAAGGTGTGCAAAAAGGTGTGCAGCTGATGGTTCACGCGCAGGGCGCCATCCTGCAGATTGGCATAGTAGAACCCCAGGCCCGGATCGATGATGCAGCGCCGCACCCCGGCCGCGGCGGCCTGGGCCGTGCGTTCGCGGAAATGGGCCTCCATCTCCCCCTGCATGTCGTCATAGAAGCTGAAATCGCTCACCTCGCGCACCGTCTCGCCCTGCACGTAACACAGGATCACCGCCACATTGAACCGCGCGGCCAGGGCCAGCACGTCCTCCTGGGCCTGGGCGCCGGTGAGGTTGAACACGGCCGCCCCCGCGCGCGCCGCGCCTTCCAGCACTTCCGGATAGTAGCTCTCCACGGAAACCAGGATGCCCTCGGCACTGAGCGCCTTGACCACGGGGCGCAGCCGCGCCAGCTGCTCCGCTGGTGAGACGCGCGGCGCCTCGGGCAGGGTGGATTCCGCGCCGATGTCGACGATGTCGGCCCCCTGGGCGGCCAGCAGGCGGCCCCGCGCGATGGCCTGCGCCGGGGTGGTGCAGATGCTCTCCCGGTACCAGGACTCCGGGGAGAGGTTGATCACGCCCACCAGCGCGCGCCGCCGGGCGAAATCGAAGGGCCGGCCGCCGATGTCGAATCCCGGCACGGTGGCCGAGGCATCCTGGCCATGGCTGGCCAGCAGTTCCTTGAGCGCGAGCAGATCCAGCATGACGTCAGCGCAGCCCCTTCGTGTTAGAACTGGCCATGATCTTGCATTTTTGTCTGGGAGAGCTGACCGCGGCCAGTCCCGCCGCGGCGGTCGTTGGGCCTCCCGCGCCGTTGCCCCGCGCGGCATGACGATGTGGCCGGCGGGCAGTGCGGGAACACCGGCAGGCGCCGGGCGCCCCGGTGGCATGCAAACCCAGACGCCATGGAGTGCATTTTGACGGTATCACGCAACGGATCGAATCGGCACGTGGTGCTGCTGTGCCTGTGCCTCATGCTGGCCCTGAGCGCCTGCGCCACCAGCCGCAACCGCCCCACCATGGGCTACGGCTACGACAACGCCTCCGCCGGCAACGGCGAGGTGAAGGACAACAAACCGGACATCTGGCAGTCCGACCATCCCCGCGTGCGGCATTTCCGCAACTATTACAGCAACACGCGCACGGTGCGCGTGGCCCTGGAGAACGGACAGCGCTACCTGCCCACCATCACCAAGGTTTTCGAGCAGCAGCGTCTGCCCCAGGAACTGGCCTATCTGCCCATGCTCGAGTCCCTGTTCGAGAACCGCGCCACCTCGGCCACCGGGGCGCGCGGGCTGTGGCAGTTCATCCCCCAGACCGCCAAGCACATGGGGTTGCGGGTGGGCATGATGGTCGATGATCGGCTAAACTGGCTCAAGGCCACCAAGGCCGCCGCGCGCTATCTGGATTCCCTGGGCAACCAGTTCAACTACAACTGGGCGCTGGCCCTGGCCGCATACAACGGCGGGCCGAGCTATGTGGAACAGGCCATGCGCAGCCAGCGCAGCTGGAATTTCTGGGATTTGCGCCTGCGCCGTGAGACCACGGAGTATGTGCCGCGCTTCATCGCCATGGTGCAGGTAGCCCGCGAGCGCTACCGCAACCTCACCCCGACCCTGTAACCCCGATCCCGCAACCCCGTGCCGGACGGCCCCGCGCCGTCCGCGCCGCAACACCGGCAGCCGCATGAGCATCTCACGCGCCGCAGGGCGCACTCCGCAGGACCCCCGACCGCTGGAACTCACCCCCGGTTTCACCATGCATGCGGAAGGCTCCGTGCTGGTCGCCACCGGCAATACCAAGGTCATCTGCACAGCCAGTGTGGAAGATCGTGTGCCGCCCTTTCGCAAGGGCTCCGGCGGCGGATGGGTGACGGCGGAATACGGCATGCTGCCCCGCGCCACAAACACCCGCTCGAACCGCGAAGTCACGGCGGGCAAGGCCGGTGGGCGCACCCTGGAAATTCAACGCCTGATCGGCCGCTCCCTGCGGGCGGTAACCGATCTGGACGTGCTGGGCGAGCACAGTGTGCTGATCGACTGCGACGTGATCCAGGCGGACGGGGGCACCCGCACCGCCTCCATCACCGGCGCCTTCGTGGCGCTGGTGCTGGCCCTGCGCCAGCTGGGTGAGCGGTACACCTTCACCAGCGCTCCGGTGACGGGACATCTGGCCGCCATCAGCGTGGGCCTGCTGGCCGGCGTGCCCCTGCTGGACCTGGACTACGCCGAGGATTCCCGCGCCGATGTGGACATGAACGTGGTGATGACCGAACAGGGGGACTTCGTGGAAGTGCAGGGCACCGCCGAGGGCGCTGCCTTCGGCCGCCAGCACCTGAACGCCATGCTCGATCTGGCCGAGGCGGGCATCCTGCGCCATATCGAGGCCCAGCGCGCCGTACTGGAAGGCCGCCTGGTCTGAGAACCGCCAGGAGTGAGGCCGTTGCCTTCGCCTCCGCCGCGCCTTACACTCAAACTCCCGCAGGACCCGCCTGATCGCAGATACGGGGTGTGGCGCAGCCTGGTAGCGCACCTGCTTTGGGAGCAGGTTGTCGGAGGTTCGAATCCTCTCACCCCGATTCAGCCCACCGGGCGGCCAACACACCACGCCCGATCCTGGCCGGCGCGGCGCTTCATTGCCGTACCACCGTGAACACACCCACGGCCGGCTCAGGGCAGAAGCCATACGTGGCATAGTTGCCCAGCGCCGTGGTGCCATTGATAGTCGCAGTGGCCGTCATCGGACAGATGACAGCGCTCAGCGTGAAGCTGGCGGCATTGCTGGAGCGATTCAGCGTGCCCGTCAGATTGCCCCCGTTGGTGGTGCTGGAGGCCGGGAACACGGCGGACCAGTTTCCCGTGAGATTATCGAAGCCATCGGCTATCGACAGGGTGAGCGTGCCCATGTTGCCGCTGGTCTGCTCCGTGGCCGTGCCCGTCCAAATTCCCGTGAGGGAGGGGGCGTCACCCAGTTCGGTGTCTGCGCTGGGCAGGCAGCCACCAGCCAGTCCAGCCAGCAGCATCAGGCAAAGCAGCGCTGCATTGCGCCAATCGACGCTCGGGCGGCAACGCTGCGGAGGCGGTGTTCCGGTAATCATCGGTCGATCCGGGAAGAGCGTTGAGGCAGTGCCGCCAACGGCACTGCCCAGATCACCAGCGGTAGACATAGTTCACGACGACCTGATCAGGCTGGAGCCCTACGGTCAGCGGCGGCTCGGACGGCGTCGTCCGACCGGCATGATCCATGGCGCTGCTCTCCGTCGCGTACTGCACCAGTAGTACGGCACCGATCATTCCCAGGATGATGGTGTACGATACCTGCTTCCGCGCTTCCTCGTAGAGGTCTTTTGCCCTCTCGTACTTGTCGAAGTCCACGTCCCGCCGCGCGTCAGCGGCCAGATCCCCCGCCTCCTCCGCCAGGGCCTGGGTCTGGTATTGGTTCAGCACCGCCAGCCCGAGCACCGCGATACCCGTGTAGAGCTGCCAGCGCGATGCCTCCACCGCCACCTCCGGCGGCCGGGCGGCCTCGGCCACACCGGCCACCTGGTTGGCGAACCACGGCACCTGCGAGTCGATGTAGTCGATGAAGTCCCCGCGGTACGGGCGCGGCGTAATGGAGCGCATGATCTCCGCCGTGCTGCCGTCAATCATTTCCACGGTGGTCTGGATTGCGCCCGCCACCGCGACGAGCGTGCCGGTCACCACAAAGTCCACCCCTTTCAGCCTGCCTGCTTCGATGGCCTTGCGTGGGTCGCCAAGGGCCAGGCTCAGATCCTGTTCCCCGAGCAACGTGCCGAGCTGGTCACGGCTCATCACGCGAAACAGCCCCGTATTGACCAACTCGCTGCGCAGCCGGTTGGTGACTGCACGGCCTTCATGCTGGCCTATGCCTTCCAGGGTGAAATCCCATACGGCAATGATGCTGGTTTGACGCGCAGACTTGGAGGAGGGGCGGTCCTGTGCCAGCGCAAGCGATGCACCGATCAGCAAGCTGATGGCGATGACGGTGGGAAATGCCAGAAACGGTCGAACAAACGGCGGTCTCGTGTTCATGTCGGCATCGGCGACATCGCCAAAGTGTCCATCAGCGACACGCTGCCTTTGCGACCAAGAGGTTTACCGACGCATGTCACATGCTTGCTGAGATGCTCTGCTACACGAAATGATACGCCGACACTCAGTTTCCTCCTTGATGAATGTCACAGATTCTCGCCAGGGAGCACTTGAGCGCATGCGAGCGGGATCATTGCCCGCCACCTGACCTCGGGACGGCCTCCGAGCGCCAATCATGCCTGCCGCAGCGATGACTGATGCGAAAGGGGCGAGACAGATGCACTACCGCCGCGGTAGGTTCGGGATACCCCCCGGTCATCTGGTCGCGCTTCGCCGTGAGTTGCTGGAATGCGTCATGTCCTCCTTGCGACGTCGCACCGCCAATGCCTCGAACTTCCATACACGACCGAACGCTTAGGGAATCCGCCATGGCTCATCCAATCAGCCGTACCTTGCGCGGACTGCTGATAGCCTGTGCGCTTTGCAGCGCCATTCCGGCGGTCAGCGGCGCCGCCGAAATTGAGCCCCGCGGCGCGGCGCCGGACGCCCCGGTATCTCCACAAGAGATGATGCTGGCGCCACTGGAGGCGGTGCTGGAGTCCTTCGCCCGCTCGCCGCGGGAACTGGTCACCCTGCGCTTCGTCTACTACCAGCTCACGGTGAAGTCCCTGGCGGAGTTGATGTTTTTGCCCGATCCACAAGGGGAGGTGGATTTCTCCGACCTCAGCCCAGCCATCGCGGCATATCAGCTTGCGCTGGGTGCCGAGCCCACCGGGAAATTGCTCTTCGGGCAATACGATCAGCTCCTGCACCGCGCCATGTACGTCCAGCGGCGCAACATGGGCCCCATGTCCATGAAACGCGTGGACATTGCCGCGCCACAGCCGGGGCCGGTTTCGCTGAAGGGCTCCTGGCGTGAGGAAGCCAGTGCCTCCGCGGCAAACGTCACCGAGATCCGCTGCCGGCCTCCGGAACAGCGCTGTACCGAAGCCCATGCCCAGGTCGGCCGGTCGGGGCTGGACAGCACGCTGCGCGAATGGCGTGTGGTGGAATGGAGCAGCCAGCGGCTGCTGGCGGTCAGCGAGGATGACCCCTGCCTGGCGCAGTCACTGGCCGTGGACCTGCGCAGCGGACGCAGCGAGATGGTGCACACGCCCAGCTCGGACGAGGCCGCCTGCCGTTCGTCCGGCACGGCGGCCCGGCGGTTTCACCTGGTTGCCAGCTACCAGTTGTTCTCGGAGATCACGGATGACCCCATGCAGGAGTACATGAACCCCGCGGCGACCCGGCGCCTGGGTGCCTCGGGGCAGTAGCACACCGCCAACATTCCCTTTTGGAATGCGAGGGGGCGCTGCCCCCTCGCGCTCGCCCGCAAGGGAGCACGCCCCTCCTCCGCGACATCCCAACGTTGAGCGTTGGTTGCGCAGTAGGGGGGCATCAGGTAGCGACATTTCCGTGTTGCGCGTGCCACCTACCAGCAGGCCAGCGTCACGGAATCGCTGATATCCACGCCCGACACCGTGGCGTTCTGGAAGGAAATGCCGGCGCCGAGCCCATTGCCTTTGTCCACGACGCCGCCGCCGGCGATACCGGCATTATCTTCGATTTCAACACCATAGTTTGTCGGGGGATTGTTGCACGATTCAAATGGTGCCGTATCAGGCGTGTCCGGATCCCAAATGCCGATCACGGCTGGCGTGTAGCTGTTGTCCATCCCCACAATGAGCGGAATGTTGCCATCCGGCGCGTCCACCGCGTTGCTGAAGGCGCCACCCCTCGGTGGCGTGTCTTCCAGCCCCCAGAACAGGCCATATTCAAACGTACTGCCTATCCGGCGGATACCGCCCATCAGCGCGGCGGCAAAGCTGTCGCCACCACTGCCGAAGCCCATGGCTGCCACGGAGCCTCCATCGCTGATCGTGGACTGCACCTGAAACAGCACGAGCGTGGATGTGGCCAGCGTGGCCAGATCGCTGTCGAACACGATGGCAGCCTCGGTGGCTCCCGCCGTGATGGGACCATCGGCAGTGTCCTGGGTCACCGTGCCGTCGACCACCGTGAAGGCCAAGCCGCTGATCGTCCCGCTGGTGATGACGTTGGTTGTGGAGTCGTCTGTGGAACCGCCGCCGCTGCTGCTGCTGTCACTGCCGGCACACCCGGCAGCGAGCGCCATGGCACCGACAAGCAGGCAGATGAACAGCGGACGGGGAAAGAAGCGTGTGCGCATGATTTCTCCTCGCAGCACCACGCCGGGGCTTGCACTGGATGGCAGCACCTTGCGCGGATTTGCTGCATGCGTCACGTCCTCCTGTCTTCATTATAGGCCCCCGGCACCTTGTTGTCAGGCCACCGTTGTCAGGCCACCGCCACGGAAAACCGCCAGACGCGTTCTTGCGCGGCCGCCATCCGCCGCTACGGCACGCGAAACCACACGGTGGCCAGGGGCGGCAGGGTGATTTCCATGGAGCAGGGGAAATCGTGCAGGGGCGTGTTGTGGGCCTCCACGGCGCCCAGGTTGCCCACGCCGCTGCCGCCATAGAGCGGGGCGTCGGAGTTGAGGATTTCCGTGTAGCGTCCGGCCGTGGGCACGCCCACGCGATAGCCGTTACGGGGCACGGGGGAGAAGTTGCTCGCGCAGAGCAGGGCCCGGTCGCCCGGCGCACCGCGCCGCAGGAAGATCAGCACATTCTCATCCGCGTTGTAGCTGTCCAGCCACTGAAACGTGGACGGCTCGATGTCCGTGCGCCACAGGGCCGGCTCTGCCCGGTACAGCCGGTTCAGGTCGCGCACCAGGGCATACAGGCCCCCGTGCGCCGGATCCTCCAGCAGGTGCCAGTCGAGGGAATGGTCATGGTTCCATTCCCGCGGCTGCCCGAATTCGCAGCCCATGAAGAGCAGTTGCCGCCCGGGATGCGCCCACATGTAAGTGTAGAGCGAGCGCAGGTTGGCGAACTTCTGCCAGCGGTCGCCGGGCATCTTGCCGTACATGGAGCCTTTGCCGTGCACCACCTCGTCGTGGGAGAAGGGCAGCACGAAATTCTCGCTCCAGGCATAGATCAGCCCGAAGGTGAGGTCCTTGTGGTGGTAGCGCCGGTGCACGGGCTCCCGGGTGAAATACTCCAGGGTGTCGTGCATCCAGCCCATGTTCCACTTGAAGCCGAAGCCCAGCCCACCCGCGTACAGGGGCCGGCTTACACCGGGATAGGCCGTGGATTCCTCCGCGATCATCAGGACGTTGGGAAAGCGGGCATGGGCCAGCTCATTGACCTGCTTGAGGAAGTCGATGGCCTCCAGGTTCTCCCGCCCGCCGAAGCGATTGGGCACCCATTCCCCCGCCTTGCGGCTGTAGTCCAGGTAGAGCATGGAGGCCACCGCGTCCATGCGCAGCCCGTCCACGTGGAACTCATCGAGCCAGTACAGGGCATTGGCCACCAGGAAATTGCGCACCTCGTTGCGCTCGTAATTGAAAATGTAGGTGTCCCAGTCCGGGTGCGTGCCCTTGCGCGGGTCCAGATGCTCGAACAGCGCCGTGCCGTCAAAGCGGGCCAGGGCGAAGTCATCCTTGGGGAAGTGCGCCGGCACCCAGTCCAGGATCACGCCGATGCCCGCCTCGTGCAGGGTATCGACCAGAAAGCGCAGGTCGTCCGGCTCGCCGAAGCGCGCCGTGGGCGCATAGTAGCCGCTCACCTGATAGCCCCAGGAGCCACCGAAGGGATGTTCCATGATGGGCATGAACTCCACGTGGGTGAAGCCCAGCTCCGCCACGTACCGGGCGAGCTGCGGCGCGATCTCGCGATAGCTCAGCAGGCGCTCGGGCTGGGCCGGGTCGCGCCGCCAGGAGCCCAGGTGCAGCTCGTAGATGGCAATCGGCTCGTGCCATGGGTCGGACTTGGCCCGCCGGCGCATCCAGTCCCGGTCCGTATGCTTGTGGCGGGAGCGATACACGCGGGAGGCCTGGCTCGGCGGCAGTTCCATGGCCTGGGCAAAGGGATCGACCTTGAGCCGCTGCTTGCCGTCGGCACCGCGAATCTCGAACTTGTACAGGTCGCCCGCGCCCGCGCCGGGGATGAACAGCTCCCAGATGCCCGCGCTGCCCAGGCTGCGCATGGGATGGCGCCGCCCGTCCCACTCGTTGAAATCTCCCACCACGCTCACGCCGCGGGCATTGGGGGCCCACAGGGCAAATGCAACGCCGCTCACGCCGTCGATGCGGCGCACATGGGCACCCAGCTTGTCGTAGAGGCGCTCGTGGGTGCCCTCGCCGAACAGGTGCAGGTCCATCTCGCCCACGGTGGGCAGAAAGGCATAGGCATCGCGCACGGACTGCTGGTTGCCGTCGGCAAAGGTGTAGCGCAGCCGGTAGGGCGCCACCTGCTGCTCGCCGGGCAGCAGCACACCGAACAGCCCCTCGGGCGACTCGGCGTGCAGCGCGACCGTGGGCTCGCCCTTGCGCAACAGGTGCACGGCCGTGGCGCCAGGCCGGTAGGTGCGCACCAGCAACCCCGCCGGGGTCGGGTGCATGCCCAGCACGCCGTGGGGATCGTGCCATTGCAGCGTGGTGATGGCCCGGCGGTCGGCCGGACTCAGGGGCGGGGGCGTCTTGCCTCGGGCACCCTTGGCGGGTGTCCTGGTGCGCGACTTGGGGGTAGGGGTGTCTTTTTGGCTCATAGCTCCGTGGTCTGTGGGTCATGGGTGCCGGGCGGCGTCAGTCCGCGGGAGGTGCCACGATCATTGTGCCCGACCAGCACCGGCGAGAAGCGCAGGCGCAGCGCCACCATGCGCATGGCATCGCTGAGCGGGCGCTGGGGGGCCAGCACGGCATCGAAGAACAGGTTCTGCGCCTGCTCCAGGCTCGGCTGCACGCGCAGCCGCCGGGCCAGCGCGATGAGCTGGCCGGCCACTTCCCACTGCTCGTCCGTGTCCTCGTCGATGGCGCTCTGCACGGCACCGGTGATGATGTCGTCAAAAATCCGGCCCGATTCCCCGGCGGTCACCGCCAGCCCGTGGCGCGCCATCTCCTGGGATATCTCCACGGCGCGCTCATAGGCCTCCGGGTCGGCGCTGCGCTGCTGCCGGCGAATCTCCTCCTCGAAGCGGCGCCGCAGGGTGTATTCGGCGGCGGTGCGCAGCTCTGCGGGGAGTTCCAGCCCGCTGTCGGCCAGCATTTCCACGATGCGGCGGTTGTCCTCGTAGAGCCGGGCATATTGCTCCGCGAAGGTATCCACCAGGTTGCCGAACATGACCTCCGCGATGCGTCGCCGGCCGCCGGGCAGCACATTGTCCAGGCCGAACTCCTCCGGCCCGAAGTCGCGCTCCACCTGCCGCAGCAGTTGGGGCAGCGATGCGCCGGAAAAGCGGGACCATAGCCGCCGGCTGGCGGACTTGAAGCGAGCGTCGCCGGGATAGGGCTTGAGCGCACAGTAGAAGTCGATCCCGCCGAAGTGCATGGCGGCCAGGGAGAAATCGTGACGCGAGCCGGTGGCCAGGCTCTCCAGCGTCAGGCGGCAGGTCGCCAGGGTGATCCGCCCACGACTTTCCTTGCGCGCCAGCTCCCGCACGTAGTGGTAGCCGGCGGCCACCTCGCGCTCCAGGTCCTCGGCCACCAGCCAGGAGATGCCCAGGTGCGCCGCCAGGCTGCGCGGCGAGATGCGGCTGACCTCGGCCATGCTGCGAAACACCTCGGCGCCGTTGCCGTGCTCCGGGATGTTGCTCTCGGCCTGGGCCATCACCTCCAGAAAGGCATCGCGGGGCACATCGGCCTCCAACTCGCCGATGAGGTCCATCACGCGCGCGGCATACTTCATCACCTGTACGGTCTCGATGCCCGACAGGTCGGAGAAGAACCAGCCACAGCTCGTGTACATGAGCATGGCGAAGCGTTGCAGCTCCAGCAGGGTCAGCGCCCGCACCTGCTCCGCTTCGGACAGGACGCGCGTGGCGTGCTCGTGAAAGAAGTCGAAGTGATTCGCCGGGCGGTTCAGCACCAGGGCGATGTAGGCATCCCGGGCCGCCCAGGGGTCCTTGAGCAGTTCGGCACCCTGCGTCTCGAAGATGTGGGCCGCATGGTCGCGCAGCAGGTTCAGTGCGTCGCGCAGCGGGCCGCGCCAAGCCTGGTTCCAGTTCGCTTCCCCGCCGGTGTGGCAGCCGCAGTCCCGATACCAGCGGCCCACGCCATGGGCGCAGCTCCAGCTTGTGCCCTCGCCGCCCGGCCCCGGCTTGAGCTCGGCTTCCATGCGCGGCGGATTGGCTTCCAGGAAGACCCCGTAGTTGCTCGGCGCGAAGCAGTGCTGGGGCGCCTCGTGCATCAGGGCATGGGCCAGACTGCGGTCGCCCCACTTGGTGTGGTGCCCGTAGCTTTCCCCGTCGGTGGCCGTTTGCACCAGCCGTCCCTCCGCAGGCTCGGGCTGGTGCAGATGGGAGACCAGTGCCTGGGAGGTGGCCAGCGCCCCCTCGAAGGCGATGCCCCGCGCGAGCTGCCCGTCGTAGAAAAACAGGGCGATGCTGCGCCCGGAGCCGTCGCGATGATAACGCAGGTAGGCCTGGGTAGGGTCCACCTGCCCATCGGAGACATCCTCCCAGTCCTCCTCACCAGCGCCCAGGGGCCGCACCCGCTGGGCCTGAAAGGGCGAGAGGATCACGTAGCGCAGCCCCTCGTCGATCAGCGTGTCCAGCGTATCCTCGTTGCAGGCCGTCTCGGGCAGCCACAGGGATTCCGGCTCGCGCCCGAAGCGGTGGCGGAAGTCGGCCATGCCCCAGCGCACCTGAGTCACCCGATCGCGGTCATTGCACAGGGGCAGGATGGTGTGGTTATAGGCCTGGGCGATGGCATTGCCGTGGCCCCCGTGGCGCCCCACGGACTCCCGGTCCGCCGCCAGGATGCGGGCGTAGGTGTCCGGATCGTGCAGTTCCATCCAGGAAAGCAGGGTGGGGCCGAAGTTGAAGCTGATATTGCCGTAGTTGTTGACGATGTTCTCGATGCGCCCGTAGCCGTCCGTGATGCGCGTGGTGGCGTTGGGCCGATAGCACTCGGCCTGCACCCGCGCATTCCAGTCGGGGAACGGGTGGGCGCTGGGCTCCCCATCGATATAATTGCTCCACGGATTTTCCCGCGGGGGCTGGTAGAAATGCCCGTGAATCACCAAGGGTGTTGTCACCTCGCTTCTCCCTGTAGGTACAGGGCCGTCTCCCACGGCCCTAGCGGTATCGTGTGCTGCGACTGCCCGCCGGCGGCCGCCGCTTCCCCAGGCCACGCCTCGGGAGGGGCCTGGGCGCCTTCGCCACCGAACGCCGCGTCGCCGCTCCACACGGCCAGCTGCCAGGGCCCGCCCGCCTCGTCGACCGGCACGGCCTGGGCCTGTGCGGACACGTTGCAGATCAGCCGAGCGGCAGGGCCGTGCTCGTCATGCCGTTGCAGCACCAGCCAGCCGGCGGCCGCGTCCCAACTCACCCGGGCACGGGCCATGTCGCCATTGTGCAGGGCCGGCTGCTCCCGGCGCAGCCGCAGCAGGGCGCGATACCAGGCCAGCATGGCGGCATGGGGCGTCTGACCCGGCAAATCCCAGTTCAGGCGGGAGGCGGCGACGGTATCCGGATGCTGGGGATCGGCGAAGGGCGCATCGCCCAGAAAACCTGCCTGCTCCCGGCGCCGACCCTCGGTGACGGCCCTGGCCAGATCGGGATCGGTGTGGCTGGTGAAATAGTGGAACGGTGCCGGCTCGCCCCATTCCTCGCCCATGAACAGCAGGGGCTGCCCGGGCGCGCACAGCAGCAGCGCCGCTGCGAGGCGCTGCCGCGCCGCACCCGCTAGGGTGCCCAGGCGCCGGCCGCGGGAGGCATTGGCCACCTGGTCATGGTTCTGGATGCAGACCACCAGCCGCGCGCCCGCCACGCCCGCCGCCGAGTTGCCATGACGGCGGCGGCGGTAGGTGGAATAGTCTCCCGCGAACACGTAGCCGTGGGTCAGGGCCCGGGCCAGTTGGCCCACGCCGCCGAAGTCGGCCAGATAGCCACCGCGCTCCCCGGTCAGCAGCGCATAGGCGGCGTGATGAAAGTCGTCGCTCCACTGGGCATCCAGCCCCCAGCCCCCGGACGTCTCGGGCGTAATGACGCGCACGTCGTTGAGGTCGCTTTCGGCGATGATGGACACCTGCCGGCCCAGCCGCCGCGCCTGGGCATGGCAGGCTGCCCCCAGTTCGGCCAGGATGTGCCGTGCCCCGAAATCGAAGATGCCGTGCACCGCGTCCAGGCGCAGGCCGTCCAGGTGGTACTCGGTGATCCAGTGCAGGGCGTTGTCGATGAAGAAGCGCCGTACAGGCTCGCAATCGGCATCGTCGTAATTCAGCGCATCGCCCCACGGCGTGTGGTAGCGGCCGCTGAAATACGGCCCGTAGGCATGCAGATAGTTCCCCTCGGGACCCAGGTGGTTGTAGACCACGTCCAGGATCACGGCGAGTCCGGCGGCATGGGCCGCATCGACCAGCGCCTTCAGCCCGTCGGGGCCGCCATACCCCGCGTGGGGCGCATAGAGTCCCACGCCGTCGTAGCCCCAATTGTGTGTGCCGGGAAATGCCGCCACGGGCATCACGTTCAGCGCCGTCACACCCAGCTCGCGCAGGTGGGGCAGCCGGGCGATGGCCGCGGCAAAGGTGCCCTCCGGCGTGAATGTGCCCATGTGCAATTCGTAATACACCAGCGCCTCCAGGGGCAGCCCACGCCACGCAGCGTCCGTCCAGGCAAAGGCGGCCGGGTCCACCACGGCCGAGGGCGCATGCACCCCGGCCGGCTGATGGCGCGAGGCCGGATCGGGCAGCAGGGCGCCCCCGTCCAGGCAATAGCCGTAGGCCGTGCCGGCCGGCACGCCGGGTACGACCGCTTCGAAACAACCCGCCCCCAGCGGCGCCATGGGCACCGCTGTCCCCCGCTCGGGCAGGTGCACTGCCACCGACTGGGCCCGCGGCGCCCACACGCGAAAGCGCGCTGACCCGTCCGCCAGGGGCTGCGCCCCGAAAGTGGGCTGCCAGCCGGGGCCCAGGGGCGCGTCGAACGCGGACGGCCAGGGCAGCGGCAACGGCTTGTCCAGGGGCTTGTGTTGGGTCATCCAGCTCCTCTCACGGCTGCACCTCCAGCAGGGCCAGCAGACCCCGCAGGGGCACCGGCAGCCACTCGGGGCGATGGCGCAGCTCGTAGTTCATCTCGTACAGCACCTTCTCCAGCAGAAACACATCGAGCAGGATGGCCAGATGCGCCATGTCCGCGGGCACGAGCGGGCTGCCCTGGGCCACTTCCACATAGGCCCGCAGGAACAGCCCGGCCGTCCAGCGCTGCCAGTAGGTGGCCCAGGCCTCCAGGGCCGCCATGTCCTCGTCGAGCAGCTCGTGCCGTTCGCGCACCGTGTTCAGCGCGGTAATCGCGGCATAATCGAAGGAGCGCACCATGCCGGCCACATCCCGCACGGGCGAGCGCTTGATGCGCCGCTCGCTGATCGTGCGCATCGGTTCGCCCTCGTAGTCGATGATCACGAAGTCACGGCCCGTGTACAGCACCTGGCCCAGGTGATAGTCGCCATGGGTGCGGCTGCGCACCGCATCCAGCTTGCGCCCGGCGACCGCGTGAAAGCGTTTGGTGATGGCGCTTTCCTCGTTCAGCACCCGCTGTGCGAAGGCGGCGGTAGGCTCGTCCAGCCGTTTGAGCTGCCGCTGCAACAGGCTCAGGGACTGCTTGGCGTCGGCCCGAAACGCCTGGGACAGAGAGCGCTGGTACAGGGTGGAAAAGGGCTCCGGCGCAAACGCCGGGTTGTCCGTCGGCGCGGTCAGCGCCAGGTGCAGCTCCGCCGTGCGCTGCCCCAGCAGCCGGGCCAGTTCGATATAGGGACCGATCAACGCCGGGTCGGCGGGCTGGGCTGCCGGCTCCAGGAACAGGCTGCCGGGCAGATCCGGCTGCTCGCGCAGGCGGGGCCCCATGGTCACGATGCGGTCGAAGAACAGGGACAGCTCGTGCAGGGTCATGCGCCAGGCATCGCCCTGATTGGCCGCAAAGCGGTGCAGCACGGCCATGGTGCTTTCCGGCCCTTTCGCCCGCCGCAGTGCCACATGGCCCAACACATCCGGGGAATTGGCGAAGCCCTGTTCCTCTGTCAGATAGCGCCCGATCTCCAGCTCCGGGTTCTCGCCCTCGTCCAGGCGGCGGAACAACTTCAGCAGCACCTGCTCGCCGAACACGATGCTGTTGTTGCTCTGCTCTCCACCCAGGCTGCGCGGGGCCAGGGCCTCGCTGTCCGCGTCAATACCGCGCAGACCCCTGGCCGCAATGCCCGCCACGGTGCCCCGTGGCCCCTTCAGCCGGCGGCGCTTGGTGACCAGCCGCAACAGGGCGCGGCAGAACTCCTCATCGGCCAGCCCATCGTAGAGCACGCCGCTCTCCGTGCGGCGGTCGCTGGTGGTGGTCAGGCGGGCCAGCCCGGCCAGGGGCGAACGCTGCAGCACCTCGGCCGCCCGTTCTTCCGCGGCGAAGACCAGCGGCAGCTGATAGATCTCCTCGCTGCCTTCGGTGTAGTTCACGCGCACGAGCACCAGGGCCGCCCGGCCGCCGCTCATGGGCACGGGCACCGCCTCCTGAATATCGACGGCACGGATGCGCCGCTCCTTGCTGCCGAACCAGCGCTGCCGCTTGAGAAAGGCAGGCAGCAGCCCTTCGATCCCGCTGCGCTTGCGCGCGTTGAAGGCATCCGGCCAGGCCTCGTCCAGGGACAGGGCAGGCAGTTCGCCGCCCGCCGCGGCGGCATCGCCGTCCTGGGGCGCCTCGAGCTGGAACCAGTAGAAGCTGTGCGGTCCCAGGGTGAGCACATAGGGCGCCTCCTGGATCGCCGGGAAGGGCGTCGATCCGAACAGCTCCACGGGCACCTTTCCCGCCTCCGCGGCGAGGTCCAGCTCCACGTACTGGGGAAAGCGCGACAGGTTGGCCACCACCAGCAGGGTCTCCGCCCCGTGCTTGCGCAGGAAGGTCAGCACCTTGCTGTTGGCCGGGCTGAGAAACTCGATGCTGCCGTGCCCGAAGGCCGGGTGATTGTTGCGCAGCGCGATGAGCCGGCGCGTCCACCACCATAGGGAGTTGGAGTTGGCCTGTTGTGTCTCCACGTTGACGGTGTTGGCGCTGTACTCCGGGTCGATCACGATGGGTAGATACAGCAGTTGCGGATTGGCCTGGGAAAAGCCCGCGTTGCGGTCCGCGCTCCACTGCATGGGCGTCCGCACACCGTTGCGGTCGCCCAGATAGATGTTGTCGCCCATGCCGACCTCATCACCATAGTACAGCACCGGTGTGCCGGGCAGGGAGTAGAGCAGCCCGTTCATCAGTTCGATCTTGCGGCGATTGTTCTGCAGCAGCGGCGCCAGCCGGCGACGGATGCCCAGGTTGATGCGAGCCTGGGTGTCATAGGCGTACATGCGGTACATGTAGTCCCGCTCCTCGTCGGTTACCATCTCCAGCGTCAGTTCGTCGTGGTTGCGCAGGAACAGGGCCCACTGGCAATTGTCGGGAATGGCCGGCGTCTCGTTGATGATGTCGGTAATCGGGTAGCGGTCCTCCATCTGGATGGCCATGAACATGCGTGGCATGACCGGGAAGTGAAATGCCATCTGGCACTCGTCCCCATCGCCGAAGTAGGCCACGGCATCCTCGGGCCACTGGTTGGCCTCGGCCAGCAGCATGCGGTCCTCGAAATTTTCGTCCACATGCCGGCGCACGGCCTTCAGAAACTCGTGGGTTTCCGGCAGGTTTTCGCCGTTGGTGCCCTCGCGCACGTACAGGTAGGGCACGGCATCCAGCCGCAGCCCGTCCACCCCCATGCGCAGCCAGAAGTCGAGCGCCTGGGTCACCGCCCGGTGCACCTGGGGATTCTCGAAGTTCAGGTCCGGCTGGTGGGAGAAGAAGCGATGCCAGTAGTAGGCGCCGGCCACCGGATCCCATGTCCAGTTGGATGTCTCGTAGTCCTTGAAGATGATGCGCACGTCCTTGTATCTGTCCGGCGTGTCGCTCCACACGTAGAAATCGCGCTGGCGACTGCCCGGCTTGGCCCGCCGCGCGCGCTGGAACCAGGCGTGCTGGTCGCTGGTGTGGTTGAGTACCAGCTCGGTGATCACGCGGATGTCGCGGGCGTGGGCCTCCTTGATGAACTGCTTGAAGTCCGCCAGCGTGCCGCATTCCGGGTGCACCTGGGTGTAGTGGGAAATGTCGTACCCGTCGTCCCGCAGCGGCGAGGGATAGAAGGGCAGCAGCCACAGCGCCGTGACGCCCAGTTCCTGGATGTAGTCCAGCTTCTGGGTCAGGCCGCGGAAGTCACCGATGCCGTCGCCGTTGCTGTCGTAGAAGGCCCGCACACGCACCTCGTAGATGATGGCGTCCTTGAACCACAGGGGATTGCCCCCACCTTGGGCTGCCTTGCTCATGCGCTGTGTCGCTCCACGCGAAAGATGTGTGCCGGCTGACTGCCCGGCACGAGCCGGACGTAGTTGTTCTCGCTCCACTCGTAGGCATCGCCGGTCAGCAGATCATGCACCCGGTAGGTCTCGCCGGGCTCCACGCCCACCACGTCCGGCGGCACCACCACGGTGGTCGCCTGGGGATGCTCCGGATTCAGGTTCACCGCGATGAGCAGCGTGGCGACGCCCGGTGCGCCTTGCTTGGCGTAGGCGAGAATCTGGTCGTTGTCGCAGTCCAGAAAGCGGATGTTGCGCAGGTCCTGCAACGCCGGGTGCTCGCGCCGCAGGGCATTGACCCGGGTGATGAGCGGCTTGATGTTGCCCGGCGCATCCCAGTCCCGCACGCGAATCTCGTACTTCTCCGAGTTCAGGTATTCCTCGTGCCCGGGAATGGCCTCGTTCTCACACAGTTCGAAGCCACTGTAGATGCCGTAGTTGGGCGAAAGGGTCGCCGCGAGCAGGAAGCGGATCTGGAACGCATTGTGCCCGCCCACCTGCAGCACCTCCGGGAGAATGTCCGGCGTGTTGGGCCAGAAGTTGGGCCGGTAGTATTCGGCCATCTCCGTGTGGGCCAGCTCGGTGAGGTATTCCACCAGCTCCCACTTGGTGTTGCGCCAGGTGAAGTAGGTGTAGCTCTGGGTAAAGCCCACCTTGGCCAGGGCCTTCATGATCTTGGGCCGGGTGAAGGCCTCTGCAAGGAACACGATGCCCGGATGCCGGCCGTGCACCTCACGGATCAGCCAGTCCCAGAAGATCAGGGGCTTGGTGTGCGGGTTGTCCACGCGAAATATCGTCACGCCCTGCTCGATCCAGAACAACAGCACTTCCTTGAGCGCCTGCCACAGGCCCTCCCGGTCTTCGGTATCGAAGTTGACCGGGTACACGTCCTCGTACTTCTTGGGCGGATTCTCCGCATATTTTATGGTGCCGTCCGGCCGATGGTAGAACCACGCGGGATGTTCCTTGACCCATGGGTGGTCCGGCGAGCACTGGATGGCGAAGTCCAGGGCCACCTCCAGCCCGTGCTTGCCCGCTGCCTGCACGAAGTGGCGGAAGTCGGCCAATGTGCCCAGGGCCGGCTCTATCGCCGTGTGCCCGCCGGCCTCCCCGCCAATGGCCCAGGGGCTGCCCGGGTCCCCCGGGGCGGCGACGAGCGCATTGTTGCGGCCCTTGCGGTTCGTCTTGCCGATGGGGTGGATCGGCGGAAGGTACAACACGTCAAAGCCCATGCGCTGAATATCCGGCAGCCGCCGCTCCGCGTCGCGAAACGTGGCGGCCTTGCCTGGATGCGTGCCCTGGCTGCGCGGAAACAGCTCGTACCAAGCGCTGACATGGGCCCGGGCCCGATCCACCCACAGGGGATACACCACCGCAGAGGCCACCGCGTCGGCGCGCGGATCGAGCTTTTCCAGCACGGTCAGCAAAGCCGGATCGGAGGCCGCGGCCAGCCCCGCCATGCCGCTGCCCCCGTCCGCGCGCAGGGCATCGATGGCCGCCTCGATCCGCTTGCGCTGGGCGCTGCGGGCGCGCTCCACGTATGGCGTGAGCAGCTGCACGCCTTCGGTCAGCTCACTGGTCACGGTCTGGCCGGCGGCCACGCGCTTGGTCAGGTCGGCCAGCCACGTGCCGTAGACATCGGTCCAGGCCAGGATGGCGAACTCGTAGGCTCCGTGGGCTTGCACGGGAAACTGACCCTCCCAGCGATCGTTGACGGTATGGGTCAGTGTCTCCTCGCGCCAGCGGCGCTCGCCCTTGGCGCGCCAGCGCACCACGGCCCGCAGCACCGCATGGCCGTCACGGAAGATGTCCGCGCTGACCCGGCAGGGGCTGTCCACCACCCACTTGGCGGGGTACGCGCCCCGGTCCACGCTGGGACGCACATCCTCGATCCAGATCATTCCTTGCATGGCTGCTACGCATCCTTCCGTCGGTTGGTGCGGCGCGGGGCCCGCCCGGTGGCCGCGGTGAGTCGAAACAGGTCCTCCGCCAGCGCCCTGTCCAGGGCGCCGGGACTCAGGCGCCAGCGCCAGTTGCCGCGGGCCACGCCGGGGCGGTTCATGCGCGCCCCGTTGCCCAGCCCCAGCAGATCCTGCGCGGGCACCATGGCCACGTGTGCCACGGACTGGTATACGGCGCGGATCATGGCCCAGTGCACGGGCTGCCCGTCGGCACCCAGATAGGCCTGCACGATAGCCGCCTGGTCGCCCTGGCCACGACGGCGCCTGGTCCCGGTCACCCGTCGCCACCAGCCTTGTGCCGTCTCGTTGTCGTGGGTGCCCGTGTAGACCACGCTGGCCTCGGGGAAGCGATGGGGCAGATTGTCGCTGTCGCCGGTGGAATTCCCCAATCCGAATTGCAGCACGCGCATCCCGGGCATGGCCAGGCGTTCGCGCAGGGCGGTGACCGCCGGGGTGACCAGGCCCAGGTCCTCCGCGATGAACGGCAGACGGCCCAGGGTGCCCTCCACCGCACGGAAGAATGCCTCCCCCGGCCCCTGCCGAAAGCGCCCACCACGCGCGTCGCGGGCCTTGGCGGAGACCTCCCAGTAGCGCACGAAGCCGATGAAGTGATCCAGCCGCAACACATGCAACTGCTCCAGGGCCGCCTGCAGGCGCTGCATCCACAGGCGGTAGCCGCGGCGGCGCATGGCGTCCCAGCGATATACCGGATTGCCCCAGAGCTGCCCTGTGGCGCTGTAGTCGTCCGGCGGCACCCCCGCCACCACCTTGGGCCGGCCCTGGGCATCCAGGTGAAACACCGCCTGATTGGCCCACACATCGGCACTGTCCAGGGCCGGGTAGATGGGCACGTCGCCGATCAGCCCCACGCCCTGGCGCTCCGCATATCGCTTGAGCGCCTGCCACTGCTGATGGAACTGCCACTGTACGAAGCAGTGCCGCTCGATGGGCACGGCCAGCGTCTCCCGCAGCGCTTCCAGGGTGCGTTCGCGCCGGGTGCGCACCGCCGGCGGCCATTCCGTCCAGGGCTTGCCGCGAAAGCGCTCCTTGAGCGCCTTGAACAGGGCATAGTCGCCCAGCCATGCTGCATGGGCCTGGCAGAACCTGGCCAGCGCATGGCGCTCCCGCCGGCCCGCCTCGCTGCGGAACCGTTGATGCGCCCGGCGCAGGCGGGCGGTCTTGAAACGGCGCGCCGCGGGAAAATCACAGGCATCGGCACGGCGCTGGGCCGGTGGCGCCGCCTCCGCCTCCGTCAGCCAGCCGTCGCGCACGAGGGCCGTCAGATCGATCAGCAGGGGGTTGCCCGCCATGATGGAATCGGCCGTATAGGGCGAATCCCCCGCCGCCGGCGGATGCAGGGGCAATACCTGCCACCAGCGCTGGCCGGCCGCCGCCAGGAAATCCACGAAGGCGTATGCCTCCGCGCCCAGTTCGCCGGTCGGGCCGGTGCCCGGCAGGGACGTGACGTGCAGCAGCACACCCGCCGCGCGCTCGTGCAACGTCGGTACGCGGCTCATGGCAGACGCTCCAGCAGGGCCACGGGCAGATGGGCGAGCGCCTCAGCCGCGTGCAGCCATTGTTGTCCCCCCTGCCGATGGGTCTCCACCTCCGCACCCGTCAGCAGGTCCCGGTAGCGCGCGGTGCCGCGGCCCCGGCCCAGGGCCACCCGTGTGCGGCCCCAGGCGGCGCGGCCCACCGGCGGCGTGGGCAGTCCCAGGAAGAAGCGGCCGCTCACCGCCACCACCTGGCGGCGCCCTTGGGTGCGGGCGAATGCCACCACATGCTCGGCCCGGCGCCCCACGCAGCGCAGCCCGCGGTAGCGCCCGTCCAGGTATAGGGCGGGATGCGCCCGCCGATGGCACAGCACACGCTGGGTCACCAGCAGCTTGATGCGGCCATCGGCCGGCCGGGCCAGCCATTCCCGTGCCCGTGCCGGCTCGTCCGCCGCCGGGGAGAGCAGCTCGTCCAGCAGGCGCGCCCGGTGGCCCAGATCCACGGGACGGCGGTTGTCCGGATCCACCAGGCTGAAGTCCCACAGCTCGCAGCCCTGGTGCAGGTCCGGTACGCCCGGTGCGGCCAATTGCACCAGGGTCTGGCTGAGGCTGTTATAGAGCCCGGCGCGAATCACGGGGGTTGCGAATGCCTCCAGGTCGCGCAGAAAGCGCCCGTTCCCACCCGATTCCAGCGCGCCCGCCACGAAGTCCCGCACCGCCGACTCGTAATCCGCGTCCGGCGCCTCCCAGTCGGTGTGCTGCATGGCCTCGCGCAGGGCCTTTTCCATGTACGCGGCCAGGCGCGCCGGGACATCCTCGCCCGCCAATGCCGCGCGGCCCGCAATAGGCCAGATGCCCAACAGTGACTGATAGAACAAATACTCGTCATTGGGGGACGGCGCGGGGTGGCCATGAACGCGCCGGCGCAGCGGGGCATTGATCCGCCGCCAGCGGCGCACGGCGCGGCCCCAGGCTACCGGCATTTCCGAAAGCACGTTCAGCCGCGCCCGCACATCCTCGCTACGCTTGGTGTCGTGGGAGGAGGTCATGGAAACCGTGCGCGGCCAGTCCCGTTGGCGCAGGCCCATGGCGCGATGAAACGCCGCGGGGGTCAGGCCGAAGCGGCCCGGGTCGCTGCCCACCTCGTTGAGGGACAGCAGGGGCACCCAGCGGTAGAGCGCCGTGTCCTCGTGGCCCTTGGCCATCACGGGCCCGGTAAGCTGCTGAAAGCGCGTGACGAAATCCGACCGGAGCGCGGCGGGAGGGCAGGCATCGGCGGGCCGGCTGTCCGACGGCTCCGCATCCAGCAGCAACGCCTCCAGCAGACCCAGGGCCTGGGCGGAAGCGTCCGGCTCCCATTGCCGCACGGCAGCGAGCGCCGCCTGTACCACCTGGCGGCCATGGGCTCGCTCCGCCTCGTCCTGGCCGGGGAGATAGGAGCGGTAGACGGGAAAGGCCGCAATCAGTGCCGCCAGGGCCCGCTGCAGTTGGGGCGGCGTGAGGTCCTGCCAGGGCAATCCCGTGGCGGCGATGCGGCGCAGCAGCCCACAGAGCTCGCGCAGGGCACCGGAGAACTGCCGGCGCAGCACCTCGTGCTTGGCCGCGTGGACGGTGGCCGTGAAATCCTGCGTCACGCCGGTCAGCGTGCGATAGGCGCGCAGCATGGCCCGGCGGTTGCGCGGCTGGACGAACACGTCGTTGAGATCGTTGAGAAAGCCGTAGCCGGTGGTGCCGTCCACGGGCCACCCGGCGGGCGGGCGTTCCGCCCCGGCCAACACTTTTTCCACCACGATGCGGCAGTCGGGCCCGCAGGCCGCGCGCAGGCGGTGCAGGTAACCGCCCGGATCGGCCAGGCCGTCCACATGGTCGATGCGCAGCCCGCTCACCCGGCCCTGCCGGACCAGCGGCAGGATGGCCTCGTGCACGTCCCGGAACACTGCGTCCTGTTCCACGCGCACGGCGATCAGCTCGTTGATGTCGAAGAAGCGGCGGTAGTTGATCTCCTCGGCCGCCACCCGCCAATGGGCCAGCCGGTAGCACTGGCTGTCCAGCAGGGCCTGCCACCAGGCAATGCCGGCCTGGGCCACATGCTGCGCCAGGGCGCCATGCACGGTGTCCGCGACATGAGCTGCCCCCCACCAATCCGCCAGGCGTTGCCGCAGGCCCGGCAGGGCTCGTGCGACGTCTCCCGGCAACACATGGCGCAGCGAGGTGGCGGCTGCCACCAGGCCCCGCCCCGCCTGCACGGTGGGGTGCGCCTCGCCCGCCGTCCGCGCCAGAGCCTCCACCCCCGGCAGCAGCACCATGCCCCACGATCCGGGTGCCAGGGGCAGCACATGCGCATGGTAGCGCAGCACCGGCTCCTGACCCGCGAATTCCACCTGCAGCTCACCCGCCGCCACGGCATCGGCCAAGGGCCGACCCAGCACGGGCAGCAGTACGCGCCCATGGAGCCCGGGCACGTCAGAGCGCCAGTCGATATCGAAGTCCCGTGCGTGGGGCGACCCCTGGCCGAGCTGCAGCACGTCGCGCCACCAGGGATTCTGTACCGGATCGGCGCACAGGTGATTGGGCACGATGTCCAGCAGCACCCCCATATCCCGCGCCGCCAGGGCATCGCTCAGCGCGGCAAAGCCCGCCGCACCGCCCAGCGCGTCGCGCACGCGGGTCGGGTCGGTCACGTCATAGCCATGGGTGCTACCCTCGCGGGCCTGCAGGATGGGGGAGCAATACAGGTCGCCAATACCCAGGGCAGACCAATAGGGGATGAAGGTCTGTGCAGCGCGAAATGTGAATTCGCCGTGCAATTGCACCCGGTAGGTGGCCAGGGGCATGCGCGGGGACGGCAACTCGTTGCCCACGGGGCGCCGATTGTGTGCTGTGATCAGGGGAACAGGGACACGGAAAGCTTCCGTTCCTCCATGGCAGATGCCCGATGGTTCTGAATCAAAGAACGATCTCCTTAGGATTCCGCTGGCTTTTGCAGCCGCTGTCATGGCCGCCTTCCAGCGGCCCCCCGATGACTCCTATTGAAGCACATCCACGACGGAGGTCAAATGACGACGGTGGCGCAGCCCCGGGGCCAAGGGGGCCATCCGCCCCGCGTTGGGCGCGAAGCCGACGACCCGGCTGCCGCGCGGGCGCCGTGCCTGGGCACACGCCACGGGCCGGTGGGAACCGTCGTGGGCCGCGGGCAATCGCCACGCGCCGGTCAAACATGCTGATCGATGAGGATGGGATTGCCGTCCGGGTCTTCCAACATGAAGGACGCAGGACCCGCCTCGCTCTCGGTGGAGTCGGCGGCCTGTGCTGTCAGCCCCTGGGCCTCCGCCCGGCGGCGCAGTTCGCGCACGTCGGCAAACTGCCCCAGCGGCTCGGCATCCTGGTTCCAGCCGGGGTTGAAGGTCAGCATGTTTTTCTCGAACATGCCCTGGAACAGGCCGAGCACGGTGGGTCCGTTGCGCAGCATCTGCCAGGACTCCCCGTCACCCGCGAAGGGCGTGAAGCGCAGCTTTTCATAGAAGGCCCGCGAACGGGCCAGATCCTTCACAGCCAGGCTGACGGAAAATGCACCGGGTTGCATGGGGTATCCTCTTGCCGGAAGGCTGGGTAAGACGCGAACGTCACATCCAGGGGCAGGCCGCACACACCGCTCAGCGGCCACCACCGCGCAGGGCCAGGCCCAGGCCCAGCAGGAGCAGCACCGCCGCGCCGCCCAGCATCCACATGGCCCGGTCAGTGGGCGACCCGGAGAGGGCCGAGGAAATGGAGGAACTGAAAGAGTTGTACTCCTGCCAGCCGAACCACCCCAGGACTGCCCCGGCCACAACCATTGCGGCCCCGATCACGCGAACGCCCATGGTATACCTCTGCTGCGGGTTCATGTGTGGCGGCCCTGCCGCCGTCACCAGCTCGCGTGCATTGTGGGCGAATCCGCGGCCCGTGTCCATGTCCGGGGCACCGCGTTAGTCATCGGCGGCTACGGCACCCGGGGTGATCTGGATGTCACTGGCCGGCTGCGGGAGCCACCAGGAGAGCGCGCCGGCCACCAGCAGCAGCCCCGCGGCGCCACCCAGGCAGGCCGTCAGCCCGCCGGCCTGATAGCTCCAGCCGGAGAGCACCGTGCCCAGCAGCCGGCCGGCGGCATTGGCCATGTAGTAGAAGCCCACGTTGAGCGCCACCTGGTCCCGGTCCGAATAGGCCAGGATCAGGAAGGAATGGGTCGCCGAGGCCATGGCGAACAGCAGGGCAAAGACCGCCAGCCCGCCGATGAGCACCGTGGCCGCATCCACCTGCTGCCGCAGCGCCAGGATCATGCCCAGGGGCAGCAGCACCAGCACGGCCGTGACCACCTGGGTCGCGCGCAGGGGCGAGGCCAGCCCCACCCCGCGCAGCAGGCCGGGCGCCACGACCTGGACGAATCCGTAGCCGACGACCCACAGCGCCAGAAAGGCACCCACCTCGCTGAAGCCCCAACCCAGCACATCGTAGAGATACACCGGCAGGCCCACCACGAACCACACATCCCGCGCCCCGAAGAGAAACAGCCGCGCCACGGAGAGGCGGTTGATCGCCGGGCTCTTGGACAGCACCTGGGTGAACTTGACCTTGGCCTTGGCCCGCCCCATGTCGCCGGGCAGGAGGAGCAACGCGCCCAGCAGCACCAGCGCGAGTGCCCCGGCCATGGCGAGCAGAGCGCCGGCAAAGCCCAGCAGGGTCAGCAGCAGCCCGCCCAGGAAGAAGCCGGCCCCCTTGAGCGCGTTCTTGGAGCCGGTCAGACCGGAAACCCAGCGGAACAGGGTGCCGTGGGCCTCCTCCGGCACGACGAGCTTGATGGCGCTCTTGGAGCTCATCTTGGTGAGGTCCTTGGCAATGCCGGACAACGCCTGCATCACCATCACATAGGCCACCGAGAGCCCCAGCGCCCAGCCGCTGTCGACCCGCGAGAGCAGCACCAGCGCCACGATCTGCAAGGCCAGCCCGCCCAGCAAGGTATGGCGCAATCCATGGCGGGCACCGATCCAGCCGCCCAGCAGGTTGGTCACGATGCCGAAAAATTCGTAGAGCAGAAACAGCGTGGCGATCTGGAGGGGCGAATAGCCCAGCTCATGGAAGTGCAGCAGCACCAGCATGCGCAGGGCGCCGTCGGTGAGCGTGAAGCCCCAGTAGGCGCCCGTGACGACGGCGTAATGGCGGAGATCGGACATGGCTGGCTCGGCGGTGGCAGCGGCGCGGGGCCCATGGGGCACACACCACGGCATTGACGAATCAGCGCGGCCCGGTGGCATGACACCACCAGAGCGCGCCACCGCCCATCCCGCTAGAAGCGTATCACCTGCCGGGCCACCTTGTCGCCGGCAATCACTTCCTGCACGGCGTCGTTGATGTCGGCCAGGCCGATCTCGCGGGAGACCATGTCATCCAGATTGATGCGCCCCTGCAGGTACAGCTCCACATAGCGGGGCACGTCGTTGCGGAACTGGGAGTCGCCGAACAGGGCGCCCACCACGCGCTTCTGCTGGGTCATGAGGAGCTTGGGGCTGATGGGCATGGACGTGATGTCGTCCGGCGCCAGCCCGGCGAAGACCATCGTGCCGCCCTTGTGGATGGCATTGAAGGCCAGCTCGGCGGTCTTGGGCGTGGCGCCGCCCCCCACGAACTCCAGGGCGTAGTCCGTCCCCAGCTCTCCGGTGAGCGCCATGATCTGGGCCAGGGTTTCTTCATTGCCGCGGCTGACGATGGTATCCGTGGCGCCGAACTGCTTGGCCATGGCCAGCTTGCCCTCGTGCAGGTCCACGGCGATGATCTGCCCCGCGCCGCTGAGCACGGCGCCCTGAATGGCGGCCAGGCCCAGCCCGCCGCAGCCGATCACGGTGACCGTCTCGCCGGGCCGGATGTGAATGGCATTGGTGGCCGTGCCGAAGCCGGTGGTGAAGCCGCAGCCCAGCAGGCACACCCGCTCCAGGGGCGCCTCCTTGGGCACGCGCACCACCGAGGTGGCCGGCACCACGGAATATTCGGCGAAGGTGCTGACGAACAGGAAGTTGTTGATCTCCGTCCCGTCCGGCTTGCGCAGGCGGCGCGTGCCGTCGGGCATGGTGCCGTTGCGCAGCACCTTGCCCAGGTCGCACAGCACCGGATGCCCGCTCTGGCACCAGCGGCACTGGCCGCAGGAGGGCAGGAAGGTCAGGATCACATGATCCCCCGGCGCCGCCGTGGTCACGCCCGGCCCCACCGCCTCCACGATGCCCGCGCCCTCGTGCCCCAGGATCAGCGGCAGCTCCCGCGCATTCTCGCCGGTGATGTAGTGCACATCGCTGTGACACACGCCGGTGGCGACCATCCTCACCAGCACCTCCCCGTCCTGGGGCGCGTCCAGCTCGACTTCCTCGATGGCCAGGGGAGCGTTGACGGCGTTCAGCACGGCGGCTTGCATGCGCATGGGCGGGCTCCTGGTGGGCGGCGTGGCGCTAGTTCACCGTCAGGCCATAGAGTTGGGCGGCATTGTCGTGGAGCACCATGTTGCGCTCCGCTGCGGTGAGATGCTCGGTCTGCTGGGCCAGGATGGCCTGGGAGCGGGGCCAAGTGGAGTCCGGGTGGGGATAGTCGTTGGCCCACAGCAGATGGTTCAGGTTGAGCTGATCCTTGGCGCGCAGGGCCGGCCAGTCGTTCTGGAAGGTCAGGCAGATGTGCTCCAGGAAGTATTCGCTGGGCTTGCGCTCCAGGGGCCGCGCGCGCATCCAGTAGCGGTGATATTCGTAGCCGTGATCCATGCGGTGCAGGTAGTGCGGCACCCAGCCGGCGTCGGCCTCCACGCACACGATCTTCAGCTTGGGATTGCGCTCGAACACGCCGCCCAGCACCATCATGCCCATGATGTCCTGGTTGGCGCGGATGATGCCCATGAATCCGTTGAGCTTGTGCCCGCGCGGCTTGCTGATGCCCACGCCGTCGCCGGCGGTGAGGATGTGAAAGCTGGGGGGCAGGCCCAGCTCCACACAGGCCTCCCAGAAGGGATCGTAGATGGGGCTGTCGTAGTCCTCGCCCTCGATGGCCGGCAGGCCCGGCAGCATCACGCCCACGCAGCCCAGGTCCTGCATGCGGCGCAGGTCGTTGATGCTCTCGTCGATATCGCGCATGGGCGTCTGGCCCAGGGCGAACAGGCGCCCCGGCTTGGCCGCGGCGAAGCCGGCGATCCAGTCCGTGTAGGCATCCATGCACGCCTTCTTGAGCTCGATGTCCGCCAGGTTGCACACCTCCATGCCCACGGTGGGGTAGAGAATTTCGGCGGAGACGCCGTCCCGCTCCTGGGCTTCCACCCGGGCATCCGGGTCCCAGCCCCCCTTGGGCAGCACGTCCAGCTTCGCCGCGGCGCCGCGCTTGGTGAGCAGTTCCTTGGGGTCCTCTCCGGCGGCGGAGGCCAGGGACAACACCAGGGGCCGCTTGCCCTCCATCACGATGGTGTCGCCCATCTTCTCGTCATAGACCAGATGGGGCGCGCGGTCGCGATAGCGCTTGTCCACGCGGGTCACATAGGCATCCGGGTGTTCGGTGACGTGGGAATCGGCGGAGATGATGGGCTTGGTCATCGGGGGGACCTCCAGCTGGCGGGTAGCGGGCATCGCGCGCCGGCTGTCCGGCTGGCGCGGGGAATGGACTGACTTACCTTAAATTCGCCGCCGATGCCAGCCCGTGGCGGACTCATTGCGGCTTGCGCTTGGCCCGGCGCAGGGACCACAGATGGGCGATGAAGACCACCAGCGCGGCGAGCTGCAGCACCCCGGTGAACACCGTCAACCCGCCATAGAGGTCGCCGCCCTCGATGCGATAGCGGTACTCCACGAAAAAGCGCCCCAGCAGCCCCACGTTGAACAGTCCGTACGCCGTCCAGGCAGGCAGCAGGCGGAAGTGCAGCCGCTCCTCCATGGGCGTGGTGAGCGGAAACATCCACAGGGCCACCCCCATGATCATCTGGATCACCCCGCCCATCAGGGCCAGGTGCACGTGCACCGTGATCACATAGGGATGAAAGCCGAAGGGATGCAGCCACAGGTCCCACTGATACAGCACCCCCAGCACGGCCGAGGCCAGGATGTAGAGCAGGGCGGTACGCACGTACCATTGAATCGTGACGGGCATGGGGGCCTCTCCGCAAGATGATGGCGCGGGGGCCTGGACGGCCCGCCCCGCGCACAGGGGGCTTCACGACCAGGGCGATTGGGGACGTGGCAGCAACATGCCATCCTCGTGGATGTCCAGCTTCTCGTTGAAGAAGCACAGGTGGCCGGCAAGCTTGGCGCAGTTGAGCACCGGATAGGGGTAATACCACACCAGGTCCGCGTGGCGCCGCCCGTCAATCAGCACATCGTGATAGGACGCCTCGCCCTTGTAGGGACAGGCGGTGCGCGTGGTGCTGGGCGACAGGTGCGTCCAGTCCACATCCGCCGGGGGAATGTAGTAGCGCGTGGGCAGGCCCGTCTCGAAGAGCAGGCGCGGCCGCCGGGTCTCGGCGAGCGTGACCCCGTCCAGGGCCACGCGGATGTGGCGGCTGCCATCCAGCACATCCACGCGCTTGTACGGGTCCCGCGCATGCACGAAGATCTGCTCGTCCTCCTCGTACCAGGCTTCCATGGCATCCCAGCGCAACCCCAGCAGCCCGCTCAGCTCCGGCGCGCCCGCCCGGGGCGTGTCATAGCCGTAGGCGGCCCCGGCGATGGTCTGCCCCGCCCACGCCAGGTCCCACAGGGTGGGCGCCCCCAGGGGACCCGCGGGCCCCGGCGCCGGCTGCCGCGTCAACAGCTCCATGCGCACGTCCGCCCGCGGAAAGAGGTACGCGGGCCGCCTGCCCGGCTCGAAGAGCAGTTGCATGCGCCCGCTCCGGGCGACCACCTGGCCAAGCGCGACGGCGCGCACCCGCCGCGGGCTGGGCTCCAGCCAGATGTCCGCGTGGCGTGGGGGACCGTCGAGCATTGGGTCTGCCTCCGGGTTGCGGATGGGTAGCGGCGTGACGGCGGCGCCCGCCACGGCACGGCCGGGCAGTGCGCACAGGGCCACCCTAGCGCGCCCGGCGCGATGGTCCAAGGCATGGCCCAAGCGGCGGTTCCAACCATCGTGCAGGGCACATCCGCGGCCGCCCATCCCTCTCGTTTTCCGTGGCAAATTCGCGTAGAAAAGCATCAACGTGGATCATCGTCACGCGACCGTACAGTCGCCCACGAATCACGGCGGTACAACCTCGCAGGGGGAAAGCAGCACATGGCCAAGCACGCACACGGCAGCAACGCTCTGGACTGGGCGTATTATTGGGAACACAACGCGCCCGACAAGCCGTACCTGACCCAGCCGCTCGGCAACGGCGGGGTGAAGGAATACACGTGGAAGCAGGCGCTGGACGAGGCGCGGCGCATGGCGGCGCACCTGCGCGGGCTGAATCTGCCCGCCAAGAGCCAGGTGGCCCTGGTCTCCAAGAACATGGCCCACTGGATCATCGCGGACCTGGCCATCTGGATGTCGGGTCACGTCACGGTGCCCGTTTACCCCACCCTGAGCGCCGAGGGCGCACAGCAGATTCTGGAGCATAGCGAGGCCAAGCTGCTGTTCGTGGGCAAGCTGGACGACTGGGACGGCATGAAGGGCGGTGTGCCCGAGGGGCTGCCCATGATTGCCCTGCCCCTCAGCCCGCCGGTCAACGCGCCGAAGTGGGACGAGATCATCCGGGAGCATGAGCCCATCAGCGACAGCCCGGTGCCCAAGGGCGAGGAGCTGGCGACGATCATCTACACGTCCGGCAGCACCGGCGTGCCCAAGGGTGTGATGCACACCTTTGACACCATGGCCGCCATCTCCCATGCCTCCGAGGACCTGATGGCCAAGCCGGAGGACCGCATGTTGTCCTATCTGCCGCTGGCCCACTCCTACGAGCGCACCTGGGTCGAGGTGGCCTCCATGTATTCGGGGATGCACCTTTACTTCGCCGAAAGCCTGGACACCTTCGTGCAGGATCTCCAGCGCGCGCGGCCGACGATCTTCGTGTCCGTACCGCGGCTGTGGGTGCGCTTCCAGTTGGGCGTGTGGTCCAAGGTGCCCGAGGAGAAGCTGAACAAGCTGCTCAAGATTCCCGTGGTCTCATGGCTGGTGAAGCGCAAGGTGCTGAAAGGGCTGGGCCTGGACAAGGTGCGGCTGGCCGCCAGCGGCTCGGCGCCCCTGCCGCCCGACGTGCTGGTGTGGTACCGCCGGCTGGGACTGAATCTGCTGGAAGGCTACGGCATGACGGAGAATTCCTCCTACTCCCATGCCTCGCGCTCCGGCCGTTCGCGCATCGGCTACGTGGGGGACAGCCAGCCCAGCGTGGAGACCCGGATCAGCGACAACGGAGAAATCCTGGTCAAGAGTCCCGGCACCATGATCGGCTACTTCAAGGCGCCCGACCTGACCCGGGAGGTGCTGACCGAGGACGGCTGGCTGCACACGGGGGACATGGGTGAAGTGGACGACCATGGCCGCCTGCGCATCACGGGCCGGCTGAAGGAGTTGTTCAAGACCAGCAAGGGCAAGTACATCGCCCCCTCGCCCATCGAGAACAAGCTGACCAATCATCCCATGATCGAGCAGGTCTGCGTCTCCGGCGAAAACCAGTCCCAGCCCTATGCGCTGGTGCTGCTCAGCGACGAGGCACGGGCCAAGGCCCAGAGCGAGGCGGGCCGCAAGGCCATCGAGGCGGCATTGCAGGCGCACCTGGAAGCCGTCAACCAGACCCTGGAGCACCATGAGCGGCTGGACTTCCTGGCCGTCGTCAAGGACAACTGGCTGACGGAAAACGGGTTCCTCACGCCGACAATGAAGGTGCGGCGCAGCATCATCGAAAATGCCTATGCCGGCCTTACCGCCGGCTGGTATGCGGAGCAGAAGCCGGTGGTGTGGCAGTCCGCCGCCTAGCCGGCGATCATTCACATTTGACCGGGCAATGCGCCGCCCGGTCATCGTCATGGCGCGCAGCACCCCCACCCACTGCAGCGCAATCCGATCACCCGTGAATCCGGCGCCGCCGCGCGCCCTTCGCAGCAAGAGAGCCCCCCAAAATGGAAGAATTGTCCACCGGCTACGGCCTTGTCGAAGGCCCCGTGTATGACCCCCAGCGCGGCCTGGTATTCAGCGATGTGCTGAACGGCGGCGTGCATGCGCTCAATCTGAGCACGGGCGCCGTGGAGACGCTGATCCCCCATCGGCGCGGCATCGGCGGCATGGCCCCCCACATCAGCGGCGGATTCGTGGTCTCCGGGCGCAACGTGGCCGTGAAGATTCCCGGGCAGGAGGGCACGCATGTGCTGCTGGATGCCAAGGACGCCGGAGACGCGGCAGGCTTCAACGATCTCACCACCGATGCCGCCGGGCGCATCTATGTGGGTTCCCTGGGATTCGTGGCGGTGGACCCCAATGCGGTGAAGAAGCCGGGCCTGCTGTGCATGATCGACGTGGACGGCAGCGCCCACACCCTGGCATCGGGCATTCAGCTCACCAACGGCATCGCCGTCTCCGCTGACGGCAAACGCCTGTACCACAATGACCTGGATGCCCATACGACCCTGGTCTATGCGCTGCATGACGACGGCACCGTGGGGGAGAAGCAGCCCCTGATCGTGCATCCCAATGATGGCCATCCAGACGGAATGGCTGTCGCCCAGGACGGCTCCATCTGGATCGCCATGGCCCATCACGGTTGTGTGCGCGTGTTCAACCCGGACGGCTCTGAGCGCCGCAAGCTCGATGTACCCCTGCCCATGGTCACCAGCATGTGCTTCGGCGGCAGCGACCTGCAGGAGTTGTTCATCGTGACGGGCTCCGTCGGCGCCGGACGCGAGAATGCGGGCACCATCTACCGGGAGCGCGTGGATGTGCCGGGGGTGCCGATTCACCCCGCGCGCATGCCGCTGGGCTGAGCGGAGATATTGTCAGAAAAAGAGTGTCAAAAAGACGTTTTTCGGATACATTGGATTCCCAGGTCACGTCGTTGCCCTTCCACCCTTGCGCAGAGTGCCCACATGGCCGAGAGCAAAATCATTTCCCGCTTTCCCAAGGTACCGCGGAAGCAGAGCCGCAACCCGGAGACCACGGCGGATGGCCGCTACATTCCCTACAGCGGTGGCAGCATGGGCTGGTTCCAGAACTCCGGTGTGCTCAAGAGCGAGTTGCCCAACGACTACGGCTTCCACAAGGTGATGGATGCCGAGAGCGTGCGCGCCAAGATGTTCGAGCGCTGGGGCATGATGGGCGATGAGCGCCATCTGGCCGGCTTGAGCAAGCAGGACCGGCCGGCGGGCGTGCATCAGCAGGAAGCCAAGGGGCCCATCGCCGTGCGGCTGGTCTGGGATGGCGGCTCGGCGGACGGGATGACCAAGGACCTGTCCCACTATGGCATGCGCATCCAGGTCACCGATCCGCTCAAGGTCGAGGAAGGCCATCCGGTCAAGGCGCAGTTGTTGACTTCCGATGGCGACATGATCCTCGAGATCGATTCGACGGTCGCATGGATCAAGGAAGAGGTGGTGATTCGCGCCCTGTGGAGCGTGGGCATCGCCTTCACCCAGATCACCTCGGAAACCGAGGAAGCCTTGCGCGATTTCCTGGGCATGTAGCATTTTCTCGGGGGCATCGCCGCCCTTCCCCGACAAGACCTGCCGGGGCGATCATGGCGCGGCGCAGGGCCCCATACCCACCGCCTGGCCCGGCGGTCGGCACCGGCGCGCCAGCCGGCCAGCCCACCCATGCCTCCACATGCACACCCGACCCCGCCGCCGCATGGCGGTGGCCAGCGCAGGGAATGCCCGCCGGGAGCCTGCATCGCCACGCCGGAGAAGCCCCGAGGGCTGTCGCCAATTGACATCGGCAGGGTCGCGGCATAGGACATGGCAGACGGAATCCGCCGCCAATTCACTGTGGAGCACACCATGAAGCACCTTGACGAAACCCAACAGGTTGTCTGGCCGCGCGGCAAGAAGAACCTGACGGTCACGCCATTGGCCAAACGCCTGGAATCCCTGGAAGGGAAGGTCATCGGAGAACTGTGGGACGACCTGTTCCGGGGGGACGAGATCTTCCCCATTCTGGAGGAGGAACTGGCCAAGCGCATTCCGGGGGTCTCCTTCGTGAATTACGAGGTGTTCGGTTCCACCCATGGGGATGAGGAGCACCAGGTGCTCGCCTCGCTGCCGGAGAAGCTGAAGCGCCACAACGTGGACGCTGTCATCTCCGGCATGGCCTGTTGAGGCAGCTGCACGCCCGCCGTGTTGCGGGCCTCATCTGTCGTCGAGCTGGCTGGTGTCCCCACTGCGTCGCTGACCTGTGAGGGCTTCCTGGGCCAGGCTGCCACCACGTCCTCCGGGCTGGGCATGCCCAATCTGCCGGTGGCCAAGGTGCCGGGCCATGTGGATGTGCAGACCGCCGAGGAATTGCGCGAGAACCTGGTCAAGGTCACCGTGGACGCGGTGATCCAGAATCTGACGGTGAATCCTTCCGCCGCCAAGCCCATCGTGGAGCCGGAGGCTCACGACATCGTGTTCGAGGGCACCTTCGAGGAGATCAACCGGCTGTTCTACGAGAACGAGTGGAGCGACGGCCTGCCCATCGTGCCGCCGACCGTGGAGCGGATTCAGGAATTCCTCGACTACTGCGAGCGGGATGCGGACGAGGAACTGGGCGCGCTGTTGCCCGACAATCGCATGGCCACCATCTGGAACGTGGCGGTCAACGGGGTCATGGCCGGCTGCCGCCCGGAATACATGCCCATCCTGGTCGCCCTGGCCGAGGCCATGGCCGATGAAACCTACGGCGTGGAGCACAGCGGCAACACGCCGGGTGCCGATACGCTGATCACGCTGAATGGCCCGCTGATCAAGCAGCTCGGCTTCAACTTCGAGCAGGGCGCGCTGCGCGACGGTTTCCTGCCCAACACCTCCGTGGGCCGCTTCTGGCGCCTGTACCTGCGCAACGTGGCCGGATTCCTGCCCCACAAGACGGACAAGGGCACCTTCGGCAACACCTGGCGCGTCGTGCTGGCCGAGAATGAGGACGTGCTGGAAAAGATCGGCTGGGAGCCCACCAGCGCCGACAACGGCTTCCAGCGCGGGCAGAACGCCGTGACCATCTCCCGCTACACCGGCGGGGGCGTGATCGCCTCGGTCTTCGGCAACAAGCCGGAGCAGATGGTGGAATACCTGTCCGACGCCCTGACCAAGATTACCGGCTGGGAGCTGATCTTCACGGTGGGCATGGCCACGGGCACCTACCGCCCGCTGCTCGTGCTGAGCCCGATCCTGGCGGAGACCATCGCCAAGGCCGGCTGGTCCAAGGCCGATCTGCGCAATGCCCTGTTCGAGCAGGCGCGCATGCCGGCCTGGAAATTCGAGAAGTACGTGGGCCAGTGGAGCAATCTCAATCCGGGCCACCGCACCCTGGTGGATTTCGTGAACATGGGCAAGGCACCCAAGGTGTTCGCGGAATCCAAGGACCCGGAGCGCATGGTGCCCATCGTCTGCAAGCCGGAGGACTTCGTGATCTCTGTCGCCGGCGACCCGCTGCGCACCAATGCGTATGTGTTCGCGCACAACGGCATGCTGGGCTTCCCCACCAGCAAGGAAGTCAAGCTGCCGGGGGACTGGGACAACATGCTCAAGGCGGCTCGGGAGCGCTGAGCCGCCCCGCGACGCCGATCCGGTCTCGGACGGATCCCGCAATGCCGCGGGTCCGTCCTTTTTTTTGCCACCCCGCTCCGGCCGCCATACGCGGAGCCAGCGCCAGGGAGTGCCGTGCATGGCCGTCAGACGCAATGACGCCCTGTGGGTGCTCGTGCCCACCGGTCAACGGGCATCGGGCGAATGGATCGACGACACCCTGCGCGACCGGGTGCAGGAGGCCGGTCTGACGGCCAAGGTGCCCCTGGCTGCCCAGTTTCCGCGGCAACGGGTGGAGGTGCTGCGCCACGGCGACCCGATCAGCGAGCTGAACCGACTGTACTACCGCCGGGGCTGGACCGATGGCCTGCCCGTCATTCCGCCCACCCTGGGCCGCGTGGAGGAAATGCTGACCTGGACCGACCGGGGGGCGCAGGAATCCCTCGGCGCGCTGGACCCGCTCAAGGGCGAGGCCACGGTGGAAAAAATCGCCGCCAATGCCGTGATGGCCGGCTGCCGGCCGGAATACCTGCCCGTCGTTCTGGCGGCGGTGGAGGCATTGGCCGAGCAGACCTTCAACTTGCGCGGGGTGCAGACCACCGACGAAAACGTGACGCCGCTGCTGATTCTCAACGGTCCGCTGACCCGCGAGTTGGAGGTCAATTGCAGCTTCGGCGCCCTGGGCCCCGGGTGGCAGGCCAACGCCACCATCGGCCGGGCGGTGCGGCTCGTGATGAACAACCTGGGGGGCGGCTGGCCCCATGTGGTTGCCTTCGCCGGCATCGGCCAGCCCGGCCGCTATACGTTGTGCCTGGCCGAGAACGAGGCGGAGAGCCCCTGGGCGCCGCTGCACGTGGACCAGGGCTTCGCCCCGGAGGAGAGCACGGTGACGGTGCTGCGGGCCGAATCGGCGATCAACGTCACCGGCGCGTTGGGCGAGATTGCCAGCGTGATGGCCTCTTCCGCCTCGGCCTTCGCGCGGGTGCACAACGGCAAGGTCGGGGTGGCGCTCGCGCCCTACGTGGCGGGCAAGCTGGCCGGGGAAGGCTGGAGCAAGGCGGACGTGCAGCAGCATCTCTACGAGCACAGCCACCAGCCGGATGTGGACTTTCGCGCGTCCTGGCTGTACGGGGGCATCATAGCGGAGGCGGACTGGCCCAAATGGGTGCTGGACGCGGCCGCCGCGGGCAGCGTACCCGCCGTGCGGGCACCGGAGGACATCACCGTATTCGTGGCGGGGGGCGACATTCCCATCCCCCAGCACGTGTACTTTCCCTCCTGGGGCTTTCCGCCGTGCCGCATCACCAAGCGGGTCGCCCCACCACCGGCCGGCGCGACACGCGCCGACTGAGCGCGACAAGCAGTGCCACGGGTGCCACGGCAGGCGCCACAACCGATGATGCTGCCCTGGGGGAAGCGTCTTCACGGCGGGGACACAGGCAGACGCATGTTCTATCTGGAACTGTTCATCAATGGCATCATCACCGGCTCCATCTATGCGCTGATCGCGCTGGGGTTCGTGCTGATCTACAAGGCCTCCAAGATGGCCAACTTCGCCCACGGGGAGTACGTGACCTACGCGGCGCTGTTCGTCGCCACGGCGCGCAACGTGTGGGGCTGGAGCCTGATTGCCTCGCTGGCCTTCGGCGTGGTGGCGATGGCCGCCCTGGCGGTGGCCATCAATGTGCTGCTGCTGCGCTTCATCATCGGGCGCCCCGCCATCACGGCGATCATGGTCACGCTGGGCCTGGGCGGCTTCTTGCAGGGCACCGCCAAGTTCGTCTTTCCCGAGGTGGGCATCAAGCTGCCCATGCCGGAGGCCTTGGAGGCACCGATCTTCCTGGGCGAGATCATGGTCAGCCCCCTGGAGCTGGGCGCCGGGCTGATTGCCTGCGTGACCATCGCCGCGATGAGCCTGTTCTTCCTGCGCAGCCGCACGGGCCTGGCCCTGCGCGCCATCGCCGACGACCAACAGGCCGCCATGGGCATGGGCATCGCGGTGCAGCGGCACTTCATCATCGCCTGGGCCCTCGCCGGCCTGGCGGCGGTGATCGGCGGCACCCTGTGGGGTCAGGTATTCGGCTTCGGCTTCAGCCTGGGTCTGCTGGGCCTCAAGGTGTTCCCCATCGTCATTATCGGGGGGCTGGAGAGCATCGTGGGGGTGATTGTGGGGGGCCTGAGCATCGGCGTACTGGAGCGGCTGGCCGCCGGCACGATGGAAAGTATCATCGGCAGCGGCTCCGGCAACTTCATTCCCTACATCGTGATGATCATCGTGTTGATGATCCGCCCCTACGGCATCTTCGGCGTCCCCGACGTGCAGCGCGTGTAGCGCCACAGCGCCTGCCGCCGGCGAATTCGGCGGCAGCATGGACGCATGCCCAGGCGCCCGCGACCCGGCCGCCCCGTATCCACCGCCGGGGGCTGTCGGTCAGATGTCCCTCCGCGGCTGGCGCGTCAACCATCATGCACCCCTGGCGGCGGCGGAGACCACGTGGCGAATGGCTTTGGCGCAGGGCCGGCGACACGTCGCCGGCCATTCAGGTCAGCATGCCATCCGTCGCACGGAGGCGCGCCTGCCCCGGCGCGGATAGCCTCAGCGCGCCCGGTGTCACCTCGCTTGCCACTCGAACCGGACAATCCGCGGGATCGGCGAGCCCAATGGACCAAGCGGCCAGTCATCAGTAAAAATACGAGTAGCACACGCCCGCCTGCCACGTGACGACGCCGGGGCTGAAATTGCCAGTCGCCGACTCCGCGACGAAGGCGTATGTGCCCGGCGCAATGCTGATCGTCAACTGGGTCGGCCCGCTATCCTCGCCGCACGTTGGCTTAGTTCCCGCCGGCCAGGCGCCGGTGGTCTGGCCGTAAATGACGTTGTTCACCTTCCAGGTCATCGTTCCATACGTTGCGTTCGTCGTGTAGAAAGTGACAGTCGCGGTCGACGGCTCGTCGCTGCTGCTGTCCAATCCACATCCCGCCAAGCCCAGCAAAATCGCAATCAGAACAACCAAGCCCAGACTCGGGAGTTTCATTGATCTTAATCCCCTGACAATGAAGGAAACATGATGGCGAAAAAGTAGTTTCAGAGGGAACGGCATTCGCCGCCATGTAGCCAGCGTAAACATGCGTTCACGCTGCCTAGTTCCAGTTTATCACATTGCAGAACATCCACTAACGTCGGTCCGCGCGGCCGAATGAATGCGGGAGCCCGGCGCGATGGGACGAAGTCGCAGCTCGCTGCGGCAGAGCCCGCGGCTCACGGCAGCCCAGGCGATGGCGACACGATAGGCGCTGCGGCCCCGCGTGGAGCGCCGCGCTGAAGGGCTGGCCCAAGGCGGGCGTGTGGGGAGAAGGGAGCACGGAGGCTGGGGCCATGTCGCACGGCGACCGGTGCCGGAACGACGCGGTTGAGGGTCAGCGGCGGGCGAGACCCGACGGGGCGCCCACCGCCAACGCGCTGAGCGGCAGCAGCTCCTGGCAGGCTAATCCGGCAGGCCCAGCACGCGCTTGGCGATGATGTTGCGCTGCACCTCGTTGCTGCCTGAATAGATGGAGGCTGCGCGGGTGATGTGCATGGCCATGGGAATCTCGTAGGCCTCGGGCATCAGCCGCTTGTCGTACCAGCTTGCCGCGTCGGCGCCCAGCGCCTCCATGGCCAGCTCGTACAGCGCCTGATTCAGCTCCGACTGGAACAGCTTGAAGATGGAAGCCTCCGGCCCCGGATGCTGCCCCTGCAGCAGGGCCGTGGTCATGCGGTAGCGCGTGTAGCGCAGGCAATCCGCATCCATCTCCAGGGCCGCCAGCCGCCGCCGTACGCCCGGCGCGCGCATGAGCGATACGCCGTCCTGTCCGTAGCGGGCGGCGATGGCGCGAATCTGCGCCACCAGCCCCTGGGTATCCAGGTTCGTGCCGGTGGACCAGCGCTCATGTTCCAGCAGCGCCTTGGCCATGGTCCAGCCGTCATTCACCCGGCCCACCACGTTTTCCGCCGGCACGCGCACATTGTCGAAAAAGGTTTCGTAGAAGCTGGCCCGCCCGTCGATCTGGGGGATGGGCCGGATGGTAATGCCGGGGCTGCGCATGTCCACCAGGATGAAGCTGATGCCCTGCTGGGGCTTGGCCTGGGGGTCGGTGCGCACGAGCATGAAGATCCAGTGGGCCACGTTGGCTTCCGACGTCCAGATTTTCTGGCCGTTGATGACAAACGCGTCGCCCTCCCGCACCGCCCGCGTCTGCAGCGAGGCCAGGTCCGAGCCGGCGTTGGGCTCCGAATAGCCCTGGCACCACAGCTCCCGGTTGGCCGCGATCTCCGGCAGGAAGCGCCGCTTCTGCGCGTCCGTCCCGAACTGGTAGATCAGCGGGCCCACCAGGCTGTTGCCGATGGTCACGGGCATGGGGGCGCCGCAACGCTGCAACTCGTCCATGAAGACCAGCTTCTCCCCATCGCTGAAGCCGGGACCGCCATACGCCTTGGGCCAGTTGTAGGCCAGCCAGCCCTTGGCGCCCAGGCGGTCATACCAGGGGTAGACCACCGCCGGGTCGTGCTCGATGCCGCGGTAGTCGTAGTGCCGGGCGTCGGGGGCGGGCATGTTGGCCATGACCCACTCACGCACCATGCGCCGGAAGTCCGCCAATTCCGGGCTTTCCTTGAGATCCATGCACTGCACTCCTGTCGTGTCCCGCCGGGGCTCGCGTCGGCGGTATCGGCCCGTCGGGGGGATTCGCCATCCACCCCGGAACGGTGTATATCGCACACTGAACGGCGATGTCATGTCCCCGCCGCGGCCCCCGCGGGCCGTCGGGTCGCGGGCAGGACGGCATCCGCCAATCCACCACCCGCCACCCCCAGGGCGGATGCTCCCGCCGCGGATCACGCGAATACCGCGCGCTGGGCAGACTCCCGTGGTCTCGTGGCGCCACAGGAGACCCAACAGACATGAGCGGTAATTCGCCGCAGCCGCAGCGCGATGTGGTGCGCGTGGGCGAGTTGGAGTTGCAGATCGTGCGCGGCGGCCAGGGCAACCCCCTGTTGGTGCTGCACGAGGAGCTGGGCTACCCCGGCTGGTTGAACTGGATGGACGATCTGTCCCGGGAGCGCACACTGATCGTGCCCTTGCACCCCGGCTTCGGACAGACGCCGCGGCTGGACTGGATGGGCAGCATGCGGGATCTGGCTGCCTTCTACGTCCGCTTTCTGGAAGAGCAGGGCCTGGTGCCCATCGACGTACTCGGCTTCTCCCTCGGCGGCTGGCTGGCCGCGGAGATGGCCGTCAGCTATCCGCGCCTGTTCCGCCGCAGCGTGCTGGTTGCTCCCCTGGGCATCCGCCCGCCGGAAGGCGAGATCTTCGAGATGTTCGGCGTGTTCCCCAAGGTGATCCTGGAAGCCAGTGTGCGCGATCCGGCGGCGACGCCCGAATTCGACTCCCTGTTCACCGAGCAGGAGCGGCCCGCGCAGTTCGAGGCGTGGGAGGACGCCCGCACCCAGCTGGCCCTGCTGGCCTGGCAGCCGTATCTGCACAGCACCAGCCTGCCCCATCTGCTCCAGGGCGTGGACGGCGGCAACACGCTGCTCATCTGGGGCAGCGACGACCGCATCGTGCCCGCCAGCGCCGCCGGCATCTATCAGAAATCCTTGCGCGGCAGCCGGGTCGAGATCCTGAGCCAATGCGGCCATCGCCCGGAAATCGAGCAGCGGGAGGCCTTCGTCACCACGGTCCGTGACTTCCTGGACGGCTGAGCGGCCCTAGCGCCGAGACATCGCCAGCCAGCCGTCAATTATCCGCACGAGGACATCCGCCATGCACATCCAATATTTTACCGAGCGCCCCTATCCCGACGTGCCCGAGGATGAAATCATCGAGCGGGGCAGCTTCTTCGGCCTCTCCAACAAGTACTTCGACCCGGCCAAGGCCGGCGACCTGTACAACCGTTACCTGGACGAGAAGCTGTACGCCGAGGAGATGGGCTTCGATAGCTGCATGCTCAACGAGCATCACGGGACGCCCTTCTGCCTGGGCTCGGTGATGAACATCGAGGCGGCCATTCTGGCCCGCATCACCAGGCGCATGAAGATCGCCCTGATGGGCAACCCCCTGCCCGTGGCCGACCCCTTGCGGCTGGCCGAGGAGCTGGCGGAAATCGACGTGATCTCCCGCGGGCGGCTGATCAGCGGCTTCGTGCGCGGCGCGGGCTCCGAGCAGCTCGCCAACAACGTCAATCCGGCACACAACCGGGAGCGCTTCTACGAGGCTCACGACTTCATCATGCAGGCCTGGAGCAAGGACGGACCCTGGCGCTACGAGGGCAAGCACTATCACTACCGCAACGTGAATCCCTGGGCCAAACCCCTGCAACAGCCCCGGCCCCAGGTGTGGATTCCCGGCGTGATCAGCCCGGAGAGCGGGCGCTGGGCTGCCACCATGCGCTATCCCTACCTGGCCCTGGCCACGGCGCCGGGAGCGACCCTGGAGATGAAGGACATCATCGCCGATCAGGCGGCCAAGGAGGGCTATCAGGCCGGCACGGAGAACTACGGCTATATGCAGCGTGTCATCGTGGCGGAAACCGAGGAGCGGGCCTACGAACTGGGTAAGAGCTACCTGTTCGGCGGGGGCCACCCCAATTTCGCCCGGCCGGACAAGCTGTTTCCCTCCGGCTACAACTCCAAGGAGGCCACCCAGCGGCTGGCCAAGCTGTCGGCCAATCCCGAAGCGAGCTTCATGGGCTCCCAATACAAGGGCAAGCCCAAGACAACCGCCGAGCGCCGGCAGCGCATCTATGGCACCTATGACCAGCGCCTGGAATCCCTGGACATCATCGCCGGTACGCCCAAGTCGGTGATTCCCAAGTTGCAGAGGACCCTGGAGCTGCTGCGCCCCGGCATTCTCACGATCTGGCATAATGAAGGCAGCGTGTCCCACCAGGACACGATGACCAGCCTGCGCCTGCTGGGCAATGAGGTGCTGCCGGCGGTGCGGGAGATCGGCGAGAAGCTGGAGCTGTACGGGCCTGACGAGGTGGCCGTCGGCTCTCGGCCCCTGCCGGCTTCCGGTGTACGGGAGTCGGTGACCGACTACCGCAGCGCCTCCTGAGGCGGCAACCTGCCGCCGGCCCGGGCCGGCGCGGCCGGGTGCGCGGATTGCGCTGGAACCGTGCCGCCCGGGCAGCGCCCGGCAAGCGGGCCGCGACAATCACGACTGAATGGGGATTCCCATGACACCCGCGAACCTGATCGAACTGCTGAAAAATCCGGAGGTGGTGGATCAAGCCGCCAAGCTGATCCGCGAGCCCGAGGTGGCGCGCGCGCTGGCCGACCTGGCCCGCGATCCGGCGGTGAGCCGCATCGTGGCCGATTTGCTGGGGGATCCGGCGGTGGCCGCGCAGATCGAGCAGCAGCTGCGCAGCCTCATGCTCTGGGCGGCCATCCCGGTGGGGCTGGCCCTGCTCACGCTGCTGGCGGTGCTGGCCAACACGGTGCTGCTGGCAAGGCTGCTGCGGCGCAACAAGTAGCCTCGCGCGCCGTGGCCCATCAGGGCTGTCTGTCGCGCAGCAACTCATCCAGTGTGGGGCGGGGCGCTTGCCTGGCCTGTTCTACCGCGGCGCGCCGGGCCTCCTGCTGCGCCAATCCCTGGGCGGCGCGGGCCTCCAGTTCCTCCAGAAAGCGATTCCGCGCGGCCTGGCGGCTGACCACCTTCGCCCGCGCCCGCGCCTTGCGGGCCTCCAGTGCCCAGAATTCCTCCACGCGCATGTGGCGCACATAGAACCGGTGTTCCTCCGGGGAGCGTCGCAGCTGGGCACGCCGCAGGATGGCTTCCATCTCCCGCGTGTCGTCGCTAAGCCGCTGGATGCGCGGCGGCTCCTTGGTGAAGCGCAGCCGGTGCTCGTGCAGGGCCAGATAGTAGGCGTCACTGGGCGGTTCCGGATACCGCGGCGCGCAGGCCGCGGCCGCCACACACAGGCACAGCAGGACCGCCAGACGGGATGCGGCCGCCCACGGCCGCTGCCGCGGCACGGTTCCAGTTCCTGTGATGGCCCTGTCATTCACCATTTCGTCATTCCAATGTGCATTGGCCGGCTCTGCCCCGCGACGCAGACCCGGGTCGCCGGTACCCTTCTATCATCATCGGCTGTCAGGGAGAATTCTTGACTCGATCCGGCAATCACGGAGAGGATCTGACATTGACCGCTGGTCCAGGGGGGAATTCTTGCACATTGCTGCACAGACGGCGCTCAGATCACGAAAATACAGCCATTGCCGGCAATCAGAAAAAGATAAAAAAACCGTTGCTTTCTGACAGACACCGATATAATAGTGAATACAGTTTTAGGATGCTTGAATGCTGCGCGCGCGACGGAAGGAATCGGGGCGCTGACGCGGCGCGAAGAATGCGACACACCGGGAGACAGGGCGGTGTGGCGCAGCAAAATGATTCCGGGAGAATTCCCATGACTGGCCTTGGGCATTTCGGACGACTATTGCTCGTCGTTGCATTCACGACCGCGCTGGCCGCCTGTGGCGGTGGTGGAGGCGGCGGTGGCGGTGGCGGCGGCGGTGAATCCGCTGGGGGCGGAGGCACAGCTGGGGACACCCAGACGGCGGTGATGGACATGACCATCTCGTCGCTGGCCCGTACGGGAGGCCAGACACCCGCCGCCGCGGGAACGACCCTGTATCAGGGAGAGATCCTGGCGGTCAGTCAGACGACTGGCGAGGAATTCACCTTCAACTGGGCATTGGAGATCGACGAAGGTCAGTTCTCGGTACAAACGGATGTGGCGCTGCCCCTGCCGGATGACACCTACACCTTCTACATGCTGGTGGAAGGCAACGGCGCCCAGTACGCCGCGATTACACGTGCCTGGGTCATCCTGAAGTCACAAGGGCGGAACCATGTTCCCCTGACTATCAATCCGGTGCTCGGCGGCAGCCTGGGCAGCGCGCAGGAGCTCCAAGGCTTGATCGCCATCTCGATGGGGATGGGGCCAACCGTGCTGAGCGGTCTGTCCGACCCCAATGCAGGCATCGTCCTTGACGGGCTGGGTGAACGCCGCTTTTCGGTCAATCCGGCAAGCGGACTCACCAGAGCATTCCTGGCGCTCAGCACGGGCGTGCACCGCATCCAACTGCGCATCTATGATTCCGGGGTGTTGGTAAACATTCCGGAGGACATCCTCTTTGAGATCAAGGAGGGCAGCGACGAGGTGTTCGAGCTGCCGCTGGAAGGCGTGATCAACTACACGCCGGAAACGGAAACGCAGCAGGGCGGCACGATCACCAACGGGTTGTTCACGGTGATCGTCCCCGGTGATGTGGTGAACACGATCGCCCCACTCGTCAAGGATCCCGTTACCGGAATCGTGCAGAGCATACGCGTCGTCTTCACGATTCATGGGCAGGGTAATTTCCTCTACGAGGTGGAAGTGCCCATTTCCTCCTCCGGGGTGAACTACGAGGGCACTGTGCTGATTCCGGACTTCGTGCCCGGCGACGCCACCTGGTCCTTGTATGTCGACAACCTCACGTTGGACCCCGCGGATCTCTACGCCTATTGCGCGCAGAACATCACCTTCTCCAGCATTGAGCCCCAGACAATCCTGTGCAATATCCGTCTGGATGAAGCGGTGGCTGGCGGTGGCGAACAAGCGATGGGTAAGGTCACCGTGTCTGTGCAATTGAACGGCTACCCGGTGGCAGGCGCCGAGGTCTACGCCAACGGCGAGATCATCGGTATCACGGGCACCGGAAACAACGGCACCGTGGCCGGCGTGCTTACGACCTTCCTTCCGGAAGGGGAGTATGATTTCTCCGTGATTTCTCCCAACGGCGATGAAACCATCCAGGTGCCGCAGGTGCAGGTGGACTCCGGCGCCACACAAACCGTTACAGTGTCGCTGACACCGCCGCCGAACCAGGTGCCCGTGGCCATCGACAAGACCGCGGCCACCGATGAGGACGTGCCGGTGGACATCACCCTGTCCGGTGTGGACGGCGATGGCGATGCGCTGACCTTCGCGCTCGATCAGGCACCGACCCACGGCAGCGTGTTCATTTCCGGCAATGTGGCCAACTACTCGCCCAGCCCCGGCTGGTCGGGCACGGACAGCTTCAGCTACACGGCCAACGACGGCTTCTCCACGAGCAATCCGGCCATCGTGACCATCACGGTGAACGCGGTGAACTCGGTGCCCGTGGCGACGAATCAGGCAGTGTCGACGGACGAGGACGTGCCGGTCAACATCACCCTGTCGGCCACCGATGCCGATGGCGATGCACTGACCTATCAGCTCAATTCGGCGCCGGCCAATGGGGACGTGACCATCAACGGTGCCATTGCGGCATACACGCCCAACAGCGGCTTCGTAGGCAGCGATACCTTCACCTACACGGCCACGGACGGAAGCAACACCAGCAACGTGGCGACCGTCACGGTGTCGGTGCGGGATGTGGAAGAACCGCCGCCGCCGGAAGAGCCGCCGACCCAGGTGATCCTCAAGGCCAGCAAGCTGCATCGGCCGACCCGGTGGATCACCGACAAGATCGAGGCCGACGAGCTCAATGCGCCCATCGCGGTCGTAATCCCGTCACACGAGAACGTGCGCGTGCTCGCGGGCAATCCGAACCGGTATTTGCTGCACCTGCGCATTGGCCCGATCCAGTGCGTGTACCTGGGCGGACAGTACAACTCGCCGGAAGGCGGGGAGGAAGTGCAAGAGGGCTACCGCACGTTCCGCAGCCCGGTGTGCGGTCTTGGCCGCTACAATGCCGGGGATGTGGTGGTGGTCGATGGTGGACTCTCCCTGCGCGTGGTCACTGACGACCCGCATGTGGACGAAACCACCGTCGAGATGACCATCAGCATCCTCAATGACGTGGAAGGCGATCCGATCGAGGATCGGCAGAAACGCTGGTGGTGGCGCGGCAAGTACCGCTGGTGGTGGCACGAGTACAAGGAGCGCTGGCATGAGCACCGCTCCGAGTGGCGCAACTGGTGGCATGATCGCCGTGGCGATTATCGCGACCGCGTCGACGATGACCGCGACTAGCAGCACGCAGCCAGCCGGCCCGTAGCAGTCAGCAACCGGGCATGACGCGACAAGCGCCATGCCCGGTTTTTTTTGTGCCTATGCCGTCCCCATGGCATCGGCCGCAAAGGCCCCGAGGGTCGCCAGATATTCCTCCCGTACGCTGGAGGCGCAGTCGATCACGGGCAGATTCGTGCCCTGCGCAAGGGTATGGCGCACCCGCTCCCGGCACTGCTCGGCGCTGCCGAAGATGCCGATGCGATGCACCAGCTCCTCGGGCATGGCTGCCATGGTGCCCGCCTTGTCGCGCCGGGCGAAGGCATCGGCCATGGCCTGGGCCTCGTGCTCATGGCCCAGCCAGCGCAGGTATTGGTTGTAGGCCTTCGTGAAGAAGTAGCCCGCCAGGATCTGACGCAGCTCCTGCTCGGCGCGGACGATGTCACTGGTCACCCACACCCGCACGTATTGCACCACGTCCACATCCTCCACCCGCCGGCCCGCGCGTTTGGCTCCCTTGTCGATATGCTCCAGCAGGCGGGGCATGGCCCCATCGGGGACGAAGTTCACGATGACGCCATCGGCGACCTCACCGGCCAGCTCCAGCATCCGGGGCCGCAACGCCGCCAGGTAGATCGGGATCGTGCCGCGCACCGGCGTGCCCAGGCGAAAGCCCTTGCTGCGCACGGTCTCCCCGGCGAAGTCCGTCTTCTCCCCGGCGAAGATTTGCCGCAACAGCGCCACGGTCTCGCGCACCCGGGTCAGGGGCTTCTCGTAGGGTGTGCCGTACCAGCTCTCCACCATCACGTCGCTCGACGCCCCAAGCCCCAGGATGAGCCGGTCAGCCCCGATCCGCGAGATGGTCATGGCCGACGTCGCCAGCACCGCCGGCGGCCGCGTGTACACCGGCACCACCCCCGTGCAGGCCTTGATGCGGCTGGTCTGCATGACGATCCCCGCCGCCTCGGTCAGCGCATCCATGTGTCCACCGCCATCCCCCAGCCACATGCTGTGATAGCCGTGGGCTTCGGCCCAGGCCGCCCGCTCGAAGGGCGATGCGGGCTCCACCGGCCCCTGGGTGCTGATCAATCCGATGCGTGGTGCCGCCATGCCAGACTCCTTCATTCGTCGTATCGCTTGTCGTTGCGCGCCGCGCAGCCTCGTCTCGGCCCGCCGCGCCACCCGCACTTGAACAGGTCCCACCCACCTTCGTCAACGGTACGCTTGCTTGTGCCATCCGTTAGCAATTGCTAACTTCAGTCAGTCACCCGCGTTGAATGCCAGAGCCGCCGTGCCAGCCGGCCGGCGGCCGCCACCAGACGGAGCACCATGCCCCCAGCGGACACCCGGGAGATTCTGTTGCGCGCAGCCCTGCCCCTGTTCGTGGCGCAGGGTGTGGACGGAACGGGCATCCGCGATATCGCCCGGCGCGCCGGACTGACGAATCCGGCCCTGTACCGGCACTTCCCCGGCAAGGAACAGCTCGCTGCGGCCCTGTTCGAGCGCTGCTACACGGTTCTGGCACAGCGGCTGGAGCAGGCCATGGCGACGCCCGGGGGCTTCCCGGCGCGGCTGCGGGCCGTCGTGGGGGCGTTCCTGGCCATGGTGGATGAGGATCCCCATGGCATGACCTTCGTGGCCGAGCAACTGACGCGCTTCTGGCCTGGTCTGCCGCCATCCCTGAAGCAGCGTTCCATCGCCGGGCTGCTGCGCCGGCTCATCCGGCAAGGGGCCGCGGAGGGTCAGGCGCCACCGGAAGTCTCGCCCGAGGTGCTGCTGGCCATGCTGCTCGGGCTGGTGAGCCAACTCGCCCGCATGGCCTGTCAGGGACAGGCCAGTGCGCCTGCCCAGCTTTGGGCTGGAGACATTCAGGCACTCATGGCACAAATTTTCGGCATCACCCAACAGCCACGTTAGCGACCGCTAACAGGCGCGGGGACGCTGGCGGGATCGTCCTGATTTGCTAGCGTGGCAGATGAAACGGCGGCGCGATGGCGGTACAGTCGTGCCGAAACGCCTTGTGCCCACGCGAGGGACCCGCATGCACCGCAACTCCTGGAGCCGGATGACTGTCATCGTGCTGTCCGCCCTTGTCGCACTGGTCGCCCTGTGCATCCTGGCCACGGCGCTCGGCCGCTGGCGCTTCGAGCGCATGGTGGAGCGGGAGGTGGCAGCCCTGTATGACGGCGCCGCGCCGGAGGCGCCGCCCATTCCCCTGGCGGAGGCCATTGCCGATCTTCCGCCGCCGGTGCAGCGCTACCTGCGCTTTGCGCTGCCCGATCCGGCACCCCGGCCCACGGCGGCGCGCATCCACCACGGGGGCCTGTTCCGCCTGGCACCGGACAAGGATTTCTGGCCCATCCAGGGCGAGCAGTACTACACGGTGCGCCGGCCCGGCTTCGTGTGGCATGCCCGCATCCGCCTCGCGCCGCTGACGTGGTTCGAGGTGCGCGACTTCTACCGCCAGGGCCAGGGCGGCATCTGGGGCAAGCTGTGGAGCCTGTTCACCGTTGTGCGCAGCGAGGGCAGCCCGGAGATCGCCCAGGGCGCGCTGCTGCGCTGGTTGGGGGAAGCCGCGTGGCTGCCCCAGGCGTGGCTCGACCGGGAGCAGCTGCAGTGGGAGCCCATCGACGACGAGCAGGCGCGGGTCACGCTCACTGACAGCGAGGTACGCGTCTCCGGCGTGCTCACCGTCAATGCACAAGGACAGCTGATTCACTTCGATTCGCCCGACCGGCCGATGGAGGTGGACGGGAAGCTGGTGCCCACCCCCTGGCGGGCGACTTTCACGGACTACCGCCAGGTGCAAGGCGTACGCATTCCCTTCACCGGCGCGGTGGCCTGGGAGCTGCAGGAAGGCCCCTTCGAATACGCCCGCTTCACCCTGGAGCACGTGGACTACGGCATCCCGACGCGATTGGAGTAGGGCGAGGTCCCGCGAGTTTCGGCGATCATTGCAGATCGCCCGCGGGGCGCTGCCATGCTTTCCGCAAGGGCCAACGGCCCCTGACCCCATCGCGGTGCCCACATCGACCGGACACAACACCAGCGCCGGCTCAGCCCCGTTTGACCCACTTGTGGGTATCGTCCAGGGCCTGCTCGAAGCGATCGAACAGGTCGTCGATCTGCGGCTCCGTGATGATCAACGGGGGGCAGAAGGCCATGTTGTTCTCGATGTTGCGCAGGATCACTCCGTGCTCCACGCAGCGCTCGGAAATGTACGGCCCCACCATCTGCGCGGGGTCGAAGGCCTTTTTGGTCGCCTTGTCCGCCACCAGCTCGATTCCGCCGATCAGCCCCACGCCTCGCGTGTTGCCCACCAGGGGATGCTCGCCCAGCCCGGCCAGGCGCTTGAGAAAGCGGGGCGAGACCGCCTGCACATGGTCGATCAGGCGCCGCTCCTCGTAGATTTCCAGGGTGCGCAGGGCCACGGCCGCGGCCACCGGGTGGCCGGAATAGGTAAAGCCGTGGGCGAATACGCCCACCTTGCGGCTGCCCTCTTCCACACCCTGATAGATCTCATCGGAAATCAGCACCGCCGCGATGGGCTGATAGGCAGAGGACAGGGCTTTGGCACAGGTGATGATGTCCGGCTTTAGGCTGAAGGTCTGGCAGCCCCACATGTTGCCCGTGCGCCCGAATCCGCAGATCACCTCGTCGGCGATGAACAGCACGTCGTGCCTGCGCAGCACGGCCTGGATCTTGTCGTAATAGGTCGCAGGCGGAATCACCGCTCCCCCGGCCCCCATCACCGGCTCGGCGATGAAGGCGGCCACCGTCTCCGGCCCCTCGCGCAGGATCATCTGCTCCAGGTTATCCGCCAGACGCGAGGCATAGGCTTCCTCGCTCTCGCCGTCCTTGGCATTGCGGTAGTGGTAGGGGAAGTCCGTGTGCATCATCTGCGGCAAGGGCAGGTCGAATTCCGCATGCACCTTGGCGATACCGGTCAGGCTGGTCGAAGCCAGCGTGATGCCGTGGTAGGCATTGACACGGGAGATGAATTTCTTCTTCTGCGGGCGGCCGCGGGCATTGTTGTAGTACCACACCAGCTTGACCACAGTGTCATTGGCCTCCGAACCGGAGTTGACGAAGAACACCTTGGAGATCGGCACGGGCGCGATGCCCTTCAGCTTCTCGGCCAGGTCGATGCCCGGCATGGAGGCCTTGGAGTGAAAGAAATGGTAGTAGGGCAGCTTGCGCATCTGGTCGGTCGCCGCCTGCACCAGTTCCTCCTCATTGAAGCCCAGGGCCGTGCACCACAGGCCCGCCACGCCCTCGATATACTGGCGCCCGTCCTCGCCGTACACGTAGATGCCCTCACCCCGGTCGATGACCAGGGGGCCCTTCTCCTTGTGCTGCACGAGATTGGTGAAGGGGTGCAGCACATGGGCAATGTCCCGCTCTGCGGCGGTGGTGCGCTCGGTCATGATGGTCTCTCCCCGATGGTTGGTGCGACCGTGGTCGTAGGCACAGTAAACGGGGAACCACCGGGGGAGTCAATGCCGGGAGAGCGATGCCGGGAGAGCGATGCCGGGAGAGCGATGCCGGGAGAGCGATGCCGGGAGAGCGATGCCGGGAGAGCGATGCCGGGAGAGCGATGCCGGGAGAGCGATGCCGGGAGAGCGATGCCGGGACCACCATGCCATGGACAACCATCGCGACTCTGGTGCTCAACTCGACAAGGGCGGCCTTGCCGCGCTATGCATTTTCAACGGGCCAGCCTGTGGGACCGTTGCGCGCCAGATCACGCCGCCGCAGCGGCCGGGGCCTGCCCACGTACCACGCAGCGCAATCAGGGGGATAGAGCACCATGAGCGATCCGTTTCCCGTCGTCCGCATCAGCGGCCCGCCCCGCGAACGGGGCCGGCAGTATGGAGAGCAGGCCAGCGGGCGCATCGCCGCCTGTCTGGCCCTGTACCAGGGCGCCTGGCGCGATGCCGGGCTGAGCGGGCAGGAGGCCATTCTGGCCCGCGCGCGGGACTTCATCCCCGTGATCGAAAGCCACTTTCCCGAGCAGATGGAAGAGCTGCGCGGCATCGCCGAGGGCGCCGAGCGGCCCGTGGAGGAGCTGGTGGCCCTGAATGCCCGTACGGAGCTCCTCTACGGCACGGCCGGCGCGCCGCAGGCCGACAAAACCGAGGGCGGCTGCACCGGCGCCGTGATCCTGCCCCGCCAGCCGGGGGACCCCGTGATCATCGGGCAGAACTGGGACTGGAAGCCCGGCTGCCGCGACGTGGCCATTCTGCTCCAGGTCTACCCGGACGAGGGGCCGGCCTTCATGACCTACGTGGAAGCGGGCATGATGGGCCGCAACGGGCTCAACGAGGCCGGCATCGGCCTGTGCGGCAACTTCCTCAATTCCAACCATGATTTCCGCCAGGGCGGCATTCCCATCCCCTTCATCCGCCGGGCCATCCTCAGTTCGCCCACCTTGCCCCAGGCCGTGGGCCAGGTGCTGGGTGCCCAGCGGGCCTTCTCCTCCAATCATCTGCTGGCCCATCGCGACGGCGAGGCGGTGGACCTGGAGGCGGCGCCGCCCCAGGTGTTCACCGTGTTTCCGCGGGACGGGCTGCTGGTGCATGCCAACCATTTCCTGGGCGCAGGCAGCGCCCTGATCGATACGGGGGTCAACCGCTTCCCCGACAGCATCTTCCGCGACCGGCGCGTGCGGGCCCACCTGGAGCGCAAGCCGGGCTCGCTGGGCGTGGCTGACCTGCAGGAGGCGTTGCAGGATCATTTCGGCCATCCCTACTCCGTTTGCCGCCACCGCTCCATCACGGACGGCGCGGAGATCGAGACCGTGGCCTCCGTGGTGATGAACCTCACCGCCGGCACCATGGCCGTGGCCCAGGGCCCGGTGTGCGAGAATCGCTACACGGTGTATGCCCCCTTCGCCGAACCCGCGCGCAAGGCCGCCGCCGGAGGCTGAGCGCGGCATCGTCGTGCGGCATCGTCAACCCGCATCAGCAAGCCGCCTGGCCAAGCCGCATCGGCCAGCGTCGGTTCCGCGGGGGATGTCTTCCCTGCCCCCCGCCTGCGGCGCCCTGGGATGCCGGTCGCGCGTCATGGGATATGCCTGGCCCTTCCCGTGCCCGGGATGGCCCGACGCCCCCTGCCGTGTCACACTGAGCCCGTTATTTCCATATTCATGGGGAGTTGGATTCCTGTGAATCTCGATGGGAGTTGACCATGCCGCAATGCCCCCTGCGCACCCGCCAAGGCGCCACGCCGCGCCTGATGGCCCTGTTGGCCTGCCTCGCGACGCCGCTGCTGATCCTGTGGCTGGTTACGCCCGCCTCGGCCCAGCAGCCCTGGTCGCTCAGCGTGGATCTGCCCGTGGCCCTGCACTTCACCGGCGATGGCGATGCGGAGCCCACGTCCGTCAGCGGCTACGACCTGGCGGTCTTCTCACCCTGGTACGTGGGCGTGGGCCTGACACGTCTGCACACGGGCATCAAGGACTTTGCGCTGAATGACCAGAACCTGGACCTGGCCTACAGCATCGTCAACCTGCTGGGGAAATTCACCATCGGTGATCTGGTGCTGGGCCTCGGCATCGGCCGTGGCACCATCGCCTTCGATCCGGAGACATCCACCAGCGGTGCCATCACCCAGACGTTCAGCGGAGGCGACGTGCAACAGAGCTTCCTGTTCGCCGGCTGGAAGGTGACCGGGAATCTGGACATTCATGCGAGCCAGCATGCCATCCTCGCCGCGGACGTGAAGGTGGATACCGAGATTTACGGCGTCCCGTTCGAGGATCAGGGCGATATCGGCGCGATCATGACCACCCTCGGCCTGGGCTACTACTTTTGATCGCGCGCGTGATGGCGGCACCGGCCCGCCGCGGCAGGCATCACACCTTGTCGCCCTGCCCGCGGAAGCGCCCAGGATCGTAGATGGGCTTGGCGGTGGAGGAGGCGGTGACCACCAGTTGATCCTGCGGGTTGTATAGCCGGCCCTCCAGAAACATGATGGTCCTGCCCTTGCGCGTCACCACGCCCTCTCCCCGGTGCGGCCCCGGAAATACCGGCCCCAGGAAGTTTATCTTCATCTCCAGGGTGGGCATCTCCACCCGCTGATTGGCCGCGGCAAAGGCGGCCATGGTCATCACGTAGTCCAGCATGGCGGCCACGAAGCCCCCCTGCACCACCCCCATGGGATTGCACAGCTCCGGCTTGCCGTTGAAGGTCATGCGGGCCGTGCCGGCCTCGGTGTCCAGGGCCACGATGTCGGCGCCGAGCAGTTCGGCGAACGGGGGGCGATTCTGCCGCAGGCGTTGCAGCAGTTCATCGGCGGTCAGGGGCATGGGCATCCTCGGGCAGTGCGGCCGCTGGGCGTCGTCCCAGGACGCGCTCGACCGGAACAGGGCCGTCCCCGGCGATGGAAATGCCGGTGCGGCTGACATGAGTCCAAGCGTGGTTGTAAAGGGCCACGCGGCGCTTGGCAAGCCATGCGGCCGTTTGCAGACCCGTCTGCAGGCCGCCTGCAATCCGATGGCCGGCTGTCTGCGGGCCGCGCGCCGGGCACCTGCGGACGAGCGGCATCGAGTCGACATCCGGCGCGGGAACATGCTTAAATGGCCGCGCTTTGCCAGGGGGCCCGCACGGTACGGCGCCTGCCGCGCCAGCCGGAAGGGGAGCCAACAGGGCGGAGCGACAAACAGGAGAATCCACCATGAAGCTGATGTGGTTCCATCTGATGCCCTACACGGAGCTGCCGGAAAACTTCCGGGATGAGCATCCGTCCGTGTGGGTGGACATCGATCCCAAGCTGTTCGATCCGGAACGCGCGCACCTGATGTACAACGACTTCATGGATGAGCTGGAGTACGCGGCGGACTGTGGCTTCGACGCCATGTGCGTCAACGAGCACCATTCCAACGGTTACGGGCTGATGCCCTCCCCGAACCTGATCGCCTCGGCCCTCGCGCGCCGCAGCACCGACGCGGCGATCTGCCTGATGGGCAACTCCCTGGCGCTGTACAACCCGCCATTGCGGGTGGCCGAGGAGATGGCCATGATCGACGTGATCTCCGGGGGCCGGGTCATCGCCGGGTTTCCGGTGGGCTCGCCCATGGACACGGCCTACGCGTACGGGGCCAATCCGAGCCAGTTGCGCCAGCGCTACCAGGAGGCCCACGACCTGATCATCCGCTCCTGGACGGAAGACAAGGCGTTCTCCTTCAACGGGCGCTTCAACAAACACCGCTACGTGAACGTGTGGCCCCGGCCGATCCAGAAGCCCCACCCGCCCATCTGGGTGCCCGGCGGCGGCTCCGTGGAGACCTGGCACTGGTGCGCGGAGATGGACTACCTCTATGCCTACCTCTCCTACTTCGGCTACAAGGCCGGCCGGGCCACCATGAACGGCTTCTGGGAAGAGATGAAGCGGCTGGGCAAGGACCCCAATCCCTACCGCGCGGGCTTCCTGCAATTCGTCGGCGTGGGCGAGACCCAGGAAGAGGCGCTCAAGCTGTACAAGGAACCGGCCGAATACTTCTACGGGCGCTGCCTGCACGTGGATCCGCGCTATGCCGTGCCCCCGGGGTACACCACCGAGGCGACGCTGCGCGCCAACGTGACCTCCATGGTCTCCCAGGCCGCCGCGCGCTCGCTGGACCAGGGCAAGGGCTTCGGCGGCCGCGGGCTGAACCGCCAGTGGGACGAAATCCTGGAGAAGGGCTACGTCATCTGTGGCGATCCGGACCAGGTGGCCGACCGACTGCGTGAGGTGGCCACGGACCTCAACGTGGGCCATCTGATGATGCTGCTGCAGTTCGGCAATATGAACGCCGATCTGGCCCGCTACAACACCAAGCTATTTGCCGAGCAGGTGATGCCGCAGATCAAGGACCTCTTCGACGATCAGTGGGAAGACAAGTGGTGGCCGCAAGCCATGGCCAAACAGAAGCGGGCGGTGCCCAAGGCGGTGGCCGGATGAGTCAGCCGAAGGAACGCACGGTGCAGATCAACGGCCATCCCTGCCGCATGTGGGAAAAGGGTGAAGGCAAGCCGTTGGGATATCTCGCCGGGTACGGTGGTCTGCCCAAATGGACCCCCGTGCTGGACAAGCTCGCCGAGCGGCGCCGGGTGCTTGCGCCCTCCCTGCCCGGCTACCCGGGCTCCCTGGGTCATGAGGAGCTGGACACCATGCTGGACTGGGCGCTGGCCACCCAGGAACTGCTGGAGACGGCGGGGCTGGACGGCGGCGATCTGGTCGGCGTCTCCGTGGGCGCCGCCCTGGCCGCGGAAATGGCAGCCATCTGGGGCCCGGCCATGGTGCGCAAGCTGGTGCTGGTCTCGCCCCTGGGCATCTACGATGATGCGGAGCCCCTGGTGGACTTCTTCGCGGTGCGGCCGGGCACCATCTCCGGCCTGCTGTGCGCCGAAGCAGACACCTTTGATGACCTGACCGCCTGCCCGCCGGGCGCGGACGAGACGGAGTGGCGCATCGAGATGGTGCGCGCCTCCACGGCCGCCGCGCGCATGCTGTGGCCCCTGTGCGATACGGGCGTCATCAAACGGCTGCCCCGTATTCACCAGGACACGCTGCTGCTCATGGGCGGGGAGGACCGCATTCTGCCCCGGTCCTATGCCAAGCGCTTCACGGATGCCATCAGCGGCAAGAGCGACGTGCAGGTGCTTCCGGGCGCGGGCCATCTGGCCGATCTGGATCAGCCCGCGGCAGTGGCCCAGGCGATCCTGACGTTCTGCGGCTAGGCTGTGTCTGAAAAGGGGGCTTATGGGCGGCCGTGCCCTTCGAGACAGGTTGCTACTCGACCTTCCTCAGGAACACGGCCTTACATTGGCGGCATTTTGAACGCTCCGCGTCACGGAGCCTGTCCTGAGCCCGCCGAAGGGGAGCAGTCGAAGACTGCGTCTCGAAGTGCGCGGACGGAACGTTCATCGGATTTTCAGACACAGCCCAGGCCGGCGCATCGCGGCATCCCTTGATGCCGCAACCCCCCACCGAATCCGACCGGCATCCACAGCCGTATCCGCGGTGCACCGGGGCAGTGGGCCGGCGCGAGCGCCATTCGATCTCTGGAGGCAACCGATGGGCGCTGGCGCTTCCCCTGCCCCGACGCCCCTGGACGGTGGGCTGTATGCCTGGTTCATGGTGCTGCTGGCCGCCGTGTTCGTGGGCGTGGGACGGGGCTGTCTGCTCACGGTAACCCTGTTCCTGGCACCGCTGGAGGCGGAATTCGGCTGGCTGCGGGCGGAAACCTCCTTCGCCTACGGGCTGGGCAATATCATGGCCGGCGTGGGCGGCATCGCCGCGGGGTGGTGGGCCGACCGGGTTTCCACGCGCAGCGCGGTGCTCTTCGGCACGTTCGTGCTCGGCGGCTCCCTGGTCGCCCTGGCGCTGATGCGCAGCCGGCTGGAATTCTACCTCCTCTACGGCGTGATCCTGGGCGGCTTCGCCATCAGCACCTATCTGGCGCCCCTGGTCACCAGCATCGGCTTCTGGTTCTCGAAGAATCGCGGCCTGGCCACCAGCCTGACGCTGGTGGGCCAGAGCGCCGGCTCGGCGCTGATTCCGCCCCTGGCCGGGTACCTGATCCTGCTTTACAGCTGGCGCGAGGCCTATCTGATCCTGGGGCTGCTGGCCTGGGCCATGCTGCTGCCCCTGTGCTTTCTGCTGCGGGAACCCCCGGGGGTGGAGGCGCTCAAGGCGCATGCGCGCGCCCAGCACGGCACGGCCGCCGCGGGCGTAGCGGTGATCTCCCCCGGGCTGCTGGTCACGCTGCTCAGCCTGCAGACCATCACCATCAGCTTCTGCCTGACCATTCCGGTGGTGCACCTGGTGCCGCTGGTGATGTCCTACGGATACGACACGACCACCGCCGCCGGTGTCTACAGCACGATCTTCATCGCGGGCATCGTGGGCCGCGTACTGCTGGGCAAGCTGATGGACGTGGTGGGCGGGTTGCCGGCCCTGATCATTGCCACGGGATTGCCGGCCCTGACCATCTACGGCTTGACCCAGGTGCAGACGCTGCCGATGCTTTACGGCGTCACGGCGGTGTTCGGCTTCGGCTTCGGCGGCGTACTGGGCACCTATTCGGTGATCATCCGCTCCCTGGTACCACCCCACCTGACCGGGCGCTCGGTGGGCTGGGTCTTCTTCTGGGGCTACCTGGCCCTTGGCGTCGGCGGCTACGTGGGCGGTGTGCTGTACGATGCCACGGGCAACTATCTGGCCACCTACGCCGTGGGAGCCGCATCCGGGCTGATCAGCCTGGCCACGGCCATGCTGCTGACCCTGTTCGTCCGCCGGCGCCAAGCCAGGGCCGCCGCCATGCCGCCCGCCTAGCCGCCTGCCTAGCCGCCCGCCCGGGCAGACGATCGGCATTGCCACAAGCGCAGCGAATGTGGGAAGCAATAGGCCGAGACTGGCCGTCCCCCACGCGAGCACCCGCCGCGGCGGCCGGCGCCGAACCAGCAGCCAGGGAGTGTCATGAAGGATCTGCAGACCATCGAACAGGAAATGAAGGACGAGTGCGACGTGATCACCGAGCGCCTGGAGCACTGGGCGGCGACCACGGGTGACCGCCGCTTCGTCTACCATGGTGAGGAGGACCGCGCTTACAGCTATGCGGAATTCAACGCGATCGCCAACAGCATCGCGCATCAGCTGCGCGCCATGGGCGTGGAAAAGGGGGACCGCGTTTCGGTGTTCCTGCGCAACTCCATGACCAACCTGCTGTGCATGTTCGGCATTCTCAAGCTCGGCGCGTGGAACTGCCCCATCAACTACAACTATGTGGGCGAGGTGCTGGCCTACAACATCAACGACACGGGCCCCAAGCTGCTGATCACCCAGTCCGAGCTGATCCCGGCGCTGAATGACGTGAAGCACGACCTGCCGGCCATCCCCGTGGTGGTCTACCAGCCGGCCAAGCGCGACCACGACTACAATGCCGAGGCGGAGGCCGCCAAGCTGGACCGCAAGTTCAAGCGCATCCCCTTCGGCGAGCTGCTGGAGGGCGGCAAGGACAACCTGAACGTGGAACTGGCCATGAGCGATGTGGCCAACATCATGTACACCTCCGGCACGACGGGACCGCCGAAAGGCGTGGTGCAGCCCTTCCGGCACATGAACCAGTTCACTTTCATGTACCGCCGCATCACCAACCAGGACGACGTGATCTACAACGACCTGCCCATCTACCATGTGGGCGGCGCCGTGTGGAACGTGGCCCGCGCGCTCTATGCGGGTGCGGGCGTGGGGCAATGGAACACCTTCGATCCGGCGGCGTTCTGGGACCGCATCAAGGCCTGTGGCGCGACGGCATGTACCCTGGCGGATTCCATGATTCCGTCATTGCTGGCCCCCAAGCTGCGCCCGGACGACCGCGAAAATCCCCTGAACAAGATTCATACCCAGCCCCTGCCCCAGTATCACCATGAGCTGGCCACGCGTTTCGGCGTGGACATCATCACCTGCGGTTTCGGCATGACCGAATGCGGTCATGCCATGCTGGCCATCCTGGAGGAAACCGCCGCCGGCCGCGGCACGCCCAAGCACCTGTACAAGGGACTCAGCCGGGAGGAAATCCTGGCCCAGGCCAACGCTTACGGCATTCCCGTGCGCACGGGGGCCGCATCCGTGGAAAAGGGTTACATGGGCCGGCCGGTGGTCTTTCAGCAGGCGACCATCCTCAATGAGGTCGACGAGGAATGTGCGCCCCATGATCCGGGTCAGCTCAGCCTGCGGCCGCTGTTGCCGCACATCCTGCTCAAGGAATACTTCAACAAGCCCGAGGCGACGCAGAAGGTGTTTGCCAACCAGTGGTTCCACACGGGCGACTGGGCCTATCGGGACGAGAAGGGCAACTTCTTCATGGTGGACCGCATCGGCGCGTTCATCCGCACGGGCAAGGAGAATATTTCCTCCTACGAAATCGAGGATATTCTCAACGGCCACCCGGAGGTGGCCGTGGCCGCGGTGTTCCCCATTCCCACCAGCGCCGGCAACACGGACGACGTGGTGAGCTTCATCGTGCGTACCGATGGTGCGGGTCTGGAGGAACCGGCCTTCCGCGAATGGATCGCCGAGCACGTACCCGAGCAGATGCGTCCCAAGCACATCCGCTTCGTGGCGCAACTTCCGCGTACGCCGACCAACAAGATTGAGAAATACAAGCTGAAGGCGCAGATTCTTCAGGAACTGGGGGCCGCCTGACCCGGCTCCGCGGCAGTGTGCCGGGCCGCGGCGCAGTCTTGCGGCGGCAAGGCGCGTCCGGCCTTGGCTGGGTCTGAAAATCCGATGAAAGTTCCGTCCGCGCACCTCGAGACGCAGTCTTCGACCGCTCCCCTTCGGCGGGCTCAGGACAGGCTCCGTGACGCGGAGCGTTCAAATTGCCGCCAATCTGAGACCGTGTTCCTGGGGAAGGTTGCGTAGCAACCTGTCTCGGAGGGCACGGCCGCCCATAAGCCCCTTTTCTGACACAGCCTAGAACACGTACCCGACGCTCGCTCCCGTGACGCGCACCTCGACCTGCTGTTCGTCCTTGGCGGGGTCGTCAAGTTCCTCGGTTTCCTGAGAGACCTCCCAGTGCAGACCGACGGTCAGCCCCGATTGGGGTGGCGCCCAGGCCAGATGGGCCACGGAAACCGCCTTGGTCTTGTCCCCGCCACCAATGCCCTCTTCATCGACGGCCAGGCTGCGCAGGCCCAGGGCCACGTTGGCATAGGCGAACTCCAGCACCACGGCGGACGTCTGGACGCCGCCATAGGACTCGTCGCCGAACTGGTAGGATTCCCGGTTGATCGCGTAGGTTTCCAGGTGCACCTGGAACGCCCCATTGCTGCGGATGCCGACGCCGTATATCTGATAGGGGCGATCCTCGTCCACCTCCACGGGATTCTGCAGCAGGGTCACCCCACCCAGCACCAGACCATTGTTCACGTCCCCGGTCAGCACGTCCCGCCCGGCAGCAGCGCCCAGATAGAACCAGGTGCCGAAGCGAATGCCCAGCCCCGCCGACACCGAGGTGGTGTCCAGCGCTTCCGTGCGGAAGCCATAATTGCCGGGTGCAGGGGAGAAGGCCGACTCCACGTTCAGTTCGTCCTTGCGCCGCCCGCCTGCCGCTCCCAGCGTCAGCCCGTCGCCGGCCGCCATGGACAAAGTCATCACCGCCGCCTCTTGCAAGGTATCCACGCCGTCCCCATTCACCGAGCGGATGGAGGCCGACTCCACGGCAAAACCCGCAAGGTCGCCCACCCAGCGCAGTCCGCCGAAGCTGGCTTCCAGTTCCAGATCCTCCCCCCCGTCCTCTATCAGGTAGTCTGCCCGCACGGCCCCGGCGGCAACCACGGAATTGCGGCTCCATTGCAGCGCGGCGGGATTGATGGTCGTGATCCCGGCCACGGCCGCGCCGCTGGCGGCAGCGAAGGTCGGGCTGACCGGCAGCAGGCTCGGTACGGCCACCTGGGCCCAGGCCGACGCCGCACTCAGGTTGAGCACCAGACAACAGGCCAGCATCACGATGCGCATGACTCCACTCCCGGATCGATTCACCATAGAATACCACTTCCGCTATCGGCACGGGGCGGCGCAACTTGAGCGCTGGCCCGCCAGGGGGTGCATTCAGCCCGGTGCCGGGGTATACCATGCTTGGATCGTAGCCCCATTTTAGCTCACCCGGAGCCACCATGTATCGCCATCACAAGTCGCCCCCGCCGCACCGCCCTCCGGCCCTGGGTGCCCGCGGTCTCGTCCTGCTGGTCACCCTGCTGACCGCCGTGCTGGCGCCCTGCGCCGCGCAGGCGGAGACGCCCCGCGAGCTGGCCGAGCAGATCATCGAGCACTCCGGCTTTTCCCAGCAGATCGCGCAGATTCCAGCGCTGCTGCAGCAGCAACTGGCGGCCATGGAGCGGGACGAGAGCACCCCGGCCGAGGTGAAAGCACTGGTCAGCAAGATGCTGCTCGACGCCTTTGAGGCAAAGCGCCTGCGGGCGGACACGATCACCATTCTGCTGGAGCAGGACGCCCACCCGGAACGCATGAAGCAGGTGCTGGCGTTTCTTGATTCCGACCTGGGCAAGCGCCTGACCGCGCTGGAGGTCGCCGCGGGGACACCGGAGGGCCAGCTGGCCATTCGAGACTATGCGGCCGGGCTCGCGGAAAAGCCCCCCGTCGAGTCCCGTGTGATCCTCATCGCCCGTCTGGAGCGCGTCACCCTCTCTTCGGCCCTGGCTGTGGAAATGACGGCGGCCATGGTGGAGGCCATGTTCCGGGGACTTTCCGCCGCCCGGCCCAAGGACGAGGCGCTGACAGAAGAGCAGATCATGGGCGTGTCGGATCAGGTGCGCCAACGCCTGGCGCCGCGCATGCTGCAAATCTCCCTGATCACCATGCACTACACCTATCTGGAACTGAGCGACGCGGAGCTGGAGCAGGCGCTGACCTTCTACGGATCCGACGTGGGGCAGTGGTATGTGCAGGCCATGGCGGCCTCGTTCCTGGGCGCCCTGTCTGATTCCATGGAACGGGCGGCAACGGGCATTCATGAGAAGTTCAACGAAGCCTGAGACCGCCCGCGATCAAACGCGGATTCAGGCCCCACGCCCCTGGCCCAGGAGCACGAGCACGCACCCGGCGATGCGCCACTGTCCGTCATCCAGTTGTTGCATGGGATAGTGGGCCAGATAGGTGCCCAGATCGGCGCCGGTCACCAGCACCCGCTGCACGAGCTGTCCGTCGGCCTGCTGCAAGTCCAGAAAACGAATCCCCTGGGCCCGGTAGAGCGGGCCGTAGCTCATACGCACCATGCGCATGAAGTGGCCCGGCGTGCCGAAGCGTGCCCGAATCCCCGGCGCCGCATAGCGGAATGCCGCCGCCGCATCGTCACGCTGAAAGGCGGCCAGTTGGGCCTCGATCACGGCGACGATGGCCGTGCGGGCACTTTGGGACGGCGTTGCCGCCTCCGCCGCGGCGGATCGGGCGCCGACGGGCGAGGCCAGTGCCAGCGTCGCCAGCGCCAGCAGCGTCAACCCTGTCCGCGTGTGCTTCACCGTCATACCGCGCCTCCCTGGGTGCCTAGGGGCGAATCCCAAAGCTGCTGGGCCCCGCCGTGCGGCAGGGCGCCGCCATGTTGGCGAACTCACACAGCAGGGGCCGCGTCTCCCGCGGATCGATGATCTCTTCGGGCATGAAGCGCTCGGCGGCGCGGAAGGGCGAGCGCAAGCGCTCCAGACGTTCCTCGATCTCCCGCATGTGCGCCGCCGGATCGGGCGCCGCCTCGATCTCGGCCCGGTAGGCAGCCTCGATGCCGCCTTCCACGGGCAGGGAGCCCCAATCGCCCGAGGGCCAGGCGACGCGCATGCAGTAGCGGTTGGCATTCTGGTGCGCGGCCGCGGCCACGCCGAACGCCTTGCGCACGATCACCGTCGCCCAGGGGATGGTAGCCTGGAAGACCGCCAGCATGGCCCGCGTACCTTCGCGGATGGTGCCCTGTTCCTCGGCCTCCCGCCCGATCAGAAAACCGGGAATGTCCACCAGATGCACCATGGGCAGGTGAAACACCTGGGCCAGATCCACAAAGCGCAGGGCCTTGCGCGACACATCCGCCGTCCAGGCGCCGCCGTAGAAATACGGGTCGCTGGCCATCACGGCCACAGGCCAGCCATCCAGGCGCGCGAAGCCGGTGATCAGCCCCCGCCCCCACTGCCGGCCCATCTCGAAGAACGAGCCCTGGTCCATCAGGGAATCGATGATGCGGCGCATCTTGTAGACGCGGCTGCGGCTGCGCGGCACGGCCTGGAGCAGCCATTCGTCCGTGCGCGCGGGGTCGTCCGTGGGCTCGCTACGCGCCGGCAGCTCATGCACCGAGGAGGGCAGGTAGGAGAGGAAGCGCCGGGTCATGGCGAAGGCCTCCGCCTCGCTGGGCGCCTCGTCGTCCACAGCGCCGATGCGCGTGTGGATATGGCTGCCCCCCAGCTCGTTCTTGGTCAGGTTCTGCCCCACGCGCGCCACGACGGGCGGGCCGGCCACGAACATCTGTGAACTCTCCTTGACCATGATCGAATAGTGCGCTGCCGTGACCCGCGCCGCGCCCAGCCCAGCCGTGGAGCCAAGGGCCAGCGCCACCACGGGCACCGCGTTCAGGTTCTGCTCCATGTGCAGCCACAGGTAGCCCTCGTAGCCGGGCAGCAGGGTGTGGCCCTTGGTCTCGATGTTCTTCACCGATCCGCCGCCGCCCGTGCCGTCCACCAGCCGCACGAGAGGCATGCGCATGCCGTGGGCCATCATCTCCGACTGGATCAGCTTTTCCTTGATGGCCGCGTCGTTGGCGCCGCCGCGCACCGTGAAGTCGTCGCCCCCCACCACCACACGCCGCCCGTCGATGCGCCCGCGGCCCAGCACGAAGTTGGAGGGCGTGAAGGCCTTGATTCCGCCCTGCGCGTCGTACTCGGAGCGGCCCGTCGTCGAGCCGATTTCATAGAACGAGCCGGCATCCAGCAGCCCGTCGATGCGCTCGCGCACGGTGAGCTTGCCGTTGTCATGGTGGCGTTTGATCTTCTCCGGGCCGCCCATCTGTCGGGCGAGCGCTTCCCGGTGCCGCAATTCTTCGATTTCCGGTTGCCAGCTCATGGGGCGTTCTGCGGGTCGCTAGGCCACGGCGCGGACGAAGCCGGTGCCGCGGAGGTTGTTGGTTGGGTTGTCGATCACATGGGGTCGCCGGGACGCGAGGCGCACCGGGCACCCGCCGGAACCATAGCACAACACCGGCCCAATGGAGACATGCACACCCGCGCCGCGCCGGCAGCTTCAGGAGGCAGCGGATTCGGGATTCGCCGCCGTCTCGGGCGCCGGCCGGCCGCGCTGGTTCACCGTGGCGATGCCCGCCATGATCAGCGCCCCGCCGGCCAGCAGCTGCCAGTACAGCGGCTCCCCGAGCAGCAGCACACCCAGCAGCAGGGCCACGACCGGAATCACATAGGTCACCATCTGCGTCCGCGACGGCCCAATGTTGTTCAGCAGATAGAAGAACAGGGGATACATGCAGGCGGAATTGAACAGCCCCAGGCACAGCACCGCGCCCCACGTCAGCGGCAGGGCGGGCACGACCAGCGGCCCGCTGAAGGCTGCCGCCACGCCCGTGGCGATGGTCGCGGTGATGTTGGCGCCCAGGGCCTGCATGATGGGCGACATGCCCGGCAGGGACAGGCGCCGCCCCACCACCGAGCTGGAACCGAAGCTGAATGCCGCGCCCAGGATGCTCAGCTTGCCCAGCAGCGAGCCGGATATGCCGCCGGAGAAGTCGTGGCTCATCACGACCAGTACACCGAAGAAGCCGGCAAAGGAGCCGACCACCTTGCCCACCGTCAGCCGATCATCGCGCAGCATTCCGTGGGCGATGAACAAGGTGAACAGGGGCGTGGTGGTAATCAGTACGCCGGTCAGCGAGGAGTCCACGAACTGCTGGCCCCAGGCGATCAGAAAATGCGGCGTGGCGAAATTGAACAGGCCCATGATCACGGGCGTCACCCAGGCCATCGCCGGGTAGCGCCAGCGCTGCCGCGACACCAGCGCCATGGTGACCAGGAATATCGTGCCGAGGGCAAAGCGGTAGAGCAGCAGCTGAATGGGCAGCAATTCGGGCAGGGCCTGCTTGTTCCACATGAAGGCGGCGCCGGAGAAAACGGACACCAGCAGAAACGCGACCCACTGTCGAAGCGTCATTCCCTCGCCCTCGTACGGCATGTGCACGTCTCGGCCGGCGCCGGCACCAGCGCCGGCTTCGGGTCGCGGGCGACATTATCCCGGGAGCAACGACGGGTCAATGCCTGCCTCGCCACGGTGGTGTCTCATATGCAAACATCCTGGCCCCGGTACGAGGCAGGTGAACAGGCACAGGGACACGGACAAGGCGGGCTGCATGTCCCTTCGGCCAGGCGAAGCGTGCCATTGGGCGGGTCGGGCGGGAAAACAATCCATGCAGCCTGATGGTGGTGCGCCACCCGACGATGGCACTGCATCCACATGCCAGCGCAATCTGAGACACTGCCCTCGCCACCGCACTGCCACGGGCAAAGCGGCCCGCGCGGAGCTACGTGACGGGCTGGGCCCTGAGCAGAACGACCCAATTGGACGAGAAGGGATAGCCGGTGGGGATGATCTGCTCCAGGTGCAGGCCGGAGGCAGCCACCATGCGCCGCAGGTCGCGGAAGCGCAGCTTGGCCTTGGGCCGCCGCCCGCGCAGGCGATCCGACAGATACTTGAAGGTGTAGCGGTGGTGAAATGTCGCGATGACCCAGCCGCTGGTGACGCGATTCAGTTCCTGGAGAATCTCGATGCAAATCCGCTCGTCGGTCACCAGATGGAAGAAGCGGAATACGATGGTGCACGGAATCGTCTTGTCACGAAACGGCAGGCGCTCCAGATCGAAGCGGCCGAACATGAACCGGCGCGACGCTTCCGGGTACCGCTCCCGGGAATAGCGCAGCATCTGCGGCGACAGGTCCGCCGCAATCATGGGAAAGCCCTGGGCCGCCAGTTCGGGGAAGAAGCGCCCCGTGCCGCTGGGCAGATCCAGCACCAGGGACTTGTCCTCCACCCGGTCCAGCGCGCGCTTGAGGGCGCGCCAGTCGTTGCGGTCCTTGATGCGCCCTTCCAGGGACTGAAAGCGCTTGCGGTCATAGGACGCCACACCGGTGTCGGAGTAGTATTCGCTCTTCTCGCGGTAGTCTGCCATGGGAAAGCCGGTGGATGCTTGTGCAATGGACGGGCTGATGGAGCCGGCGCGCGGCGGCATGGCCCACGCCTTCACGCGCCCGACTGCCGGGGCCGCCACCGTCCGGGCGGCCACCCCCCATGGTGCCCTGTTTTCCCCGGTGGGAAAAGCCCTACCTCCCGCGCGGCGCCTTTGATTCGTCCGCGGCGTCCTGCTATATATGCCCGGTTTTGCCCCGCTACCCCCAGAACAGGCCGGCGCCAGGGCACTGCAAGCAAAATCATGGCGCAGCCGGCACAACCAAGATGACCGATGAACGCAGATTTCGCCCGCCTGGACACAGGCTTCGTGGAGATTGACGAGCCCGCCGGCGCCCTGCGCGTGGCCTATGTGCGGCATGGCAAGGGAACGCCCCTGGTGCTGCTGCACGGCGGCTCGGGCTCGCGCAACCACTGGATTCGCAATATCGAGCCCCTGTCCCGCCATTTCGAGGTCATCGCGCCGGACCTGCCGGGCTTTGGCGACTCGGGGGACGTTGACCCGGAGATCGACCTGGAAGGCTACCGGTCGCTGATGCACGCCGCCATCGACAAGCTGATCGGCAAGGCGCCGTTTCAGCTCGCCGGCTTTTCCTACGGTGGGCTGATCTCCTGCGCCGTCGCCGCGGCGGCGGGACGCCGGGTGCTGGGGCTGACCATGCTGGCCCCAGGGGGCTTCGGCAAGCCGGTGGGGCGCACGTTCACCCTGCTCAAGCCGCGCAAGGAATTGGGCGAAGAGGGTCTGTGGCAGGTGTACTGGGAGAACTGCGGCAACATGATGTTTCACGACCAGGGGCTGCTGGACGAGGTGTCCGTGGGCCTGTACCGGGACGACATCGAACGGGCGCGCTTCCGCAACTGGGGCATCAGCTGGAAGGACAGCCTGGTGCCGACCCTGGCCAAGGTGGCCGCCCCGGCGCAGATGATCTACGGCACCGGCGACCGCACGGTGACGCCCTCGGTGATGTACCGCACCGCCCGCTGTCATGGCGCCAAGCCGGAGATGCGCATTCACATCGTGCGCGATGTGGGTCACTGGTCGTCCTACGAGGCGGCGGACGAGGTGAACGAGATCCTCATCAACTTCCATGGCCCCGCCGGCGCCTGATTTCTTCCTAATGCGCGCCCGTTGCGCCCGCCTGTGCTGTCCTTCCCACCTGTGCGCGGCGTGGCTCGTGGGCACAAGCCCCAACGCCACGACAAGGCTAGGATGACTCCGTCACCGATTCGGTGGCCGGCTCGGGCACGGGCAGGCGGGCCGTGGAGGCCAGCCAGATGCCGCCCACGATGAGCGCGATGGCCAGCACGTGGTATCCGTGCAGCGCCTCGCCCAGGAACAGGATCGCCAGGATGGTCGTGAACATGGGGTTCATGTGCACGAACAGCCCGGCCTTGTTGGGCCCCACCGCCGGCACGGCCACCGTCCACAGCACCAGCGCCACGACGGACACGAAGATGCCCACATAGGCCACCATCAGCACGGTGCTCCAGGTGAGCGGCATGCCCTCGCCGGCCAGCGTCTCCGCGAGAAAGAACGGAGCCAGCATCACCAGCCCGATGGCGGAGATCGCCGCCATGAGCACCATGGGCGGCAGGTCGGGCGGGCGCCGCTTGAGCAGCACCGTGTAGAGCGCCCAGGTGGGAATGGACAGCACGGCCCACACATCCCCGGGATTCAACGCCATGGCCAGCAGCCGCGAGGGGTCGCCCCGCGTGATGATCAGGCAGGCCCCCACCAGGGATATGCCGATGCCCAGCCCCTGCCGCGGCGTGATGCGGTCCCGGTGCAGCAGCCAGGAGATGGCCACAATCACCATGGGTGTGCTCATGTGCACGGTCGTGGCATTGATGGCCGTGGTCGATTCCAGCGCCAGGTACATCAGGGTGTAGAACAGCGCCACGCCGAACAATGCCAGCAGCCCGAGCAGCCGCCATTCGCGCAGCAGTACGCGCCGGGCCCGCCACAGGGGCGTACCGCACAGAGGCAGCAGCAGCGCCAGCGCCACCACGAGCCGCCAGAAATTGATGCCCACGGGCGTCACCTCGGCGCGCAGCAGGCGGGCGAAGACATAGTTCAGGGCAAAGAGCAGCATGGCGACGGGAATCAGCACGTAGGGCGAGCGGAGCAGCCGCCACACCCGCCCCAATCCGCTTTCCGCGCCCGTCCGCATGCCGCACTCCCGTCGCCTGTTCGCCGACTCACCGGGCGGCCGTGGCGCCCGTGCGCGAGCCTAACACGGACGGCACCCCGGCTGGTACCGCTCCCCCGGGAGGGACGGGGTGGATCGGACGCCCCATGTGCTATAGAAACGAGAGTCGGATACACGGCTGGCCACGTGCCTGTAGGAGGCAGGCCCGTCGACACTGCAAACACTGAGCGGAAGGTGCGCAAATGGAAGGACTGAAACGCTGGAAGGGCAAGGTCGCCATGGTCACGGGGGCATCGAGCGGGATCGGCGAGGCCATCGCCCGTGGCTTCGCCGGGATCGGCCTCAAGACCGTCATCACGGCCCGGCGCAAGGATCGCCTGGACGCTCTGGTCAAGGAGCTGTCCGGTCAGGGCGGCGAGGTGCTGGCCGTGCAGGCGGACATGAGCAAGCCTGCGGACATCAAGGCCGCCTTTGCCGCCGCGCAGAAGCAGTGGGGCAGCGTGGACGTGCTGGTGAACAATGCGGGCCATGGCAGCCGCCGTCCCATCAGCGAAGTCAGCGCCGACCTGTGGAAGGAGACCCTGGACATCAACGTGTACGGCCTGGCCGTGGCCACCCAGGAGGCGCTGCGCATCATGAAGGACAAGGATGAAGCTCAGATCATCAACATCGGCTCCATCTATGGCCATCAGCACCGCGTGCCGATGTTCGCCATGTACGCTGCGTCCAAGCATGCCGTGAACGCCTTCACCAACACCCTGCGCACGGAGCTGCAGGCGCAGAAGAGCAAGATTCGCGTGGGCGTGATCTCCCCTGGCCTGGTGGCCACGGAAATGCGCGAGAAGCTGACCAATGGCGAGATGAGCTACGACTCCTACTGGGACCTGTTCCATCCCCTGCTGCCCCAGGACATCGCCGATGCGGCCTTGTACATGCTCTCGACGCCGCCCTACGCGGAAGTGCACGACCTGATGATCGGGCCCATGGGGCAGGCCCTGTAACCGACAGGATGGCGCCGGCGGGATGGCGCCGGGGGGGCGAGGGACTACTTGCGCGGCAGGCGCTCCAGCACAAGCGGGACGGTCGCAAACCCCTCGTCGTGCTCCCGCAGGAAAGCCGTCTCGAAGCGCTCACCGGTGGTGTGCACCATGCAGTGCTTGGTGAAGCGCAGCGTGGCCGCCGGCGCCTCGGCGATGCGCGCGGCCCATGCCAGGGACTGGGACAACAGCTCCTGCTCGGGCACGATGGCGCTGACAATGTTCATGCGCAGGGCCTCCTGGGCATCGATCATGCGGCCCGTGAAGCACAGGTCGCGGGCCGGGCCCTCCCCGGCCACCTGTGCCAGCAGGGCGAACAGGGGCACGCCGCCGAACTTGATCTCCGGATGGCCGAACACGGCCCCCTCGTCGCAGAGGCGGATGTCGCAGAGCAGCGCCAGGTCGAACCCGCCCGCCGGCGCCGCGCCGTTGACGGCAGCGATGGTGGGCTTGGGAAAGGACCACAGCTTGAGGTGGTAGTCGCGCGAATTGCTGAACAGCGCGTCGCTCTTGTCGGCCTGGGTGAATTCCTGCAGATCGAAGCCGGCGCAGAACACAGCCCCCGCGCCTGCGATGACGACCACCTGAATGGCGTCGTCCGCGGCCAGCGCGTCCAGGCAGTCCATCAGCTCCTGCCGCATGGCGATGCTGAGGGAATTGCGCTTCTGGGGCCGGTTGAGCACGATGCGCGCGATGCCGCCCTCGTGCCGTTCCAGCAGCAGGTAGTTGAAGTCCATCCCTCCCCCACGGCCACCCGCCGGGCACCGGCGCGCTGGTCTACTGCACGACCATCAGGTACTTGCGGGCAATTTCCGGATCGGCCTCGAATTCGGCCAGGGTGCCGTTGAAGACGGCGACGCCGCGGTCGATCACGTAGATGCGGTCGGCGCACTCGTGCACCGTGTGCAGGTGCTGCTCGGAGATGAGCATGGAGACGCCCATGGACTTCAGACGATTGATGGAGCGCACGATCTCCTGCACCAGCAGGGGTGCCAGGCCCTCGTGGGGCTCGTCCATGATGAGCAGCTTGGGGTTGGTGAGCAGAGAGCGGGCGATGCTGAGCATCTGCTGCTGCCCGCCGCTGAGGTTGCCGGCGACCCGGTGCTTGAACTGCTCCAATTGGGGAAACAGCTCGAAGACCCGTTCCGTGTTCCAGAAATTGGACGCCTCCTCGCTGTGGAAGGACGACGGGACGCGCAGATTCTCCGCCACGGTGAGGCTGGAGAACACCCGGCGATCTTCCGGCACGTAGCCGATGCCGAGCCGGATCACCTGATGGGGCGCCAGCCCCGCCAGGGAGACGTCGTCCAGGCGCACATGGCCCTTGGTCACGCGGATCTGATCCTGCACGATGCAGCGCAAGGTGCTGGTCTTGCCCGCGCCGTTGCGGCCAACGATGCAGACCACCTCGCCCTCGTTCACGTGAAGGTCCACGCCATGCACGGCCTCGCTGAAGCCATAGGCGCCAAATACATTTTCCAGGGTCAGCACGGCTTAACGTCCTCCCAGGTAAATCTCCTGCACCTGCTCATTCTTGGCAATCTCATCGGGCGTCCCCTCGGCAAACACCTGGCCGATATGCATCACGGTGATGCGCTCGGCGGCCCGGAAGACCGCATCGATATCATGCTCGACGAAGATCAGCGTGAGCCTGAGTTCCTCCACCAGCTTCAGCACCAGGTCGAACAGTTCCGCCCGCTCGCCCAGCCCCATGCCGGCGGTGGGTTCATCCAGCAGCAGCATCTTGGGCTTGCCCGCCAGGGTCATGCCGAATTCCAGCCGCTTGCGGTCGCCATGGGACACATCGTCAACCACCTGATCGGCCACCTTGTCGAGCTGAATGGTCTTCAGGTCGGCCATCACCGCGTCGCGCATCTGGGTCAGCTTGCGGGAACTCAGACTGAACCACGTGGATGACGCCGCCGTGTGCGCCGCCAGCATGTTCTCGTACACCGTCATGCGGCGGAACGTGCTGCTGATCTGAAACGTGCGGCCGATCCCCATCTTGCTCATCTGGTGGGGAAACTTCTTCATGATGCGGTTGCCGTTGAATTCGACACGGCCCGAATCGCCGACCAGTTGTCCGCCCAGCACATTGATCAGGGTGGACTTGCCGGCCCCGTTGGGGCCGATCACCGCGCGGCGCTCGCCCTCGTTGACGGTGAGATTCACACCATCCAGCGCGACGAACCGGCCAAAGGTCTTGCGCAGTCCGCTGATGGTCAGTGCGGGTTTGGTGGATGCTTCAGGCATTGTTTCTGCCTCTCTTCAATTTCGCGAGAACCATGTCAACGAAGCCCTTGATGCCTTCCGGCGACACGAGAATGACGACCAGCAGCAGGATTCCGATGGCCAGTTGCCACAGTTCGAAGT
>Ga0326597_10000417_pt1 | contig 76144 bp, 104 predicted proteins | sample RVTome_12_FD_203789 | JGI IMG/M metagenome (GOLD analysis project Ga0326597, IMG submission 203789) | Soil microbial communities from uranium-contaminated site in the Upper Colorado River Basin, Wyoming, United States - RVT100D185 | ecosystem: Environmental > Terrestrial > Soil > Contaminated...
AGGCGGAGGCGGCGGCGGCGTGGGCGGCGAGGGCGGCGAGGGCGGCGGAGGCGGAGGCGGAGGCGGCGGCGGCGTGGGCGGCGAGGGCGGCGAGGGCGGCGGAGGCGGAGGCGGAGGCGGCGGCGGAGGCGGCGGCGGCGTGGGACCGGATGACGGACGCTCTCTTCAACACCATCGAGGAAGAATGCCTCCGGACAGCAAATGCCGAATACAACGAGGCTGCGAAATGACCACGCGTCGAAAACCCGCGTCCCAAAAGACACGACACTTCAACATCACCTTGGACCCGGCCTCGCTTAGGCTTTTGTCCACGCTCGCGAAGCGATGGGCCTGCTCACAGAGCGCGGCGATCCGACGACTTCTCCGCGAGCACGACGCGCGCGAATTCGAAAAGGCGGCGGGATGAAAACCACGAAAAAACCCAAGCTCATCGAGCATGATGACCCACGTCTGCGCAGGGACTATCCGGACATTCTCGTCGCGTTTCCGAACGCACAATTCGTCAGAGACGAGAATGGTGTTTTTCGTTTCAAAGAAAACGCTCTCGTCCGCTGGCTGATGGATGGCGGCAAAATCTCGCTCAACGACATGGCGGTCGCATTCCAGAACGGTCACTTCAAACTCGACGAGTACATGGAGTTTTACCAAGGTCTCGGCTACTCGCTGAGCGGTTTCTTGGAAATCGGCGCCTTCGATAAAGAAGTCCGACGACGCTTTCGTAAACATTCGGAGAAGTCGTGAGCACCTACTACACCCTGCTCAAACGCAACGTAGGGGACAGCGGCGACGAAGGTATCGAAATCGGTATCGACGAGCGCTCCAACAAGTTCGATCTGCACCTCTACAGCGCGCACGTCTTTGAATGTATGGCGCCTGAAGACCAAGACCGAGAGACAACGGTCGAGGTCTACAGCGGGCTCTCGTTCGAGGACTTGCGCAAGATTCGAGACCACATCAACGAAGTGCTCTCATACTTCGACGAGGACGCGAAATGACCGACCCGTTAAACGACGACGAAGCGAAGGAAAAGGCCGAAGAGACAGCCGCCGCCGCGAACGAGACTTGCAAACTGATCCTCCGAGAGAAAATCGCGATGGAAGCAAAGCTCGTTTCGGCGCTCGGAACCATCGACGCTCTCAATGACGAGTTGCTCCGAGCGAACGCGAAGGCGTTTCGGTCGCCCGTCGTCGAAGAACAACACTCCGTCTACGCTCCCTACGAGGAGACCATCGAGGAAGAAATCAAGCGCCTGCGCGAAAGTGAAAAATACTTAGTGAAAACGCTCACTCGAATCCAAACAGCGCTCGGATCTACGAAACATGGGTGGGAAGATCTCGTAGACTTCGCCAAGGCTGTGAAAGAAAAGGCCGACGCCGCGGCGACGTTTCGCTCAACGATGCCACCCGTCGACGGCGCACGCGATGTCGACGCCAACGGTATCCGAGTCTGGAAGAAGTGCATCGTGTTCGGCTGCACGAATCACTCGAACCAAGGTGATTTCATGGGCGAGATGTGCGCCCCGTGTCGAACCATGCTCACGACCGGAAAAGTCGGACCGACGGATTCGTTCATCGGACAAATGCACTACGACCTCGAACAGACCGTTCAGCGGAACCAAAAGCTGAAGGAACGCCTTGCGGAACGCGACGACGGCGAGTTGAAAAAATGGGAGGGCGTCGAGTCGCATCGTTACGAACCAAGCGCAGATCCGGCAAAATGCGCACGCTGCGGAATTCACGGAAAGCACTCCGTTCATGACGTCGAAACCGGTGAGCGCGACGGCGACGAACACACGTCGTACCACGTCATCGACGTTCACTATGACGACGACGCGTCCAAGTCGTTCAAGTCGTTCAAAGAAGCCGAGGACTACATTAGAAACATCGTCGCGCGCGAAGGGACCTTCCACATCGTCAAAGCGGTCGCCACGGTCGAACGCAAAGCTACGATCGCAATCCACGTCACCCGCCCACAGCACTAAATAGGAGTCCCTGATGTTCGTACTTTTCCTGAACGATATGCGTTTCCCCAACATCGAGATGACGACGTGCGCCGCGCGCTCGAAAGAGAAAGGAGAGCTGGAGCGCCTCCTAGAATCCGAGCGCGTCGAACCCTACACCGACGAGGTCGAGGGGGTCGGCGGGGCCGCTGGGCGCCGCTGGGGCAAGATCTTCCGCAAAGACGGTCCCCTCGAATGGTTCAACGAACCGTTCCCATCTTTCGGTCAAGGTGTCTTCGAAATCGACGTCGAAACTCCGTTCACACCGGAGGAGCTGCGCGAGCTTCGGAGCAACGTCGGCAGAGCCATCGAGAGCGGTCTAGAGAACGCGCGGCGACTCAGCGGCGATCACATCCTGATTGCACGTCTACTTAACACGCTCGGATATTAGGCGAAGGAAACGAAGTGAAAATCCAACTACCAACAATGGGGCGCGTCGTGATCTACACGAGCGCGAAAGGAATCGCCTACCCGGCACTTGTCGACTACCACGAAGGCTTCGGAAAAGTGCAGCTCGTGGTGTCCATGGTGGACGGAAGCGGAAGCACGAGGTTGATCGCAAACGTCCCGCACGACGAGGACAGCGCACCGAACACCTGGCGCTACCCGCCGCGCAGCGACGAAACGATCGAGGTCGAGCGATGACATGGATTCCAACCAACGAACTGCGCTGGCTTTTTGACCCAGACCTGAAAAACCACCACACGGGGCCTCTCGTGAACGGCTCCTGCGTACTACAACAAAAATGGCGAGAGCTTTCCGAAATGGATGCGGGCGAGTCGACCTTCGAATGGCGAGACGTGCCCGTCATCTTTAACGACGCGAACGGAGGCGCAACATGAGTGACGACGAAAAGTGTCCGAAGTGCGGCGGTGAGCTGGAGCGCGACGAGGCCGACGTCGGCGTAGGCATCGTCTACGGTCCGGCCGGGTGCCCCGCGTGCTTTTGGGTCGAAGACCCGCTGCGCGTCGTTCGCGACGTGAACGAAGACCCGCCCGAAACACTTCCGCCCAACACGAAGGTTCAATGAATCCCCCACGTCCTAGAAAAATCCCTGTCGGCACGTTCGCGCCCATCGTCGTGAATCACGAAGAGCGCTCGCTCCACACCCCTGACGGCGGCGACGATGGCGTGTGGCACGCATCGCGTGGGGCTCGTCTAGTACGCTTAGGTGTCGCCTACAGCTTCGAGCAGTACACGCTCATCGCGCACGGCAGTTGCGTGTTCTGCGAAGACTGCCACCCGAAGGGCCGCTACGTGAACGAGCCCGAAGCGCTCTTGTTCGTCGAGCGCGGAGTGTTGCCCGTCTCCCCGTCGCGGCGCTCCTCGTGACACCCGCCGACTATCGCCAAATACAAAGACTTCGCGAGTCACTCGTCGAGCTGAAGAAATCAGCTCCGAAGGATGCTCGTGCTCTTCTCGATCGCGCTGCTCGTTCCTGTGAGGTTCTTCTCGAAGAGCACGATGAATATCTTCGGGTCCGCAAGGCCAAGGCCGAGGTCAAAGCCAAGAGGGATGCAAAGCTTGAAATACGCCTGCGTGGCTTGTCGCCGCGACCCCCGCCTGACGTTATGTGTTTCATTCGGTCTGGCTACAGCCTTAATGCCGTACTGTCCCGATCTGTCGCTGTTAGCGCCTTTGTGATGAAGAACAGTGGCATGTCGACGAAAGAAATCGCTGCTGTCTTTGGCTTGAGTGCCGGACACGTATCTCAAAATCTTCGCTACTTACACGTCGAAAATTTCTCGGCGGATGTCGTCGAGTGGTTCCGCGACGCACGGTGGGTTAGTGATCAACACCTGGCCAGCAACGCTGACGACTAACCGCCGCGCGAAAACGTCACGCACCCATTCGCCGAATAGCGAGGCTGTTCGTGGCGTTGCTCGCTGTGCCGCCGCTCGGAGTCACGAGCGTGAGCGCTGCTGCCGACAAATGATTTCTCAACGTGAGGACCTGACCCGCAGTCGCGGCCACAATCGCAAACCCGGCGCGCGACCCAGTACGTCACCGCCAGCTAGCGCTGAAACTGCGCTCGCCACATCGCTTCATCTTGCGTCATGCAGAGGAGGCGAACCTGACGAGGGTCGAACACGCAGACGAGCACGCTCGGAGTTTTCATATCGACGTCCGGCTGGAACATCACTTTCACATCTACGATGCGTGGTGTGAAGGGAAGTTTGACAGGTGCCTCGGCCACTTCCGGGATGAGCGCGCACCCGGCAGCGCCAACCAGGGAAAATACGATCACAAAAACGAGCGCACTCATCGTCTCAACAAAGACGCGGGGTCTCACGGGATATCCATCGCCGTGATGTCGTCGGAGGAAAACCGCGCCGTTGCGATTCGGTCGGCCTCGCCCGGCGAGAAGATGCGCGTCTCTACAACATAGACCCGCGACCCGCCTTCGCCAGCGCCTGTATCCGAGACGCGCACGACGCCCGCGTCCGCGTAAACGTCGTAATCGAACCCACCCGAGGGACCGGAGCACACGCGCGCAAGAAGTCTCGGGCCGATCTCGCCGGGAACATCGAGCACGGTTTCGCCGATGGGTAGCTCGGATAGCGCGATGTCCGTAGCTACGAGAATGACCGCGGCATCGCCGACACCCTGTTGCGAGCGCAGCACGGAAACGACGTCGCTCCGACCGTTGAGCCGACCGTCACTCTCGGTCACGACCGTGGCCTGACCGTCGAACCCCATACGCTCGCCGATGTCGCCCCTGAGGAAGGCCCCAGTCTCGACCGAGAGTGGGGGCGTTGTAATCGCGACGCTACCCTCGACACCGCACCCCCAAATACCGATTACAATGCACGCGCCTCCGAGAAGGAAGCAGATCCAAAACAAGCCACCGGCAAGCGCATTTTCCAGCGCTCGCAAAAACTGCGTGCGTTTCATTGTGTCTCCCCTGCTGCGGCGACCTGTGTGCCGGTCGACGACCACCGCCTTATTTCAGCGTAGCTTCGCTTCACGGTGCCGCCACCACGGCTCGAAAGTACCCGTCAGACTTCGAAAGTATCCGTCAGACTTCTAAAGTATCCGTCAGACTTCGAAAGTGCCCGTCAGACTTCAAAGAACGGAGGCGACGCGACGACGCGAGCCCGCGAGCCCGCGAGCCACGCCGTCACTACGCCCGTCGTCGCGCGCGCATCGTCACGACGTAGCAACCCCACGCGCTATCATTCCCCTATGAAATTCATCCGCCAGAATGACCCAGCTTGGGGCAAAGAACTGCTCGGACACTCCGCCACGACGACGATCGGCCGCAGTGGATGCCTGCTTGTCGCTCTCACCGTCGCCTACAACGAGCTGTGCAGCGCTTCCCACACACCTCTCTCAGTTCAACGACTGCTGCTCAGCAAGAATCCGAACTCGTTCAAGGGTTCCATGCTGGTGCTGGAAATCGCCGCGAACATCCTAGGGCTCGTCTGCCTCGAAAAGGAGCGCCTGCGGAGCGTCCCCGGTGACCCCCGGTTGCCCGATCGGGTCCTTGCCGGGCTCGGCATCGATTTACCCGGCGACTTCGCCAAAAGACCGCAGAGCCCGCCCCTGATGATTAACCGAACGCCCCTGGCCAAAGGTGTGACCGTGGGCGGGGGCGCGGTGACTGCCGGCTCGGCGGGGCTCTGTATACTCCACGTCGACCACGACAAAGATACGCTCGGCGGAGACATCGACGGCGACCATTTCCTCAACGCGCTCGAATGGAAAAATGGACGCGTCGAATGCCTCGACCCCGCTACGGGGAAGGTGTGCTACCTCGACGACCGCACGTTGAAGGGTGACTCCCAGTGGGGGGCCGTCACGAAGCATTTTACCGTCGTCGGGACGATTCCGATTCGGCGCGCGAGCTAGTAGCCGACGTCTTCCGCCCGAACAGCGCGGCGTCGACTCGCCGCCGTCTTGCTCTTCTTTATTCGATCCAGAAGATCTGGAAAGTGCTTGCGCAAATAAAGCGTTTCCTTGAAACCCGCCCGGTCTTCTTTTGGAAGCTTTCGAATTTCTCGCGACAGTCGTTCCGCCACCCATCTCTTCAAAAGCACTTGATACCCCACGCCAAGCTGCTTCGCGCGAGCTTTGAGAATGGCGAGTGTGTCGTCGGGAATGCGGATGCTGATGGCAGTGGTCTTTTCACGAACGGACATTCAATCCTCTTCGCGATGCGGATATGGGCGGCTGAATGCTGTGATGATGTGCCCTTTGAAGTCGAAGTCGGCCGGATTGAATCTAGGATTCAAACGTGGAAAGCGTCGAACCCGACTTCTGATGTGAAGTTCCGCGTCCCACTGTCCGAGCAAGTAACAACCGATCAACACGTCAGGGATTTCTTCGGCAGCAACAAAAACAGGCGTCTCCACCATGTGCTCGTCGTGCTCCCCGTTGTCTGAGATCCACGCGGATGTGTAATAGCCTTCGATGGGACGACCGTACGCATCCGTCGGAAGTGTGTCCTTTTCAACGTCCGGCAGATCTAGAATTTTTCCGATCGATTTCGGAACCACGAGCCCTAGAGTGCAGCCCGTATCGATGATGGCGTTCGCGGGAACCGGAGCTTGAGGTTCTTCAAAGGGCGAAAACACGTGGATGGGCATTCGCACCACCAACTGTGTTTCTTTACGGGTGCGGCGTCTTGGTGTTTTGGTCATGTATATACGGTATATACGGTGGTCGGCCTTGTCAACTAGACCGGCACTCCGTAGACGGGCTCCGCCGCGTGCGCGTCGATCATAAATGCGGCCGTCACTTCGAACGGAATCTTCGCGGGCTCGACCACAGCACTCCCTGCGCGCAGCGCACGGGCCGTCTGCTCAATCCCGTACGAGCGCGCGACGATGGCGAAGGCCAGCTTGTCGGCGACGGCGCAGACGTAGCTGTACGTGCGCGGACCGTTCTCCAAAAGACGATTCGCCTTCTGCACCTCCAAGCCCATGAACACGTCCGCGCCTTTCGGAGAGGTCCAACGCGGCGCGTCCGACGACGCATCGCCGGGTTCGAGCGCGTCCGGATAAAAAACCACACTTTCCCGCAAGTGCTGCGACGTCCGCCGCCATTCTTCGACGATGACCCGAAACTCCGTCGAGATTGGGTGGTTGGGAGAGCTGCGGGGGGCGGGACGAATGTGCATCGGAAAGGCCGGGGATGGGGAGGGGATGGGGAGGGGTTGCTAGAATACTTGGGCGCGCTATCTAACATGCCGACCGGTAAAAGCGAGGAAAACGTGCCGCACGATTGGAAAAAACAGAGCGACAAACTTTTCACTAAAATCGTCAGCGGGAAGGAGTGTCGATTCGAATTCGAACACTCGAAGAACGTGTGGACGTTCTCAGCGCATCAACTGATTCTGGATTCGTTTCCCGGTGTGCTGACCGATCCGCCGTTCGGCCAGCTCGAACAATCTGAGCTGAAGTTTTTCAGAAACGGTCTGCTGTCTACGCGCAAGGGACCGGAGGGTTACTCACAAGTCCTCACCGGAAACGGCTGGCGAGACTTGCAGTGACGACGAGTAATAAGAACCCTGTAGAAAATTAGCTATGTCGTAACCAACCGCAGGTTGGTTATCACCCGGTACGACGACTCGGATGAAACATGCCCCTCTACGACGTGAAATGCGACGCGTGCGGCGAAAAGAGCGAGATTCTCCTGAATCGAGCCGAGCCCGTGCCCTTGTGTCCGTGCTGCGCCGAAGACGCGCTCGTCAAAGACCCGGTGCAGGTCACGGCACCGCCCTCATTCGTGGGCTCGGGTTGGGCCAAGGACGGCTACAGTTCGGGATGGACTGCACCGTCGAGGACGGCGGCGCCTTCGTCTAGTGTGGAGTGATTGCCTCGCGGAACAGCGCTCAGCGCGAACGCCCTGAAATCAAAGTGCGCGCGCTCTCTCGTATGCGTCGCTCGATGACGCGTACGTACTCTCGTGAGTAGCCGTGCTTTGCGCCGATTGCCTCGAGTGAGCTTGTCTCCGTCGCTGTTACGTTCGCGGCGCCCTTTCCGTCGTCCGCGAGAAGCCGCTCGAAGACGATGTCGCGAGCAACCCCTTCGAGCGGCGTGTTTTCGAATTCCCGCAGCACGTTGAAGAGCACCTCGCGCACGAAGTCCGTCACCTGTCGGCGCTCGACTTCTGCGTCAGGTAACCTGGCGTCTTGGTCTGAGAGCGTGTCTCCGAACGTGGACGCTTCGTCGTCCGCGTGCGAGGTATAAGGGGCGTCGATCTTCGTAACTGGATTCCTTCTACGAACCTTCTTCTTCGTGTGCACGTCCACTTCGTAGCCGTCCGCCATCGCTCGACGGCTCACGGAAACGAGCGGAGAATCGTCGCGCTGTAATCGCTGCCTGAGTCTCCCTACGGCTGCACGAATCCAGTGCATCGCGAATGTGGAGAAACGTTTGTCGAAACGAGGATCGAACGTCTCGGCAGCGCGAATGAGCCCAAGCATCGCTTCCTGTGTGTACTCGGTCTTCATCTCCGGCGACGCGCTCTTAGAGAAACCGCCTACGAACAGATGCGCGAGGCGTAGGTTTTTCTCGACTAGGAGATTGCGCGCGTCGACGTCGCCGAAGGTCTGCACTCGATACGCGAGGATTTTTTCCTGCTCGGCTGTGAGTGTTTTCCCGACGCGTCCGAGCGGCGTGTGCGGGCCGAGCGCGAGCGGCGTGTGCGGGCCGAGCGCGGACGTGGGGGTGGGGTCGGTGGGGTCGGTGGGGTCAGTGGCGTCGGTGCCGTCGATCGGCGGTCCCTCAGTGGATAGGCCGGGCGCGAGCGTCCCCTCTTCGATGTGTTTGAGGACTTCAGACGCCTCCGCGAGCACGCCTTCGGGTCCGCGCAAGCGCTCGGCCTCTTCGGTCACTGGGCCTTGATTGCGCTTCTTTCTGAGCGGGTGTTTCGCGTATATCGGCGACGGCTTCATTCGGCCGCGATCGTACCGCGGGGTTTTGCTACGCCTTCAAACTACCCCCACGCTGCTAGGCTTCAACCGAGTCGCTCCGGCCTCGTGTGTGTTCCGGGGCCGATGGTCTGGATGTCGTCGTCATCGTAGTTGATCTGCGTACCCCAGAGCGATTCGGCCAAGGCGTCGGCCTCGCGCTCGGTGTGGTCGTCCTGCCCGGCCTGTAACAGCGCCACGTGCGCAAGCTCGTGCATGAGCACACCACACTGTCGATCTCTGTCGAAGCTCAACACCTTCGGCGCGATGTAGACCGTCCCATCGTCCGCAGCCGCGCACGCGCGCGCCTCCGTGCGCCCGGCGAGCGCTGTGGCCTCGTCGACGACGAGCGACACCGGGTGCGGGAACGAGCCCGCGGGCGCCTCCTCGATGAGGTTGTTGAACATATCGACGATCGTCGCGGCTCGCTCACTTCTACCGGGGTTTTTCCTGCGTATTCGACTCGGCGTTGGTGAGTACGCCCACGCGATGAGCGCTAGATGTCGTCGCGTGGGCGCGCCTTTATCGTCGAACAAAGGTTCGTCGCGCATCGTCACCTGCGCCATGTGTCGCTTGATGAAGTTTTCCCGCCTGGACTGCCATTCAGGATCTATCCGGGCGATTGAACCGCCTGCGCGCCTGTATGCCTGAATGAACCCGCGAGGAGAGCGCGCGACCTCAGAGACGCCTCGCTTTTTCATCTCGGGAATGAACGACTCGACGACGGAGAGCGGGAGCGCGTTGTGCATTCGACATCCTAGCGTGCTCGGGTGCTACGTCTCGAGCGTTTGCGACTACAGCCGCGTCGTCATCTGTCCCTGTAATGTCCGAGAACTTGAACGATCGTAACGAGGTTCCCTTCGATGCGATAAATAATACGGTGCTTCTTCGTCAGCCGTCGGGAGTGGTACCCGGAGTAGTCGTAACGCAGCGCTTCGTAGTCGAAGCCCGGTGCCACAGGATTGGCGCGTATGTGCGCAACGATTTGCTTCAACCGTTTTTCCCACTGTGGGTTTTCTTCAACCCGCGGTAGCTGTTCTTTGACGACTTTCTCGTCGTAGACGACGTCCCACTTCTTCGAAGACATGCTCAATATCCAAGATCTTCAGCGCGCACGACCCGTTTGCGCGCGGCGCGCGTCTCGCTCTGTCGAATGTCTTCCTTCAATTCCGGAAAGTGTTGGTCGACGTAGAGCGTTTCCTGGATGGCTTTCCATTCCTCGCGAGATACGATCACAACTGCCGCTCCGTTTCGCGAGACCACTGTGATCGGCCCGACCTCACCTGCGTCCACCTGATCTACGATTGAAAACAATTCTCGACGAGCCGCCGTGACGTTGATCAGGTCGTCTTCCATGAAATCGCCGTCTGGGTTTTTGATCACGAAAGCCTCCCAATGAGAAAGCGTACGTTTAACCGTACCTGTCGTCAAGCTCCGCCGTCGGCGTGATGTTACGTCTCGTGCGTCTACGCGTGCGTCTACGCGTGCGGCGGTAACTCCCGCATTCGAGGCGACGCGGGCAGCTCGCCGGCTATCCACACGTCTCGGACCTCGCCAGCAACGACCTTGGCGCACGTTCCGTCGGGGAATCGAACCATGATTGTGTGGACTGGCGAGACCTTTCCGAGCGGGAAGGAAACCATCCGGCGCGTGGTGACGTCTCCCACGAATCTCGAAGCGAATCTTCGGCCGCTCGCTGCGTGCACGAACGCTCATCTACCACGCTCGCGACGCAAGCGTGCTTCGCGATCGGTCGGCGTTTCGAGCGCGTCACGCGCGAGGTCAACAGCGAACCTCGCCATCTCCGGAGGCAGTCGCACGATCAAAAGCTCGTCGTGACAGTGACACGTCACGGTGCCCTCCACGCCAGCCGGATAAGGAACGCCGTCCTCCGTCATCGGTCGGAAAGAAACCAAGATCGAAGTCCAGTGCTCGGCCTTACCGTTCGACAACTCCACAGAGCCCTCGAAGGCTTCAGTGATGCCCGGCGGGACATCCTTTATTGACCTCGTCCACTTCATGGCGCGCAAGGCGCCCTCGACGCGTCGGAGCGTCTGTTGAATGTCCGGGGGTTGACGGGAACCTGTACTGAGTGTGGGCGTCGGCATTTTGCTACATTACCGCCGCCCACAATCCCGTCAAGGGGTCGCAGGCGCGGCGGGCGCGGCGGGCGCGGGCGCTTCGACGGGTTCGACGGGAACCGCGGCGGGCGCTTCAACGACCGGTGCACCCACTTCGAGCGTCGTTCCAGCGTCCGCTGCGACGTCGGCTACGTCGGCTACGGGGGTGGCATCCAGTTCGCACGAAACCAGAGCCACGACGCCAATCAACACGCTGCCAAACAACACGGTCTTCATGAACCACTCCTTGGAAGTTGAGACGCGGCGTACGCGACCACGCCTACGATCGCCAGTGGGGCGACCCACCACGGAATCGTGCTGGGATTGAAAGGGTTCGGGACATTGCTCGCGGCTGCGAGAGATGTGTCGACCACTTCGATCGCAGCCTCGCGCGCTTCGTCCAACGACTGAGGAGTGACGCCTACGATCGAAGCCGTCACGGCCAACGGCAGCGACGTGAAACGAACGATTGCTTCAACAAAGCCGACGCCGAGAATGTCGGTGATGCGCTGGGTCGCGGCCTGGACGTTGGCAAAGCCCAAAACCGAGCTTGCGGCCGTCGGGTTCGCGGCAATCGCGTTGATGCGCGTAGGCCCGACGCGCGAAGCGTAGTCGTGGGCGAGGCGCGCGGTTTCTTCCGTCTGAACATTCGTCGTGGTGTTCTTCACAAGCAACGCTTTTGCTGCGAGCGCTGCGAGACCTGCGCGGGCGATCGTAATCTGCGCCGACGTGATACCGACCGTCGCCGACGAGCCGAGGGAACCGAGCCCTCCGACGCGTTGTCGCGCGAAGTCGCGAAACACGCCGCCGCGCGTTCCAGGCTGCGGTGGGGCAAAGAAGTGCGGCCCGAGACCGTCGCGCATCCCGCGTTGCAGGCCGGGCTTGCCCGAGAACAAGCCCGTGTTACCCGCGCGCGAATTGATGGCGCCCGGAGCTTTGCCGAGACCTGAAAGGCCCTTCGCTTCGATGATCACGTACGCCACGCGCTCCTCCAATCCATCCGACCCTGTTCGCGCCCACCTTCGCGCCGCGCCGTTCACGACGCTCTGTTCGCGACGCTCTGTTCACGTCACGCCGTTCACGCCGCTGACGACTTGCGCTTCTTGCGCTCATTCAAAACGAGAACGACCGTTGCGATGGCCGCTGCGGCGCCAAGCACGAGCATCGTCTTTCCGCCGCCCGAACTGGCTTCGCTAACCGGACTCGGGAAACGAATCGACACACCGGGACCTGGAAGAGGAGACACCACTGTTTTGGGAGCGGTCGCTTTGCCTGCCTTGTATGTGGCGTTGAACCACGCCTGCGCTTTGTCGTCGCCCGCTTTGCTGCCGTCCCCGCCCACGACAGAATTGGGCACGTGAAACTTGTAGAAGTACGTCTTGCCGGCGTCCTTGCCCGCCGCAGGCGTATTCGGAAACGTCCCGCGCACGAAGATGTACTTTTCGTTGTTAAAAAGACCCTCTTGGAACTTGTCCGCGTGTGCGGGCGGATCGCTGAACACGACTCCGGCTGCTGCAAGCTTCTTGACGGCCCTGGTGGGACCGTCTCCGGCGCCACCAGTGCCCCAGTCACCACCGACACCGCCAAACGGCGAGAACTCGGTGCCGTCCCCGCCAACAGCGCCGAGATTTCCGAGACCGCCTACCCTGCCACCGAGACCCGAGATAATGTACGTCATTGTTGCATCCTGAAACGTCTCAGCGACGTCGTGCGAGAAGAACCAAACCGAGAACCGCGACCGCAGCGCCGCCGACGATGACGCCGGTCGGGATGTTTCCGAACATTCCGTTGGAAACGGGCTTTCCCGTTTGAACGTCGACGAGCACGGTCTCGCCCGTAGCCGTCGGAACCGGCTTCGTGCCCGACGAGGACTTCGGACGCGGTCCGAGCGCAGCGACGATGGCTTGTTCGACAATTTCCGCCATGTACGGGATGTTGGCTGCGGCTGCGGCTTTCTTCGCCGCCTCGCGCATCGACATCGCCTTCGCGTCCCAAATAGCTTGCTCGACCGTCGACGATCCGCTCGCGACTTTCGAAGCCAGCTCAGCCGCGGCGCCGGGAACGCCGGCCTTCGCTTCGTTGGCGAGTTGTTCGAGCTGCGAAGCTTTCAACTTCGACACTGCGGCAGCGTCGCCGAGCCCATATAGATACGCCATCACTTACCCCTACGAGAAAGAAGAACCGCGCCGACAGCGACGACCGCGAGCGCACCACCGACGAGAACGACAGGAGAAACACCGCTCGAAACGGTCGGCGGCGGTTCGAATGCGGGCTTGAAATCGGAATCGTCTGCGCCACCGCCGCCGCCGCCGCCGCCGTCTGTGCCGCCGCCGCCGCCGTCGGGCTTCAACATCTCGTCTATTGCCTTACCGGCCAACTTGTTCACCAACTCAATAATGATTTTGGTGATGGCATCAACGATGGGCTCAGACGCCACGACCGTGCCTGCCGCTGCCGTCGCCGCTGTCGCTCCTGCCGCCTCTTCGCCGCCTGTCGCTCCGAGCCCTGAGAGGGAGAGCTTCAAAGAAGAACTCGGCTTCAACGGAGAAACGACTGGCGTAGTGGTGAACTTCAGACCAGCCGCAATTGTTTTCGCTCTCGCGATGGCGTCTTGAAGAGCGACTTGATCACGACGCTCTGCGATCTCGCGCTTCATCATGTCGAGCTTGTCGAAGTAGAAGAGTGTCTGCCAACGATCGTATATGTACTTCCGCCAGATCTCGATTCGCACTTCACCCTTGCTGGGATCGACTGGGATATCTTTCGTCGGAATCCATGCGTCGTTGATCCAACCATCCTTCAATAGCGCCGCTTCGGAGTCATTCGGTGTCACGCGGTGGTCGCGAACCGGTGCTCCAGCCGGAACCTCGTCCGGAATCAAACTGTGCAGCGGTCCGAAATCATTGCGCGGCGGAATGATGTTCTGCGCGAACACGAATCCGACGGGGTCCGTGAATGCGATGGCGTAGAAGGCGTTGATCACCCGCAGGCGGCGAATGAGATTCATCCCAGCGGGGTCTTTCTTCTCCAGCGCTGCGTCGCCCGCGAGCGCCGTCAACTTTCCGGTCGCGTTGTCGCGCGCTCCCGCTTTGATGTTCACCGTCCTGCCGCTGAACGGCATGGTGATTTGAACCTTGCCCGTCTTTTTCACGTAGTCGCGAATCATCAACGAGACAAAGGTTTCGATCGGGTCGAACAGGTCGACGAGAAAATCGAAAGGCCGCGTAAGTAGTTTGGCTTTGTCCGACCCACTCAGAAACGGCGCCATGTTGAGAGCGGGTGCGTACGGGGCGATCTTCGCCGCCAGCGCGATGTTGTATTCGTTCGTGACGGACGCAGACAGTGGAACAGCACCGAGCGTGGGCGCGACCAAGTACGGCGGACCGAGGCCCAAGCCGTAGTGTCCGATCGTGTGTCGGCGCGCGCGCGAGACGACGTCATGCTGCGTGGATTTCGGGCTGTGGTAGCTCATTTGTTACTCTTCGGCGCGACCGCTTTCAGGATTTGCGACGCGGCATATGCGCCAACCACGAGTGCGAGCACCGTTCCGGTCTTCCCGAGCTTCGACGAAAGCGCTCCGCCCACAGCGCCGCCCGCGATGGCGAGGGCGATGAGGTTCGGCGCCTCTTGCTTCACGACCTTCACGACGCCTTCAGCGGCTTTATCTTCGACCTTGTTCAAGAACTCGGCGCCGGGACCGGAACGAATGAACTTTTCAAGCTCACTCGAAACGGACTCCGTCGTGTCTTTCGTGACGTCCTCGACCAGGCCCGAGCCCGATCTGAGCAAGTCGTCGAAGAACCCGTCGATTCTCGCCGATGACGACGGCGACGACACGGCACCCAGGCCGTTCACGGGATTCCACGTCCACGGGAACTGTCGCGGCATCGTCGTTGGACGTCCCCGAGACAAGTCCGGGTAGATCTCATCTGGCTCGATGTAGCGCTGCGTCGCGCGGGCCATGCCAACACGGTACGGATGTTTCGAACCGGGGTCGCGGGTATGGGACATTCCCGGAGAGTACCGCTGTTTTTTGCTACGTTAGCTTCGTTGCTTCAGCGTCGTTGCTTCAGCGTCGACTCAGCGCCGGAAACGCCGCCACAGCAGAAAACCAATCGCCGCAACACCGCCCCAGACGAGTAATTTCCCGCCACCACCGCCGAGCTGTCCCGTGAGGAACGGAAACGGATCGACAGCCGTGCCGTTCGGGTTTTTAAGCTCGAAGTGCAGGTGTGGCGCTGTGGCGCGGCCGGTCATCCCCGTTTCACCGATGATTGTTCCCGCGCCGACGCTCATGTCGGACGACACGAACATCCGAGACAGGTGCATCATGTTCACGCGCCAGCCGTCGGCGTTTCGAATCGTGATTGTGTTGCCACCGTTCGTCGACGAGGAGACCGTGACCTCGCCGCTCATCGGCGCGTGCAGTGGCGTACCTACAGGCGCTCGCAAGTCGACCCCGGCGTGAAACCCCGGCTCACCCGTCACCGGGTGGACGCGGTTGCCGAACGACGATGTTTTGGTCATCGACGCCAGCGGCAACGCTTCGATAGGGTTTGCCGAGACTGCCATCAATCTTCGCCTTCGTCGTCAACGGCGCCCTCGTCGCCGTCATCCTCGTCGCCCGCGAACCTCGGCAAAACCCACTTATTCACCGCCCAGAAACCGGCAGCGCCGGCCGCGACGCCGAGAGCGACCTTCACCCAGGGGAACCCTGGCTCTTCACCGGGGGCGTCGCCGACCCCTCCGATTCCGGGCTGAGTCGGGCCGAGCTGCGTCGGAGGCATCATCGCGGTCTGAGACTGGACCATCGAACCAGGACCGACCGTGACGCCCTGGGTGGCGAGCAACGCAACTTCCTCAGGAGTCGGGACGCGAAACTCCTCTTGAAACTCCACCTGCTGTCCGGGCGGGTTGTGTGGGTGACGAATCGCCCGAGCGACCCGCATGTGTCCCGGCGAGGGGTACGCAACGACGAGTGTTTCGCGCAAAGGCGTGCCGTCACCGTCGACGGGAGGCGCGGACGCATCCTCAGGTGGACCCCCGCGTCCGAAAACACCGTTGGGTCCGTGCTGCGTGAAGATGCCGCTGTTCGTGTTGGTCATTTTCTTTCCGAATTCCCGCCGATGTATTCGATCTGTTTACGCCGTCAAGCGTTTCGTGCTGCTGGTCGCGCGCTTCTTTCGCTCGCTGAAGAGCAGAAACCCTAGCGCTGCTGCGCCCGCCACCGCGAGCAACGGATTGACGCCAGCTTCCTTCACGTTTTTCTTCGGTGTCGGACCCAGCACTCCAGCGGGCGGACGTGGACCGCCTGCCGGAAGCAAAATCACGCTGTTCGAGGAGAACACCCAACGACGGACGGTCTTTCCAGTCGCTTTGTCTGCGAAAGTGAGGAGCTTACCGCCCGTCTTCTCCACCCAGCCGCCGTCACCTTCGATAGCCGCTGGACTGAACGAGACACCGTTCGCCTTCACGATCTCCTGCGCAGTCGTGTTGTACAGCTTGGCGAGACTGTGGGTCGTGTCGCTCGTGTCGAGCTGATCGCCGTCAAGCAGTTTCGTCGGGACCAACGCGCGGCCGACGAATCCCGTCGCGCCCAACCCCACGATCCCCGCGTTCTTGTTCGCGACGTATCCGAGACCGCTCAAAACGTAAGTCATGCCTACTTCCCACCCTTCAAAATCTTCCACCCAACGAGCGCCGCAATCCCGAAGATGATCCACCCCGCGTTGCTCGACGCGGCCTTCACCACCTCGACCGGAATGGTCGGCGTCAGATTCTCAGGCGGCGGTCCCGACGGAACAAGGTCCGTCGTCGCAGTCGACTCAGTAGACGGGGTGTTCACCGGTCGAGCGTCAGAGCCCGGCACCAGCTCGCCCGACGGAGAAACCGTCACCGTGCTCGTTTCGACCACGACCTCTTCGCCCGAAGACGGAGCCGGATACGACGAACCGCCGCCCGCTGCCCCCGCAGCCGCTGCTTTCTGCACTTCAGCCTGCGAAGCGCCCGTCGCGATGGCGCTGTACGCCGCCTTCGTGGCTTCACCAGCGCAGTCACGAATGTACGTGATGCACATCGACGCGGCGGCATTGAGCTTGTTGATTTGATCTTGCGCGATCTTCATCATCTTCACGTCGTTGCGAAGACTCGCGCCGTGAAGCGTCTTCTGCCAGTTGGACAGCTCATAGCCGATCTTCTTCAGCAGCTTCTCCAACTCGGCCTGCTGACCGCGGTACTTGCCGACCAGAGCTAGGTACTTGTCCACGATTGGAGCTGTGACCGTCGAGGCGCCCGTCGACGTCGTCGCGGTGTCGGTCGTCGCGGATGTTGTCGAAAACGTCTGCGTCGACTGCACCATACCGCTCAACTGCGCCAGCATACGCCGCACGCGCACGGGCTCTCGAGGGCGCAACGCGCGCGTCGCCATCATCGGCGAAGAGGACACGAAAGCACGCGACGGCGGGGCCGGCTCGCGAGGGCGCATCGACCGCGCTGACCGCTCCGTGATCACCCCATTCAGTACGTACGCCATTAGACCCTCGCTTTTGTGCTGGCTGACCGCCCGCGGACCCATTACCGCCCCATGCTACCGCACGCGTTCGCTACATCATCCCGAGTCATCACCGAGCCGTACCGGGACGGTCCTGCCACGAACCTTCGGGGCCGAGCTGTCCAATACGACGAGCGATTTTAAGCTTGTCGTAAGTCTGCGCCGGCATGCGGACCCCAGACACGTACGCGCCCGCGAAATCGATTCGCTGCGTCGCGACTGCCGGGACGTCCGGAGGAATCACGAACGGGTTCGGAATGGGGGCGGTACCAGCCGTCGGAGTGAGACGGAACAACACTCGGAAAATGGTCTTCGGCGGCAAATAGATGAGCGCGTACTCGTTCTGCATCCCGAAATCTCGCAACGACGGCTGATCGAGTCCGAGAAAAGTCGTCCCGCGCACAACCTCTCGATCTCGATTGTTCGGCGTCGCAGCAATCGTCGGCGAATTGTAGTCGTGTTCGACAAGGCGCGGCTGGTTGTTTGCCTTGTCGTTGTCGAACAGCACGAATCCAGCCAGCTCGCTCGGAGGGATCAACTGCACCGTTTCCGTCGCCAGTCCGACATTAATACGTCGCCAGCAATGCGGAAACACGTTCATGACCACTTCGCCCGTGTTGTCCGGAACAACGTGCTGGTGAACGATGAACAACCCCGTCGAAACGATGGGCGCGGCCTCGGCGCCCGTGCCCGTGAGGTCTTGACGCTTGTCGATATCGAACGACACGACCTCGTCGTCGACGAGGTATCCGAGCGGATTGTTCGCCGGATACGGAATGCCTAGACGTGTCATCGGGGTCTCCTACCGCGTTCCAACATTCGCGCGTCATCGTCGCTGTTGACGTCGTTCAGATTGTACGGGTGTCGTCGAGGATCGCTACTCGTGAGCCACGCGCCGTCCTTGAGCGCGTCTTGACCTGTGTAGTAGCGGTTGCCGTGGAACTCGACGCGCACGGTTGCTTGTTCGACGCGGTTACCTGCGCTGCGATCGTCGATGCCGCCATACGGGAACGTCGCATCCGATGCTGCGATTTGGTAGAGGTCCATGATGGGCCGGAAGAGAAACGAGACCTGACCGTCGCGCTCGAACTGCCATGGTGTGTCGAACTCGAAAAGCTCGCTGTCCGGAATCATGTTGCCGCGCGTGTTCAACAGTGCGCCGCTCGGCATCCAATCCTGCGCGTACTGTCGTCCGCTCTTTTCGTCGACGATGTTCCAGAAATACGGAATGAACGGCATCACCGTGGTGAAGTCGCCGAGCACCTGTTGCTGCCAGGTGTACTGAATCGCCGTCGTCGGCGGACCGACGAATCCGCCAGCGGAAAATCCGTTGCCTTCGAGCGCTCTGTAATCGTTCAACGGCGTAATTCCATTGCGTGCGACGCCCGCGAACTGTGTGTACCCGGCCTCGATGCCCACCACGAGATTGTGTGCCTGCAAAATTCCAGGCGGCGGAAACAGGACCGGAATCCGGTACGTCTGCCCCGCGAGAAAAATCGGATTCACCTGCAACGCGATGAACGCGACGGGCGGCACCGCGTCCGGGTTCGTCGGAAACTGCGCGATAGTGATCGTAGTCGATGTGTCTGCAACGAACGTCTGCTCACCAATGGCGACCGATGGCTGTCCGTTCGCTAGCGGCGTGTTCAGACGCTCATTGATTCCGGCGAGCTGCGCGCGCAGGTTTCTCGCACGCACCGCGAGCTGTTGAAGCCAGCCGACACCTTGGCCAGAAGAACCACGCGCCAACCGACCTGTTTCAACGACCCGAGTAGGGATGATTCGCTTCATCGTAGCTCGCCCTTCTTACGACTATCTCTCGACGGGTTCATCGGAGCGCCGCTACTTTCTTCTCGCCTTCGAGAATGCCAACGATCTTGTAGCGGTGCTGCCGCACGATATCGACTTCAACGTCATCGATGAGCGCGGGCTCCTCGATTGTTCGGATGCCTAGAAAGGTCGGCGTCACTCGACACACGAGACTCTTCGAGCGCGCCAGGAACAGCGGAACATCGAAAACCATCCCAGACGGAGTCTGCGAAGCACCGCCCCATCGAGACGCCCCTACCCACTTCAACATGTCGACGCAGTACGCAGCGGACACGGGGGTGTCGATGTTTTGGTATTCTTTCCCCTCGTAAATGAGTGCGAACGTCGCATCCGCCAATGTGTTGATGTCTGTGTACAACGTAGCCGGATTTGGGACGAATCCAGGATCTCCATACACGGAAGACCACGTCGTTTCACGGAAGGTGGTCTCGGACGGAGTGCCGTTCACCGGGTCGACGACCTTGCAGAGCGGGTACAGCAACAACCGATAGGCCCAAAAGTCCGCGTCCGCAGGAACGTTGAAGATCAGATTCGCAGAGGGGGCTGCGCCCTGCGAAAACTCGGCTGAAGCAGGGAGCGGCGTGTAAACGCGATCGCCGCTGCGCAAACCTCGCACGTTCTGCGCGGCGCGCTGCGCTCGCTCAAGCAAACGTGCTGCCTTATCTGTTTGAGCTACGATCTCCGTCAACATCGCCGACCTCCCTCTCCGTCCCCGCCGTCCATCACTCCGATACCATACGCAACTACGCTACGCCGCCTACGCTCCGTAAACCTTGTATCCAACGAGCGATAAGAAGACTCTGGAGCTGATTGAATCTTCGCCACTCAATGAACACACGCCCATGTTGAACACTTCAACTCTCACGTCACCTGAACGCGGGACGGTGAACTCCGAGAAGAGTGCGTTCTTCATGTTCGACCCGAGCCCCGGTCGGATACTGGAGATGTACGACAGCGGAACGACACCCCGATCGAGCGAGAACGGACCCGTCGACATTCCGGCGACGAGATTTCGTCCGGTCGCGACGTCCGTGATGCGAAGCAGCGGATCTATGGTGCTGTCGTCGGCGCCGAACGACCCGTCGTCCGCGTAGTCCTCAATAAAAAACGGCGGATTTGGTGAGGACCGTACGATCTGAATGGCTCCGAAAATACCTGTGACCACGAACGCCGCGTCTTCTTGATTCCGTAAATAGCCGATCTTCGCGTTTGAGAACCCAAACGTGTTGGGGTCGTTCTGCGCCCCGAGAAGAATGCCGTTCTGTTGGTCGCGGTCGTCGACGGCGCTGAGAAAATAAGCCCGGTGTTCGGTCGAGACGTCGTCCGCCGGCATGACCGGAATCCGACCGTCGTTCAAAATAGCGAGCTGTTCGTCAACAAGCTGTAGGTCTCGCTTCGTCGCCAACAGAAGCTCGCGCGCCGCGTCCAACTTCACCCGGTGGTGGTCGGGTCTTTGGTTTTCATCGACCATAAATCAGCCGCCTTCTCTGTAACCGGAAATAAGCATTGCGACGACCGCTGACGGATGCGGTCCGAAGCCAGTGTCGAAAACCCGCATGCCCGCTCCGAGCAACTCACACTCGAATGTGAACGTCTCCATCGGTTCGATGATCTGCGGGTTACGGAAAGAGAGATGGTTTCCAACTTGTGTTCGTCCGCCTGCTCGTGCGAAGCAGCGCCCTTTCTGCGAATACCAGCGCTGTTGAATGGACGTTTGAAAATTCCAACGCCAGTTGAACGGAAACACACCTGCCGTCGCTGCTGCTGCAAGCCGTGCGTCATATGTCGCAGAGCCCGCGACGATCGGCGTCGTCGGACGAATCAAGTACGGCTGAAACGCGATTTCCCGCACATACACACGTGAACTGTGGTTTGTGAAGATCGATTGCTTGACGTTGTTTCCTGCGAGCGCGTCCGACGAAGCAGGGGTCGCCGCAGCGAACGTGGAAGGAAGTTGATCAAACCTCGCTTCGATCGAAGCGAAGAACGGAATCTCTCGCTGAATCGGTTGCGAGGGTTCGATTGCTCGAACAACTCGACTAATCAACGCGTCCGCGTGTTTGTTCAAGTCTACAAGCTCGGACCACAATCCCGAACCGATGGATGGGTTGCTCACAGCGAACCTCCAATCATTGTTCTACTGGACATCACAGTGCACTCCCGTCCGGCACTTCGTGTCCGACGAACGATATTTGAAGCACGTATTGCTGAATGGTTCCGTCTGCGAAAAACCCGGACGCGCTCTGATTCATCTCGCTTCTAAACGGTTCGACCGTCGAGAAAATTACACTGCCACCACCGAGAATCGTTCGACGCGGAAGCCACAGCGGTCCCGTGTATCCGCCGCCACCGAAGAGAGACGGCAACGGTTGATCCATCCATTCTCGATCTGTACCTGTGTCCCGGACGCGCCAGAAATAGTCGAATAGGTTGAGCCTGATGTTCCAGGGCAACGTCACCTGTACGGAAACGTCTTCTCCCGAATACGAATCCTCGGCGGTTCCGACTGCGCGGAGGAAGCTTTCCACGTAAGCGCAACGAAAAATCATACCGGTCTCGACGGTGACCGAGCGCTCTTGAGGCTGAAGGTCGCCCGGCTCGAATTGGAAATCGATGCTGTACCGTCGGTATTGAATACCTGCGAAATCGGTCGGAAAGTCGCCGGCCGGTGCGTTCACCTCGAGAAGTCCGTTGAGCTGCGCCGTCTTCGATTCGAGCTGACGCTGGAGGCGTCGATACTCGTTCGCTAGCTCCACGATTTCGTTCTGATCACTCATTGCGCACTCCACTCCGACTGCCTACTTGACGTCGCCTACAGGTTCGGTGCCTCGAGGTGCGCCGTACCCTTGAACACGAGCACCACGTACGCCTTCACGCTCGCCGCCTCGAAAGCCGTCGCGCCGTCGAGAATGGAGCCCATGCGGATCTCCTTCACGAACAACCGCGGTTCGATCTTCGAGCCCTGTTCCCAATTCAGCACGCTCGCCGTTTCCCTGTTTGCGATTCGTCCACCCTGGAACATCGTCGACGGCAGGCGCTGGTCGTGCATCCTGCGCCCCCTGATTCGGTCGTACAGCTCAATCTCAAACGAGATGTTCGGAAGGTTTGGCTGCGCTGAGCTGAGCGTAGAAAATGTGCCGCCGAAAAAGTCGAGAGGCATCGCGCCACCGTTAGGGCCAACCCCAGGATTGGGACCCACCGCATCGAAGATGTCTCCGACTCCGTTGGGGTTCGTGTACGGAACCGCGAAGCCGGGGTTCGATGTGTACCCCCAGTTCACGAACCCAAACGCGCTCAAGCTCTTCACCCTGACGGACTGGTTCCGGCTGACGATGATGTCGCCGTTGCGAGGCACCACGAACTTGGACGGATCTGCGAGCGTCGCGAGGGTTTGGAAGCCGTCCTGTCCGACGAGGTTGCCGGGACGGCCGGCTGTGGTCAAAGGCAGCGGGCCGTACAGGACCGGCGTGCAGTAGCTCTCGATGCGACCGGGGCCTTGGTCGTACGGGGTGGGCTTCAGGAGCAAATCGTTGAGGTCGTCGAGCTTGCTCCCGATCAAGTCCATGAATCGCTTGAAGGGCAACTGACGATGTTTGTCGAGGAGGTTCCCGAAGTCCGGCTTCACGTCATAGTCGGGCTGCTTGGTACGCATCGGGCCTTCCCTCGTCTGCCCCTTCGTTGGATGAAGGAGCCGTGATTCACTTTTCTGTCGCCGACGCGCACTGTGCGCGCTGCGGGTTCTACCTCGAACCGCGAAGCGAATCCTACACGCGATTTTTGCTACGTGAAAGATACCGGGAACGGGACTCGAACCCGTACGAGCTTGCGCCCTGTCGATTTTAAGTCGACTGCGGCTACCTGTTACGCCATCCCGGCTGGTACACGCTACTCTCGTGGTGACAAGTAGTCCAGTATTGCTTTACGCTGGTCGCATGAAGAGACCCAAAGGACTCCCGGCCTCACCAGGTATCTACAAAATCGAATGCGACGTGACTTCAAAGGCGTACATCGGACAAGCGACCAGCCTTCGAGCGAACGCAAGCAACCATCTATACAAGCTGAATCTCGGCATCGACTACAACCCACCGCTCCAGGCCGCCTACAACAAATACGGCGCGAACAACTTCACGTACTCACTGCTGGAGCTTTGCGCGGAAGCCGATCTCACCGCGCGCGAGCAATGGCACATGGACGCCGTTCCAAAGGGTAAATTGTTCAACACGAAGCCGGCCGGACCAAGCGGTACCCTCGGACTCAAACAACCAGAAGAGCAAAAACTCAAACACAGTCGATCGAAGGGTGGACGCCCTTTCTACGCCACTCACGAGACCACGGGCGAAGTCCACCACTTCGAACACGTCGGCGAAGCCTGTCGAAAACTGCCTGGCCTCCAACGCGCGCACGTTTACTCCGTCCTGCACGGAACCCGCACAAGTCACAGAGGGTTCACGTTCGACTACGACCCGAGCTTTCCGATCCCGACACACAAACACAAAGCCAAGCGACCTCTCGGTGGCGACCATCGAAGTCGCGCGCTGATCGGAACCTGCATCGAAACGGGAATGGAGACAACCTACGATTACGTCGGTGCCGTGAAACACGCCGGGTTCTCCACTTCAGCCGTCTATCTATGTCTCGCTGGCGGGATGCAAACCCACAAGGGTTTTCGCTGGCGGTACGCCGACGGGTTGCCTCATAGAACTTCGACCAAGACTGAACATCTGAAGGGAGCGCGCATCAAGCATGGAGGCTCGCGCGCGATCGTGGGCGTGCATCGAGTCACCGGAGAGAAAGTCCGTTTCGAATACATTCGCCAAGCCGCTGACGCACTGGGCGTACATCCACAGAACATCTCCGCCGCGTTGAAGAAGGGGTGGGCTACCAACGGTTACGTCTGGACCTATGAATAGACGTATAAAAGAAAATGGCCCCTGTAGGGGCCACTTTCACATTCTTTAGAGGACGTCGCGAGTTTTGCCAGTTGTTATCGGTTGGCTCTTTATCCAACCATCTGAATCTTTCGAAGCAGAGCAGACTATATCATCATCCCTTAGGATGCCGGGCACTCGTGGGCGGGATTGTTCGGCTCCCCCGCCTAGTCGTTGAACCTTCTACTCTGTTCTCTTTCGAGTCCGCAGAGCAGCTCGGCTGCTGATTGTCCAATCCACCGTTCTTTTCGACGTTCGCGCTTACCGTTACCAGTTACGCTGTAGTGTCGGTGGCTCTAAGGAGTTTCCAGCAATTCACCCAGTTTGCTGCACACCTTCCGGCGTGCAGGGACTTCACGCAGCGAGGGCCTGTGTGTGTCGAACGCCGAACACCTTGTTCAGCATCGACTCAATCCCGTCGAGCACGCAGCCGAGCAGCTTGATGCCGTCGAACGCGTTGAGGTACGCCAAAGGGTCAAGCGCACTAGTATACGCCGTTGCCGCGTTGCCTGCGGTACCAGCAGTACCACCGGTACCCGCGCCAGGAACGTTACCAGTGATGGGTTTGTAGTTGAAGAAGTCGAGCTTCGTATGAAACCCTTGACGGGCAGGGATGGGAATATCTTTTGCTAAGAGCAAAATGTTTTCCTGGCTAGGCCATCCATTTGAAGCGATGTTGCGCGAGTTTTCAGTTGTACTGCCAAAGATGCCCATGCCTGCGGGGCAGTACACCAATTGCGACGTGAACTGATCTTTCTCAGAGCAGTTGAACGTCAGGTGGCAGCCATAGCCGAGCAGGCTGTACAGGTCGAGCGCGCGGCTGTTGGTGCCGGCGACGGTTGCGCCGTTGAGCGCCGGCAGGAGCGCCGGGTTGCCGTAGGCGTCGAATTCCGAATCCTTGAGGGACTGAAACATCATCACCGCACGAATCGCCTTCACGACGAAGGTCTGATCTGACGTGAACGCGCCAGACGTTTGCATGTTGGTGAATTCGGCAGAACTGTTGGGCGAGTCCGAAAAGAGCCGCACGCCGTTGGTCACTTGCGAGACGCCGATTCCTCGGACCGCCATTGACCAAACGGGTTGGTGGATTCTTTCACGGGCTCCGTCAAAACGAGGCATTGTGTACCTGTCCTTCCTACGTTTTTTAAGAGGTGGCATCCTCTGTTGTTGAAGGTCTCCCCGGAGGATTCCGGGGAGAACACGAGGCATACTAGCCGACGTTTTTGCTACATCATCGAAGCGCAGCGACGTCGACTCCAAGCAAAAATAAAAGGCGCCGTCAGGCGCCTTCTACTTTCAACGCGAGGCAAGAGACCTCAGCGCTGCGATGGTCCGCGGAAGAGCCCGCCAGCGAGGATTCCGCCCTCACCCGGTGCCCACTCCGTCGTGTCGTCGAGACCGTTCACGGCCCACTCAGTGTCGTTGTCCGCCGACGCACGCGGACGCTGGTTGCTGTACGCGCCACCGCCTCGCGCTACGATCTGATCGACGCCGTACGCGCCCATGCCGTTCGTCGCCCACTCAGTGCGGTTGTCGGACGTGTTTCGCGGACGGCTGTTGCTGTACGCGCCGCCGCCACGAGCGACCGATGTGGTCCCGAGACCGCCAACGGTCGTGTAGTCGCCGATGTCGCGGAAGATGCCGGCTTTGGCGTACGAACGACCACCCACGGTCGTGTAGTCGCCAACGGTCGTGTAGTCACCGAGACCAAGCGCCGTCTTCGCCTTCGCCGCGAGACCATCAGTCTTCCCTTCGGAAGCCGCGGAAACGGCCTGCATGACCGCTGCGAGCAAACCACCGATGGCGACAGCACCCTTGTACTTCGGAGCGAACTTGTCGGCGAGCTTGTAGCCAACCACCGACACGAGCGCCGTCGAAAGCGCGGGCATGTACTTTACGATCGCCCGTGGCTTCTTGTCCGCGTCGAGGAACGCGCCACGCACAGCACCAAGTCCGTTCGTTGCGGCCGATGCCGTGCTCGTCTCCGTGACAGCCTCAGGAGTCGTCACGGCGGCTTCAGCAACTTCCTTCGGATCTGCCGTCGTCGTGACGAGGTCGCTCAGTTTCCGGCCAAGCATCGCGAGACCGACCATCGACACAGCGCTCGCACCGACCTGGGGCGCAAGCACCTTCGCCGCTGTCCACAGACCTCCGAGACCGGGGTTCATCTTGAGGTGCATCGCTTTCGCGACGGCCGATTTCTTCGGGCTACCGCCTCTGAGAGCGACGCGACGGAGCGTCGACAGACGCTTCGCCTGCGTCATCGCCACGCTGCGACGCACAGATCCGCGCTTCATCCCGCGCGCCCTCTTACGCAACGCACTCGCCTTGCGCATGAGCCCGCGGCTCGTCGCTCGACGACGGCGTGCCGCCTTCGAAAGACGACGACGCTTCTTTCGGGGCTTGGCAGCGCCCGGAGGCGTCACGCGCGCGAAAATCCCGGAACCGGGATTGCGGCGCAAACGTCGACGAAGCCGACGACCGCGCCTGCGGCGCGAAGGGTTGCGAGCGGCTTTGCGAGCGTGACGTCGACGACGGCGGGCCATGGAAACACCTACAAGGGAAAGAGAAACCAACGAGAAGAAAGACGGAGGGGCGATCTCTCACCCCTCCGCCTCACGCATCAGCGCGACGACGGTCCGCGAAAGAGACCACCCGCGAGGATTCCGCCCTCGCCCGGCGCCCACTCCGTCGTGTCGTCGAGACCACGCAGCGAGTCGTGTGCGAACTCGGTCGCGTTGTCCGCTCCCTCGCCCACGGTCGTGTAGTCGCCGATCTCACGGAAGATCCCCGCTTCGGCGTACGCACGACCGCCAACGGTCGTGTAGTCGCCCACGGTCGTGTAGTCGCCGAGGCCAAGCGAAAGACCGAGAGCCTCCTTCGCCTTCGCCGCGAGACCATCGGTCTTGGTCGACGTCGCCGCCGCTGCCGCAACCGCCTGAACAACCGCCGCCAAGAGCCCGCCGATGACGACAGCACCCTTGAACTTCGGAGCGACCTTGTCCGCGACAACGTACCCGAGCCCCGCAGTCGCGGCCGTGACGATCGAAGGCATGTACGCCGCGAGCGTGGGCTTGTCCGCGAAGAACGCCTTCGGTGTCGCTGCGGGTCCCGTGATCATCTCTGACACCTGACGACCAATCATCGCCGAACCAAGCAGCGCGACCGCACCTGCGCCAGCCTGCGGAAGGAGGACCTTCGCCGCCGTGAGGAGCCCAGCCATGCCCGGATTCGTTCGAATGTGCATCGCCTTCGAAAGAGCACTCTTGCCAGCACGCTTCGGGTAGCGCTTCGTCAAACGACGAAGAGCCGACGCGCGATGCGCCTGCGCAGTCGCGACCGCGCGACCAAGCGAACGCTTCTTTCGGCGGCGCGCCACCTTGCGGAGACGCGACACAACCGCGAGGCCGTGCGAACGTCGCTTGAAACGACGCTTACGGTGACGAGTCACCTTGCGCGAAGAACGCTTCACGAGCGCCTTCGACGGGTTGCGGCGAAGACGACGCTTCCTGCGACGCGGGCTAGAACGACGAGCGCGCTTCGCGCCAGCGATCATCCGCTTCGTCGCGGCACGCTGCGCGGCCGAACGACGCTTCCTGCTCGGGTTGCGCGCGAGACGACGCTTCCGACGACGCGGGTTCGTGCGCGGCGCGGACATGGCAATCGCGGCCGGCGATCCTGCCTGCACCGGATTGCGGCGACGACGCACGCGGGACTTCCGGCGCTTCGGGTTGGACTTCAGGCGCGTGAAACGACCGAGCTTGTTGCGACGAGCGCGGGGATTGCGACGGGCCTTCTTTGCAGAGCGACGCTTACGACGACGAGCCATGGGATTTTTCCTTTTCGTGTGGACCTGTGCTTTTTTGGCAGAACGCCGAGACCGACGACGAACCCCACGCACAGCCGGGCGTCCCGGATTTACGACGAGCAACTCGACCGGATTCCGGCGCATGCGGGTTCGGGCAGAGCGACTCGGCGAACGCGAGAGTTTCATGAGGAGAACTCTACCGCCGTTTTTTGCTACATCATCAACCACTCAAAACGCGTAGTCACCACAGCGCCAATAACGCCAATGACGTCACTTCACGATTCCGCGCTCATCGAAGGACATCTCGCCGCCCCGAATCACAATGAGCTGCCAGTGCGGGTCGACAATGACGATGGTGCGCTGATCGATTGCGCCGTACACGCGAGACCCAGTGTGGATCGCTACCTCGTCACCTTCCGTAGTCCCGTCCTTGAGACAAAAACTCAGAGGTGCTGCGAGGTCAGCGAGAACTGCTTTGTTTTGCTCTTTGAAAATCACTTCGTTACGTGTTCTGAAAATTGGTCGGAGCAACTGCTCGACTGTCTTCTCGCCCCTAAACGGCAAGCCATCTTCAACGAGATGTCGAAGCATCCAGACCTTGGGAGATCCGAAGTGATGAACGTAGTCGTTCGTCTTTCGACCTTTCTCCCATTTCGATGATCTGTACACGATGTCGTGTGCGGTGCCCACACAACACATCTCGTCGTCACCGTCGCAGCCTGTATCGATTACTCCGACATTTCTAGGCGGCTTCTTGTGCCACATCTCTGAGACTTCTTCGGCGTGCTCCGTGTCTAACTCGCCGTCATCAGGGTTAACAACTAGAAGCTCGCCAGGATTTTCACGGACGTGGTCTCGTCTCCCGGGGTTCTCCTTGACATCGTCGCGTCGTGGACACCAACTCGCGTCGTCCTCGGGCGGGAGCTTCTGCCCACCGATGGCCGGCTTGGTCATCACTTTGATACTTCCGAGCGGACAACCTTCGTCGACCATGTCCGTACGTCGCTGATTCGCGCTGCCGACGTCGTCCCACTCAGAGTCGATGCAGATCTGCTGAACGTCGACGACATACCACTTCATGTGAACCTCACAGCCACCACCACATCACTTCCGCTTGTTGAGCGCGCGCTGAACGAAGACGCCTACGACGGCTGCGATCGTCGCGGCGAGAACGGTCTGACCAAACGCGGTCTTGGTGACAACCAAATTGGTTTCGCTCGGCGAAGTGGGCGCCGTCGCCGTCGACGCAAGTACGTCACCGAGGCCGGTTCCACAAACGCCGCAGACTTCTTCTTCGTACTTGCCTGGGTACGCTGGACGAATCTCGGTGTCGTGCATCCGAGGGCGCGCGCCTTGAAAGCGCTCTGCGTACGGAGCGTGATGAACCGCGCCGAATCCACTGAGCCCGCCGCCACCACCCACTCGTGAAGCAACGATACCGCGCGCGACGTTCCCACTCCCAACACGTCTAGCGTTGGATGGAAGCTTGATTGCGAGCGCCTCGGGCGCGAAGCCGATACACACGCGCTCTCCGGCTCGACCGCCTCCGCCACCGAGCCCCGTCACCGACGCCGCGAGCGGTCCCTGCGGACCCTGGCTCAGCGCGCGATACTTCGTGCCGCGCGAGTCATACTTGGCCGACGTGCCCGGAGCCTCGTAGTAGTGGAAGCGTCGCTCGTCGTGGTCGAAGACTGAAAAAATCACGTGACACCTCGCTCACAACGGAAACGCGCGCACAAATCCGATCCGGTCGTGCATCTGCGCGGTGTTCTCATCGGCCACAGGATCTACCGTGATCCACTTCGGAGCGCCTCCAGGAACATTCCCGTCGACACTCGTTCGCCCCGGTGCTTGAGCGCGCACCGCGACCTGACAGAAAACGTGCGACGGGTTTTTGTCTTCGAACCCAACGACGAGAAAGCGACACTCGTTACCCATCGCCATGCACAGCGCGGCGAGCAGGCACGCGATGTCGTCGCAGTCGCCCTGCTTCGACTCCAACAGCCGAGCCGGCGCCTTCACATACTCGACGTTGTGAATGTCTCGCGCGTAGCGAATGTTTTGACGAACCCAGCAATACAACGCGTAAATCTCGCTGTTGTAGTCGCCCGGTTCGAGACCCGCGCAGATCTTCTCGGCGAGAGGTCGAAGTGTTTTCTTCGCCTCATTGGCTTTGACCCGCATGACTCGCAGCGTGTCGTCGAGCGTCGGATTCTTGATCAACGTGTGCGAAGGCATGAGCCCACCTTATGCGATCAGCCTTCTTCGATCGAAACTCGCGAATCCGTAGCTGCAATCAAATCCAGCTCCGCGGTGAGGTTTTCCCACCGGATGGCGACGTAAATCGTGAGGACGCCACCTGTGGCGTTCTGAACGGACACAGCGTTGACCGTCGCTTGCGTGACGGTCATCTCTGCGTTCGTCATGAGCCGACCGTTCACTCCATCCGTGACAAGGACTTGGTACGCCCGACGTCCCAAACCATGCGTGAAGGTCAACGTCGCACCGGAGGCGAGAGACACCGGAACCAACGACCCGTGATTGGCGCCTGCAATAACCGAAACGCCACCTTGACTTGTTGCCGACATGTTTCTCTCCTACGTTGCCGGCAGTATAGCCAACGATCTTGCTACACAATGAAAACGGGGCCGGTTTTACCCGGCCCCGTCGTCACGCCTTCAACCGATCACTGAACGATCGAGTGACGGTGCTTGATGTGCAGGTACGCAAGCTGCCCGGTGGTGTCGGACATGCCGATGTTCAACTCCGCCTTGGTCGCCGTGACGGCGTCGACGTCGACATCTGCCGTGACCTGATTCTTCTCGGCCGTGACATCGACGCCAGTCGCGACGAGTTGAATGCTGATTTCGCAATTGGCGCCGCCGCCGAGGAGCGCGGTCCGCATCGCCGCCTGGTTGGCGTAGGTGGTGTTCCACGCTTCCCAAAGAGGTCCGCCGACGTTCATATCGGCGAGGAGCGTCGCCGACGGGATGGTGGGACCCACCACCGTGCCGTCTCCAGTGAGAAGATAGGTGAGGTGATTTTCCGAGGACGAGACTTTGACTGCGGTATTCGCCACGACGCTTCTCCATTGCCGCGATGCGGCGGGTTTTAACAGCCCGCAAAATACGCGGGACTGCGGAGTCTAACCCGTCGTGTTGCTACACGAACGTGTCCCCTGCGCTCTTATGACTCGATGGAATGCTGTTTCTGCACGTAAAGCGTTCCGGCAACTGAACCAGTGTCCATGCCTTGAATGCGCACGACAACTTCGACTTCGTCGACGGTCGCAGGGTCGTCGACCGGTGCGTGAGTGACCGCGTTTTGAAACGTGAGAGTCACAACGCCGGGAACGCCCGCAGCGCCTGCGCCGACGAGCCCAAGCGACTTAATGAACAACGAGTTGGTGTTGTTATCTTGCGTACCACCAGCCGGTGTGACCAGCGTGAGCGCAGCCGCCGAGCTGTGATTTCGCAGCGTGAGCGCCTGCCCAGCTGTTGCTGTAATGACCGCAACCCCTGTCATCACAGACGTGCCTGTCGCCTGCCCGTAGATGGTGCTGTCAACTGCCACGCCGTCAAGAAACAACGCAACCTGCTGAGGTTCCGCAACGCCCGTAGTCCACACAACCTCGTACGTACCCGCATTCACGATCGTGATCGGAGCCGACGTCGCCGGAACCGGACTGGCCGTGTGAAGGAACGCGCCGGGACTGACCGGGCCGTCCGTATCGAACGGAAACACGCCTTCGATGGCGACGGTTCCCGCCACCTCTTTGTTGTAGAAAAAGCCGAACACCTCTTCCGAAGGCGCGGAAGCCGGACCCACCATCGCGGACGGTTGAAAAATTGCCGTGATGGCGTAGTCGACGTTCGGCGCGTTCGGAGCGTTGTTGCCCTGGGTGCCCGTGTTCGGCTCTAGGTTGTTGCCGTATCTGTCAGGGGTCCCGACGACAGTCGGCCCGTTCGTGAGAACGAAAGTGCCGAGAACGGCGTCATCCCCTTCGACCACAACGGGCTCGGCGAGCGTTCCGACGGGGTAGTAGAGCTTCAGGCGTTGGTTTGCGGACACAAGTCACCCCTAGGTTTGAACCAGGAGTCTACTGCGTGCTCTTGCTACGTCATCGAATACGTCGCCCGCACCCTAACCATCACCCTCGCCTACTCGTCGTCTTCGTCCTCTTCGTCCTCTTCGTCCTCTTCGTCCTCGTCTTCGTCGTCATCCTCATCTCCGTCGTCTTCGTCGTCATCCTCGCCGTACGTGGACAGGTAGAGGTCGGTCGTCATGTCGATGATGGTTTCGATCCCGCTCGTACACTGAGCCGTCAGGTTGTCCACCACGTTCCCCCGTGTGTCCTTGTCCGGCTGCTCTTCAAGATTTTCCTTACACCACAGATCGACCGTGATCTTGAACATCTGCCGAACGAGCTGTTCGATCTCCTGCCCCCGGTCAACCTTCGGGCGCTTCGGCTTCACGCTCACCGTGCGAACCGTTGCGGATTTGTTCTTGCTCTTTCTCGAAGTCATCACCCCTCCCCGTCATCGGACTGAAACATCTCGAACGCAGCTCGAACAAGCTCTTCTCCCTTCGGAGAGAGAATCGCCCAGTCACCGGGAACGTTCGCCTCGACGAACTCCACGATCTGATCTGACGAGAGCCCCGCCGTCATGCCCATGAGCATCGGCGCAGCCTCTTCGAAAGGATCTAGAATCTTTTCCACGATTTGCTCTGGCGTCATGTTCCTCTGTACGGCGAGGTCCACGTTCTTGATGAGCATGGTCCCGGCCAACAACATGTCGCTGTCCGGTGTCGGCATCACGAATTCCGTGAGGTCGTTCGCTGGACCTTGTGGCGCCTGCGTTTCGGCTGCACGAAATCCCGCATATTCAGGAGAAGGTTGACCTGCCGGATTTGCTTGAGCCTCTTGCGTCGCGGCGACTGTCGCCGGGTTCTGAACGGGCAACGCCGGACGACGGGGTCCTAGGTCGACCACGATCGGACGCGGCATCTGCTGTTGAGGCTGCGGTTGCGCCTGCGGCGCCTGACCCTTACGAGACGACATGAGCTGCTGTGCGACCGGCATGACCGTCTGCGCAATGTTTTGAAGACCCTCCGAGAACTTCTCGAAAGACGTCGGTTCTTGATCTGAACCTGTAAGCACGCCACTCAGATTCTTCAGCATCATGAGCTGTTCGGTCACAGCCTTCACGCCACCTGTTTCGGCACGTGATGTGATCATCTCCATCTGCGTCTGTTGGAAATTCTGCATCATCGCCAAATATTCCTGCGTGCGCTGATGGTCCTGCTTCACCCGCTCCGCTTGCGCGAGCATGTCCCGCTCATGTTGTCGCTGCTTTTCCGCCGCTTCAGCCTTCATTTCTTCACGAATACGCTCGCGCTCTTCCTTGGCGCGCTCTCGTTCAAGCTCCCTCTCCTCTCGCGCCTTTTCTCTCTCCTCACGAATCTGTTCGCGCCGAGCCTCGTCCGCCTTGCGCTCGTCTTCTCGACGACGATCTTCCGCGCGTTTTTCCTCATCGCGCCGTCGATCTTCATCCCGCCTCCGCTCCTCTCGCTCCTCCGCGCGCTTTTCCTCTTCACGACGACGTTCTTCATCACGCCGACGCTCTTCTGCCTTCTTTTCTTCGCGCTGAACTTCCAAGAGTGCTTTCGTGGACTCCTCGTTTTTTGTGAGAAGCTTTTCGAGAAGTGGAGTGATGACGGGCAATATTTCAGAGACTGCCGAAGGCGTATCTCGGCTACGCTCCAGAAGCTCCATCACGCGCTGTTGATTCCGCTCGTTCGATTCCGTGATGGCGCGCAGCACCTCGCTCGTCTCCGTAGAATTCTTCTCTTCCTTCTTGTGTGAAGGCATGGGCTTCGGAAGTCCAGCGATCGAAAACGTCTCGTTCCGGATAATCTGCCGCGACCCCGTAACAGGATGCGGACCCCAGACCTTGATGTCGTAGACGCCGCCGCCGAAGCGCTGCTGAATCTGATCGACCGAAACCTGCTGCCGGTAGGTGTGGAGCAGACCCGTGCATGTGACGCCGTTTTCGTCCGTGTCCGGCTCAAGACGACTCACACGAACTTCGTACCGACGCGTCGAGAAATTCAGACCCGCCAAGAGTGCGTCGATCTCCTGATACGCGTTGTTCTGATACTCGCGCGCCGCATTCAACGCCGGAGAAGCAGCGCGTTGCGCAGGAGTCAAAGACCGCGGACCTCTCACGCCTCGCGGGACGGCCGGTGCGCCCCTCGGACGACCTCGCGGCTTGGGTGCTCCATTCGAAGCCGGAGCGCTCGTAGCAAGCGTCGCCGCGATAGGCATTGGCTCGCCGCCATCATCGTCACCGTCGTCACCACCGTCGTCGCCATCACCGTCATCGCCGTCGTCGTCGTCGTCGTCGTCATCATCGTCATCGTCGCCGTCGCCGTCGTCGTCGTCGTCGGGGCCAGCGCCGGGAAGACCGTCAAGAAACTTTCCGACCGCGCCGTCCTCGTCCACTTCCGGCTTCACTTTCGTATTCCTACGCGGCATTGGTTCCTCCTTCCGTGGTGGGCGCTGCGGCAGGTGCCTCTACCGACGCTTCCACGACGGGCGCGACGGTACCTGCGGGAGTGACCGAGGTTGGCGCCGTGGTCTCCTCTTCCACGTCGTCGTCGTCGTCGTCGTCGTCGTCGTCACCGTCATCGTCGAGCGCGCGCTCTTTGAGAGACGTGACTGCGCTTTCAATGGCGACACCTGTCTGCTGCGCTTCAGCGCCGAACGACTCGTATTCCTGTCTCAGCTCTGCCGGGATTTTGTCGGTCGCTTTCAAACCAGCAGTCGAAACTTCGTAGAAGCCGGAGACAACCATCAGCTTGTCAATGAGGCTGCAACCCTTCAACAAGGTGTTCCACGAGCGCTCGAACGCCTCTACGATCGCCTCGTCGCCTTCCTCCGCCAGAAGGGAAGACAGCTCGTCAGCCAAATCGGAAAGCTGCTCTTCTTGATCGCCGGATGCCTGTGCGAGCTTCCGCAAGAGCGGGAAAATGAAACCGAGACCAAGATCTTTGGCGTCGATGTGTTTCTTTTCTGCGAGACGGGCTTCGAACTTCGCGATGGCGATTTCGATATCTGTGGGCGGTGCCTTCTCCGCTTTCTCGGCTTTGACGGTTCCATTCGCCTTCTCTGTCTTTGCGCTCATTTTTCGTCCTTGTTGAAAATTCCACCCGAACCAGATCCAAAGATTCCGTCCAGCTCTTTCTCAGTCTCCGGAGAGAGCCCGCTCGGGGGCGCCTCCTCTCCCGGTTTCACGATTCCTATCTGCGGACCGTTTGCGATGTCGTCCATCGTCATCATCAGCGGAGACTTCCCACTGCCCCACATAGGTTGGTCGGGGAATTCCTCGCGAAGCTTTTGAATCTCTTTAATCGTCATTGGATTGAAGCGCGCGAATCCTTGGTCGTAGGTCACGTAACCGGGACCCTTCTTTCGTCCAAGAAGTCTCGCCGAGACGCGTTTCCCGATGGCAACCAAACCTGGTTCCTTCTTCGGCTCGTACCTGTCGCAGTATGTCGGCTCTTCCTCTGAAGTGAACTCGAACAAGAACGAGTCCGTCAGTGTGCAAGAACGGTGTTTCTCGCCGAGTCTCATCGCGTCCGCGTTCTGCGCTCGGAACTTCTGCGCAACTGACCACAGGTGTTTGCAGCGGATTCCGTTGGCTGCTCCGGTGCAAACGCACGGCGCTCTGTACATGAGGCTTCGAGCGTCAGCGTTCGGATCTTCGATGAGAGTCATGAAACCTCGCCAGATGTGCGGTGACGATGCTGTATTGAGTTGACGCGCACCGTAAGCGAGGCTTAGTTTTTTCTGCAATGAACAAGACTCGTGTAAATCGAAAGGGTTTTTCGGCTAAAAGTGTTCGACAGTGAAAACGCTAGCTACCGTAAAACAAATAGGTTTGTTAAAAAGCAATGCACAAGATTCACGCGAATAGAACCCTTTCCGCTCGCCGTACATTGACTGCGCGCCTATTCGACGCATCCGACCGTCACACGCCCACCGTCGCCGGAATTTTAGGAGTCACGCCCCAGGCGATCGGACAACGCCTCGCCAGAAAAGCGATCCGCGAACGTGTGAAACGCAGACGCGCCGAGCATCGAAAGCGCGCGGCGTCGTCCGCCCTACTACGCGTATGGTGGCGAATGCGTATGCGGCGCATCGACATCGATCCCGCAACTCTCCCTCTCACAGACCCTGTCTGGAGCGCGTGTCACGCGTTCCCCCGTGGGCTCTTCGTTCGCATCGTCGCCGCGCAAATGCGTGCCGAGCGCCCCAGTGAATCCCTCGCGCCCCCCGAGCGCATCGAGGAACTATTGCGGCGAGTCGCCGTCGTGGCGCTCCTTCCCCCGGTCGAAATTGCCGCGCTCGCGTCGGCGCACGGTCTGCTGCCTAAGTGACCGTCCGATGAATCGTCACGCCCGCGCGCTCGTGACGACGTGCGCGGCGTGTCCCTCCATCGACGCGTGACGCCGATGCGTTCCTAGGTCCGGGCCGGTCCGGGCCGGTCGGATGCGCCGCGCGGGTGTGACCCGGAGCACGTTCGGCGGTTCCTTCCTATACCGTAGCGCGTGACGCTGGACCCTTATTTTCGGCGTTAGGACGCCGCGGGACCGTCACGCGTCGATTTTCCTAAGCGGTCGCTTGTAGACTGCGGGCGCCGTTTGCTACAGTAGAGCGCAGCACGCCGCACCACCGAAAGGACCACCATGCCCGCCCGTCCCTCCCTTACTGCCGTCCCATCGACCCCCGCCGCTCCCTCGGCCGACGCGTCTCCCTTGCGAGCTTGGCTCACCTCAGCCGAGTCGCAATACCTGCAACGCGGTCCGGTGCTCCGCGCACTGGCGCTCGCGATGATCTGCGCCCGCCCCATAAACGTCTTGCTAGTCGGCCCTCCCGGCACGGCGAAAACCGCCATCTCTCACGCGTTCGCTAGTGCCTGCGGCGCGCGCTTCCTGGCCCGCACTCTCTCCCCTTGGACCGACGCCGCGGAATTGCTCGGTCCGGTTGACCTCGCTGCGCTGCAACGCGGGGAGCTGCAACGCGCGACGTCAATCACGCGCCCCACGCTCCTAGACGCGGACATGGTCCTAACCGACGAGCTTCCCCGCGCCTCGCCCGGCATCCGCGCGATGATGCTGTCCGCACTCTCTGACCGTCGCACACCATCGGACGACCCAGTGCCCGCGCACGTCATCGTGGCCGGTGCCAACACGCGGTTGACCTCCGAAGAGGACCGCGCGCTAGTCGATCGTTTCGCGCTGCGCGTCGAGGTTCCGCGGCTCATGTCGGCGCCAGATCTGCGTGCCGTGCTCACTCGGGAGGTCACCGTCAACGGCGCCCCCCAAACGTCCGCGGCGCTCCCCGCGCTCCCCGTTGGCCTCGTCGCCGCGCTGCGCGCACACTCCGCTACCGTCGACCTCCCCGGCGACGTCGCCGACGCGTTGACCTCCCTTGCCTTGGCTCTGCGACAACCCGCGCCATCGGGCGCAAGCTATCCCGACGTGTCAGAGCGCCGCTGGGTCCTCACAACGCGCGTACTCCAAGCGTCCGCCACGCTCTCCGACCGTTCCACCGTGGAATGGTCCGATCTGACCTCGACACTGCCGATGATTCTCGACGACGGACCCGAGTCACGCGCCGCCGTTGCGAACGCAATCACAGCGTGCGTGCCGCGTTACGTGCGCGCTTTGGATGACCTCGACGCCGCAATTACAACGGCGACCGAGCGCGCGCGCCGCGTCGGGGGTGTCGTCGACATCCGCCCCGGCGAAGCAGACGAGCACGCCAAACGCGCCGAGACATTCGACGCGCTCCTATCCGCGCTACGCCCCTACGGCGCTTCCGTCATCGCGCAAGCCGAGGACCGTATCGAGCGCGGTAACGATGCCATCGACGCCGCGTACGTCGACGGCGCGAACGCCTACAACGCAGCACGCAAGGCCCGCCGATGACCGCTCACACGTCCGCCCCGTCCGCAACGTCCGCCACGAAAGGAACCGCCCCTATGAACGCCCCCGCAAAAACCACGTCCGCTAGCTCCGTCGTCGCCACGCTCGCCACCGTCGCCGCACACGTCGACCCCGCCACGTTTCACAAAGACACGCCCCCCGGCGTCGCGGGCGTGCTCGTCTTCTTCGGACCCCCGTCAACGAAGCCCGCGCCGTCGACGATGCGCAACACGTTCGAGGATGCGATCGTTGGGCGCGCGCTCCCCGTCGACGCCACGCCCGCGATGCACGAACGCGCTAGCGCGTTCCTCGCCTCGCTCCCCGACGTCGTTAGCCCGGTCGCCGCGCTCGGTATCGCCGTCAACCATGCGACGGACGGGAAATCGAAGTGGGTGCACAACCGCACGTTTCAAAAGGCGTCCCGGCACACCTACTGCGCCGCCAACGTCACGGCGGACACCGTGAGCATCCACGGCGCGGGAACGTGCGCGGAGGCATCCGCCGACGGCACCTTGACGATTGAATCCGGAGTGCCGCAAGCCATCGCGGACCGTCTCCGCGCCGCGTACCTCGCCGCGCGTGGCGTCGTCGAGACATCCCGCGTGTCCGCGCTGATCGCCGCGTACCTCACCAAAATGGGCGGCCGGGCGATCGGCTCCGCCGCGTACCTACTCCCATCGATCGACCCCGTCACGTGCGGCGTGCTCGCCGGTCTCTCTGACCTCGGGGGTTTCGCGTTGACCTACGCGGTCGCCGACCCCGCGCAAGTCGCCGCGCTCGCTGCGCCCGTCACCCAGTCAATCGAAGAGCAAATTGCCGACGTGACCGAGGCCGCGCGGCTCTTCGTTGAAAAGGCCCGCGACGTTGCGAACGGTGCGACCGTCGAGGTCACGACCGACGACGGCACGACGAAAACCCGCAACGTGTCGATCAAGTCGACCTCCATCGATACGCTGCGCGCGAACATTGAAAATGCCCGCAAGGCCGCGTCATTGTGGCGTGACCGTCTCCAGCTCGCGTCCCTCGACGTCGACGACGCCTTGACCGCGCTCGACGCCGACGCCGACGCCGCATCCCGCGCCGCGCTCGAAGCCATGAAGGCCCGCAAGTAGCGCGCGCGACGCTCACGTCCTGCCCCCGTCCCTCGACGGGGTCACAGGTGAACGCCGCTCGGTTCCGTCCGTCCCGTCCCGTCCCGTCCCGTCCCGTCCCGTTTCCCTCCAGAGGTTCCCATGTCCGCACCCCTTGACCCCCGCGTCGCCCGCCTTGAATCCGCATCCGACCCCGCGCCGTCCGCGCACGAGCGCGGACCCGTGGCGCGTCTCCAATGGCGCCATGGCCTCGACGTTGACGTCGACCTCGCACGCGTCACCGTCGACACGCCCGCCGTGCCCATGGAATGGTCCGCGCTCCTCGCCGAAACACACGCGGCGCTCCTCGATCCGACGGGCCTGCGTTCGCTCGACCGACCCTCGCCGATCGGCGTGTCCGTGACGGATTCCCTTCGCGCTGCGCCCGCGTGGCAAGGGCTCGCCGACGCCGCACGCTCGCACCCGCTCATCGCCCGCGAGGCCGTTGTGCAGCTCGCCGACGTCGTCAAGGGCGCGCTATTGAAAGCCGGGGCGCGTTCCGCCACGGACGCCCGCCGTTCCCTCGCTGACCTCGACGCCGCACGCGCCGCCCTTGAACGCGCACGCGCCGCGCAGAAGGCCGCGCAAGGCGACACATCACCGGAAGGCCGGAAGGCGCTCCGCGAAGCACTCAAGGCCGCCACGGACGCGCAAGCGGCCGAGGAACGCGCGCACGGCGCGGTCAACGCGGACGCCGCGATTGCGCAACGTACGGGCGATGCACTCGACGAGGCCGGCGACGCTATCGCCGCAATCGCGCAAGCCGCGCAAGGTCGCGCCGACGCCGCGCACGCTTTTTCGAACGCGTGCGGGTCCGGGGTCGGCGTCGGCGGTACGGCCCCGCTCGCGGATGACGTCGTAAAGGCCCTTACTCCCGAGGTCGCCGCGATGCTCCGCGCCGTGGGCGCCATCCGCAAGGCACTCCAAGCGGGACGCGCAGCGCGCCACGTGCGAGGCCGGGAAGGAATGGTGGGCGTCACTCAGGGAGGAATCGAGCACGCCGCAGATCTGACCTCGCTGGCCCTCGCTGGCCTTGCTGGACACCTTGGCTCCCCGATGGCTGCTTTGACGCGCCTCGCGCTCGTTGAGAGTCGCGCCGACGTCGTCGAAAAGGGCGGCGGGCTCGCACGCAACGGTGACGTGATCGTAGTCGTCGATCAGTCCGGGTCGATGGAAGGCCCCCGCGCCTTGTGGGCCGGTGCGCTCGCGCTCGCGGTCCTCCTCGAAGCTCGCGCCGACGGTAGAACCGCCGCGCTCGTCACGTTTGACACTCACGTGCGCGCTTCGATCGTCGTCGATTCACCCGATAGCCTCGCTCGTGCCGTCGTCGCGTTGTCCGTACAATCCGACGGCGGAACCGGACTACGCGCGGCATTGTCCGAGGCGTGCGCCGTGCTCGGTCGCATGCCCCACGGGGGAGACCCCGCCGATGCGCTGTTGATCACGGACGGTGGATGGGACGCCGACGCGTTGCAAGGATGGCCGGACCGCGCCCGCCTGCGTGGCTGTTTCATCGGTGGCAGCGCACCGACCGGCAGCACGTTCGCGTCCACGTGGGAAGTCCGCGCAACGGAAGGGGTGGACGCGGAAGCGCTCGCCGTCGAGATTGCGTCTGTAATCGTCTAACTGTCAGTAACCGCCCCGCCGTGACGTCGTCACGGTGGGCAATCGAAGGGAGGCAAACATGACTGAACCATCCACTAGCCCGACGTGTATCAAGTGCGGCGGAACCGTCCTGTCCAAGGGTCGTGGTTGTTCGCGCGCCTGCGACGCGCACACCTACGGCGCAGGGTGGTCCGATGTCACTGCAAACATTCACACCGTCGACGGTCCGGGGATTCCCCTCTACCGCGTGACGCTCGACGTGCGCGACGTCGGGGTTTTCGCCTACCGTCCGATCAAGTCGATCGACGCGGCTACCGCCATCGCTAAACATGCCGTCGCCGCGAGCCCTTACGATCTCTCCATGATGCTCTGCTCGAAAGGATGGCGGAAACAATGAAGACGACAACGCCGACAACGCCGACAACGACGACAACGACGATTCACAGCAACGGGTCTAAATGGGCTGGCGAAGAGCCCAACTCCCTAGAGACTCTCTTTGAAAATCTCGAACGCTACACGCTCGATTCTGTTTTTGAGGATTACGGAAATTTCGCTCACATGGTCGCGGGTCGCGCCTACTTCTTCGGCAACTTTGCAGATCTTAGCGGGGTGTTCCGCCTCGACACCAACGATCCCGCCTTGATCAAACGCCTCACCAAAGCCATCCGCGCGAACCAAGCAACGCCCCGCTACGCCGAGGAGAAGCGCGCGAGGCTCGCCCGCCACGCGGCTTTACTGGAACACGAAGCCACCATGAGAAAAAGGAACGCGCGATGAAAGACCACACGACGAGCGACCCCACGACGAGCAACCCCACGACGAGCAACCTCACAGACCGCGCTATAGAAATTCTCAAACGCACGCGCGACGGCGACGACCTGTCCGGGGACCACCTGTACCTCGTACAGGAAGCGGTCAACGGGAACCTTTCGAACCTCGGTCTAAAAGCGTTCGCCGAGCTGCACGCGCGTGTCACGTCCGGCGACTACGTGCGCCCGTGGCTACACGACATCGAGCACCTCACCAAAAATCAAGACGGTTACGTTTTTTGGAAGGGTCACGAGGTCGAGCACTTCTCTTTTCGGAACCGCGACGAAGAAAGGAAAGCCGCTGAAGAGCTTGCACGCCGTTGCCGCGTCATTGAATCACGCGGCGAAATCCCGAATACGTCTAACGCCGTGTGGCGCTGGACCGAGCCGACGGAGACCGCGCAATGACTGAACCAACTGAACCAACCGAACCGACCGCTACCGTGCACCACCTCGCAACCCGCGCTTCGATCTTCGCCTACTACACGAGCGAGCCTCACCCTTCGACGTGGTCGAAAACGCAAATCGCTAACACGATGTCTCGAACCATGTGCGGCATTCCCGCAATCAAACACGGCGAACCCGTGCCCGTCGGTGAGCACTCCGACCAATGGGGGCACGTCACGTGCGCCGCGTGCTGGCGCATCAAGCGCAACTGTGACGAGGTACGCGCTAAAGGATGGGCCGGAAAAGCAATCCGTGACGTGCCGGTGCATCGATGACCGCCCCGAAACTATACGTCGTCGGTTTCGTCCCGCTCACCAACGACGACACGCGCATCACTAACCTCGTTGTGACCGGCATCGGTGAGCGCGTGCTCGTCCGCGACCTCTCTACCAACTGCAAGCCGCACGCGTTCAAGCATCGCGAGGCCGCTTCGATCATCCTCGCACGTGCTCGCGTGCAGCATCCCGAATGCGGCGACTCGTGGCACATCGTCGGAACCTCCGAGCTGCGCGCACTTCAAGGGCTACCACCAACGCGAAAGAAGCGCGCGCCCGACGTCAAGTACACGCACGCCGACCACATTCACGCAGCCGACGAAAAGGCGGACTCGACCACGAAACGCCACTTAACGGTGCTGGTACGCGATCGGGGAGACGAAACAATCCAAACGAGCACCTAATCCTGACACCCTTCTGGCACGACAACGACACCACCAACGAAGACGACTAAAGGACCGATAAATGACCCGACGTACACCGAGAGCGCTCATCATTCCCGCTGACACAGGACCGTTTCGCGGTTCGATCCGCTTCAACCCCACCGGCTCCCTCTACCGCTACGGCACCGACGACACGGGGCTTTATAGAAACCCCGTCGAGCGCGAAGGCGTCGTAAAGTTTGTCGCGCGAGCGTTCATTGGCTTCAACGTCGGCAAAGCTCCGCGCTGGAAGCTCGACGAGATTATCTCCATGTACGAAGACCTTCGCCTTGAACAAGGCGAAAGCCCCGACGCGACATTCTTCGTCACGAAAGGTCTCTACACGTCGAACGTCGATGGCTCGCTCGTCCGCGAGGACGGATGCCAGATCCTCACGTTTCAATTCGGCGGACAACGCGCGGCGTTCGAAAACCAAATGGCCGAGCTGTACGAGAAACTCGTTGCGATGCTCGATCAAGAAGTCATCTACGTAGAGCTTCAGAAAAACGGCATCCCTTACGAAGTCTTCAAGGTCACGCCACCGAAAAGAATCGTGAGACGTCCACGTAAAAAAACACCCTCGAAGACGCACACGAAAGGAAGGAACCGCAAATGACCGCTTCACACACCGTCCGAACAGCGCTCATCAACGACCTCATCGAACACGTCAAAGAAGTCGCTCACGACGTCGCGTCCTCAGAAGAACACAACATCATGGCGTTCATCGTCCCCGGCGCTGCGGCGGGACTGCCTGATGGTGCAGTGCTTCCAGTGATGCCCGAAGCCATGCCAGACGAAAACGCCAAAGAGCTTTTCACGCAATTCCTTCGCGCTACCTCGAAAGACCTTTGCGCTGACGCCGTCATCGTGGTCATGGAAGCTTACATATCGTTCCTACGTACGGAGGACGTTGCCCGCGACGATCGCGACCTGCACACGCAAATGCGCACTTCACCCACCCGACAAGAAACACTCATTTGCTCCGTCGAAAGGAAGCTCGGCGCGACCACGTTCTACTATGCACCGATCGGAGTCGACGGCGGCATCGGCGCTCGACGCGTCGGACCCTTCGTTGAAATGCCGACCGGTATCAGCACCGTCGAAAGCATCCTTACACTCAAGTCCACCATCGCAGCGGCGAAAGGAACCCAATGACACGACCTCGAATCACCAAAGAGATTCTCGACGGAATCATCACCGCAACATCCCTCTACCTCGCCGATCCTCCGGACTGTGGGTGCGAATCCGGACCTGAGTTTGACGAGCAAGAGAAAGACCTCCGAGCTGTCGAAGCCGCCGACTATTGGGCACGTACGACACGTGAATCGAGGGGGAAATGATCGTCTACGAAGTAGAAAAAAACATCGTATGGGAAAAATGGTCCCGCATAGATCTCGGCGACGAAATCCATCATAGCCCGTTCGGTATGCTCCGCGATGAATCCACCGCGCTCGCGGTCGCTGCGCTGCTGAACGAAGCCGTCGCGCGTCGCGCGCCACCGTTTCAAAAAGACGTTCGCGCTGCTGTCGTGGAGCGCGTTGCAAACCATGATTTCCAACCCAACACCTCCACGAACGGCGCTAGATTCTGTAGCTGCGGGGGCACTCGCGCCGACCACTACCGGGTGAAGCCGTGACGCGCGCGAAATCCCGTTCGCACATTCCTCTCCGCTGGCCCGACGGTTGGGACCGCTCCACATACCCACGCGAGGGAAATTTCTCAGGCGATCGCACGCTGACTCAAGCCGTGCGCGAGCTGTACGAAGAGCTTTCCCGAAAGGACTCCTCCGGAAAAAGCTTCGCACGCGACATCGAAATCACGTGCGCCGACGGAACCGCGAACCCTACGCGGCACATCGACTCGGGCGCGGCCGTGTATTTCACGCGACCGTCGCCGGACGGGCCGGAGGACCAACACGTCGTTTTGGCTTGTGACAAGTGGCGCGACCCGGCGCACAACGTCTGGGCGCTCGTGCTGCACGTGCGGGCGCTTCGAGGTCTCTTGCGTTGGGGCGTCGGCACGACGTCGCAGGCGTTCGCCGGTTACGTCGCGCTTCCACCATCTCCCGACGCAGCTCCGTACGTGCCTCCGCCCGAAGGGACGCCCGACGCGCTCGTCTATGGCGGTCCGTGGTGGGAAATGCTCGGGTTCAGATTCAAACCGAAAGGGATCGAAGACGTCGACGCTGCGTACAAAAACCTCGCGAGAAAGGTCCATCCTGACGTCGGCGGCAGCGAAACACTCATGCAAAACCTCAACGTCGCGCGGGACGAAGCTCTCACGGCGCTCGGGAGACAATCGTCCACCGGGTGATTTCTCGTTGCTTCGCTGAAAACCGTGTTGCTACACTACCGCTCTCCGCAATCATTCACGTCCGCGCCATCGGCGCCCCGAACAAAAAGGAATCCAAAATGGGTGGTCACGCTCTCTCGCACAAACGTGCCGAACACTTCCTTATCCCGCCAGCAAACCTCGTCATCATCGGCTTCGACACAAAACACGTTCAGGGTGAACACCCACTCTGGCGCGCTGACTGTAAGAACGAAGCGAACGCGGACCTCGTCAACTCCATCCGCAAACACGGCATCATCCAACCAATTCGCGCGAGGAAGCTCCCGAAGTCCGACGCCATCGAAAGCGAGCACCTCTCCCTATCCGGTGATGAATACGCCGAAGTCGTCGTCGGACGCGAGCGAGTCAAAGCTGCGCGCGTTCTCGCTGACGAAGGTCTCAACATCCTCGTTCCGGCGTTGCTGTGGCCTGTCGGCGCTCCGGTCGGGGAAATCATCGGCGCCGCAAACGCTGAAAACTACCAGCGCAAAACCGAAGGCGTCGTCGCTGTTGCCGAGCACGTCTACATGCAGCTCCGCGCCGAGGGTTACTTCGACGGAAACGAGCGCGACGCCTTAAAAGGTGTCGCAGTGTCGACCGGCTTTTCCGTGCAGCGCATTCGCAACCTGCTCGCGTTCCGTGAAGACGAACGACTCGTGCGTGAAGTCCGCGCCTGTCACATCGGAGGCGAAGCGGCGCTCGCCATCGCCACGCTCCCGGAGAAAGAGCGCGGCGAACAGCTCGCGAAAGTGCTCGCAGATCCTACGAACGCTACGATCGAACAGGTACGCGAGCGTGTTAGATACGCGAAAGCCGCGATCCCCGACGGAAAGACGAACGGAAAGAACGGCCACGTCGGCACGAAAGAAGGTGGCGTATCGTCACTCGGCATCTCCAAACCGCTCCAGAAACGAATCGTCGAAGCGCAATCCGCGCTGTCGTCGAACGAGCGTCTCGACCCCCTCGTCATCAAAACCCTGAAAGTCTGCGCCGGACTCGCCTCTCCTTCCACCGTGCCTGGACTCACGAAAGCACTCAAAGCGTTGGGACTCTGACATGCCCTTCAAAATCGAATGCGACGAATGCGGATGGGCTGGAGAAATCCACACGGCGGAATGCTCGCAAGGAACCTACGTCAACCAGGATGACGTCGTCATCTACAGCGCTGCAATCACCGAAGAGAACGACGTCCCTCGCGTGTGGTTCTCTGCGAACCCGTTCGATCCGCACGAAACACCAGAAAAGGGATTTGGATTTTCGCTAGTGGACGAGGGAGACCTTCAAACCGAAGACGTCGCAAGACTCGAACGTCATCACGACATTCCTCCACCAATGCGGAAAACGGTGGAGACATGAAAATCAAAGTCACCATTCCACTCTCCCTTGAAGTCGAGGTGGACCTTTCTCCGCTCGCCGACAAAGTAAAGCTCGACAAAGTAAAGCTCGACGAACTCGCCAAGGTCGCTGAGACTGCCGCAGATCTGCTCGTCGCTACGATCGGCCTGTCCTCATCACACGCGGTAACCGACAGCGTTCACTTGGACGGTTTCGGCAAAGTGCTCGTCACCTACGACGTCAGTGACAGCTACCTCGCGGGAACGCCGAAGGCGTCCCAGGTGTCCAAATGACCTTTCAACCGACTCCAACCACGAAGGGCTCCGCCGCCGCACTCAATTCGCTGTCGGCCATCCCCGAGCCCTCGCCCAAACCCATCTCCAGCTACCTCACCGGCAACAAGACCGTGCGCGCCAGAATCGCGGCGACACGTCAGAGCGATCGAAAGCCGGAGCTTCACATCTTCGAGCTTGAAGACGTCGTCGTGCTTTCGCAGGTCATGCAAAATGAACTGGGACTCGACGTCGACGTCGAGACCTTCGAAGCGCCGATCTTGAACTCCCTGTTAGCTGTTTCAAGATTCTCTTTGGACGCGCTCGTGCGCAGTCTTGGTTTCGCCGCGCATGGCTACAGCGTGACGCTCAACGAAGAAGAGAAGGCGTGGTTCTTCGCGAGGTTCGTCGGCAAGACCGTGGAGATTGTGTCACGCACTCGCGAAACCAAGTCGGGTGCGTTCTACACGCAACACGACGTGAAGCTCCTTAGCCCTTCGCCGTTCATCTTCGACGAGGATGGAAACCTCATCATCGAGGACACGGAAGAAATTCCCCCGCCTCCCATACGTGAATGGCCGACGCGTCGCGAACGTGAGCGCGCTCGACCTCGCTTCGAAGCCGACGTTGGGGCCGACATTGGGGTCGACGTTCAACCTCTCGTACTCGACGCCGACGGCGTACCAACCGCGTGTCGAATCTGCGGACGCTCCTACTGCGACCACCCAAGGCGCTCATGATCGAACCCATCAAACGCGTCTACTCGTTCTGCATTCACCTTGACACAGGTAGTGACCTCGTTGTCGAAGCTCCGACCATGTCGGAAGCGGTTCGATACGTGGAACGACGTTGGCCGACTTTCAAAGGGATCCCGAAAATCGTTAGGCGCGTCTATCAACACACTTTCGATCAATCTCTCATTCACAGCACGGTCGGGTTCGCTCAACGTCCGAAATATCCAGACGGGCAAACCGCCATCGATCCAGCGAGAGTCGGCGACGTTCCAGAATGAAAGCCGTGCGCATCGAGTGTCGCCAATGCGACGGGCGCGGGTTTCTTGCGTGGCCTGGCGACACTCCACCCGACGCCGACGACACACCTTCCGACGACACACAGCACGCCGCCGCCGCCGACGACACTCCGCCCAACGACACACAACCCGACGCACAGCACGCCAGCACCGAGCGCGTTTGCGTCGTATGCAGAGGTCGCGGATCTTTGGCAGCGGGGAAGCGAAGGCGAGGCGGACCCCTCTGGCTACGCCTCTCGCGAGCCTGCGCGTACTGCGACGCGGCCCCCGGTAAGCCTTGCCTGACGGCGAGGCTTCGCCCTCGGACGCCTCATAAAGGTCGCTGAGCGCTTCTCACTGCGCCCGCGCTTCACCCGCACACGCACTCACCCGTCGCACGCACGGCACAACGCACGACACAAAAAGAAACGCGCCGTTTATGTCTTCGAAGCACCCCCAGTGCCTCTCCGACTTCGCGACGCGTTCCCACCTCGAACAGAACAACCTTGTACTCGGGGCTCGATGAACCCCTTGTGCTCAAGCTACGTCGTGTGTGCGAACGCGTCCACCGCGAACCGCGAGACAAACGCGTGCTCTAGAAACACAAACCCCCGGACGGTGCCGTGAGAGCGACGTCCGGGGGTTCGCATGCTCTGGCTCTACTTCGATCCGTACAGTGTTTGCCGCAGCGTACAGGTGAGAGAAGAAGCTCGGAGTCGTGCGTGCTTTACCTCGACGTCTATTGCTACGCAAGACTCTAAATAGCCCTCCTAGCGGCTCCCACGCGGAGGCACTGGTCGCCTGCCTTGCGCCCTGCCTGCCTTGCGCACTGCCTGCCTTGCGCCCTGCCTGCCCTGCGCCCTGCCTGCCCTAACTACCCCCGTGACCCACCGGATCAGGGTCGTGTTTGCTACAGCACTTAAACGAACGCTGAGAGCCCGGCGCGAAGCAAAATCCATTTTTTCTATTTTTTAATCCTCGAAAACCTATTTTTTGGGTGGGACACCCGTGGGACACCTCCGGGACACCACTGTCCCACCCCTGGGACTCAAAAAATCAAAAAACAAATCCGAAAAATCAAAAATAAACCCAAAAAACCCGTTTCGACTCTGAAATGATTTTTTCTACGGAAAATAGTTTTTATTATTTTTTTTATTCAGAAAAATGTTTGGCCCGAAAACGAGGCGGTGGGACACTTTTTAGTGTCCCACTGAAGAGGTGTCCCACGAAGTGTCCCACCAAAAACAGCGCATTCTAACGCCGTAAAACAGGTGCCTGGGACAGTGGTACACCAATTCTCTCTCTTAACACTTATAGCGGTAGATGCCGGAAAGCACGACCGTACCGTCTACCGCGGGGCCGGCGGACACACGCCAGGAAACTTTCCGCAAAGTGGTGTCCCACTGTCCCACTGTCCCACGTCGTATTTTCCGACAATTAAAAAAACCCACAAAACAATCTTCAGCTTTTGCTACGTGACGGTTCCGACTGCGGTTCCGACTGCGGCTCGGCTTGCGTTTCGCCGGCCGGATGCACAGTGCGAAGCCACCCAGCGATCGCGCAGCGATCCACCACACAACCGTTTGTGCGCGAATAGACACACGGCGCATCCACGAAAGCACGCGTTCGCGATCTTTTTAAGATCGCGAGCGATCGCTGAGCGATCGAAATTAGCGAGATGTGGGTTGACGACCCCACACGCTGTGTTCTACGACCCTCATCGCCGCAGCGTTTGGTTTCGCGCAGTGCAGTATCGCACCGCAACGTAGAGAAGATTGTCGGAGGGATTCGGGTGCTCTCGCTTTTCGTAGACAAGCACGTCAGACCGAACGACCCCAATGCGGTCGGTGAAGTCGCGGATACCCCCGAATCATGGGCAGACCTCCTCAACGATCCGCGCGTTCTCCCCGAAGACGACGAAGACGCCAGAACAGCCCTCCCGGCATTGTGTGGGGCCGAATACTTTCCGGAAGCCAGGGAACGCGACCGAGAGAACATAGCAGCGGTCCACTGGATGATCTTGGACGTCGACTGTTTGGAGAACCCGCAAGGAAAAGTCCCTTCACCAGATGTCGTTAGGGCTTCTCTGAAAGGCTTGCACGCGGTTGTCTACACAAGCCCCAGCCACACCGACACCGAATCGCGTTTGCGCGTCCTGCTGCCGCTGGCTTCGCCGTTACCCCCGAAGAAGCACCGGGCGCTCGTAGAATTTCTGTCGGAAAACCTCGTTCCAGGGTTCGAGGGATGCATCAATGTCCAAGCAACGGGTGACCCATGTCGACTCGGGTTTGTCATGGGCACGCGCCACCCCGAACATTACGAGTGGTTCGTCACGGACGGGGAGTTGTTCGATTGGAGTCGCATCCCTCTCGAAGACGAAATCTGGGACCGAGCCCCGCTTGGAGGACTTGAACGTTCTCCGTTGTGGAGTGACAGGTCGACAGCACTGAAAGCAGCGCTGCGATATTTTTCTAGGACGGGTCAGGGCATGGGACGGGGAAGCGGACGCTCCGTGCTCTTTTGGTCTGTAAGCAATCAGCTGTGGTGGGAGTGGGCGGCTGAAGACGAAGACTTCGTGATGGAAGTCCTCGAACAAATCAACGACAATTTCTCCGAACCCGAAGATTTGAGTGAGATGCATCGACAGATGCACGAGGCACACAAGATTACGATTGGCGAGAAGCGCAAAGGACAGCTCACAGGAAACTACGGATGGAGAAGAGACCCGACGAGCGTCATCACGAAGGAAGCAATCCTCGCGCACGCCTCTCGCCTTCTCCACAGGCGGAACCCTGAAGACCAAGCCAAAGGGCTCGCGCTTAGACGACTCGCGAAAGAACACACTCTCTCAGACGAACATCAGGCACGTAAGGGACTCGTGACGAAACTCGTGCACGAGCTTGCGAAGGTCTTTTCGTTTTCAGACGTAGATCACATCGCGAAATTTTTCGAAGGCTCCATTTCCGCAATGCGTCGAGACGTAAGCACGTTTCCGAACATGGATGAAGTGCGCGCGTGGATTTCGGCTGCGCTGGAGCGGCAGAGAAAGAATCGCGAGGAAAATTTTGAGAGGGCAGACGCAAAGGTAAGAGAGCAGATCGAGTATGTGATGAACGGGGAGCGAAACACGAAATACACGATGAACGAGGTTTCCATATGGGAACAGAGCGTGGGACTTCGAAGCAACAACTGGATACTCGTCGTCAAAAACGTGCTGTTTGTTTTTCGAAACGGGACGTGGGTTGGCCCGTACACAGAAAAAGAATTCGAAGCACAGGGCTACAAAGATTTGGCCGCTGCGGCAGATGTCGGTGTGAAGACACAGGTTTTCAACGAACAGAAGATGTCGTGGACGAACATGCCGCTGCAAAAGCTACTTCACGAGTACGGTAGTCGATGCACGACGCGTATGGATCTGAACTGCGACAAAACATGGTTTGACGTAGAGGAGCACGTCCTCGTTCTTTCAGGACCTCCGAGACGAAACATCACACCGAAGTTTCACGAAGATGTAGACGAGTGGTTCCGCGTGATGACGGGTCGTTCGTCGCCCAAAAACGCCAAAGTCCGCCAAAGCGATGCGAGCACGTCGAACAAAGGAGCTGACGACTACGACGTTCTTTGCGATTGGCTCGCATCGGTCACACAACTCGATCGACCATGCGCGGCGCTCTATCTGCAAGGAGCACACAGCGTAGGCAAGGGTCTTTTCGCGGACGGCGTCGCACGCATTTGGAAAGCCGGATCGATGCCTCTCGAGGACGCTTTCGACGATTTCAACTCGCTCCTTTCGGAAACACCGTTTGTACACATCGATGAAGCACTGCCGGAACACGTACGTGCGTCGGTATTGTTGCGTAAGGCGTTGGCTGCGCGTGAGTTCGTGTACAAGCGCAAATACATGGACGCCGGAAAGATGAGTGGTTGTTTGCGTATGTTGTTCACGGCAAACAACTTAGATCTTTTCAACAAAGCAAAAGAGATGGTGAAGAAGGAAGATGTTGACGCGCTCGCGCAGCGCTTCATCCACATCCACATCGACCCCGCATCTTCAGCCTATTTGGAGAGCATCAGTCCAAGACACGAAGGTTTCGTAGAGAAAAATATGCTCGCGGAGCACGCGTATTGGCTTCACGAAAAGCGCTGGGCTGCGATCAAAGCAAGAGGTCTGCGTTTCCTTGTGCGTGGTCAAAACACGAACGTATCCGACGTAGTCGCCACCAACAGCGATTCGACCTCGGATTGCTGCACAGCAATTTGCGAGGCGATCGTTGAGCAGAGGAAGACGGATTGGTTCTTGGTTCGAGAGGGGGAGGTGTTTGTGAACACCTCGCTACTCAAGCGATTTCTTTCCATTCAAAACGTGTCGAGGGGCTACAGCGATGTTGAAGTCACCCGCGCCGTGTCTAGCATCGCCAACAACACGAAGAAGATGCGGCACAACGGAAAGCAGATGCGAATGCGTTCGGTTCGTTTGGAGTCACTGAAGGCTTGGTGTGACAACAAAGACGTGTACGACTGGTTCGACGTTCAGGCTGGCATAGAGGAGCTTAATAAAGCGACGGAAGAACGAGAGGCTCTCGAAATAAACGTCAAAGTAGAAAGCAAGAGTAAGGCAGTTCTCAACTGAGGAGGAGAATATATGAGACGAGAGAAGTTGATCACGAGTGCAAACGTTTTGAAGGTTGCCGTTGAGACCAACGGCATTCAGGGTGGGAATGTGAGTCACGGGGGAAAGACGGAGTTTTACCTTCAGGACGGAGGAAGCACCTGCTGGGACGTTGAGGTTCGAGACGAATCTGGTCAAGTGTTTCTAATTCCGTATCCCGATTACGTGAAGATCACGTTCAAGGGTGACACGGAGTTGAGAACGGCGACTAAGGCGTTGCGTTGGGCCGGTAAAACCCTTCGAAACATGCGCAAGCTCGTCGGAAGCAAAGAGACGCGATGAATCTCACGTTCGTCTCCTTGAACCCTGTGTGGGTGCCGTACACGCCTTCGGAGCTTTCCGAGCGCGCAGCGCGTCCGTCGAAGGGGCGCGGCGGAGAGAAAGGCCCGAACGGCGAGGCCGCCGACAGCGGCAAGTGGCGACTGGCGTTCCCGGACGGGGAAATTTACAGCGGTCCAACCATCTCCGTGTCCGCGCTGGAGACGGCGAGTGAGTGCCTTCAAAAATGGGCGCTGAGTCGGATCGACAATCTGGAACGCGCGCCGAACAGGAAGGGCGATCTTGGGCAGATCGCGCACGATTCTCTAGAGGCTTGGCAAAAATTCGGGAAGGCACCGACGATCGCCGGCATGTCGAAGGTGCTCACGCACTTCCCGATGCCGGGTCAAGCCGAGAGCGAAGTGTTCTTCGGGTTCGCTCTAGAAATCGGCGAAGATGGCACGGACGGTGAGGGCGCGAACGCGGGCCGCGTCATTGTGTTCTCCGGCTATATGGACGTACGCCTCTCAAAGCTCCGCAGTGGTTTCGAGCAGCGCATCGAGGGCGGGCGCAAGACGCTCGTGCAATGCACACCCCCGGCGAACAGCGTTGTTTACGACCTCAAGACGACCGGATCTTTCGATTGGAAGAAGACCCCGAAGCAGCTCGCAGCGAATCTTCAAGGTGCTGTGTACGCGCTCGATGAAATGCTGCGCGTCGAAGCTGTGCAAGGCGAGTGCGACGCCGTCATTCTGAAGTGGGTGTACGCGCTTTTGAAGGAAGAAAAGGACGGGTCGATCACCCTTAAGAAGGTCGTGACGGTGTGCGACGAGCAGATCGCCGCCGAAGATCCGAAGAAAGCCAAGGGCGTGCTCGTGACGCGTGAGCAGGCCGTCAGTGTGCTCGCGCAATACGTTCCGATGGCGGTGCGGATGTTGGACATCATCGCAGCAGCAGACGCATGGAAGGCGAACCCGAAAGAAAACGCGCGCCCGGACACGCCGAAGGATTCTTCCGCGTGTCATTCGTACGGCGGATGCGGTTGGAAGATCGCAGGTGGCGAGGTTGGGTCGAAGGGTCAGTTGCCGAGCCCGAGTGCGAAGCCTGGCGAACCATGCTGCGTGGTGCCGGCAGGCGGTGGATTTCTCGCGATGGCGAAGCAGACAAGAGAGAGATTAGGGATAGAGACGGTGATGGAGCCGACGAAGGCAGCGACGGCGGCGATGCAGGTCGCGTCGTCGAGTGGTTTGGTTCAGATCGACAACAACAGCAGAAAAACCCCGAGTGGGAACGGAGAGAAAAAAATGGGTCTCGGAGCGCGTTTCGGAAACAGGATTGCAAATGGTGGTGCGAACGGCGTGGCGAATGAGGCGGCGGTCGCAGCGGCGGCTGCGAAGGAAGTGAAACAGGCGCCCGCAGCGACAACCGCAGCGACAACCGCAGCGACGACCGCACCGGCAGTGAACGGAAAGAGTGGTGGACTCGGAGCGAGGTTCGCAAAGGCAGGGACGGGTACGGTCGCGCAGTCGAATGGAGCAGGGAACGGAGCAGCTAAGGAAACGCCGAAGATGGACGTGAAGTCGACCACGGCGGGCATGTCGTCGAAGGCGGCGTCCGCGCCGTCGGGCGGTGGCGGCGGGACGCTCCTTGATCGCCTGAAGGGGATCGTGAAGCCGGGCGAAGCGGGGGCAGTGGAGAAAGCGGCGTCGGCAGCTCCGACGCTCGCGGTGGGCATCAATCCGCCCGACGCGGCGCCCGAGTGGACGGCGGAGCAGCAAGAGGCGGAGAGTCAGAGGTTGAGCGAGGCTGGTAGGACGAAGGAAGAGAAGAAGGCGCTGAAGGAAGCGGAGAAGGCAGCGACGGCGGCTGAGAAGGTGGCGTTGAAAGAAGCGACGACGACGACGACGATGTCGACGGTAGAGGCGGAAGGCGGCGCGACGGAGGCGAAGCGTGGTCCGGGTCGACCGAAGGGTTCGACGAAGACTAAGGCGAGTACAGCGGTTGTTGCGGCGGGCACTGTCGAAAACACCGTTGCGTATATGGACGGCGGCTTCTCCGACGTCGAGCTGATCGACGACATGGCGAAGCGTTGGATCGAAGCGGGTAATCGTCGCGGTGCGATGTTGCTTCTGCAAGCGAGCGAGACAGCGTCTTTGGTGGCGGCGGGCTCTGGCGCGGCGATGTGAACGTGGTGAACGATGTGAGCGCGTCTCTGGACCCTGCGGTTCCGGTTCAAGACGGAAAACGAAAGAAGACGGCGCAAGAGCGTTTCGGCACGAAGCTGAATCCGTTCGGTGCGAAGTCCGCATATTCGGTGACGCGCTCGGATGATTTTCGGCGCATTGCGGCGCTACCTCGACGCACGGAGTGGACGGATTACTCCGAGGCGTTGACGTTGGCGTTCGCATTGCCGCCGAGAAAGCCGGGCACGTGTCCGAGTAACTGTCCGTGTCGCGGGACGGGCGTGATGAAGTTGCGCCCGTTGCAGGCGTGGGCGCTGTCGGAGTTTCTTGAACAGCGCGGCGGTATAGGCATGCTTTCGGCCGGAAGCGGCAAGACACTGGTGTCGCTTCTGCTTCCGATTTTGTTGGGTTGGCAGAGGCCGGTGTTGTTCGTGCCCGCGTCACTTCGAGACAAGACGGTGAAGATCGATATGCCGTTGTTGGCGCGACATTGGCGACTGCCGCCGCTAGAAGGTCCGGGGAGCTTGGAAGTATGCAGCTACGAAGAGCTGTCGCAGACGAGCTTTGCAGACTATCTGGAGCTGCGGAAGATTCCAGATGGAATTATTTCAGACGAGTGTCACAAGCTGGCTCACCGGAGCGCCGCGCGCACGAAAAGAATTTTGAGATTTTTCTCAAAGTTTCCGACGACGGAATTCATAGGCATGTCTGGGTCGATCGTGCATCGCAGCGTGATGGACTACGGACACACGTTTCACATCGCGCTCAAAGAGACGTCGCCGTTGCCGCATGGGTTCATGGAGTTGAAGACGTGGGCGGACTGCCTCGACGAAGGCATTCCAGATTTCGCGCGCCCCGACCCTGGCGCGCTGCGAGATTTTTGCGCTGTGGGTGAGACCCCTCGCGATGGATATCGGCGTCGCTTGCTGGAGACGGCGGGTGTCGTTGCGTCGTCGGACTTGTCGACGAACATCGGCTTGCAGATTTGCGAGCTACCGATGCCGAAGATTCCGCCGAAGGTGGTCGAGGCTTTCCAGCGATTGAGAAACAAGAGCGAGCTGCCCGAAGGCGAGATGGCGACGACGGCGCTCGATCAGCTCAGGCACGCGCGCGAGCTGTTGTTGGGATTCTATCTGCGATGGGTGTGGCCGAAGACGGAGGACGGGAAGCCCGGCAAGCCCGACCTTGAGTGGATGAAGAAGCGTCGCGCGTGGCGGAAGTACGTGCGCAAGATGACGACGCGCAGTCACTTCGGAAAGTGGCTCGATACGGAAGCGCAGGTCGCGAAGGCAGTCATCAACGGCGATGTGGAGTGCAAAGAGAACGAGGTCTCAGTCACTGGAAAAGTCATCCGCAACAACGTGAACGTGTATGCGGAGTGGGTGGAGATGCGTGAGGCGCGAAGGCCGTTGTGGGGTGGGAAGCCAGAGCCGAACAAGGAAGTGGTTTGGCTTTCCGACTACATGATCGAAGCGCTGGAGCAGTGGGCCTCTAAGAACGTGGGAATCGTGTGGGTGGAGAACATCGGATTTCTGGAGAAGCTCCGCGAGCGAGGGAACGTGTGCTTTGGGGCCGGCGAGAATGAGATCGAACTGGAAGACGGATCGCGAAGTGTGTTCGCGTCGTTCGCGCATGCCGTGGGAAAGAATCTCCAGATGTGGTCGCGTATGTGTTTCTCGGCGCCGCTTCAGAGTGGGAAGGCGTGGGAGCAAGCGCTCGCGAGGCAGCATCGACCGGGACAGCTCGCGGACGACGTTGTTGCGGATGTGTTCCTCGGGTGTCGAGAAACGTGGTGGGCGTTTGAGCGTTCGAAAGCGGACGCTGTGGCGATCGAAGCGACACTCGGTCAGCCACAGCGCTTAAACAAAGCGACGATTGTTGTGTCGACCACGGAAGATCTTGCGATGTCGTTGTACGACGTAGGTAACCCACTTTGGGCAGCGACTGGTCACGCGAAGATCGACGGTTCACTTGGCGTGTTGCGTGAGGATGGAACGCGAGAGATTTCTGCGACGCCCACGTTGACGGCGATGTGGGAACGAGTAAAGAACGAGGAGGATGAAGACGATGACGAGTTGAGTGAGTCGAGTTCGAACGATTCGAGTTCAAGTGAGTTGGATGAAGACGTCGACGACGGCGTCGAGTAGTAAAGTAGATAGCTGAAAAACAACAAAGAAAGAGTGGTATACTGTGGGAGCATTCGACCGTTTTCGTGACAGTGAAATTATGGGCGTTCGTCAGTACATCGAGCCAGGCAAGCACAGATTGCTCGTCAAGAGAGCTTCGATGGGTCCTTCCAAAAACCCCGAGAAGAAAAAGCTGAATCAGGAAAACACGATCATCGAGTTCAAGATCGTTCGTAGCGACACGATGAAGGTCGGGAGCGTGTGCAACCTAGTCGAGGTGAGCACCGCGCAAGGCTACGAAGGCAACGTGTTGTTGGTGACGGCAGGTATCCTAGGATACGAAGTTGAGAAGATGCGCAAAGATCCAGCTTTTGATTCTATTTTCGAAGCTGCGTTCGGTGAGGAACAGATCTTTTGCGGAATGTGTGTCGACGTGGTCGCTCAGCAGGTGAAGACGACGAAGGGAGGCGACTACACGGCGAAGACGTGGGAGCCGGTCCTCGCTTCGGAGTACGAAGAGGACGGCCTCATCGCCCCTGACGGCGCGTACACGGGTCCGGAAGACGACGGCGAAGAAGCCGCCGCGTAAAACTCGGGCGCGCATCGTCGTTCCTCCTTGAGCGATGCGCGTTGAAAGCGGTGTAGGACCGAGCCGCGAGAAATCGGTCCCCCTTCGGGGTCACGTTCGTTCACGGGAACACAGTTCGTTCAACGACAACAGACAGACACATCGAGGCGGGAAGAGGAGAGCCATGGATTTCATCATCGATAGGGTTAGCAAGTGGATCGGCAGAGAGGTCGTGTTGGAGGGAATCTTCCCGATTCCTGTCCCGAGTCAGACCGGGATGCAGGTGATTTACTCTCCGATCAAAGGAAAGCTCGTCGGCGTCTACAAAGACGGTTTCGAGTTGATGGAAGACGGCGACGGAGAGCCGACGCTCTACCCGAGCAAAAACATCCGCAGCATTCACCCGATTAGCGAAATCGCTCGCGTCAAACCGAACCGTCTCATTACCTGACTCACTGATTTCATCCCAACCACACAGGCGGGCCTTCACCCGCGAGGAGCGTAAATGGCTGCGAAGAAAGCAAAGAAGAGCGCGTCACGTAAGGCAGCGAAACCCGCTAGAGCACCGAAGCCGTCGAAGCCTTCGAAGCTATCGAAGCCATCTAAGCCGCCGAAGGTCACGATCGTAGATGCGGACGTGCTGCGGGCGCGTTTGCGTGCTGCGTCAGTTCGTCCGCTCGACGAATACGATCGGAAACACGCCAGCGGCGTTGTGCTCATGCAGCGGACGCTCGACGGCGATGACGACCCGGTGAAAGTAGGCGCGCATCCGATCTTTCACGATCTAGAACGCATGGAAGCTCTCGCGCAGACGGCGCATCGTTGCGGAAGCGACGATGACATCGCGGTGTTGTATCGACTTCTGACCGATGCGCATGAACGGCTTGCCGAAGCAGTGGATACGTCCGAGGCCGACGAGCTTCGTGAGCAGCTCGAAGCGAAGGACGTGGAGATCGACGACGCGCACAAAGAAGCGAACGAGTTTGAGAAAGACAACGAGAAGCTCACGAAGGAAATCGAAACGCTGAAGGAAAAGTTGACGGAGGAAACCGCTGCGCTGAACGAAGCGCTCTCTAACGCAAATCGCTTAGCGGCGCTCTACGAAAACGCCCCTTCGAAAGAGCTGCTCGCCGTCGCAGAGGCACGCTGTGCCGAGTTGGCGGAGGTGGAGCCGCTCGCGATGGCTTTCGCTGTGCTGTGCAGCGTTGGCCTAGAGCACTACACAGGCGTGCTCGATGACGAACAGTTTGCGACAATTAAAGCCGCGAGCGTGCTCTTGGGTGCGGAATGACGACGCCGTTTCAGTTCAAGGTCGGGGATGCGGTGCGGGTTCATTTCCCTGACGAACCTCGCGCGGTCGATGCTGGGAAGACGGTAACGGCGAAAATCGACAGCGTTAGACACTCGGAATATCCGTACGCCGTGACGTGGGTTCGGGAAGGCCGCGAGCTTCGACGTCTCTGTAGGTCGGACTGGTTGGAGCGCCGGACCGTTTCGGCGGGGCAGTTATCTTTGCTTGAGATCGGTGGTGTTCCGTGAGCGACTGCATCAACACCTTTACGGGCAAGGCGTTCGCTCCGTTGAACCCTAGAGTCGAGGACATCGACATCGAAGACATCGCGCACGCGCTTTCGAACATGTGTCGATTTACGGGTCACACGCGGGACTTCTTCTCGGTAGCAGAGCACTCCTGCTACGTACACGACGTCATCGAGAAACGTTTCATTGCGGGCGGCGAGGTCTCCGAGGAAGAGTACCGCAGCCAAGAGAACACGCTTCGATGGGCTCTCCTCCACGATGCGGCGGAAGGATTTTTGATCGACGTCGCGCGCCCCGTGAAGAGGCAGCCGCAGATGGCGTTCTACAGAGAAGCGGAGGACAAGCTCCTCACGTGCATCGCGCGGCGATTCAAAATGTCGGGCGACGCCCCGCCGCCTGTCGTACAGGAAGTCGACACGAAGATTTGCGTGAATGAAGCTCGACGATTGCTGCCGAGAATGCGGGAAGATCTCTGGGCAGGTCGCGAAGGTCTGGACGAGGAAGAATTCTCCGCCGTGGTGAAGGGGTTGGGACACCACCCGCCGATCGCAAAAATGCGATTTCTTCATCGCTTCAACCGGCTGTTTGACGGGGAGATCTGAAAATGGGAATCGCTGGACGTCTCGCGGCTATGAAAGCCGCAGCGGAATCCCGTGGGCCGCTCGACCCGGCGACGGGGGAGCCTCCTGGCGTAGTGGACGACGGCGAATTCGCCGACCTGCGAAGAAACACACGCGTTTCAGTGCTACCGCCGTTGAGGAACGGCGAGGTGGTTTTTTCCAAGTCACCCGAAGAGCGAGCGACGATTGCGGATGGGTGCGCGGGTTTAGACTGCGAGACTTTCCTCATACAGCCGGGGCGAGCTGTTCCCAGACTCGTCGTCACGGGTTACCAAAAGGCGGACGGCACTCAGCAGATCGTGACGGGAGATCCGAGCGACCCAACGATTCACGCGCGTTCTTTTTTGTCGTTCACGGAGCACATCGTCGAGAACGCTCTGTCGAAATTGAAGTCGGTCGACGGTAAAGAGGTCGTCGCGCTCGAACGCGTTGGAGACGGTGTTGGCGGTTTACTGATCAACCAAAATATTGCGTTCGACTTTAGTGCAATCGCGGAAGACGCTCATCAGCGGGACGTAGCGCTGGGACTCGTGGGATCGGACGAGTCGTGGTTCGAGCGAGTGATGCAGAGAATTTTCGAGCTTCTGGATCTACGTGTCGTCGAGGACAATGCGCTCAGGGAGCGCTTGCTGGATTTGGCAGAAGGATCATTGGGTAAGGATTTTTCGGACCTCACCAAAGATGGGAACCCGAGGCGCAAGGGCTACAACTTAAAGAGCATGGGCAAGCAGTACTTCAACGTCGATCTCGACAAACTTTCGTGGCGTACGTCGTATTCCAGACTCGTTGACAAACCCTTGAGCGAGTACGCGGACGGCGCCATCAACTACGTGACGGAAGACGTTGAAACGGCGCTGCACGTCGCAGCCAGGCAGACACGTCGAGCGCAGATGGCCGGACTTCCACCCGGCGCACGTATTCCGGATGCCGCTCAACAGAGCAAATACGCGTTCGCTTTGAATCTCGTTTCCGCTTGGGGGATGAGAACAGATTTGTCGAAGGTGCAAAAACTAGACGCAGACCTCGATTCGCTTTCTCGACAAATGCTTGGCCTACTCAAAGACCACGGACTCGTCCGCTCGACAGGGCGAGACGCTGGATCGAGAGACATGAAGAAAATCCACAAGCTCGTGGAGGAGTGTTACGAAGAAGCGAGACTGCCGGTCCCACGCACCAAAAAGGGAAACATTTCCACGGCGGGTAGTGTCCTGGAAGATATCGCTCTCATACAGTCGAGAGGTTCCGCAAAAGAGGTACTGGACAAAGAGGGTCGACTCGTCGAGGACGATCTTTTCAAACTGCCTCTATACGCGCTTAGTCAATACACGTCAGTCGAGAAGTTGATTTCAACGTATCTGCCCACACTGTACGCGGGGGCGCAGCATCCGATAAATACGAGGTATCAGACCGTTCTAGAAACAGGACGCGTTTCGTCAAGTAAACCCAACCTCAACAACATGCCGCGAGGCGGTACCAAAACCCTACTACTAAGATTGCAAAGCCGCGTGAGGCAATGCTTCGTACCGAGACCGGGGTTCCTGTTGTCGAGCTGTGACTACAACCAGCTCGAACTGGCGTGCCTGTCACAGTTGATGTTGTGGTATTTCGGCGAGTCGAAGATGGCGGATGCCATCAACGCAGGTCTGGATCTGCACATGCTGTTTGCTGCGGAGCAGCTTCTGCACATCCCCTACGAAGAGGCAATGCGTAGGAAAAAAGATAAGGAAGTAGCCGATCTCAGACAAATGGCGAAAGTTGCCAATTTTTCCCTCGGCGGAGGCGCTGGCCCTAACTCCTTGGTCAAAATGGCGGCGGCTTCTTACGGTGTCTACCTGACAGTAGATGAGGCAAAAGAACTTAAAGAAAAGTGGTTAAACCAGTGGCAGATGCGGGGGTACTTTAGACTGATTTCCTCCATGTTGCGAGATTTCGATGACCGGGGAGATCCAGTAGGCTCGATCGAACAATTCATCAGCGGGCGCGTGCGAGGCGGCGCGCGTTATTGTGCCCTCGCAAACCAGGGCTTTCAAGCATTAGGTGCAGACGGTTCGCTCAGCGCATTGTATGAGCTTCAGAAGGCTTCGTATTTGCGTAAAGGTCCTCTCTACGGGTCGAGATGTGTCGGGTATTTCTATGATGAGACGTTGTTCGAGTTTCCCGAAGATCGAGCGGCCGAATACGCCGAGATTCAGACGAACGTCATGAAGGAAGTGATGCAGCAACACACGCCAGGTGTGAAGATCAGCGCGTCACCCGCTTTGATGACTTGTTGGGCCAAAGAAGCGGAAGCCGTCTACGACAAGAATGGAAAACTCTGTGTGTGGGAGGCAAAGTGAGACAGTCGTCGAGTTGGGCGCAGCAAGGGTTCTGTCGGGGGTGCGGCGGCGTCAGAGATACAGAGCGCGTGCGTTGCACACTCTGTGTCGCGCGGGAAAAGGCGTTACGAGACGCGAGGGATCGTTCGATTCCGTTACCGATTCCCGTAGAAGTTGCGGAACGGTTCTGGAAGTACGTAGGCGATCGACCGGAAGACCCTAACGCATGTTGGGATTGGATCGGCGCTCTGGACTACAAGGGATACGGTCAGATTTCAGTTGCGGGTCGACAGCGCCGAACACATCGAATCGCATACATGATGGCGTACGGCGCGATTCCGGATGGGTTGAGTGTTTGTCACAAGTGCGATCGTCGTTGTTGTGTTCGTGCATCTCACTATTTTCTCGGAACGAACGCAGACAACACAGCGGACATGATCGCGAAGGGTAGAAACAGGATTCCCGATGGGACGCTGACTTCAGGTGAAGACAACTGGAATCACAGGCTCACTGACGAGATCGTCATTGATATTCGTAGGCGTATTCGTAGCGGCGAAAAAGGTGTCGATCTGGCTCGCGAATTAGGTGTCAGTCGGGCCACGATTAGCGAGGCAAAAAACGGACGTCTGTGGGATCACGTGAACCACATCGAACCTCCGCTGGAGCCCCACAACCGCTATGGTCGGCCCCCGGACCCGCCCAAGGACGATTTGGTTGGGCGAACGTTCGGCTCGTACAACGTCGTCGAGTACATAGCTGGTTCGAGACCGGCTTCGTATATGTGTCGATGTGTTTGCGGCAGGGTTAGAAAAGTCGTCGCGTGTAACCTCAAGAACGGGAATTCGAAGTCCTGCGGTTGTGTACGAAAGCCCCGTGGGAAAAACAAAACAGCAGTTGTCACGACGGTAGAACCGACCATCGTGGAGGTTGAGACGGTCCGCATTGCAAATCGACGTCCTTCGCCCGCCAGCATGAGATTCCGTTTCATTAGAGAGCGAATGAACCGGAGCGAATGAACCGGAGCGATTGAGATCTTGCTACCAGGCCCGACGTGCTGTAGCATCCGCCCGGCCCCTCATAGGAGAAAACGAATGCGTATTTTTGTGCTGGACCTCGAGACTTCCGGGTTGAACGCGACCCCGAACGCAATCCAACCGAACGAGTTCGTGGAGCATCGTCCTGGCGTAGACCCGGACTGCATCCTGGAGATCGGTCTCGTGGTGCTCAATGCGGATACGCTCGAAGTCGAGCACGCATACGCGCAAGGCTTGTACCCACCGGGCGTGGAGGACGTCGAAGATTTCGACCGTTGGACGACACAGTTGCGCGAGAAGAACGCGTTTGTGTATGGCATGCACGCTGAGTCGGGGCTGTTCGCGGACATTCGCCGCTCATTCGAACCAGGCTTTCTCGGACTCCGAACTCTCGAAGAGTCGGAGAAGAACCTGTGCAAGCTCGTGGAGCGATTCTCGGAGCGCGCGAAAATCAAAGACGCAGGTCCGATCCACCCCGGAAACTCTGACGTCATGCTCGTCGGAAATTCGATCAGTAACCTCGATATTCCGATGCTCCGTTTGTGGATGCCGGAGTTTCACAAGATGCTGAGCTACAGGATCATGGATGTGAGCGTGCTTCGTAGCTTCTACCAAGATCTGTCGAAGGTAGCGCTGCCGGAAGGTCTCGCGGAGAGAATCAAATCCGGTACCGGCCGTAGTGGCGGGAGACTGCATCGCGCACTCGACGATGCGAAACACTGCGCGGAGGCGTTGCGCGAGTGTGTCGCGTACGCGAGGTCGTTTGTGAGATGAGGGTAGGACGTACTGAAGAACAATTGTTAGAGGAAAGGGTGGCGAAAAAGCGTCGAGAAGAGGCGCGTGCTGCACGAGGGTTGTGCGTTCAGTGTGCCGAACCTAACAACGGGTCCGCTAAAAGGTGCATTGACTGTTCTAACAGAGCATCCTCCCAACGTTTTTTTAGAATAAAACTACTTAGGTCTTCAGGTAAGTGCTCAGTATGCGGGTCCGTTCGGGATGGTGTGTCGAAACTATGTTCTCCTTGTAAGAAAAAAAGAGTCGACGATTTCCATAGACGGTTGAAAGCTGGTGTGTGCGTTTCTTGCTCCGGTCCACGTGATAGGGAATCCAATAAATGTTCAGCTTGTTACAAGCTAGTAAAAGATCGGAAAGCCGAAAAAGTCAAACAGGGGTTGTGTGCGTCTTGTTACAAAGCCCGAGACGGATTACCTGGTACCTGTTGTGAGACGTGCATACTAAAAATGACGGCGCATCGCTGGTTGAGAAGTAGAAACAGATGGATAGAGTTGAAAGAGATTTTCGATAGTCAGTCTGGGAGTTGTTTTTACACAGGTCAAGCGATACGGATCGGCGTCGACGCCACACTAGATCATAGAACACCGCGCTCCAGAGGCGGTTCTTTTGAGATAGACAATCTCCAATGGGTTTCAGAACGCGTCAATCTAGCTAAAAGAGCTTTGATGCATGACGAATTCATTCAACTCTGTACAACGATCGCTGGAAGATTCCGGGAGAAGAGTTAATGTCGAATCTCACAAGAGAAGAAGCTGCTGCGCTAAAGATTCAACGCGAGCTAGCGAAACGCACACAAGGCTCGATTTTCAATCGTGATGGCTCGCTAAATCGCGAAGCAGCGAATGGCATGTCGGAAGGGCACACGTACCTTTCCGAGTACCTCGATATGTCGAGGATTCCGTATCCACCTGATCCGGACGGGTCGGACCACGCGGCGAAGCTCGCTCGTATCGTCGAGTACATGGCGCAATTGCCGGGAAGCTGGGGCGGCGTGGTCGGCGGACCACTCGATGTTCATGAGCAGAAGGTGCTGCATGCGTGCGCCCTTCTCTACGCGGTCGGCAAGAAAGACGGCGTCGAGGGCTACGCGGAGCGCTCAGCGGCGTTCGCGGACAAGTTCTTCCGAGATGGTGGCGGCGCGGGCACATACTGGTCGAAAGAATCAGTCCGTGAAGACACGTGTCGGCTCATCTACAACCACGTGCGTCCGGAGGAAGTGCGCGTCGACAAGCGACTTCAGGTGTTCGCGGACGCGTTGCGCTACGAGCTGTGCCGTCTCGGCGTGAACACGGCCGAGGGGATGGCGCTACTGAAACAACAGTGGAAACCAGAGTTGTTCTACAGCGGATGGGCCGCAGATCGCGCGAATGCGCGCGCATATATGCTGATGCGTTCTTGGAAATAAAACATGCTAGCTGTGCTCCTCTACATCGTCGTGATGTATCTTTTAGTCGGCTTAGTTGTGTCGCTCGCGATACCTAGGCATGTCGTGGCGGAGATCGTGGAGTTCATGTTCAACATCACGAGAGACCAGCCGGAGCGGCGCGCGGAGTTTGAGGCGAGCATGGAGCGCGGTGCTAGTAATCCGCTGTTCGGATATTTTTCCGGCGCGGTGGTTTGGCCGCTCTACCCATTGTTGATTTACGCAGCGAGGAAACACAAGCGGGTCACAGAGGAGATTCGCGATGTGGAGCGAAGGATCAAAGAAGTTGATCGACAGCTCGACGAAATGGAGCGCCTACACCTCGAGGGCTCGATTTTCGACGGACCGCCGTTCGAAGCGAAGTCCAGCCACCCGTTCAATCCCGATCAAGAATAGAGGAGAAGACACCATGGGAATTTCAGCGGACGCTTTTTTTAATTCTTCCCGCAACGGCAAGGCCATGTTGCTCATGCTGGCTGGTCAGGGGCACGTGGAGGTAGTGCGCGGCGCGTGTGAATGGATTGCGGGCGTGTACCAGAAGGATTTGGAAGCAGCGGCGGTGCATAAGGGCGCGAATCAGAAGCAGGCGAAGATCGCAGCCGAGAACGGGGCTGCTGGTGTCCTCGCGCTGGCGGAAGGCATCAACGACCGCAACTGCGTTCAGGCCGCGACCCAGGTGGTCGATGCTTGCTTTCAGCGTCACTACAACGCCGGGAAGCCGTCCTACGACACAGCGATGGCGTGGTTTGCTGACGAGCTTCGGAAGCGTGTGAAGTGACCGCGCGAATGATGGAGACGTGGCTGCGTCGAGCCTGCGGAAAATAACCAATGGCTAATAACATCACGAGATGGGCCGACGAGGACCCGCCGAACATGCTGCTCGCCATCGACCCGGGCGCGTCGTTCCCGGACAGGAACCCGCACCGTCGCGTTCCATACGCAGGTGTGGCGATGTTTCAGTGGGGCTCGCTCACATGGGCGGGGCTCGTGAAGTGTCCGATCGAAGTGAACACCGAAGTCGTCTCCGCGTTCGCACGGCCGAACGCGCTCGTGAAGAAAGTTTGCCACGAGGTGGGCATCGCAAGGTTCGCAGGTGAGGCGGGTCGGAGGGGAAAGCCAGGCGTGACGTTGAACGTGCTCGCGGTTGAAAACCCGCTCATCTACACGAAGGGCACAGCGCGACCGAAAGACATCTTGGCGCTGGGGAAAATCTACGGTGCGTTCATGGGCGGCATCGACTCGGAGTTTTATTCTGGTCCGAGCCCGCAAGAGTGGAAGGGGTCGATCGATCCTGCGACCGTGAACGAGCGCGCGGCGGCGATTTTGAATCCCATGGAGCAGGTGATTTTGATCAAGGCGCAGCGTGCGGGCGAAGGTGGACTATCGGACCATGTCCTGGACGCAGTGGGCCTCGGACTGTTCACGTTAGCCAGAGCAGGGAAGGCGATGGTTGTATGACGACGTTCGGCGAGCTTTTTTGGGAAGTCTCTTTTGAGAAGGAACACGGGCGAAAGCCTACGGATGCGGAGCGCGCGGAATTTAATGCGCGTATGGATCGTGACATCGCTGAATACCAGGCGCAGCAGACGCCGGAACAACGAAAGCTCGGCGAAGAAGGCGCGCAGATGATTTCCGGTTTCGTTACCAAGTTCGCGCAGATCGTATCGGCAGCCAAGAAAGCGACAATCGAGGTCCAGTGCGCTGGCTGCGGATGTCGGACTCACGTTTTCAAAGGCGAGCGGGAAGTGTGCGGCCAATGCGCGAAGGTGATGATGTGACGGACACCCCCGCAAATCACAGCCAAAACACGTGCGCGAACTGCAAATTCGTCGGCACGTACAAGCGCCCTCGCATCATGGATGCGACGGGCTTCGACGATCAGCTCATGTTCGAAGGTCCCGGCGACGGCGCTGACGGAACGGGGGATGAGACCGTCTATATGTGCAAGGCGCCGACGTCGGTAAACGGGCTCATGTCGCCGCATCCGAACACAGAGCGAATTGAACCCATCACGTGCGAGGTGTGGCGTCCACAGTCCGCCGCGAATACGGAAGCGCAGGCGAGGTTGGCGGAGATCGACCGGAAGATTGCGGAGCGCGAGGCGCGCATGACGAAGAAGGAGAGCAACGATGAGTGACAACATCCGACCCAACTACTATCGAGCCAACATTCGAGATGTATCGAACGAGTTCAGAGAGATCGAATGCCTCGCGGCGATCGACGGGCTCGATCTCAATTTCAATACGGGAAACGCGTTGAAATACTTGTGGCGAGCGGGAAGGAAAGACCCGCTGGGCGTCATCGAGGATTTGAAAAAGGCGCGAACCTACCTCGATTTGGAAATTTCTCGCCGGTCTACCAGCACGTTGCCGAAGCCGGTTGAGACAGATCCGGACGAAATCATGGCTCGCGTTCTCGAAATGGTCGGAGTGTCCGAAGCGGATTCGAAGGTTTCTGCATTGCTCACAGATCTTCGGAACACCCTCCAGCGTGCAGGGGCGAAGCGATGACAACCCAAGTGTTCGAGATGTACGCGGACTCGTTGAAGACGCAGCGCGCGTCGGCGATCGAAGCCGCCTCTGAGGCCGGCGAGATGTGGTCTCTCATCGAAGGGTGGTCGATTCAGACGCAGGATGAGTACGCGGAGTGCGGAGCGCTTTTGAAAGAGGTGAAGGGGAAGATCAAATTCCTCGATGACGAGAGGAAAATATCGGTCGGGCCTCTGAACGAGGAAGTGAAGCGGGTGAACGACTGGTTCCGGCCGGCGCTCGACAGGCTCAAGCAGATTTCAGATCATGCGATGCGTCTCATGGGCTCGTACACGCTGCGGCAGAAACAGGAGGAGCAGCGACTGCTTCAGGAAGCTCAAGCAGCGGCGCAGGCAGTGCTTGCGACCGAGCCCGATGTTCATTCTGCTGCGGGAATGCAGCAGGCAGCGTCCCTCGTGACGGAGGCTTCGAACGCGGCGGCTCCCAAGGTCAGTGGCATCGGCGTGAAACCGGTGTGGAAGTTCGACGTCGTTGATGCAGCGGCGCTCGTGCGGGCGCATCCAGAGCTGGCGATGCCGGACATGAAGGCAATCGGCGCCTGGGTCAAAGAGCATGGCGACAAAAACGTCCCGACGGGCGTGAAGGTGGTGGCTGATGTCCGATTCAACGTCCGTTCCGCGTGATGCTCGCGACCGGCGCGAACGTCGACGTGTTCGTCGCAAGTCTCCGTTGGAGACGTTGCCGAAGGTAAATCAACTCAAGCGCAACGGAGCGCTCGTCGGGAAAACCAAGACCCATTTAGGACACCCTAGGAGCGGGGGCGCGAAGCCGATTGCCCCAGCCGGTGTTCGATACCACCTCGAGCCCGAGGAGCTGCGATCGTTTTTCCGAAACATCCCGACGAAGAGTTTCTGGTATTCGTATTTCTACATCCAGTATTTCTACGGGTGCCGTCTTTCGGAGCCAGCGCTTATTTTGGACGAGGACGTCAACTTCAAGAAGAAGCTCGTTTTGATCCGCCGACTCAAAAAAGAGCAAGAGGCGGAAGGCTATCGAGAGTACGTGTACGCGACCCCACCGAGGATTCTCGAGTGCGTGCGAACCGCGCTGGCGTATAAGGCCGTCAAGAAGATCGAAGAGAACCCGTTTCTCTTCGCGTCTAACAGGAAGCGAACGACGAACGAGGTTGGAGCGGAGCGTTTGTCGCAGCTCCGGAATCTCGACGGTTGGCAGGCTGTCTCCCGCTTCACAGCGCACCGCATGTTTCAGAAGGTCGCACGCATTATAAGACTGCCGGATGTCCTGTTACATTCTCATGTGCTGCGACACACGCGGGCGGTCATGTTGCTCGCGATGGGGTTGACTCCGGAAAAGGTACGGGAAGAGCTTGGACACAGCTCCCTCAACATGACGCTGCGATATGTGGATGTAGCGGACGGCGTAAGGAAACGCTTGGCGTTGGCGAACAAACACAGCGTGGCTTTGCGAGAGGACCTTGCAGACATGGGCTTGGGGTTGCTGTGAGCATTTTCGGACACAACGTGGTTCACGTCGAGAAAGACGTCGAGCGCAAGCGCTGGGTGGTCTCGACGGCTCAAGAGCCGCGGCAGGTGCTCGTCACGATTCCGTGGGTGGATGCGCTGAAGACTTTTACGGATGCGCAGTTCCGACAGTATTCAGACTACATAGAGGCGCTGACGACGTGCCAGTCGAATAAGAACACCGCGCTCACGTCCAGAGAGGTGCGGGAGATACGTGCGGCACAAGCCACAACAGACACGGCGGGCGGCGCAGGTGGTGTAACGCAGAAGCCGACAAACGTCGTCTCGTTCGAAGATTTCAAACGCAGGAAGAAGTGATGTCGGAAAACGATCGTGGAGGGGAACGCTTCTTTACACTCACACCCGCGCAGATCGTGTTTCAGGTCGCGACGCGCGTAAAGGAGTACGCGCGAGATATCGGAACGTCGTGTGTGATGCCGGGGAGACACGACGAAGAATGTGGTGCGTTAACGATGGGAGTGCGTTGCGAGAAGTGTTTGCGTCTCATTTGTGTAGGACACACATACTGGAGCTTGGCAGGAGCTGAAGTTAGATCATATTGTGCACCCTGCGTCGTTTCCTCGAACGAGGATTTGTTTCAAGGTGAAGACGACGAAGATTGATCCCACAGGGGAGCACCGAAGGGGAGCACCAAACGAGGTGCATGTGAGGTCTGGTTTGGGTGGGCTCATAGACACAATCCTGCACATCGCCGACCTCAACGCGAAGGATGTCAAGGTCCCGTACACACGAGGTCGCCGGGAGAGATTGACCACTGCGGCGACGCTGGAAGATCAAGAATGGGATGCGTTCAAGGCGAGGTTGGAGCGCAGGAAGAGCCTCCTACTTCGAGGGTCGGCGGATGCTGAACGCGACGACACCACAGATTTGGACGAAGACGATATAGATTTACTGCTCGCCATCGTCGGAATCCTGGAGAAGTCGTCAGGGTTCACCAGCGCAGAAGTCGTTCGTGAGCTTCAACGCGCGAAGGTTCTCAGTCTGGAATTCACCGCAGCCGCGCGAGCGCAGGCACAGCGCATGTTGAACAAGCTACGTGAACTGAATCGCGTTTTGATGGACGCGAACGGCCGGTGGTACCTGGTGCGCTAGCCGACTGCGCGAATCTCGACGCGAGTTAGACCTTTCTCTACAAAATCAAGCTCGCGCGCTGCACCCTTGGACAGGTCGATGACGCGCGTGAAGCGCCCTGACGCGTCTTTAGGGAACGGACCGCGATCGTTCACGAGCACGCGAACAGTGCGGCCGTTTTCCAGGTTGGTGACATCGACGACGGTACCGAGTTTCATGGTTCGATGCGCCGCCGTCATCTTGTTCTCGTCGAAGATCTGCCCCGATGCCGTAGGCCGACCGTTGAAAAACGTGCCGTACCAGGACGCGATGCCGGAATCGATCACGGACCCGGTTGCCGACGGCGATGATGGTGACGACGTCGATTTCGATCGCGACATGAACAGCGCGACTGCGCCGACCCCGAGAGCGATCCAAAAAAGGCGTTTCATGCAGGCACGATAACACCCGCCATAGCTACGTGATGATGTAGCAGAAAAAGGGGCTAGGATTCGCTTCCTGACGTCAGGGACCCACGCCCGGTCGCGCATGGAGGTTTAACGTGCCCGTTCTTCCAGCAGTAGGCGATGAGTTGATCGCCCTCAACAATCTCGCTGGCGGCATGCCGCAGCGGAATGCTGAGGCTTTCCCGCTCGGAACGGCACTCAACGAATTAGCCGCGGGAAGCGGTGGAATCCCGGCTCCCGTAGGTTCGGCAACAGGGGACATTCTCGTTTTTGATGGGGTTGCTTGGAACAATCTCGTCCCCGGCGTGGCGGGCACATTCCTTCAATCGAACGGTCCCGGCGTACTCCCCACGTATGCGGTTGTCGCAGGGGGAGGCGGAACCGTTCAAGACACCTACGACTGCCCCGCGGGTGTTGCAGTTGCAGACGCGGTATTCATGGACGCCATTTCGAATAGTGTCGACGAGGCATCCGCAGAGTCCGGTGTCGGACAGACCAGCGCGGCGATCGGAATCGTGATTTCCAAACCCACCGCCGTTACGGCGGTCGTGGTCAGTGCCGGAGCGGCTGCCGTGTTCGCCGGACTTACTCCCGGAACACGCTACTGGCTCGACCCCGCGACTCCGGGCGGCATCACGAGCACAGTCCCGACCGGTGCCGGAGAGGCACTCCAGCCGATCGGCTGGGCGGTGACTGCGACGAAACTCCTTGTTGAGATCGGCGAGAGCACGCTCCTTTCCTGAGGTGAATCACAATGGCGACGTTCAAATATAAAGGCGAACTTCCGAATCCGGTCGTCCTAGAGATGGGAAAGACGATGACGATTTGCATCCCGCAGCAGGATGGGTCGAAGGTCGAACTGACCGCTCCGACTGAAGCCGGTTGGCAGGATGGCGACGAGCTTCCGCACGACTTCACCGATGCGCGCGCTTTGCGAATTCTCCGGTCAGATCCGCGCTTCGAGGAAATCTGAGGTAGCCCATGGCGAGTCTCCAAGCCCTCGTAGTTTCAGGCGGACGCACACAGCGAATCAACAACGCCGACACGTTGTTGGTCGGTGTTGGTCTCGACGTCAACGCCGCGGGCACGCTGTCAATCGGAGCCACGACGCAAACGGCCATCTCGATCTCGCGCGCCGGTATTCTCACGACCGTCGTCGACGACCTTACCGTCGGCGGCAACAACCTGAACATCAACACGGTCACCTACGCGTGGCCGGGCGCGCAAGGCGGCGCGAGCACGGTCCTCACGAACGATGGCGCAGGAAATCTTACGTGGTCTTCTGCTGGCGCTAGCAGTGGGTGGACGGACGATGGAACCGTTGTTCGACTGACGACCGCGACAGATCAAGTTGCCATCGGAACTGCATCGCCTGCTGCCGGTGACGTGCTTACCGTTATCGGTTCGGCGACGGGACACTCCTTGGCTATCGCGGCCGGAACGCTCGCGACAAACAAGAGAGCGCTCAACATCACGGCGACTCTTCCGGCGACGGCCGGAACGGAAGTCGGCCTTTTCGTCAACCCGACGACAACAGCGGGCGGGACGGGAGACGTGTTTGCGATTCGGGCAATTCTTGGAGCAGGGTCGACGACCTCTGGTACCGGAATCGCCGCTGGCGCGCAGTACATCAATTCGGTCGCCGGCACCGGAGATCTCAATCCGATCTCGAACATCACAGCGCGCGGTTATAACGCAGCTGTCGTCGGATTTCTCACGCCGACGACTGCGGGAACCAATCTTGCGATTCGCGGTCACGCTGGCGGCTCGACCGTTTTTGCGGCGGCGATCAGCGGCTTTCTCGACAGCGTAGGGGCTGGCTCCACAAATTTCGGTACGATCGGCGCGGCGACGTCGACGGATAATGCGAACGGCGTTCGAATCGGAGCTGGCGGTTTTGCGACGAACGGCACCACGGACATCGGCGGTCTGTTCTCTTTGCAGAACACGACTCCGACGTTTTCCGGAGCGTTCGCATCGGCCGGTTTGATCGCGTGCAACGGTACGACGTCTTCGGACATCTTCCGCGCCGTCGACGACACGACGATCGTCGCTACTATTCCGAACGGCGGCGGCTTCAATCCCGGCGCCGACGACACGTACGATCTCGGAACGAACGTTCTTCGTTGGCGAGACCTCTATCTCGGACCGGCGACGCTTCATATCGGAACTTCGACGAGCGACGAGGGAGTGATCACCTACGACACGTTGACGAACGTGCTCACGATCGCATCGACCGGAACCGTCGATGTCACGTCTCTGCTCTCTGTGTCGCGCACTTCCGGCGACGCGTCGTTCTCGGTGGAGACGACCGACGACACGGGCGCGAGCTACATCTTCGCGCAGTACAACGACGGAGGCACGGACAACTTCGCGGAGCTTCTCGCGGACACGGACGGTGCCTCGCTCGTTCTGACTGCCGAAGCAACGAAAGTCGCGCGGATCAATGCAGCTAGCTCCGCGCTCACCATCGAAGGTTTCGCGAGCAGCGAAATCGTCATCAACGATCTAGGACAGGACGTCAACTTTCGAATCGAAGGCGACACGACCCCGAACCTGTTCGTGGTCGATGCGGCACAAGATCGAGTCGGCATCAACCGAACGCTGAACACGCTCGGCGCGATGCTCGACGTCGACAACGGTGCCTCCGGAGACTCGCTCTTCATCCTGCGCGCGAACGGGTCGATCGTCTTCGAAGCAGACCCGACGGGCGACGTCACGATCTCGAACGCGAGTCTGACTGTCGACGGAGACTTGACCCTGACCGGAATCGTGACCGGCGGGATGGTGGTCGACACGAGTCTCGCCGCAGACAACGAATTTGCTCTTCACGATCTTTCTCCGGCCGCACTGGGGACGACCGAAAACGACTATGCGGGAGCGAACGGAACATCGTTCGCGCGCCTGTCCGGAGCCGGTGGTGGTTCGACCATCACCGGAATCGCAGGCGGCTCGGACGGTCGCATGCTGATCATCGTGAACGTCAGCGCGAACACCATCACGCTGAACCATCAGGATGCGGGCTCGACGGCGTCCAATCGCATCATCACTTCGACAGGTCTGGCTGTCGTGTTGGGTGCCGACGATACCGTGGTCCTGATTTACGACAGCGTGACTACGCGTTGGCGGCAGATCACTGCAATGGCTTGATGTTTGACGAGCGCGAGCGCTGCTCGCCAAAAATAGGAGAGACAGATGGCAGACTTGAAAGCGCTAGTAACTTCCGGTGGACGAACGCAGCAGATTGCGAACGCAGATTCTCTGCTCGTTGGTACTGGGATTAAAGGGAACGCGGGTCCGTTGAGCATCGGCACCGTTGGACAACTCACGACAGTGCTCGGCGACTTTCAAGTCGATGGGACCGAGACGATCGTAGGCGGCACGACGTTCCAGAGTGACGCGACGTTCCAAGGCAACGTCACGTTCGGTAACGCGGCGACCGACACCGTGGCGTTCATCTCGCGCGTGGGTCCGGGCGCGAATCCCGACGTGCACTTCCTCAAGGAAGTGAACCACACGATCGACGTCGACGCCTCCACGACCGCAGCCACGGCCGGTGGCAGTCTGACGATCGCCTCGGGCGACGGCAATGGTGCCGCGGGCGGCGCGCTCTCGCTCGATACTGGTACGGGCACAGCAGGTGGCGCTCTGTCGATCGGCGCTACAGATGCCGCCTCGGTCGCCATTGGACATTCGGGCATCACAACGACGGTGACGGGCAACCTCGCGCAGCTCACCGGCACGTTGAACCTCAACGCGACGGGTACTGCGGTGGTCGATGCGTCGACGTCGCTGACGCTCGGCGGAACGAACGCAACCTCGATTGCAATCGGTCATTCCGGAATCACGTCAACGTTCGCGGCTGGCAGTGCGGTCGTTATCCCCGCGTCGAACACTACAACGGCGGCGTTGACACTCAACTCCATCGCGTACCAGTTCCCCGCCGCTCAGGCAGCGGGCCAGGTCCTTACGACTGACGGCGCTGGTGTTCTGACATGGACAACGGCTGCCACAGGCACCGTCACAGGTACCGGTGTTGCGAATAGAATCGCGTATTGGACGAGCGCGTCGAACATCAGCAACGACGCCAACCTGTTGTTCGATCCTGCTGGTGCAGCGTCGATCGACGCAACTACGTCGTTGACGCTCGGCGGAACGAACGCGACCAGTGTCGCCATCGGTCACTCCGGCATCACGACGACGGTGACGGGCAGCCTCGCGCAGCTCACAGGCACGTTGAACCTCAACGCGACCGGTATTGCGGTGGTCGATGCGTCGACGTCGTTGACGCTCGGTGGAACGAACGCGACGAGCGTCGCCATCGGTCACTCGGGCATCACGACGACTGTGACAGGCAACCTCGTGCAGCTCACCGGCACGTTGAACCTCAACGCGACGGGTACTGCGGTGGTTGATGCGTCGACGTCGTTGACGCTCGGCGGAACGAACGCAACCTCGATTGCAATCGGTCATTCCGGAATCACAACCACGTTCGCTGCCGGCTCGGCGGTCGTGATCCCCGCGTCGAACACTACAACGGCGGCGTTGACCCTCAACTCCCTCGCGTACCAATTCCCGACGACTCAATCGGCCGGCGCGGTGCTTACGACCGACGGTGCAGGCGTCCTCACATGGTCGTCCTCCGGGTCGATCTCCCAGCTCACGATTTCCGGTCAAACGACGACCGGGCTAGGGGACGGGGATTTCGCTTACGTTTCAGCAGCGAATACGTGGTCGAAGGCGCAAAACGACGGCACCGACACGCAATCGGTCGCAGTGGCGGTCAACGAAGGAACGGTCGGGTCGATGTCCCTCCCGGGTTCGGTCATCGAGAACGCGAAGTTCACGACGGCTGGCGGGTCCCCGGCAATCGGCGCGGAGGTCTTCCTTGCGGCGGCGGCGGATGACGGCGCAACCGGAGCGGGCAAGGCAACGGCAACGGCACCCACGGCTACGGGTTCCTTCTTGACGATTCTTGGTGTATGCGTGAACGATGCCAACTACGCGGGATCTAAGACGGCGAAAATCATCTTCAGGCCGATGTCGCCGATCTTGTTGTAGCGAAGTCCTCGACGCATTCAGAATTCTCTGAGTGCGTCGAGGTTCGTGCTCCCGTAGGAGATCGAGACACACATGAGCAGCAAGAAGAACGGACATGCGGTGGAAAAGAACGGACACTCGACGGAGAAGAAAGCAGACCTTGCTGTAGGTAAGACTTTGCAGTTGAGCACCGAGGATGCCGGTACAGCACGCACTTCATTGGA
>Ga0326597_10000418_pt1 | contig 76139 bp, 51 predicted proteins | sample RVTome_12_FD_203789 | JGI IMG/M metagenome (GOLD analysis project Ga0326597, IMG submission 203789) | Soil microbial communities from uranium-contaminated site in the Upper Colorado River Basin, Wyoming, United States - RVT100D185 | ecosystem: Environmental > Terrestrial > Soil > Contaminated >...
AGGAAGGTTGGCACTACATCGGGTCTGGACGACGAGAGGGAGCCGAGGTCAAACTGGGGGCAGGGACAGGCCGCGATGCGGCCGAAAAAAGTCAAAAAGAGGGCCCAACCTTTCAAGTTGGGCTAGCGGCGAAGCCAGTCACCGATCACGGCGCTCACCTTCTCGCTCTCGTCGTGCTGCAGGAAGTGGCCGGATTTCCGGAGGATCACCAGCGTCACGTCGTCCTCGACCCAGTCCCACACTCCGGCATGGCCATCGACATGCAGGGCCTTGTCCTGGAATCCGTGCAGGACGAGCACGGGGACCTTCACCCGGGGCCAGGCGCCTGGGGTCGGAGCCACCGTAGACCCGCCTCCCGCACCCGTTCGGGGATAGTTGGCCTTGTAGTAGGCGAGCATGGCCTCGAAGTCCGAGCGCTCGAACGCCTCCACATAGAGCCGGCGGTCGGCGGGGTTGCGAACCCACGAGGCCAGCCCCTGGGCGGTGAGTGCCTCGTGCGCTCCTTCCTCCTGGAATTTGCGCGCGTAGTCGCTGTTGGAGCGCTGCTCCTCGTTGGTGGTGAGCTCCCGGCCAAAGCCGGCGGGATGGGGCACGGACAGGATCACCAGTCGCTCCACCGCGTCGGGTACGTTCATGGCCACCTGCCAGCACACGGCGGCTCCCCAGTCATGCCCGACGAGGATCGCCTTGTCCTCACCGAGGTGATGGATCACCGCCACGACGTCGCCGACGAGATGGGTCATCGAGTAGGAGGCGACCCCCTTCGGCTTGTCGCTGAGGTTGTAGCCCCTCTGGTCCATGGCCACGACCCGGAAGTCGGAGGCGAGGGCCTCCATCTGGTGGCGCCAGGTGTACCAGTAGTCCGGAAAGCCGTGGACCATCACCACGAGCGGGCCCTCACCGAGGCTGGCGAAATGGATCTTCACCCCGTCGTGCTCGGCGTAGCCGTGCTCGATCCGGTCGAGCAAGGCTCCGGGAGTCCCGTCGGCCCGGGCGCGGGGCGGCGCTAGTGCGAGCGCGGCCGTGAAAACGATCCAGGGCAGAAGACGTGGCATGGCTGACCTCCTTGGTTTCGAGAGGCTCTACGATCCGGGGGGAGGAATTGCGAGTCAGGAGTCAGGGAAGAGTCTCACCGGCAAGTCGCGATCCGGCAATTTGATCAGTAGGCCTCTTGATTGATAGCTCAATCAAATGTATCGTCGCCCATCAAGGAGGGGCCGGGGAAGCTGGCGGAGGTTGGATCGTGTCGCAAGGAACCATGAAAAAAGGACTTACCTGGATGGCCGCCGTCCTGCTCGCCCTGGTTACGCCCGGGTGGGCCTCGGGCTCGCAGCCCCCTGATCGGCCCGCGGACCCCGATCTCACGTCGCTGCGGGAGGAGATCCTCCGCCTTCAGGAGAAGGTCGATCGTCTCGAGGAGAAGCAGGAAGAGACCGACTCCTCGGTCCGGGGTCTCCTCGACGGTGTCTCGAGCCGATTCACCTTCGGGGGCTACGGAGAGATCCATGCCAACTTCGCCGAGGGGAGCGATCCCGATCTCATCGACATCCACCGTCTGGTGGCCTTCCTCGGCTACGAGTTCGCGGAGTGGATTCGCCTCAGCTCCGAGACCGAGCTCGAGCACGCATTCGTTTCGAACGAGGACGAGGGCGATGGAGAGCTCGTGGTCGAGCAGCTCTTCATCGACTTTCTTCTCTGCGATGCGGTCAACATCCGCTTCGGGCGGATGCTGACGCCCCTGGGCATCATCAACCAGAACCACGAGCCGCCGACCTTCAATGGCGTCGAGAGACCGACCTTTGCCAACCTCATCATTCCGTCCACCTGGTCCTCGGACGGTGTCGGTATCTTCGGTGACCTTGCCTCCAACGTGACGTACGAGCTCTCCGTGGTGGGGGGGCTCGACGGCAGCAAATTCAGCGACACCAAGGGAATCCGCGACGGCCGGATCTCGGGACGCCCGAGTCTCCACGAGCCGGCGTTCACCGGCCGGGTGGACGTCTTCCCGCTTCTGAACACCGATCTACCGCCGGCCCGGGATCTCCGGCTCGGCGCCTCCTTTTACCAGGGTGGCCTCGACAACGGGAACAAGGGAGTCGATCCCGGAGTGAATGGCGACATCGCCATCTACTCGGGCGACGGCGAGGTCACCCTCCACGACCTCGATTTCCGGGGTGTGGTCGCCTACGAGCGGATTCGCAATGCCGGCGAGCTCGGGAACGGGACCGCCCAGGCCCTGTTCGGGGCCTACCTCGAGGCAGGCCTCCACGTCTGGCCCGCGGCGTGGCGGACGGAACGGTTCGCCCGGACCGATCTGGTCGTCTTCGTGCGCCGGGACTGGATCGACACCCAGAACAAGATGCCGTCGGGCGTGGTCCGCAACGAGAAGGGGCAACGCACGGAATGGACCACGGGTGTCACCTGGCTCCTCACCCCGGGGCTCGTCGTCAAGGCCGACGTGCAGTTCCGGAACGACAGGACCAGCGAGGACCTTTCCACACTCTTCAACCTGGGCGTGGGCTGGATCTTCTAGGCAGGAGGACACCGATGAACAACCTCGATCGACTCCGGCTCGCGGGGAGCCTCGTGCTCCTCGGGCTCCTGATCGTGGCGGGCTGTGCCGCGATCGGTCCGTCGCCCGTTCCCACCGCCGAGACGCTGCGCGCGGCGCGGATGGTGGAGCGAGACGAGGACTTCGCGGGTCTCCGCCGGGGTCGGGCCATCCTGCTCACCGAGTGTACGGCGTGTCACCGGCTCTTCGAGCCGGCCGAGCACTCGGCGGAGGAGTGGCGGGACATCTTGCCCGAGATGGTGGCTCGCACCTCCATCGGCCGGGAAGGGGCACGCGACCTCGAGGAGTACCTGGTCCGCGCCTCGAGCTTCGTGGGCAACGCCGCCTCGGGGCAGGGCCGGGCCTGGAGGTAGTAGGTCTGGAAGATGGCGATTCGGTCCGGGGCCGTCCTTCCTCTTGCAACCCGAGCTCTCTTCCCCGACAATTCGCTCATCGCAAGCGGTGTTCCAACCGGGAGATGGGTCGTTGCTCGAGGTCTTTGTCGCTGCTCTGTTCGCATGTACCCCCGCCGAAGATCGATCGGTGCGCGGGCCCGAGCCCCCGATCCTGGAGCCGGGCCAGACCGTCACGGGCGCGATCACCCCCGACACCGTCGAGGTCACCACGGACCGGCTCCAGGCGGATCACCCCGATGCCCCGGCGCGGGGAGTGACCTATCGGCTCCGGGTCGAGGAGGCGGGGACCTACTTCGTCGACCTCCGTTCCGTCACCCTCGACGCCTACCTCGTCCTGTGGGACGCCGAAGGCAAGGTGATTGCCGAGGATGACGACGGGCTCTACGGGTCCCAGTCGCGCCTGGCCGGGCTGGAGCTGGGGCCCGGCCGAACGTACTTGCTTTCCGCCTGCGCCCTTCACGGCGACACGGGATCCTTCGATCTGCTCCTGGAGCGGGGCGACCCTTCCCCGATGTCGGAGACGGCGAAGAGACGGGTCGCGGTGCGCGATCTGCTCCTTGGGATCCGGAAGCTCGAGGAGGACAAGGGCGAGGATCATCCCGACATCGCTTCCTGCCTCGAGCGCCTCGCCCAGGAGTACGTCCACCAGGGAGTGATCTCCCGGGCCCGGCCACTCCGCGAACGGGCCCTGAGGATCCGCGAGGAAAAGCTCGGGGAGGAGGACCCGCAGACCGCGACCAGCCTCAACAATCTGGCGGTTCAGCTCTCGCTGGAAGGACGCTATGACGAGGCCGTGCCTCTGTACGCGAGGGTCGTTGCCCTTCGCGAGAAGGTTCTCGGCCCGAAGCATCTGTTGACCGCCACCTGCCAGGGCAACCTCGCCGCGGTTCTTGCCGAGCTGGGGCGGGAGGACGAAGCCCTGGACCTCGGTGAGAAGGTCCTGGCCACGCGAACGACGGTTCTGGGGCCGGACCATGAGTCCACGCTCACTGCTTCGAGACGGCTCGCCGAGCTCCTGGTTCGCATGGGTCGCTACGACCAGGCGAGCGCCCGGTACTGGTCGTTGATCGAGAAGAGGGAGCACCAGCTCGGACCGGAGCACCCGGAGGTCGCCTTGCTGCTTGACCGCCTCGGCGATACCCTTCGCGAGGGCGGCAGGTACGAGGAGGCCATCCCCGTCCACGAGCGCTCGCTCCGGATCCACCGGGGCCGGCCCGATCTGGAGGAAGACCTGGCGCGGGGTCTCAACAATCTTGCTCTGCTCCACCTCGCGAGGAGAGACCACCAGCGAGCGCTGCCTCTCCTGGAGGAGGCTCTCCGGATCTGGGAGAGCCGCCTTGGCGCGACGAGCGGGGTGGTCGCCATGGCTCACAACAACATCGGTCGGTGCCTCGAGGGCGAGGGGAAGCTCGAGGAGGCAGTGATGCACGGTCGCCTGGCGCTGGAGGTCTCCGAACGCACTGCGGGAAAGAAGCACCCTGCCACCGCGGCCATCCTGAACAACCTCGCTCGCCTTGACTGGAGACGCGGTGACCTGGGGCTCGCCCGGGCCGACGCCGAGCGGGCTCTCGGCATCCAGCGGTCGGCTCTCGGGCCGGGGCATCCCAGCACTGCCATCACCCTCGTGAGGCTTGCCGAGATCCTTGCCAGCCAGGGATCGATGGCCGAGGCGACGGGCCTCTGTCGGGAGGCCGTCGACATTCTGGAGGAGACCCTGGGGGCGGGACATCCCACGACGGCCGAGGCCCTCAACGATCTTGCCCTCCTGGAAGCCGATGCGGGACGCCTGGCCGAGGCCCTCGCCTGCTCACGACGGGCCCTGGCCGCAACCAACGATCAGCTGGATCGGGTGCTCGACTCCTTCATCGAGAGCCAGAGGCTTCTCTATGCGGCGACGGCAAAAGAGGCCCTCGAGATCCACCTGGGGCTCCTGGGGACCCAGGCCATCGAGGAGAGCTACGCCAGAATCCTCTCCTGGAAGGGGAGGGTGTTCCGGAGCCTCGTCGCCAGTCGCGGAACGGGTGCAGGTGGAATCGATGGGGAGGAGCAGGAGCTCCTTTCCCGGCTGCAATCGTCCCAGCGGCGGCTCTCGAACGAGATCTACCGGACGGACCCCGTGCCAGGAAGCGGGCGTTCCGGGCTGATCCGGACGCTGGAGGCCGAGCGGAGCTCCATCGAGGAGCGACTCCACCGCTTTCGCGCAGGAAAGGAAGGCGAGCCGGGGGACCGCGGCACGGCATTCTCCATCGAGGCTCTCGCGGCGACCCTTCCCCCGGGAAGCGTGGCCGTCGACTTCTTTTCGCACCGGAGCTATGCGCCGTCCACCTCGAGGGACGAGGGCCGGCGGGGACAGTGGTTGCCGCCCCACATGACGGCCTGGGTCGTGCATGCCGGAGAGGACTCCGCCCTGCGGGTGGACCTGGGATCCGTTGCGGGGATCGAGGACGCCTTGCGGGCGTTTCGCGAGGAGCTTCTGGTCACGCGAGGGGTCTCGCAGGAGGCCGAGAGCGGGGAGAGTGTGCGCACCTCTCCTTGCAACGACCGCCTCCGCACCCTGGTCTGGGATCCTCTGTCGGCGCTGGTGGGAGATGCGGAGCTCGTTTTCCTGTCTCCCGATGGTTGCCTGGGTGGCCTCCCCTTCGAGGTCCTGCAGTGTCCGGATGGAGCCCACCTCATCGAGACCCACGCGTTCGTCTACTGCCAGGACATGTCGAGCCTACCCTTGCCCGAGACGCGTCGGGAGGAGCCCGCGTCGCTCCTCGTCGTGGGCGGCGTCGACTACCGGAACCGCGACGCAAAGGATGTGGCCGGGGCCACGGCGGATCTGCGGGGCAGCTACCAGCAGAGCTGGAGGCCCCTGTCGGCGACGCAAAAGGAAGCGGAGGCCATCCTCGACATTCACGACGAGGCCTTTGGCGAGACGGCTCCCCGCGAGCTCCTCTCTCGATCCTCGGCCTCCGAGGCGCGGTTGAAGCGGGAGCTGGGTCGGTACCGTTTTGCTCACCTGGCGACCCATGGATACTTCCAGCCGGAAGGGCTTCCTTCGATGTGGGGAAGCGCCAGCCTGCGTGAGCCGGATCGAGGCAACCCGAGCGTGGGGGAGGCCGAGAGAATCGTCACCGGGCTCCTGCCGGGGCTCCTGTCGGGGCTCGTCCTCTCCGGGGCCAACCTGCCCCCGGAAGCGGGCTCCGAGAACGGGCTCCTGACCGCGGAGGAGGTGGGAACCCTTCCCCTGGCGTGCGAGCTCGTGGTGCTTTCGGCGTGCGACACGGGGCTGGGGAGACCCGAGGCCGGAGAGGGAATGCTGGGGCTTCGACGCTCGTTCCGACGGGCGGGAGTGCGCACGGTGATCAGCTCGCTGTGGGCGGTGGAGGACGAGGCCACGAGCCGGCTGATGATGTCCTTCTACGAGAACCTCTGGCTGAAGAAGATGGGAAAGCTGCAAGCCCTGAGAACGGCAGATCGATGCCCTGCGGCGCAACCGGGCCCAGCATGGTCACTCTCTGCCGAGAACGTGGGGAGCGTTCGTCCTGGACGGAGACTGGAGATGATGATGATCACGAAGGACCGAAGGAGGCGAATCATGAGACCAAGGCGTGCGATGCTGCTCCTGCTGGTGGTCGGCTGTTGCGGGTGCCCCGGTGTCGGGCCCAAGAAGCCAGAAAATCCCAGGAACCCGGGACAGAAAGGGGTCACCAGACCCACCCAGAGTGATGCCATCTTCGCCATGGACGTCGAGGTGGCGGGGTTGTGGAACTCGATCGAGCAGACCGCGGCCCAGCAGGGCGGGGGCCCCGCTCCCATCCAGACCGGCAATTGAACCAGGAGGAAGACACATGCATTCACTGCGACTTCTTGCCGTTCTGACGGCCATCGTGGCCCTGTCGGTTTCGTCGCTGGCCCAGTCCACCGAGGACGCGATCAAGGCGCGGATCGCCGGCCGCTTCAACCAGATCGCGACCCTCAAGGGACAGCTCAAGATCGGCGAGACGTTCACGGGTACCCTCGGCACGCCCAGCGCCGCCACCCGCAACGAGACCATCATGGTCGAGAACCAGCCCATGACCATCGGCGCCTTCATCGATGCGGAGAACGCGGACCGCAACGCGATCTACGTGATCATTGCCGACCGCGTGGGCGAGGGGATCACCGCGGCCGAGGTGGCCGAAAGCAGCGGACAGAACCGCTTCGACGCGGCCAGCGTCGGTCACTGGCTCCGGGGCAAGAGCGGCCTCTGGACCAAGAAGACGGCGTCATGACGAGGAGGACGCTCCTCGAGGGACCCTTCCTGATGGCCGTTTGCTTCGCGGCCGGGTGCAGCTCGACGCCGTTGCCGGAGGTGCACTTCGCGCCGCGGAGCGACCTGTCGTTCCGGACCGATGACCTTCCCTTCCTGCCGGGTCTTCTGGGGGTGATTCCGCTCCGGGACCGCCGGGGCCTTCCCTTTCACGGCCAGCGGAACGAGGAGGACGAGGCCTGGTTCCGTCGCTCGGCGGTCCTGGATCTCGACGAGGCGGTGAGGGAGACACTCCTGGCCGGGGGGCTGGCGGAGTCCCAGGTCGACCTTCCCGGCGAGGAGCCGCTTCTCGAGCCCGGACCCGATCGTCTGCGAGACTTTGCCCGTCGTCACCCCGATGTCGACTACGTCCTCTCGGGGGAGGTCGACCTCCTCAACGTGACCACGCGCTGCCTCGGATCGAGCGACGTCAAGGTGGGGGAGAAGGTCTACGAGGACGTGGCGTACTTCGGCCATCGTCTGAGGGTGCGGGCGCGCCTCGAGCTCTACTCGCTCCGTTACAACCTGCTCCTGTGGGGCGATGTGGTGGAGGGTGCCGCCCTCGAGCCCGAGGGCCTTGAATCCGTGGTGCCCCTGGCGAAGAAGGCCTTCGACCGGCTGGCCCGGGAGCTCCACGCCAGCCTCTACCGGTCGGGAACGCGCGTCCGCAGGGTCCCCGGAGGGGAGCTCGACTTCGAGCCGCCTTCTCACAAGGCGTTGTGCCTCGTGACCTCGAAGAAGATGCGTCTGGCCCAGGAGGCTCTCGTCCGGGATGGCCTCGAGGTCAAGGAGAAGGGGCCGGGGGGAGCGGTGAGGGCGGCCGTTGCCGAGCACCGCAGGAAGATCCGGAACGTGGAGGGCGGAAAGGCCTTCGCCCAGATCCTGAGCGCACTTGCCACGCAGGCGGCCGAGAATCCCCAGGAGGTCGAGACCATCGATCTGACCTCGTTCGACGAGCAGCTGCGCGAGCTCGGAGACGCCGAGGGGTCCACGGTCCTCAGCAGCGACCCCGACTCCCTGGAGAGGGAGCTCGTCGTCTACAATCCAACCGTTCCCTTGCCTCCCGACAAGAGGGTCACTCTTCTCGGCGCGGAGTTCCGGCATGTTCCCACACCCACGCTGGATCTCCTCTCGCAGGTCGGCGAGTCAGCCACCAGCCAGATCGCGATCATGGGCGATCGCATCCTCGAGGCCTACCGGAAGGAGTACGTCGACCGTGACCCCCGGCCGGGCCTGAAGGAGCAGCTCCTCGATCCCGACAACCGTCCCCTCATCCTCGTCTTCCGCGGCAGAGATGCCTTCGCCGCCTTCTGCAACGGGTTCGACGAGGATCTCGCGAAGAGCGGAGGCTTCTATCAGTACCTCGACGACGACCATGCCGTGTGGCGAGCCCTCCAGGAGCCCAGGACCGAGCTCTCCGGTCGGCGCGCGATGATCGCCACCTACTATTACGACCATGCCGACGCGGAGGGCGATCCCCTGGCCGGGATCGACGTCCTGTGGGGGACGCTTCCCCACGAGCTCGGACACCATGTGCACGATCTCCTGCTCGCGTACGCGGTGCCTCCCTTCCAGTCCGACGGGTTTGCCATCTACCACGAGTACCCGGTGGACTTCGGTGGCTTCATCCGGTTCGGTCAGTTCCAGAATCCCGGGAACGAACGCTACCTTGCGTTTCTGGAGAGGGGGAACGAGCCGATCTCGCTTCTCGACATCGTTCACATGGACTACCTCGAGATCTCGCGCTCCGGCGCCAGCCTCACCGGATACGCCAGCGTGTGGCTCTACTACCAGTTCATGAAGTCCAGGCGGAGGGAGGAGCTGCGTGCCTTCGAGCTGGCGCTGGCGAAGGAGCGACCGACCGACCTGCAGGAGATGGGGCAGCTCTTCGTGGAGAAAGTCGTCCAGGGCGATCCGGCTCGACTTCCGGCGCTGGAGCGAGAGGCGCGGGAATGGCTGGCCGAGCAGTCGATCACCGAGAGCGAGCTCCAGAAAAGCGCGGAGTCGCTTTCCGCCATCCGGGACGGGCTCGCCCGCTCCTACAACTACAGGAGGCGGGTTCCGGCCCGGTTGCCGCATTGAGACCGAGAAACGTCTTGTGGGTGATGACGTGGCTTTTGCCGCTCGTCGGATGTCAGGTACCCAAGCTTGCCGAGCGATCCATCCCGGATCCCTTGCCGACGGAGCTGGGCACGGAGACGAGGACCGAGAACGACGCTCTCGACATCCACGTGGCGTTGCTCGGCAGTGACGACGACGTCGAGAAGTACGTCGGGGTGGACCTTGCCGACGAGGACGTGCTCGCGGTCTATCTCCGGATGCGCAACCTCTCGCCGACCCGGGTGCTCGTCTCCGGCGACTCGTGCCGGCTCTTCGCCAGGAGGTCCCGGGACGAGATCATGGAGATCGAAGGGCTCGAGCTGGGTGAGGTGGCCGACAGGTTCCGGCGGTCGGACACGAAGTACCTGCTGACCTTGCCCGTCGGCTTCCTCCTGCTGCCCGTCTTTCCCGTCAGCTTGCCTCTCTTCGACAGTGTCGGCTTCAACGTGGATCGGGTGGGGCTCGAGAACGGGCTCCTGCACGAAAACCTGATCCGGGTGGGGTGGGGACAGAGGAGCCTCGGGCCGGGAGCGATCGAGACGGGGCTCCTCTTCTTCGATGCCGACGAGCTCGAGGAGGGCGATTCGCTCTTTCTCGCCGTCGACATGCGGGATCTCGTCAACGACTGGCACACCGTGATTCCGGTGTCCCTTTCGGAATAGGGATCTCCGAGTTTTTTAGGAGAAGGATTGACCCACGGCTCCCGATCTCCGATAATCATAGGAGATCAAGGAGGAGCCGACTCATGGCTGGACGCAAGCAACCCGTCTCTCTCACCCGCCTCGAGGGCGAGGTCATGTGTGTGGTCTGGGACGCCGGCCCCGGGCCGGTGCGGGCCCGTGACGTCCTGGAGGCCCTGAACCGGGGGCGCAAGAAGCCGCTCGCCTACAATACCGTGCAGACCGTCCTCTCCATCCTCCGGGACAAGGGGGTCGTCTCGGTCGAGACCGGCTCGGGTCGGGCCCATCTCTTCCGTGCCCGGGTGGCCCGGGAAGATGCATCGCACCAAATGGCCAGGGAGCTCGCCGATCGTCTCGCCGGCCAGGATCTGGCACCGTTCCTCCTCCAGCTCATCGGTAGCGCCGACCTCGAGAGGAGTGAGCTGGAGGAGCTGCGCGACTGGGTCGATGCGCGCCTGAGCGATCAGCCCGAGGGTGAGCGCGGGGCCTCGAGCAGGAGGAGGAAGCGATGATCGCCTTCACGCTGGGTCACCTTCTGCTGGCATCAGCAGGGCTCGTGCTCGTGGTCGGGGTTGCTCTTCTCCTTCGCCTCCTCCTGGGCAGGGACCCCGTCCTGCGCTACCGGATTCTCTCCATCTTTCTCGTCGTGGCCGCTCTCCTTCTGCCCGTCCAGGTGGCGACGGATCTCCTTCCGTTGCCGGTGCGCGAGACGCTGCTCACGGCCGCCCCTTCCCGAGGAGTGGCTCCCGTGCTCGTGGGCGTGGACGACGCGATCGAGGAGCTCGTGCGTGAGAGTGCGGGAGGCGCACGTGCCGACGTCTTCGCGGGCGCGGCGGCCGCCGGGCGCGCAAAGGGTGACCGTCCGGCGCGTCTTCTTCTTCTCCTCCACGTCCTGGTGGCTACCGGTCTTGTCCTCGAGCTCGGCGCGCGGGCATTCCGCGCCCGACGGCTCATCGCCCGGGCGCGGCCCGTGGACTCGGGTCCCGCCTGGCTGCAGGACAAGGGGATCCGGCTCCTCGAGTCCGAGGAGGTGCAGGCGCCTTCCTGCGCGGGAGGCTTCCCGCGAGTGATTCTCCTGCCGAAGGGAGATGCGACGCGCCTCGATCCCGAGAGGCTGCGTTGTGTTCTTCTCCACGAGCTCGTGCACCTCGAGCGGCGCGACGGCCTCGTGGCGCTGCTGGGAAGCCTGCTGTGCATTCTCTTCTGGTTCCATCCCGGTGCCTGGCTGCTGGCCGCGCTCGTCCGTCGGGATCAGGAAAGCTCTTGTGACGCACTCGTGGTGCGCCGCACGGGAAAGCCCCGAACCTATGCCTTGACGCTTCTCGAGTACGCGGGACGGAGGACGGTTCCCGCCCTCGTGGGCATGGCGGGCGCCCGCGCTCGCATGAAAAGGAGACTCACCATGATCGAGGTGGCGCAGAAGAACGTCCGTGGCCGGGCCGTCGGTATCGCGGGATGCAGTCTGGCCGGAGTGCTCGGGCTCTCGCTGGCTCTCCTCCAGGGCTCCATCGCCGCTGCCGGGTCCGCCTTCCCCGGGCCGGGTGGGCCCATCGCGGTTCCCGGATCCCGAGCGCCCGCAGGTGGCCCGAATGTCATCCGCATCCAGGCCCCTCCCGAGGGACGCGAGGACGAAACCGTCTACCGGAGGCTCACCGGGCTCAGGGTCGGGGGAGGTCAGCTCGAGCGTCTTCGGGCCCTTGGCTACCTGGAGCAGGAGTCGAGTGGCTGGGTCACCGACCAGGAGACGGTGGTCTCCGCGCGCAAGGCCCGGCTTCGGGGCACGACCCTCGAGGCGAGGGAGGTGCTTCTCAGCCTTCCCGAGGGTTCCAGGCTCACGGCCCTTCTCGAGGGTCAGCAGGTGCTCCTCGACTCCCGCGTCGACGGGTCGGCGATCCGGCTCGTCGGGGGGGCCCTGAGAATCCTCGACGAGGGGGGGGTCACCCGGGTCTCGGTTCCCGGAGACGGGGCGAGCGTGCTCGAGATCGAGGTGAAGACCGAGAACGGGGAGACCTGCATGGCTCTCCGCGGTGTGGACGGGTCGGGCAAGGAGAGCCGGGTGCGGGTGATCCTCGATCCCGACACCGGTCGCCCCGAGGACGAGGACCGGCCGCCGCACAAGGCGGTGCGCTGGGCGCTCCTCACCCCCGACGATTCCGACGAGGATCCGGTGCGTCTCAAGATGCAGTGGATCTACGATCTGGGCGAGCTGGGCCGTACGGTGGGAAAGAAGACCGGGGGGACTCGTTGACGGGAAGGCTCCCGCTCCTGCTACCCTGGTGCCGGTAACAGGCCCAGGAGCTCACCACGCCATGAGAACGGTTGCCGTCGTCCCGGGGCTTGCCCTGGGACTCTTTCTTTTTCTTTCCCTGTCCGCCTCGGCCGTGTCCGAGGAAGATGTCTCGCAAAAGAAGGCCGAGCCGCCGCGGGGCCTCGTCGCCAACGAAGCGGCCGCGCTTCCCGGCTACACGCTCTTCTCGCCGCTCCTTTCGTCCACGACCTATCTCGTGGACATGGAGGGTCAGGTCGTCCATACCTGGCCGAGTCGCTACCCTGCGGGCAACGGCGTCTATCTCCTCGACAACGGAGGCCTCCTGCGAGGCTGTCGCCTTCCTCTGGGCAAGATGTTTGCCGGGGGCGGAATCGCCGGCCGCGTCGAGGAGATGGACTGGGACGGAGACCTGGTCTGGGAGTTCGAGTACGCCACCTCTTCCCACTGGCACCACCACGACATCGAGCCTCTTCCCTCCGGCAACATCCTCATGATTGCCTGGGAGCACAAGACGCGCGAAGAGGCTCTGGCCCGGGGCCGCGACCCCGAGGCCCTCGACGAGGAGGGTCTGTGGCCCGACCACATCATCGAGATCCGGCCGACGCCTCCCGAGGGAGCGAAGATCGTCTGGGAGTGGCACGTCTGGGACCACCTCGTCCAGGATCGCGATCCCGGGCTTCCCGGCTACGGCAAGGTGGCGGACCACCCCGAGCTCCTGGACATCAATGCGGACGTGCGGCAGAAGAAGGCGTTCGCATCCGCCGAGCCCGACACGTCGCGAGAGGAGATCGAGAAGCTGAAGGCGCTGGGATACGTGGCCGATGACGAGGAGGAAACGGGGCCGGAGGGGCCGCTCCCGCGCTGGATGCGCCTCGACTGGCTTCACACCAACGCCGTCAACTACGACGCCCGTCTCGATCAGATCGCCATCTCGATGCCCAAGCTCAACGAGATCTGGATCCTCGACCACTCGACCACCACCCGGGAAGCGAGTGGCCACACGGGGGGCAAGTCCGGGAAGGGCGGCGACATTCTCTTCCGGTACGGCAACCCCCTGATCCATGGCCGGGGAGGCAAGGACGACCGGCGTCTCTTCGAGCAGCACGACATCCGCTGGATTCCGGAAGGTCTCCCCGGGGCGGGCAACCTGACCGTCTTCAACAATGGCAACAACCGTCCCGGCGGCGCCCACTCCTCGGTGGAGGAGATCCGCCCGTTCTCGACCGGCGGCCCGGTGTGGAGCTACACCGCTCCCACCCGGACCGACTTCTTCTCCAGCTTCATCTCGGGGGCCCACCGGCTCCGGAACGGCAATACCCTGGTTTGCTCGGGAGAGCAGGGGCGCATCTTCGAGGTGACGCGAGACGGCCGCATCGTGTGGGAGTACTGGAACCCGTACGGGGGCGAGATCCCCTACGACGGCATGGGCGAGCCGCCGCCGCCTGAGCCTTCTCCGGGCAAGGAGGGCGCGCCGGCAGGGCCGCCCGGCGTTCCGAAGGTGGCGCTCTTCCGGGCCACCCGGATTCCCCTCGATCATCCGGCGCTCCTGGGCAAGGATCTCGACCCCCGGTAGGCGTTTCGCCCTAGAGCTTGACCACGTCCAGCTTGGCCGCCACCTCGGCCGAGTGCTCGCTGTCGCGAAGGGGGAGCACGGTGCCGTCGGCGCGGGACTGGGCGATGGTTTCGAGGTTCAGGTCCCCGATGACCATCGTCTCCTGGTTGGGAATGCCCTCCTTGAGGATCCCGTCGCGGGCAAACGGATAGTCGCAGGGGGTGAGGATGGAGGCCTGCCCGTAGTTCAGGGAGATCGCAGGCATGGAGGGAATCGAGCCCACGGTGGGGGAGTGCACCACGTAGAGCTGGTTCTCCACGCAGCGGGCATGGGCGCAGTAGCGGACGCGCAGGAAACCCTCGCGGTGGTCGGTCCAGCTCGGCACCACCAGGATGTAGGCGCCGGCGCGCGCGGCCACGCGAGCCAGTTCCGGAAACTCGACGTCGTAGCAGATCATGACCGCGATCTTGCCGATGGAGGTGTCGAAGATCTTGAGCCCCGATCGAGGGGAGATCTGCCAGTCTTCTTTCTCGAAGCGGGTCATGTGGAGCTTGCCCTGGACGGCGTATTCTCCGCTGGGAGCGAAGACCCGGCATTCGTTGTAGATGGCGTCGGATCCCTCGTCGATGACGGGAATGGTGCCGCCGACGATGTACATCCCGCTTTCTTTGGCGAGCTCGCTCATCATCTCGGTGAAGCGGGGCACATGAGCGGCAAGGCTTCGGACCTGCTCCTTCAGGGGACGCTTCACGTCGTCCAGCGTCAGGAGCTGGACCGTGAAGTACTCGGAAAAGGCCACCAGATGGCAGTCGTAGCCCTGGGCCGTCTCCACAAGTCCAGCGACCTGGGCCCGGAAGTCATCGAACGAATCGATGTGCCGGATGTAGTACTGGACGGCGGCGACGCGGACACGATCCATGGAGATCTCCTTTTCGGGGCTGGCTGGAGCGGTCCAGGCTAGCATCCCGGCCCGGGCTTGTCGAAAGGCAAGGGTCGCCTACACTGGGGGAGTCCCAGGAGGAGCCAACTGTCATGACGTGCACGAAGGTCTTTCTTGTTCTCGCCACCCTTGTTCTCGGCGTGGGCCGTCCGATCCCTGGTCTTGCCGCACAGGAAGGAGCCGCGCCGGACGCCCTTCCTTCCACTCCGAGCCTGGAGCAGCTCGTCCAGACCCTGGAGGATCCCCCGCGGAGAGAGATCTTCCTGCGTGATCTTCGCACCCTGCTCGAGGCCCGGAAGGCCAGCGAGCAGTCCGTGGTGGAGGAAGAGTCCCTGCTCGACGGACTCACGCGGTTCTTCGGCGGCCTGTCGAGCCAGATCCGGCTGACCACCTCCGAGCTGCTCGAGCAGCTCGGGATGCTTCCCGGAAGTGGTCGCGCCTTCGTGGACCGGCTCGGCGATCCCGCCTATCGATCGGAGTTCCTGCTCCAGTGCGGGCTGGCCAGCGGAATCCTGGCCGCGGGGCTGGCCGGCCTGTTCCTTTCCTGGTGGCTCCTGCGCCGGCCGCGCCGCTTCCTCGCCACCGTCAATTCCGGCGGGTCACCGAGCGAGGCCGGTCGGCTCATCCTGCTCCTGCGCAGCCTCGGGCTCCTCGTCCTCGAGATGGTCCCTCCTCTGGTCCTGCTCCTCCTCTCCATGGGAGGGCTGGCCCTGGTGGGGCCATCACCCGGGGCGCGATCGGTCATCCTCGCCGTCGCCTGGGCGGTGGCTCTTCAGAGGGTCGTGGTCCTCCTGCCCAGAGTCTTCCTTGCTCCCCGGTACCCCGACCTCCGTCTCGTCCCTCTCTCCACCGAGACGGCCCGCGGGCTCGACGGCTGGATCCGGCGACTGGCCACCCTCGGTGTCTACGGATACTTCCTGCTCGTGGTCATGAGCTCTCTCGGCGCCTCACCGGCTCTGGTGGCGCCTCTGCGCAAGGTCTATGGATTCGTTCTCCTGGTCGTCGGGGTGAGCTTCGTGCTCCGTCATCGGAAGGCGGTCAAGGAGTACCTGCGCCAGCTGTCGAGCCACGAGAGCGAGGCAGCCCGGGGCTGGATGACCCTTCTGCTCTCGTCTCTCCATCTCTGGTGGGTGGTGTCCATCCTCTACATGGTCGGCCTCTTCATCGTGTGGGCTGGAGGCGTGCGGGAGGCATTCACGGTCGTGGTCCGAGCCACCGGCTTCACCGTCCTCGCGGTGATCGGGGGATTCGTGGCCGCCAGCTTCCTGCGGTGGCTCGTGCGGCGGGCCCTCGCCACCACCAGTGTCCTCCAGGAGCGCTATCCCGAGCTCCGTGAGTCCATTCCCCGGTACGATTCCGGCCTGCGGACGGCGGCCAACCTGCTGGTGGCGGTGCTCGTCCTCTGTCTTGCCCTCGAGGCCTGGGGGGTGGGGGCGATCTCCATGCTCACATCCGATGCGGCCCAGGCCGCGCTCTCGTCCTTCTTTGCCATCCTGGTCATTCTGCTGGTCGCCGCCGCCGTCATCGATGTGGCCACCGTTGTCACCCAGCGCTACCTGGAAGCTCAGGAGAAGAAGGGCAAGGCCAGTGCCAAGACGCGAACCGTGCTGCCCCTGGCCCGCAAGGCCATCAAGCTGGTGGTGGTCGTGTTCGCCACCATCATGATCCTGAGCCAGGCCGGACTGGAGATCGCGCCGCTTCTCGCCGGGGTGGGGGTTCTCGGTCTGGCGGTGGGGTTCGGGGCCCAGACCCTGGTCAAGGACATCATCACCGGGGTGTTCATCCTCATGGAGGACACCGTATCCGTGGGCGACATCGCCATGGTCAACGGCACGGGAGGTCAGGTCGAGGCGATCAGCATCCGGACCCTGCGTCTCCGCGACCTTTCCGGAAACGTCCACACCATCCCCTACAGCTCCATCACCACCGTCACCAACATGACCAAGGATTTCAGCCGCTACCTCGTCGAGGCGGGCGTGGCCTATCGCGAGGATACCGACGAGGTGGTGAAGATCCTGCAGGAGCTCGGGGCGGAGATGCAGCAGGATGCGGCGTACAAGAGCGAGATCCTGGAGCCCATCGAGATCATGGGGGTCGACCGCTTCGAGGACTCGGCGGTCATCGTGCGGGCGCGACTCAAGACCAAGCCCATGCACCAGTGGCGCGTGGGACGGGAGTTCAACCGCCGCATGAAGAAGCGCTTCGACGAGCGGGGGATCGAGATTCCCTTCCCCCATCGCACCGTCTACTGGGGTCAGGCCAAGGATGGAACGGAGCCGCCACTTCGCCTGCGGAGCGAGGGAACGGCGGAACCTGCCGATTCCGAGAGCCCGGATCAGTCCGAGGCCGCCGCCGGCCGGAAGGACGCCTGAGCCAGGAGTCGCAGTGCCCGGGGATCACTTGCGGAGAGCAATCCCTGGCCGCCGGATCACCTTCATGCCGCCGGTCTCCTCGAGGAGGGCCTCGAAGCGGGCCACCAGCGCCCCGACTTCGTCCTCGCGGGCGGGATCGAAGAGGATGGTGAGGCTCTGGCTGTGGGCGCGGGCGAGATCGAGTCCGGTGTCGTCCGTTCCCAGAAGGCGCGCCGCCAGCTCGGATCCCCGGGCGAACCGCTGCCGGGGATCCTTCCGGGTGGCGATGCGCACGACCTCGTTCAGATCCTCGGCAGTCTCCTTCCTGATGGAGCGGAGCTCGGGAACCTCCTCCTCGCGGTGCCGACCCAGGACCTCGAGGAGGTTCTCGCTCTCGAAGGGAGGATGACCCAGGAGCATCTCGAAGGCGAGAATTCCCAGGGCATAGATGTCGGCGCGTCCGTCGAGGGGAGAGCCCTTGGCCTGTTCGGGCGAGGCGTACTCGGGAGTGCCGAGGAACGGCTCGGCGGGTCGATCCGACTGGTTCTCCGATCGCGAGATGCCGAAGTCCATGAGGCGGACGCGGCCGTCGGGCTCGATCATCACGTTTCCGGGCTTGATGTCGCGATGGACGACCCCGCGGGAGTGGGCGTAGTCGAGGATCAGCGCGACCTGGCGCAGGATGGAGCGCACCTCGTCCTCGGGCAGGGGACCTCGCGCGCGGAGAAGGGCCCCGAGGTCGGTGCCGGTGACCTTCTCCATCACGATGAAGAGGGTGGCGTAGGCCTCTTCCACGTCGATCACCCGCACGATGCCCTCGTGGTCGAGGGAGGCCAGGATCTTGGACTCCTCGCGAAAGCGGCGGGTGAACTCGAGATCATAGGCCAGGTCGTGCGAGAGCATCTTGATGGCCACGGGAAGATCGAGGCTCAGATGACGCCCTTCGAACACCCGTGACATTCCTCCGCGCCCCAGCTCGCCGATGACCCGGTACTTCCCCACCCGACGGATGCCTCCATCCAGGACGAGGCGTTCGCCGACGAGTCCGGTCAGGAAGCGAGCCACGGGGAGGCAGGTCCTCAGAAGATCCTGGAGGGACTCGCGCGGGAGGACGAGGCAGTCGACAGCGGTCTCGGCGATGACGTCGGCATTGCGAGGCTGGCCCGTGAGGAGGGCGATCTCCCCGAAGAGATCTCCCTGACCCAGCCGCGCCCGGAACCGCTCCTTTCCGGAAGAGTCGAGGATCGGCACGAGCACCCGACCCTCACGAAGGACGTAAAGGGCATCTCCGGGCTCGCCGCGCCGCACGATCACCTGGCCCTCGGGAAAGGTCCGCTCCTCGAAGCAGTCCGCGATGCGGTCGAGGTCTCTCTCGCTGACGTCCTGGAACGGCTCGAGAGTCTGCAAGAACTCCTTGTGAAGGCCGGAGATCATGGGCACCTCTTCTCCTCGGGTAGGCCACCGATCCTATGCGGAGCGGGCCCTTCCCGTCAAGCCCGCCCTTGCGCTCCAGATGGCCACCCGGTCAGCGGGCTCGGCAAAAGCGGGAAGAATTGACCTGGATCATGTTTTGTGGACGTGCGCTGGCTATGGTCATGGACATGAAGCGGTCGGCTCCCCGGTGGACGTGGGGGGCGACCGACCTCGCCAGAGGCCGGAAGGAGGGTTCCATCATGGAGTTCCGTCAGCGTCTCGAGCTCGAGCAGTCCGTCACCGCCGCTCTGCTGGTGGCCGGAAGCATGCTCTTGCTCGGCTCTCTGGCCATTCCGCTTCTCGAGCGAGATCCCCACGAGGTGGCGGCATCCTCCTCGCAGGTCGTCTCCGTGGAGACCGTCACCTGCACGGGGAGCCACCACGAGAGCCCGACGTGCCAGCACCCGCTTCCTGACCCGAACGGGGCGACCGAGTAGATGGATCCCCATCGCACCGGCCGGCGAGGCTTCGTGGGAAGGCTCCTGGCGACCCTCTCTGCCGCCGTCGGCGCTTCCGTGGTGTATCCCGTCCTCCGGTTCGTCAGCCCGCCCCACATTCCCGAGGCGACGACCCGTCAGGTCGAGGCCGGTCTCGTCAACGATCCGGACTTCCTGGACAAGGGGTACAAGATCGTGCGGTTTGCCGCGGATCCGGTCATCGTGGTCCGGGTCGAGGAGAGGACCTTCCGGGCCTTTGCTGCCACCTGTACCCATCTCGATTGCATCGTGGAGTACAGGAAGGACCGCGGCCTTCTCTGGTGCAATTGTCACAACGGGCAGTTCGATCTCGAGGGTCGCAATGTCGGCGGCCCGCCGCCGCGACCCCTCGAGACCTTCCGGGTGGACTTGATTGCCAGGGGTTCAGGGCAGCCCGAGACGGTGGTGGTCAGCAAGGCATGAAGATGGGCAAGACCAGGGCCGAGCTGAGCGACTGGGTCGAGGAACGGTTGCCGATGGCCAGGGCCCGGCAGCTCGCCGCGAAGAAGACGGTTCCCCGCCATCGCCTCACCGTCTTCTACTACCTGGGCGGGATGACGCTCTTCTTCTTCATCGTCCAGGTCGTGACGGGAATCCTCCTGATGCTCTACTATCGCCCGTCGGCCGAGGAGGCCTTCGAGTCGGTCGAGTTCATCATGACCACCGTCCCCTTCGGCTGGCTCATCCGCTCCGTCCACTCCTGGTCGGCCAACCTCATGGTCTTCTTCGCGTTCATCCATCTCGCCACTGCCTTCTTCATGAAGGCCTATCGCCGGCCCCGCGAGCTCACCTGGGTGAGCGGAGCGATCCTCCTCTTCCTGGCCATGGGCTTCGGGTTCTCCGGCTATCTCCTCCCCTGGAATCAGCTCGCCTTCTTCGCCACCAAGGTGGGCACCGACATCGCGGGATCGGTTCCCCTCATCGGGGAGTGGATGGTGAGGTTCTTGCGCGGGGGAGATCGCGTGACCGGAGGGACGCTGTCGCGCTTCTACGGGTGGCATGTGGCCATCTTGCCCATGGTCACCACCGTGGTCCTGGGGCTGCACCTCCTCCTCGTCCAGATCCACGGCATGAGCGTTCCTCCGCGGTACGAGCGGAACCGGCGCCTGGTGTCGTCGATGCCCTTCTTTCCCCATTTCGCGCTCCGGGACCTGTTCGCCTGGTCCATGGGGCTGGCGCTCGTTGCCGCCCTGGCCGCTCTCTTCCCCTGGGAGCTGGGCGAGAAGGCCGACCCGTTTGCCCCCGCGTTCCAGGACATCCGACCCGAGTGGTACTTCATGTTCATGTTCGAGACCCTGAAGCTCGTCCCGGGAGGCGAGGTCCTCGGCCTCGAGTTCGAGGCCATCCCCATCCTGCTGTTCGGGGTGGCAGGAGGGCTCCTGGTCTTCGTTCCCTTCCTCGACCGCTCGGTCGAAGCGAGGGGCAAGAGCCCGCTCATGACCACCGTCGGAGTCGTCGCCGGCATCTACATCGTCGGGATGACGGCCTGGGGCTACCGGTCTTTCGTGGCGATCTACGTGGTGGCGGGGACGACCCTGATCATTCTCTCGCTGGCTCTGTTGACCCGGTCACCCGAGCGGAGGTCGCTCCCGTGAGATCTCTCGTGGTATCTGCGTCGATCCTTGTGGGGGTGATGGCCGGAATGTCCGCGGTCACCGCGGCCGAGCTCAAGCGCACCTCGTGCGTCCTCTGTCACACGGATCCCGCACGAGGCGGGGAGGCCGGGGCGCGCATCGTCCGCGATTTCCGGGCCGACACCCATGCCGCGGTGGGACTCTCCTGTCACGACTGCCACGGCGGGGATCCCGATCCGTCGCTGGCCAACGATCAGGAGCGGGCCAAGCGCGGTGCTCTTCCCTACACGGGAGTGGTGGGCCGGGCCGAGATCCCGGCGTTCTGCGGATCCTGTCACTCGGACCTCACGAAGATGCGCCGGTATGACCCGGGGGCGCGGGTGGACCAGGAGCAGGAGTACTGGACCAGCGAGCACGGCCGGCGTCTTCGCGAGGGAAGCACGGCAGTGGCCACCTGCATCGACTGCCACGGGGTCCACGGCATGCTTCCCGCCAGCGACCCGGGGTCCAAAGTGCACCCACGCAACGTGGCTGGCACCTGCAATGACTGCCACGGGGATGCCCTGCACATGGAGGGAGTCACGCTGCCCGACGGGCGTCCCCTGCCTCTCGATCAGTACACCCGATGGAAGACGAGCGTCCACGCCTCCAATCTCCTCGAGCGCGGCGATCTCTCCTCGCCCACCTGCAACGACTGCCACGGGAATCACGGGGCCGCCCCGCCGGGCCTGGATTCGGTGGCGTTCGTGTGCGGGCAGTGTCACGGGCGGGAAGCCGAGCTGTTCCGGAAGAGCAGCAAGCACGAGGGCCTCCTCGAGCACCAGGAGCTTCTGACCGAGGTCGAGGACGGTTGCCGGGAGTGTCACGAGCTCCCGGAGCCGGCGGCGAGCTTCGTCACACCTCCGTCGCTGTCCGAGTGCGTGACGTGCCACGACAACCACGCGGTGGTCCGCTCGACGGTGGCGATGCTGGGACGTCTTCCCCCGACGCCGTGCGCCTACTGCCACGAGGTGGAAAGCCTCGTGACAAACGGCGTGCGAGAGCAGGAGGCGGTGGGGCGGCACTACGAGGAGAAGCGAGATCGACTCGTGGCCGAGGCGGGGGAGAGGGGGCTCAGGGGCAACGAGGCCTTTGACTGGCTCGTGGACCAGGCCCTCGAGGCACCTCATCATCGGGTCGGATCTTCGAACGGCGAGGTCCTTCGGCCCGAGTTCGAGCGGCTCTTCCGGAAGTTCCGCATCGGGAAGAGCACGCACGTCTCCGTGGATGCCGAGACGGGAGGGCGCATCCAGACCCATATCGTGCAATGCGCCGATTGTCACGCCGAGAACCCCGAGCTTGCCGACGGGCCCGTGGGCCTCCACACGGCCGAGGTGTTTCGGGACAGGATGCGCGAGCTCACGGCGTCGACGGCCCGGGCCACGCGGCTTCTTCTCGCCGCACGTCGGGGAGGAGTCTCGGTGCGGGAGGCCCTGGCCTCGCTCGATCAGGCCGTCGACTCCCAGGTCGAGCTCGAGGTGCTCGTGCACTCGTTCGATGCCGGGGACGAGAGCCCCTTCATGAAAAAGCATGCTGAAGGGATCGAGCACGCCCGCTCCGCCCTCGCCAGCGCCCAGGGAGCCCTCGCCGAGCTCTCCCGTCGTCGCACGGGCCTCGCGGTGTTCTTGCTGGTGCTCGTCCCCTTCATGGTCGTTCTCGGCCTGAAGATTCGCCAGCTTCCCTGAGGACAAGGGGTCATGGTCGGATCACGGCATGATCTTCACCGGGACCTCGATCTCGGCCGGGACCTCGCGCAGCACCTCCAGCACCTTTCCTCCCAGGGCCAGGCGGATCTTGTACTTCTTGCCGTCGACGGTCTTCTTGACGTGGTATTCGACGAGGTGGCCATCCTTGTCGAGGATGGTCTCTCTCTTGGTCACCGTGCCGAAGGGAACGGCCCTGTCGGCGCCGGCCAGCACCGAGGCGGGGATCTCCGCTTCCGGCACCTCGAGCTCCTTGGAGTGCAGCTTGCCGTTCGGGTGGACCATGACCTCGGCGTCGCGGCCGTTGCTCTTCTTGCTCACCTCGTAGTAGATGCCGTCCCGGTGGTACTCCTTCTCGGCGTCGATGGCGGCTCCGGGCATCAGGGCATCCACCGCCTTGACCACCTTCGCGGGAAGGTATTCCGGAGAGATGTGATACTCGACCTCCTGGATCTTCCCGTCGGCGTCGACGCGGAGCTCGATGAGCCCCTCGGCGGGGAGCTGGTCCACGTTCTCGGTCACGTCGGGAAGTCGGTCGAGGTTGGCGCAGCCGGTGATCAGGAGCGCTCCCACGGCGATGCTGCAAAGACGATTCATCTCTTGGCCTCCTTGTCAGGGGGAGAGTGGGCAATCTTGCAAGATGCACGGATGGGAGCATCTCTTTCTCCCCGCTCGCGGTCCACCGTCCACTCCACGCGGTTGATCCGTCCGGGCGTCGGCGGGAAGGTTGACGTCCCTCCCCCGCGCCATCCTCGACGCGGGGGAGGGCTCCCGGATCCTCGTTCGATCCGCTCGGCTCGGCGATCCGGGATGAGGTCTCTCGAGGCTCGTCGGGGAGCCCCGATTCAAGACGATCAAATCATGACGATCACTTCACCGGGGGCGGGGGCAGCGGTTTCCCGTCGTTCTCCAGCCTCAGCGTGGTGAACTCCACCCTGCCGAGTGGGAGCTGGGTCCTGCCGATCTTGCCCCAGACCCGGAGAGTGTAATCGGTGCCGGGGGTGAGGCCATTGATCTTGTAAGAGCCTCGATGAGCCTCGAAGTCGAACTTGACGTACAGCGCTCGACCGAGGGCATCACCTCTCTTCGGCACTGCGGTGATGAAGTAGGTGCCCGTCGGAATCGGGCAGGATCCCCAGATCCTCACCATGTTGGGACCGACTTCGACCACCCTGAGCTCCGCGCCATCTTCCGTGGGAAGACTGACACCGGGCGGGAGCACGGGAGGATTGAAGGGCAGCACCTGTGCGGCTGCCGGCAGCGCGAGGGCCAGGGCGAAGCCCAAGGCCAGCGCCATGACGAAGAATTTCATGTCTCACCGTCACTTCCTCCCCCGACCGCAACGGGCAGGGGTAACGGCCTCATTCGATGCATCAGATAAACCCGCAGCTGAACATGGTGTTCATGTCCTTACTCCTTGAATGAGAAATTCCGAGCCGAGCGCGGGACCCTCACGCGAGGGTGCAATCGTGGGATAGGCTCTGATTGTCCGGCGGACGAGCATTGACCAGGGTCAACGAGGAAAGATTTCCTTCCCTACTCGCCGTGGCTCCCGTGCACCCGGTAGTCCCAGATGCCGCGGCCGTAGGTGCCAAAGCGCATCACGCCCGCCGCCGGCACCGCCTCCACGCTCCAGTAGAGGGTGAGCGGAGCCTCGCTTCCCGAGATGTCCTCCCAGCGATCGGTCACGGGATCGAGGCGGAAGGGGCCCGATTCGGTGGCGGCATACACGACGTCGATGCCGGTCCGGTAGACGTCTCCGGTCACGGCGGCGCCGTCGAGGTTCTGGAACGCGAGATCGTAGACGAGCGTGGACGGCAGCCCGGTACCCACCGGCTCCCAGGTCACGCCGCCGTCCCGTGTCCGGTAGACCGCAGGTCCCGAGTAGCCGGATCCACCCAGATAGGCGGTGAGAGGATCGTCGGGCGAGTGGACGAGGGCGCTTCCGTAGAAGTAGTGCGACGCGGGCCCGCCGTCGGGGGAGAGATTCCAGGTCTGTCCGCCGTCGTTCGTGTGCCAGATCACCCCGCTGTCCGTCGCCGCGATGCGGCGGTCGTGGTCGCCCGGAGCGATGGACAGCGCGGTGAGGGTGCTTCCGCCATTCCCCGTGAAGTCGTGGGGGAGCTGCTCGAGGAGCCACTGGCCTTGGCTCCGCACGTAGCGCCAGAGGTGGGTGCAGCAGAGAAAAAAGGCCCGGGAATCCTCGGGATCCGCCAGGACCCTGGGCATCCACTGCAGGGTCTCGCCTTCGGGAAAGTCGAGGAAGGCGTCGAGCTGGGGATCGTCCTCGCCCCTCTGCACGAGCACGAACCCGGGATAGACGGAGTAGACCCAGCCGTGGGTGCCGTCGCTCGAGGTGAGGTGTCCGTAGTCGCCGCTGATGATCTGCCGGAAGGGAAGGGGTCCGTTGCTTCCGGCCGGTCCCGAGCTCCTCTGGTAGCCCTGGTCCTGGGCTCCGGCGATCACCAGCTCGGGATCGTTGACGCTGGTGAGGGTCGAGTAGTACTGGCCGACGCCCAGACCCTCGAGCGAGAGGTTGCGCACGGTCTGCGCCCCGTCGTCGCTGCGGTAGAGGCCGCCGTCGGTGGAGATGAAGGTGATCTCCTGACCCTGATGCCACACGACATCGATGCCGGGAATGTCGGCGTGCAGCTTGCTCGCGGGGTCGCCGTAGTACTCGCCCCAGCCATTGACCCTGGCAAAACCGAGCCCGCCGTCGGTGGAGCGCCACATCTCGACGCCGCCGTGGAAGACGAGGTTCCGGTCGGTGATGGAGGCGGCCAGCGTCTCCCAGTAGTCGTCGATGTCGGAGCGGTAGCTCCAGGTGTTGCCGCCGTTGCTGCGGTAGAGCTTCCACTGTCCGCTCACCTTCACCGTGGCGTAGAACGTGGGGGCTCCTTCCTCGGAGCCGGCGAGGACCACGGCCTGGGGATTCATCACGTTCACCGAGCCGAGAGGGATCCAGGTGTCTCCGCCGTTGCCCGAGCGCAGGAGGCTCGTTCCCTCGAGGAGGTAGAGCGTGCCGCCCTCGACGCGATCGATCCAGAGGTCGCCGGGGGTGCTGCCGAGAGCGCGAACCTCTCCATAGCTGCGCCCGGAGTTGTTCGAGCGATACACCGACCAGCTCGAGTTGCGCCGTGCGATCAAATAGAGCCGCCCCGGCGTGGATCGGTCCACGAGCACCCGGCGGCAGAAGTGCAGAGCCGAAGGAAGGCCTTGCGGCCGATGCCAGGTGGAGCCTCCGTCAGCGGTGTAGCTGATGTTGCCACCGTCCGTGACGGCGGTGATGATCTCGGGATTCCCCGGCGACACCGCGATCCCGTGGCAGCCCCCGAAGAGGTTGTCGCCGAGGGAGGTCCAGCCCTCACCGTCGAGAGATCCTCGCCACACTCCGCCCAGGGACGATCCCGCCACCAGCTCGCCCGAGGAGGCGGACGACAGCGCCACCGCGTGCATTCGTCCGGCGAGGTTCCGGCTTCCGCGTTCTCGCCACATCCTTGCCGTGGGGAGGGGGCCCGGCCCGATGGTGAGGCGGGCCCGATTCTCTTGCCGCCTCTGCCCGTTCTGGCGCTCGATCTCGCGCCAGTCGACGCCGGGTGCCGACCGGTGCATGTCGCGGATCCAGCGCTTGCGCTCGGTGCGGTTGCGTCTCTCGGCGTCCTCGTCCTGCCGGTGCTCGGTGGGTGCCGGGTGGAGGGTTGCCCGTCTCTGTGCGGGTACCGGAGAGACACCGGGTCCGGAGACCGTCGCGCAGGAGAGGACAAACGACGACGCGAGGGTGGCGAGCCCGAGTCGGGCGAGGAGGGGAGGATTCATGAGGCCTATTCTAGTAGAATCGTCGCCTCATGGACAGTGACACCCTACCCGCGATGGACGCGGGAAAGAAGAGATTCGGCCTCACCACCACGGCCTGGAAGACCATCCTTGGCCTCTTCCTCGTCACCCGGCTCTTTCTCACCGGAGTCGGGGTGGCGTCCCGGGAGCTCATCGAGCCCGTGCGCAAGAAGCCCTATGGATGGGTCTACAGCGACTACCTGCATCTCGACGTGTGGGGCGTGTGGGACACCGGTTGGTATCTCGGCATTGCCCGGCGTGGCTATCCGGCCACGACTCCCGAGCTCCCCGACATCCGTGATGTGAAGTGGTCCAGGAACTACGGATTCCTGCCTCTCTATCCCCTGACCATCTTCCTCCTGCACCTCGTGACGGGGAGATACTTTCTCTCGGCGCTCCTCGCCTCCAATCTCTCCTTGCTGGTGGTGGCGGCGCTCCTCTACCGGATGGCGGAGGAGAGGGGAGGCCCTTTGCTGGCCCGCAACACGATGGTGGCGCTCTTTTTTTTCCCGGCCAGCTTCATCCTGTCGGGGGGATTCTCGGAGTCGCTCTGTCTGGCTCTCCTCCTCGGGTGCTTTGCGCTCGCGGACCGGGACCGGTGGGGATGGGTGGGTGTCCTCGGCTTTCTCCTCGCGCTGTGCCGGCCCATCGGTGTGGTCATGGTGATCCCGCTGGGCATGAAGTGGCTGGCCCGGTACCGGCGCCTCCACCCGGGCGTTCTCTTCCTGGGTCTGATTCCCGCCGGGCTCGTCTTCTGGAGCGCCTTCTGCTATTTCCGGACGGGAGACTGGCTGGCCGTCCCCCACGTCAAGGAGCGGTTCTGGGGAGCCGGTTTCTACAATCCGTTCGCCAACCTCTGGGACTGGGTTCTTCACGACAGCCCGGGGATTCGACTCAACGCGATCTTCGGGTTCCTGCTCCTTTTTCTCGTCCTCGTGCTTCTCCTGCGGAGGCGGTGGATCGAAGTCGTGACCTGCCTCTTGCTCCTCCTCGTTCCGATCGGGGGAGGAGGGATCGGCCAGGCCACGGGAATCCTCCGGTTCTCGGTGATGCTCTTCCCGCTCTACGTCTTGCTGGGCGAGGTGCTCGAGAATGAGCGCCTCGCGCGGTGGCTCACCCCGTGCCTCGGGGTGATCCAGGGCTTTCTCATGGTCACCTGGGCCAATGGCCTCCACTTCATCGTCTGACGTCGTAGCGACCGAGGACTGCGGCCAGGAGCTCGCCGACGATGCGAAGCCGGGGGCGCAGGCCGCGGATCTTCGTGTTCGCGGTGCGGGTGAGGGACCCCCGGTCTTCCTTCGGATACACGCGCACGTGGGGGATCTCGGTCACCCTGTAGCCGAGGCGAGGGGCCATGCGGTTCAGGTGATAGTGAAGCGAATAGTGCTGGAACACGCGCCGGAACGGCTGCACCCTCGGATCGAGAAGATACCGCGGCGACATTCCCGTGAAGGAGTTGGTGGGATCGCTGTAGTAGAAGCGCGAGCTCAGGCTGAGGATGGGAGAGATGACCAGGCGCACCCCGAGATACCGCTCGAGGGGGGTGTTCTCGTGGCGGCCGCCCTTCTTGAACCGTGACGTCTGGACGAAGTCGTAGCCGTCCTCGAGCTTTCGCACGACATCGGCAACGGTGGAGACTCGATCCTTGCCGTTCCCGTCCATCATGAGGATCCCGCGGTAGCCCTGCCGGAGACCGTGAGAGAGACCCATGCGCGTGGCGGTGCTCAGACCGGGTTCCCGGGTCACGAGGAGACAGGTCACGTTGCGCCTTCGCAATCCCTCGAGCTCGGTGGACCCGTCGTCCGAGGCCCCGTCGCAGAGAAGGATGTCGACGAGGTCGAGCTGGCTCTGCAGGCGGTCGAGCTGATCGAGGAGGATCTGGCCCTGATTGAGGACCGGGATGATGAGGCAGTGATCGCGGGTCTTTTCCCGCAGGGCCGTGGCGGTGAATCCGGGAAGCTCCCAGCTCGATTCCCCTGTCTCGTTCACACGGACTCTCGCGACGCGACCTGGTTGTACACCCAGCGGTAGGTTCTCTCCAGGCCGACCTGCAGCGAGAGGCTGGGGGCCCAGCCGAGCTCCTGTCGAATCCGTGTGTTGTCGCTGCACCGTCCCCGCACGCCCTGGGGAGCTCGGGTGTCGTAGTGGCGCTCGAGGCGGACACCGGCGATCTCCTCCACCATGTCCACGAGCCGATCGATGGTCACCATCTCCGTGCTTCCGAGGTTGAGGGGTTCCTCGACCGAGCTGTCCATGAGGAGCCGGGTTCCCTCGATGGCCTCATCGATGTAGAGGAAGCTCCGGGTCTGCTGGCCGTCGCCCCAGATCTCGATGGTTTTCTTCCCGGTGAGCTTGGCCTCGGCGACCTTGCGGCAGATGGCGGCGGGGGCCTTCTCGCGGCCCCCCTCGAAGGTCCCGTGCTCACCGTGGATGGCGTGGAAGCGGGCGACGCGGGTGGTGACCCCGAAGTCCTCGTTGAAGTGACGACACAGCCGCTCACCGAAGAGCTTCTGCCATCCGTAGCCGTCCTCGGGTTCCGCGGGATAGGCGTCTCCCTCGCGAAGCGGGGGCAGATCGGCCCGATCTTGCTTGCCCGCCGCGTAGACACAGGCGGTCGAGGCGTAGAAGACACGGTCGCAGCGGTGCTCGCGTGCGGCGAGGAGGAGATGAGTGTCGATGAGGACCGACAGCATGCACTCTGCCTTGTGGGTCTCGATGAAGCCCATCCCTCCCATGTTGGCGGCGAGGTGGTAGATCTCGCGCACCCCCTGGGTGGCCCGCAGGCAGCTCTCCTTCAGCCGGAGATCGAGGCTCTTGTTCTCGGCCCGGGAGTGGAGCTGAAACCAGGCGTCGGCGGGCTTGATGTCCACCGCGCGCACGCGACGGTATCCCTCGGCGAGGAGTCGGCCCACGAGGTGGCCTCCGATGAATCCTCCGGCGCCGGTGACCAGCACGAGATCGTCGTGGGATGCTGTCATGAAGAGATTGTCGAGAGGCGCCCGCGGGAAGCTTGAGCGGTCTCTGTTGTCGGGGTTGCGGAGATTGTCGGGCGTGCGGAGAAGGATAACAACGAAGCAGCCCGCCCGCCGGCGGGGACGCCGGCGGGCGGGCTATCGATTCATCGAGCTCGGGGATCCTCCGTCGAGCCTGCGCACCCGATCAGAGGTGAGCTCGATTTGCATGGCCCACTGCATGGCCCACTGCGATCACGGAGAGACCGGAATGTGCGAGGCCGACCGGATCTCGATCTGCCCGTTGTTGCTCACCGCGAAGAAGCTCGTGCACGTTCCCGCCTTGAGGTCGAATTCCTTGCTGGCGATGGTCTTGTCCGCGCGCTGGATCGCGATCATGTGCTTGCCGGGAGCGAGGGCCTCCTGATGGAAGTTGCCGTAGGCCAGCGGATTCTTGGATCCCCACGGAGAGCCGTCCATGACGATTCTCACCGGGTCGGCGTCGGCGGCGTGGAAGATCTGGATCACGGCCTTGCCCGAGACGGGCTTGATCTCCATTGCCTCGGCGGTGACCTTGCTCGCCGTTCCGAACACCGGCAGGGCGAAGAAGCCACCCTGCAGCCTGGCGCTCGTGCTGAAGACCGTCTTGTCGGCGGCTCGGAGCTCGATCCTGGCCGGCTTGTCGGTGGCAACGTTGGCCAGCGCCGTGGCTCCGTAGGCGAGCCTCTTCGTCACCTCGGTGCCGTTGACCCACACGGAGACCGTGGGGGCCGTCGGGGCCAGGTGAGCGAGGACCAGGCTCGCTCGAGGCGCGGGAGCCGTTTCTTTTTCCATGGGCTGGGCCTTCCTGGCCGGGGACTGCTGGGCGAGCAGGAGGCTCGTCGTGAGCAGAAGCGTGGTGATCATGGGCACTCCCTTTCTTGCCGGCGATCCTGCACACGAGCGTGTCGATCAGGTCGCCTGGTTCCTTCGCCGCAACGCGCGGGCCAGTGACGGGGGCTCGAGGGGCGTGCGGCAAGAGGGGCGCAGACAATGGCTTGCGCAGGGCTCTCTCCGGGTTTGCGGCGGACCGGATCGGATCGGATCCGGCGGTTCCGATCTTCGCGCTTGCCGATTCCGAAAAAGAATCCCCTGCCAACCGATCGCGCTCCTATGGCCCGCGGTGCGGCCCTGCAGGCACATTTCGGGCCCGGCACAGGAGTTGATGCAAAATATTCCCTGAAACGACAAGCGCCCCCCGGAGCACGTGCTCCGGGGGGCGCGGTGGGTCGATTCGTCGACTACTTGACCTCGATTACTTGACCTCGATGCGTCGGGGCTTGACCTCCGCCTTCTTGGGGAGCGTCAGGTGCAAGAGCCCGTTCTCGAGGCGAGCGGCGACCTTGGCGTCCTCGACGCTGGTGGGCAGGGAGAAGCGGCGGGCGTAGCGGAAGGCCCTTCTCTCCTTGAGGTGACTGGACTTCTCCTTGGTCTCGGCCTCGACCTTGCGCTCGGCCAGGATGGAGAGGATGCCCTTCTCGAGGCTGACGTCGATCTCGTCCTTCGTGAAGCCGGGCAGCTCGGCGGTGACGTAGAGATTGTCGGCATCCTCGGTGATGTCGACGGGATAGTTCACCGTTCCCACGGCCTCGGGATTGAAGAACTGTCCGAGAAGGTTGTCGAAGTCGCGTCGCGCGATCGTGAAGGGATCGCTCCAGGAACTCCGCTGGGTGCTGGGCAACATGGTTTGATCTCCTCTCTCCGGCAGCTTTGTCCTCTTTCGTTCTGTCTTCGGTCTTTCACGTTCTCGTCAACCGTCCGCCGGAAAGGACGGTAGAGGTAGAGGCATCCTTCGCAACCAGAATGCCAATCGCGGGAGGGCGTTCTCTGGGCTCCCGTGGGGGTGCCGGCACCGAGCCGGTGACAAGGTGACACCAGGCCTGGTTGGCGGCCCCCGGGGGGGGGTGACAAGGTGACAGCTAGAGTGCCGGCAATTTGCCGCCGACAAGGGCTCAACCGCGGTCCCGATTCCGTCGATGGCGTGGAGAGGCCACCAGAAAAAAAAAGGAGGAGGCCATGACCGGAAGCGGAATCGAACACGACCCGGATGCCGGCCTGCGATCGCGACGGGGAGTCGTCGACGACGGTGCCCCGAGCGACGTGCGCCAGTACATCCAGGCACTCGACCAGTGGCTCACGCCGCAATCGTGAAGGACATCTCGAGCGACAGGAGGAGCCGATGGCCACCACCCCCTCGGAGATCCAGGACTTTCTCGAGCGGCTCGACGCGGCATTTCGTGGGGGGCTGCGCGAGCCCTGGGAGGTCGTGAGGAGGCAGCGCGAGTCGGCGCCCCTTCCGGGTCTGACCGCGCGCGGCTGTGACTCCTCCACCTGCAGCGAGGGGGGGTGCCGCGCCGTTGACGAGAGGGCTCCTCGCGATGCGCGTCAGTACCTCGAGTCCCTCTGCCAGTGGGTAGGGGGGCTGGGTAACTACGAGGGGCTGGGCTGGTACTGCTGCCCGGGCGAGGGAAGGGCGGATGTCCACTTCGAGAACCGGTTGCGGGCCGTGCTCCTCAACCGGATCCTGGTGGACTTCCTCCTCGCGGAGGGGGTTGCCGAAGACGAGCTCCGGGATTCGATCGTCCTGGAGTTTCCCGGCGGGGCGAAGGTCGCCGGGATCTCCCGCCCGGTACCCTCCTGCATCGCTCGGGACGACCGCACCGTGTGGAGCAAATCCGTCCTCGAGCCGGACGGCGTCGGCCACGCCTGTGCCGACTTCATCCTGCGTCGTCCCTTTCCCGTGGTGGGCGAGATCGAGATCCGCCAGCCGGGGCGCCGCAGGCCGGCGAGCCTGGCCAGGGCGCGCGAATGGATGTCGGCCACCGAGGCGCCCTTTCCCCAGTACGGAATCGACCGCTTCGCCGCCGCCTTCGTCCTCGTCGTTGACCTGGGAACCCGCCGGACGAGCCTGCCCCCGGCTCCCGAGCTCCGTAACGGCATTTACGTGAGCACGGTCCGGGTCGCTCAGGAAGCACGGACTCCCGCCCACGGCGGCTGAGCTCCGCCCGTCAGATCGTTGACTGCTCCCCCGGGGAAATTGCTTTCCGGGCGCGGGGCGTGGTACGATCGCTCCTACCACCCAGGCTGCCGGTTCCTGTTCCATGGTCGGGCCCAAAAAAACGGGTAGATCGGAGAAGTCCAATGGTGGTACCTCGTCACGGATCTCGTCGTCACGGAGCTCGTCGTCGCTGGCTGCGACTCTCTCTCCTCGTCCTTGGCGCCGTGGTCCTCCTTTCCGTCCCGGACTCCCCGGAGCGACTGCGCCCGGGGACCGGTGCGGTTCTCGCGCATGGTGGGGGGTATCCGGCGCCGCCGCTTCCTCCCCCTCCCCCTCCCCCTCCCCCTCCGGGTCCGACCCGAGCCGGTGGTGGGGGCCCCGATCCCGGTGCGGTCGATCGGACGCCGACCGACCCCCGGCCCAACCCGGGTGCGGGCGCCTCCGGGACCACGCCCGGGCCGATCGTCCCCGGTGGAGCGAGAACTCCCACGGGCCGTGTCCCGGGCGCGGGGACGACTCCGTCCGGAACGCCTGCCCCTCCTCCGGCAACGGCGGGTCCGCGAGGTCCCGTGGCCTCCCCCACGCCGGGTGGCGGTTCCACCGACCCGCGTGGGGCGGCCGGCACCACCCGAAGGGCGCGCAAGCCCTCACCCACTCCGACCGCGACCTGGGAGACCTGGTGGGCGTTGCACCAGGAGGAGTTCCTGGTCCGGCGCCGCGATCGCTTCGTGGACGGAATCTCCGAGCGAAGCGACTACTCCCTGGGGATCTCCGATTCCTCCGAGCAGGAGATCCTGGCCGGCCTCCGCTCCTCGCTGCGGCTCGAGAGCTGGGGCGTGCTCGAGGCCGCGCTCACCGACGACGATCACGAGACCCGCGCGGCGGCGGTGATGTCGATGGGAAGGGTCGGTGGCCCGGGCGCTTTCGCGGCGCTCCTCCGGGGTCTTCGCGACAACCACCGGTCCGTCCAGGAGTCGGCCTGCCTCGGGCTCGGATTCCTCACCGGAGAGGACGTGGCGGCGGTTCTGCGTGAGGTCCTGGGAGATACCGCCACGGGCCGGCGACTTCTTCTCTGCGAGTCGATTCCGACCCGTACGCGCTCGTTTGCGGCGATCGGTCTCGGCCTGTCCGGGTCGCCGCGTGCCCTGGTGCCCCTGCTCGATGCCGCTCGCTCCTCCCGCCTCGAGCGCGACATCCGGCTCGCCGCCGTCTCGGCCCTGGGGAGCCTGGCCGACGATCAGGCCCGGCCGCTCCTCGTCGCGCTCGCGCGAGCGGATTCCGATCCCGCGGTGCGCGTCCATGCCGTGACGTCCATCGGCAAGATCGGCGAGCGGAGTGCGCTGCCGCTGATCGAGGAGCTGCTCTTCGATCGGGAGCCCGACGTGGCGCGGGGGGCGGCGCTCGCCGCGGCCCTCCTCGGTGGCCCCGACGATGCCAGGCTCCTCAAGATCCTCGAGGGACACGCTCTGCGCGGAAGCGATTCCTCTCTCACGGACTTCTCCCTGATCGCGCTGGGCAGGATCGGAAGCATGCCCGCGCGGAGGATTCTCCGCATCACCCTCGAGGAGGGACGGTCGTCGAACCAGGCCTTCGCGGCGCTGGCTCTGGGGCTCGCGTCGCGGGGGGGAGAGGATCACCCCGAGGATCGGCTCGCCGTGCGGCGGGCCTTCGCGCGGACGGGCAACGATGGTCAGAAGAGCGCCTATGCGGTCGCTCTCGGTCTCCTGCGGGACACCGAGTCGGCCGGGGATCTGGTCGAGATCGTCGCTTCCAGTGCGAGCCCTCTGCTCCGGAGCTACGCGGCCAAGGCTCTCGGCCTCATGGAGGCCCGGGTGGCCACCGATGTCGTGCGGGAGGCTTTCCGGCAGAAGGCCTCTCCCGACCTTCAGCACGGGGCGGCGGTGGCGCTCGGGCTCCTCGGCGACCGAGGCGCGGTGGCTCTTCTCGCGGAGGAGATCCGTGGGTCGAAGAGCTCGTTCGTGGTGAGCACGGCGGCGATCACGCTCGGTCTCATCCAGGATCCGGTGGCGGTCCCGGTGCTCGTGGATATCGCGCGGGATCCGACGCGGCGGGGGATCCCCCGTGCTGCGGCCGTGGCCGCGCTGGGAATGCTGGGCGATCCGCGGCCGGTGTCGGCGCTCCACGCCTATCGGTCGGACTGCAACTACCTGCATCTCTACGAGACGCTGGAGGTCGTGCTGCGGATCCTCTGACCGGGAAAGTTTGACGGCGGAAAGTTTGACGGCGGGCTGGGGATCTACCCCTGCCCGCCGATATCGATCTCGAAGGAGCTGCCCGAATCGAGATGATCGGTGAGGTCTTCATCCTCACCGGTCGTTCCCCAGGCATTCTTTGCCTCATCGAACATGGTTCTGGCTGCGGTGAGGTCGACCATCCCGTTCGCCATCATGCCGCACTGAACGAATCCGATCCAGCGATGGAGCCTCGATGCGGACCAGACCCGGGCATTCCTCTCGATCCTGTCGCACATCCGCAGAAGGTGCTGGGGATGGAGTGCGTCCGGAAGGTTCTTGCCCCTTGCTTCCCGATCGAACTCCTCGATCAAGCGCCGGCACTTGCGGGCCATCTCCTCGACCAGTCGCTGGGGGTTCCCCATCTCACTTCGCTTCGGTCTGTGCGTCGATCTCCGTATCGGACTCCGCGCCGGCCTCTGCTTCCTTCTCCGCCTCGGTCTGCAGGGCCAGATCCTTCCAGTAGGCGTCGAACAGCTTCCGGCAGAACTCGTCCTTCTTGGAATGACGGAGGAGGGTCTTCTGGAGAAAGGCGATCGGATCTTCCTCGGCGATGAGCTCGTCCTGAGGGAGGCGTTCCGACATCAGGAGATCCTCGGCCCCGGAATCGCGGAAGGCGTAGGAGACGCACGTGGGCTCCGCCGAGGTCGGGCGACTGCGGGGATTGAAGCGCAAGACGACCTGCTTCGATCGGTTCCCGCTCCGTCCCACCCAGCCCAGCTCGATCAGGAAGCCGCGGGACTCCATGGGACCCCGCATCTTCTTGGAATGCTCGAGCAGGCGCAGCGGAACGGGCTGGCAAGGCATCCCTCGCAGCTGGATCTCCTGGAGACCGTCGGTGAACCCTTGCTCAGCCCAGGATTCGAGGGCTTCGACGTTCTCCTGGGCTTTCTTGATCACTTCATCGGTCACGGCCATGATGGATCTCCTTGACAGTGGACACCTCGAAACGCGGCTCCCCTGTGCTAAGTCCTGTCCGCCGTTCCGGTATGGGAGGACGTGGGAGGGAGAAAAACTCAGGAGACAGGATAGCATGCCGGGGCTGTTCAGGCCCAGCCCCTCCTGGGGGGGGCGGGCCCAGGCGAATCCTCGCCCCGTTGAAGGCGGCTCAGTAGCCACCGCGGTCGATGGGCTGGTAGAGGATGCGGAGCGGGATCCTCGTCAGGGGCCGGTCGTCGAGGCGGATGTGAAACCAGTGGACTCCCTCGACGTCGATCTGGCTCTGGACTCCGAGGATGACCTGGGGGCCCCTGTCTCCGCCCTCGAATTCAAGGGGGAGCGTGGCGCAGACGACCTTGCCGCCCGAGGGAGATTCGTGTTCTACCGTGGCGGTGTGCTGGCCGGTGAGCTCTCCTGATTTGAGAAACAGCACCATCGAGGCGTTGAACGAAAAGGGGGGCATCACGTCGGGTGCCTGGGGGTCCTCGGTCGATCCCGTGATGCGATCGATGACGCGGATCAGGCTCAGGAAGCCTTCCTTTTCCTGGAGGACCAGCTGGCACAGGGCTGCGAGCTGGACGAAGGGGCCGCCGGTCGGTAAGGCGCCGGCACTGGCGTCCTCTTCCCCCCTGGAGATGTGCAGAGGCATTCGCGTCAGGAGGTGATCCCCCATCTTGACGTGGATCCAGTGAAGGCCCGAGCGCTCGACCGACATCGGGACATCGAGCGTGAGATTCGCGCCGTGGTCGTTGCGCTCGAAGTGAACGGGCAGCTTGCCCACATGTGCGCGCCGGCCGATCGGGTCCTCGAGCTCGAAGGTGACCGTGTGCCTTCCCTGTGCGGCGCCGGCCTTGAGGGTCACCGCGATCGTCACCGGGAGGCGCACCGGGTCGCCGGCCCCGGGAGTAGCGGGCTCGGGCATGTTGAGGGCGACGCGATCGAAGATCCGGATGACGCTCATGGTGCCATCCTGCTCGCAGAGCACCTTCGCGCAGACGACGGCCACGTTCAGGAACGGGCCCTGTCCTCCAAACGTCGCGTTCATGAGATCCCTCCGTGTGGCCGATTGCCGGGCTGTTGCCAGCAGTCGCTACTCCACGATCGTGAACAACCGCGCCAGCGAGGAGCGCACCGGCCGTCCGCCTGTGTGGCTCACCGCGGCGAGGTGAACGGTCATGCCCAGCCCCTTGGCCAGGCGGGGGCGGCTGCGCACGGTCAGGGTCACGTTGCCGTCGGCGTCGAGGAACCCCCGTGGCTCGCGAAAGATCGTCGGGGCGTCGTCGTGGACGAACCGGCTCAGGATCTTGCCCCGGGTCAGCGGAATGGAGAGGCCGCGGACGGTGATGGGGCCGGTGCCCTCGAGGGAGGCCAGGAGGGCGTACTCGTGCCCGGCCTCGAAGGGGGGGAAGTCGAGATCGAGCAGGATGGGGACCCCGCTTTCGGCCGAGAGCTCGGTCACCCTCAGGTCGAGGAACCTCCGCCACCTCACCGCGTGCACGCCCGAGCTGCTTCCAAGGACGATCTCGGGAATTCCGTCGCCATCGACGTCTCCGGGTCGACTCGAGGGCCGGACCCCGTCGAAGACCTGGATCAGGCTGGAGTCGGCCCCCGAGTAGAAGAAGGTCCGGAGCGGATTGGCCTGGTTGACGAGGAAGTCGGGGACGCCGTCCTCGTCGACGTCTCCCGCGCCGGCCACCTTGTTGGCATAGAAGCTCCCCCCGCTCGGCACCAGGGTGGTGAGAATCTTGAAGCTGGCGTCGAGGATGTACGCCGCCCCGCGGTTGCTGCTGCCGCTGATGTTCGCGCCCACCAGGAGGTTCGGCTTCCCATCACCGTCGACGTCACCGGCGTTGGCCACACTCGCCCCGTACTGCTGGAATGTCCCCAGCGGGAGGAAGTGGCAGTTCATGGGGCTCAGATCGATGCCGGAGAAGATGCACACTCCACCTGTCTGCCGGTCCCCGCCGCCGGAAAAGCCCGGCATCCCCACCGCGAAGTCGTCGATGCCGTCGTCGTTCTGATCCCCGAGCCCGCAGACCGAGTGGCCGAAGTTCTCGGTGCCGGTACGGCTGGTGGGCCCGACGGTGCCGATGATGCTTCCGTCCACCCCCGAATGGACGTAGGCCACCCCCGCAAACGACTGTCCCCCGACATCCGTGTGGGGCGAGCCGACCAGGAAGTCGGGATGGCCATCGAAGTCGATGTCCCCGAGGGCGGCCACGTCGATTCCGTACTGATCGTTCGTCTCGAGGTTGTTGAGGTGGTAGAGCTCCTCACCGGTCGGGCCCGAGAGTACGAACACCCGGGGGCCGCTGGCGCCACAGCACAGCCCGAACCCGTAGAGCACGTCGTCGCAGCCGTCCTGATCGAAGTCGGCGGTGTCCAGGCTCGTGTTCGAGATGTTCGCCGTGGAGACGTTGCGCTCCCATAACAGCGATGCATCGACTCCGTCGTAAGCGCGGACGATGTGGCCGGAATCATTGACGGAGAGCGTCACCATGTCCTGGTACCCGTCATCGTTCAGATCCCCGGTGGTCAGCGAGCGCGCGAAGCCGGCGTCAGGGGCAGGAATCACGTGAAGGGTGGGATGATCGCCGCCGATGCCCTGTCCGAGGGCGGGAATGGCGCTCAGGATCAGAAAGGCGAGGCCGGAGATGAGTCGTGGCATGGGGTGATCCTTGGCAAGGGAATCGTGCTCCGTGACACCGACTCTACGGGAAGGGGCGGAACGAGGCAATGGTCCTCTTCAGCGCGGGATCGGCCATCATCGTCACCCTCGCCACGAGCCCGGACTCCGAACTGCCCAACAAAGGTCCGAGCTCGGGAGCCCCCGCGGCGGATGGCCCGAAGACCCAGCCCCGCCGGAGATCTCCACCATGGTCGCACGCCACCTTCCCGGCCTCCGAGTCGCCCGGGCTCTCGCAGGCTCGGTCCTGATCTTCCTTCCCCTCGGGTCCGGCTACTCCTCGCCGATCGTGGCGGGGAAACGACTGATCGCGCTGTACTCCGATGGCCGAAACGATGTCGCGACTAGCCTGGATGCGGCGACGGGTGAGCCGTCGTGGACGTTCGAGCTGGGACCCTTCTACAAGGGACACGACGGGTCGATCGACGGTCCGCTGGCGACTCCGTGTACCGACGGTGAGATGGTGGTGGCCGTGAGCGGGCACGGGCGCCTCCACGTCCTCGGCCTCGAGGATGGCAAGTCGCGGTGGAGCCACGATCTCGCCGAGCTCGGAGGCCGCAAGCCCTACTTCGGTTTTGCCTCCTCGCCGATCCTCGACGGTAATCGCGTGTACGTGCTGGCGGGCGGGGACGGCGGCAAGTGCGTCCTCGCGTTCGATCGCGACAAGGGATCCCTCGTCTGGTCGGCGGCGTCGGAAGAGATCGAGTACTCCTCGCCCGCCCTGGCCACCCTCGCCGGGGTGCGGCAGCTCGTGGTCATCGGCAAGGAGCGCGTCTTCTCGGTCGCGGCCGCCGATGGAAAGGAGCTCTGGAGCCTCGACGTCAAGACCGATGGATGGGCCACGCCCGTGATCCTGCCGGACGACCGGGTCTTTCTGCCGCTCGAGGACCGGCTGATGATGGTCCGTTGCCAGGGGACCGGGGGAGATGGCGAGCCCGAGGTGCTGTGGACGGCGAGGGGCCACGAGGGCTATGCGCACTCGTTCGGATACCGCGACAAGTACCTCTACGGGGTGAGCAAGCGCCGGACGGTCTGCCTCGACGCCGATACGGGTGAGACGGCCTGGAGCGACCGCAGCAAGGAGAGTGCCGCCATCGTCTCTCGTGACCACCTCGTGATCCTCAGCCGCAAGGAAGGGGTCCTCCGCATGATCCAGGCGACTCCCGATGGGCTTCGCGAGTGCCTGAGCCAGGAGGCTTTTCCCGAAGGATCTCACTGGACGCCGCCCGTTGCTGCAAAGGGACTCCTCTACCTCCGGAGCGGAGCGGATCTGGTGGCATACCGGTTCCTGGAGGAGTGAGCGCACCTCTACCCCACCGCCACCCTCCCCCGTGCCGTGACATCCACCAATCCCGCCCGCAGCAGGAATGGCTCCACCACGTCGCGCAGTGTCGCGATCGGCAGCCCCACGTACGCCGCCAATCGCCCCAGCGACACCGGCCGCCGGGCTTTTTGCAGGATCTCGACGACCTTCCTGTCCGTGGGCTCCAGGCCGAAGGCGTCGATGTCGTGCCCGCGGAGGGCCTGGCGCACGTCGGCGGCCTCGATGGCGGTCCTCCCGGCGACTCTGGTGACATCCCGCGCGTGCCCAAGGATCGCGATGGCCTGCCGTGGAATCCCCTTGCTGGCCCGGGCGACCTCGTGCCGGGCCACGGGATCGATGCCGATGCCGATCTCTCCGGCTCTCCTCTCCACGATCTTCTCCAGATTGCCAATCTCGTAGAAGTCGATCGCGCATCGGGTCGTGAATCGTGACCGGAACGCCTCGGGGATCTCGGCCAGGTGTGTCGTCGCCCCCACGATCGAGATCGGCTCCAGCCGGATCGTGATCGTCTTGGTGCTGGTGCCCCGCGAGACGAAGAGCGTCAGAGTCCTCCGATCGATCACCTCGTACAGGAGCTCGCAGATCCCCTGCGGCACCGCATGGATCTCGTCGATGAAGAAGACGTCGTGCTTGCGTGCGCACGTGAGCCAGGCCGCCAGGACCCCTGGATCGCGAAGCATGGGGCCCTGGATGTTGTGCGCTCGGGAGCCCACGGCGGCGGCCAGCGCCCGGGCCACCGCCGTCTTGCCCACCCCCGGAGGCCCTGAGAGGAGCACCGGCGGCATCGCACGATCGTCAAGCCTCGCCGCCTCGGCCGCGATTCTGAGGCTGGTAGTGAGGGTCTCGAGGCCCAGGAGGGAGGAGAAGACCTCGGGGCAGGGAGGAGCGAGGTCCGTGTTGACCTGAGAGTCGTTGTCGCTCTCGATGTCGACCCACCGGCCCTCCTCTCGCCACTCGAGCATCCTCCTCCGCTCGTTCCACACGAGGCAGGGGGCGAATCGATCCCACTCGGCGGCGTCGAAGAAGGGCGGCAGCGACTTGAACGAGCACCTGGTCCCCCGCGAAGCCCCGTCCCACGAAGTAGCGTCCCGCGAAGCAGCGTCAGCTGCGGAGCAATCAGATGCTGCTGTCGGACGTCCGACACCTGTAAGTCCAAGGGAAACAACATCTCCTTTTCCGGCGCCTTCGGCCCCGCCGCTCCCGGCCAGTTCTTGCACGAGGACCCGCGTCGCCCCCGGGCTGCGCATCGGCTTCCCGACCGGCTCGCCGTCGCCGTCGAGAAAACGGAACCCCGCGTCGGCATTACCCTCGAGCGTGAGCTTTCCCTCGTGCACCATCTCGTGGCACGTCGCGCACAGCCCCACAAGGTTCCGGGGATGAGTCTCACCACCCTCGCTGCGGAAGATGACGTGGTGAGCCATGAGGAGGTAGCGGCGGCGGCAGCACCGGCACCGGTTGCCGTCTCGCAGGAGCACCATGCGGCGCATCCACGAAGGTGTTGGGATGTCGATGTCGCCGGGGGCTGGCGAAGCAGCCCCCCGCGAAGCAGCGTCAGCTGCGGAGCAATTGAATCCCGTCGGACGTCCGACACCTGTAAGCCCAAGGGAAACAACATCTCCTTCTTCGGCATCTTCGCCGGTCTCGACGGCCGCCGGCATGACGTGGATCCTCGCGTCCTCCTCCACCATCTCGGCCTTGGCCCGGGAGAGGATCACCGGACCGTCTTCCTTGTGCAGCGCGGTCTCCTTGCAGCAGGGGCACTTCTCAACCACCAGGCAGAAGAGGCTGTCGCCGAGGCGCTTTCGTGACTCCTTCCCTGCGGCTCCGTCCAGGCCTGCGGCATCCTTGGCCTCATCCCCGCGAAGCAGCGTCAGCTGCGGAGCCAATAGACTCTGCCCGTGCCTCAGGTACGCCTCGGCCAGTGTCTGCATCATCTCGGAGTTGCTCACCGCCTCGCCGACGTCTTCGGCGAACTTCTGGCGCGCGGTCTCCCACACCTCGTGGCCGATCTCGTCGGTGCGGCCCTCGATCGTGTAGGAGAGCCGCGGCAGTCCCCGCCGGTTGCCCCGCGGAGGGCGACCCTTCTCGGTGGCCCGGACCTCACGCTGGAGCTCGCGCACGGTCAGCTCGTGGGCAGTGGCGATCCACTGCTCCTCGGTCTGGGGCACGGCGATCTTGCACAGGAGGTAGGTCTTGGACCACCCGAGCTCACCCTCACAGAAGGCCCGGTCGGTCCTGGTGAGGCGCGTGAGCTCGGAGCCGGCCTCGAGCAGCTCGAGGGCAGTGGTGCGCGGGATCTCGAGCTTGTCGGTGGCGAACTGGCGGGCCGAGGCGCAGCCGAAATCCTTGTAGTCGCCGCTCGTGTGCATCTCGTTGAGGTAGAAGGCGAGCGTCCTCTGGCCGATGTCGCTGGCCCGGTTGGCAGCCAGGAGCCGGCGGGCCTTCTCGCGCGACGAGAGCCCGGGGACGAGCGCGACGGTGGGGGGTGGGGGATCCGTGTGCTGGCTGGGCCCGACCGTGGGTGATGCCGGGTGATCGCCGTCGAGGGTCCCCTTGCCATTCGCCTCTGTGGACTGCTTGTCGAGGATCATGGTTCTCCCTTCCGTATCCGAGTGCGCCGCAGGCCTGGGGCGGAGGCCGAGCGCGATGCAAACGAGAGACTAAGAAAGAGACAACAAATGTCAAGTGATGGTTAGCCTGAAACCACTAATAACGTCGATAAATCTGCCTTTAAATCCTTTCCGATAACTTTCAGTAGATTAGCTAGATATTTGGTAACCCGAACAACCGAAGCTCGTCAGCGCTGAACCGGCCGAACGGCCTCTTGACTCCTGGATGGCCTTGACTTGGCGGAGCTGGTCACGCAACGTCGCCTTGTTCGACCTCGGCTCCGCCCCAGGTTCGATCTAGACTGGCTCCTCGCAGCGAGGCGCATCACCCGGGAGAACCCATGGTGGGGGGAGGCTGCCGTCGGCGCGCGTCCCGCGCGGCCGCCGCGGCGACTCCCGTCGAAGCAGACGGCGGATTCGGAGGGCGAATCATGATCAGGCGTGCGCTGACTCTGTTTCTCTTCCTCCTGGCCGTGTCCAGCGAGGTCGGTCTCGCCAGCGGCGAGCCCTTCGAGGCGCGGTTCGTCTTCCCGGGGGGCTTTCACATCTTCGGGCACCAACCCGTGCCGCAGGTCAACGGCTTTGACTACTACTTCACCCCGCTCGTGGTCGACACCGACGTTCGCGGCCGCGGCGTGCGCATCACCAGCGTCGAGGTCTTCGGCTTCGGCGAGAACCGGGGGGCGGTGGTCAACTGGGACTGGGAGGTGCATGTGGGCCCGACCCCATTCGGCTTCCCCGAGGGTCAGTTCATCCAGACCCACATCGATCCCGTGGCCGGTTACCAGCGCAATGCTCCCACCCAGTTCCGCTTCGTCATCGGGAGCCGGGCGGACGGCCAGAGCTACGTGTTCCGGGGCCAGTACGACTTCACCAGCGGCATGGTCAGTGCCGCTCCCTATCTCGGCCGTCTCTCCGCGGCCTTCACCTCCGAGCGCGATTACCTCGACGGCCTCCACGCTCAGGTCTTCTTCTGGACCGCCGACAACCGCAACTGCAACATCCTCTTCGACGATGTGACGCTGATCATTCGCGGCACGATCGAGGAACGCCTCGAGATCGAGGTGCCGGTTGACATCCGGCCCCGCAGCTGTCCCAACCCGCTCAATCCGAACAGCCGCGGGACGCTCCCCATGGCTGTGGTCGGCTCGCCGGATCTCGACGTCGAGACCATCGATCCGGCCACCGTCCGCCTCGCCGGTGTGCCTCCGATCCGCCATGCCCTGGAGGACGTCACGACGCCCTTCGAGCCTTTCGTCGGCAAGCAGCTTCCCGAGGAGTGCCACGAGGCAGGTCCCGATGGCGTGCTGGATCTGACCCTGAAGTTCAGGACGCAGGATGTGCTCGTGGCCATCGGCGCCGTGGTTCCGGGCGACGTTCTCGTCCTCGAGGTGCGGGGCAATCTCCGGGAAGAGTTCGGCGGCACGCCGTTCGTCGGTGAGGACGTCGTCGTGGTGGTGGGGGCGAGGGAACGGTAGGGGAGCTTGTCGGCCGGTGAGGCGGGGGCGCGGGGCGGCGGCTCGGAACGAGCGTGGGTGGAGGGGCGGCTCCCTCCCCTACCCCACCCCCCCGACCCACCGCACCAACCCCTCCCCACCCCGATCCAGCTCTTCCTCCCCCAGATCAAACCCGACCACCTCGACCCCGACCTTCCCGACCCGGATCGCTCTCTTCATGTCCTGGAGGACGAGGTCGATGTCGAAGCAGGCCCGGTGCTGGCGATGCAGGCGGAGGCCGGGGTCTCGCGGAGATCCGCGCTCTCCCCGAGGGCCCGACTGGCTGCCAGACCTCGACTCTCGCTACGCAGCGGGGAGGCCATGATGGCCTCGAGGGCATCACATTCCGACAAGTGTTGCCCAGAGAAGTGCGTGGTCTGGCCGACTCTGTTGTGCGGCCTGGTGGGTGACCCGCAGGTGTTCTCTCCGGATGTGAGCCCGCGCGATTCTGAGCAGATAAGGGTGGAGCGACCGTGGGCCCGACCAGGAGAGAGTGTGTCGCTCTCGCCAGAGCCACAGGAGCGCTTCCTGCAGGGCGTCCTCAGGATCGAGGGATGATGCTGCCGGCCTCGGGATCACGATCCGAAGGTGCCGAAGGAGGAGGGGGAGGTCGAGGCTGGCCAGAAGTTGCCTCCAGGCGTCGGGCGATTCGTCCCTCAGTGGATTGCCGTCAGGGGCCATGGCGGTCTCCGGATGAGCCCCTTGATCCTACCCCAGGAAAAGGCGAGCGGCAACAAGCGGATTCCGGGAGGGGCCGTCGCACTTTCTTGCGCAGAATTCCCCAAGAAAAACCCTCCTCGATCGTGGTGATCCCTGGGAGCCGTCGCGTGGGCGCGTCGTCGGCCGGCGGTCGATCCCGAAGGTGGTGGACCTCGTCGGGTGGTGCCGGGACGGCGGGTCCGGTCCGCGTCCCGGCCGGAGGATTGACCCATGAGGCGCATGTTCGGCACGATCCTGGTCCTCGTCTTCGGCCCCTCCCTCCTCTCGTTCGCCGCCCTCGCCGACGGCTGCATGGTGGCCCGGAAGGGGGTGACCCTGCGCGTGCCCGAGCAGACGGCCCTCATCGTGTTGCGCGACGGCTGGGAGGACCTCGTCATCTCGGTCCGGTACGACGGAGCACCCGAGGAGTTCGGCTGGATCGTGCCCGTGCCCTCCGTCCCCGAGTTGTTCGCCGAGGACCAGGAGCTGTTCGAGCTGCTGCGGCGAGCCACCGAGCCCTTTGAGCGGCCGCGGCGCGAGGCGCCAAACCACCGTCGGTTCGGGATGATGGCGGCGGGCGCGACCACTGTCCTCAAGGAGGAGGCCGTGGGCGTCTTCGATGCCTGCGTGCTGCGCTCCACCGACGGAGCGGACCTCGAGAGCTGGCTGAAGCAGCACGACTTCGTGGTGCCTCCGGGCGGCCAGAAGGTCCTCGATCGCTACATCGCCCGGGGCTGGGTCTTTGCGGCCTTCAAGATCCGGCCCGGCGGCGAGAGGGGTGTCATCCAGCCGGTCCGGCTGCGTTTCCGGTCCGAGAAGCCGATCTTCCCGCTCGAGATCAGCTCCATCCCCGGCACGCCGGCCGAGGTGGTCCTCTACTGCGTGAGCCATCACGGCTACCTCGAGCCCACGGGGTTCCCCCTGGACAGGTGGGTGAGCAGCCACCACGCGGGCAGTGGCCGCCGGTTCGGCTTCCGCGACTACTCCTCGCCCGAGCCGAGCCCGGAGTTTCCGCCCCCATGGGATGGTGAGTACTATCTCAGCAAGCACCGGGCGGTGTTGCAGGCCGGCGAGATGAAGGACGTCATCTTCGAGCCCTCGAGGTGGTGAGGCGGGGGTGAGCCTTCGACGTCCGAGACCGCGGGCTTGTCGCCTCGGTTGCCTCTCCACCGCCACATCGATAGTCTTGTGTCATGGTGCGGGTTCGGATGGGTATAATCCTCCTCCGTCCAGGGACAATGGAGGAGGACCCGACCCATGGATCTGCACGAGCGCCTCGGTCGTCTGCGCCTTCCGTGGCCCCTCGAGCCCATGATCCGTCGCGCGGTGGCACCCAGGCGGGACAGCACCCGCCACGAGGACATCGTGGCGGCCTGGGAAATGGCGACGCGGGTCATGGTGGGGAGCCTGTGGGCGATTCACCGCGAGTCGGGGCACGCGTCCCGACGGATTACCAGCGAGGCGCGCAAGCTCACGCGTCCTTCGTTCGGCCACTGGGCGGCCCTTCTCCGTCTCCTCCGCGAGAGTCTCCTCGAAGGGAGGGAGGCCGCCATTCTCGGTCTGGCTCCGCTCCTGGAGGGGCTGCAGAGGCCCGTTGAGGGCAGCGCCGCTTTGGAGGGGCTCGCCGCGCTTATCCGGGACACCGTCGGCCCTTCGTCCGTTCCTTCAGGAACCTGTATCCACGATCTCTTTCAGGTCCTGCCCGCCTACCGCAACCGGACCCAGAGCACCCACTACGAGGCCGATCCGGAGCTGCGCGAGCGCGCCACCCCGATCCTGCTCGAGGCCCTCCTCGAGGCGCTGAGCCAGGCGCCGCCGTCGGGCAGGTTCCGCCTGGCCGTCATCCAGAAGGTGTTCCGGGATCACCAGGCCCGGTCGAGTCACCGGGTGGAGATGGCTCTGATGGTGGCCGGCTTCGCCGCTCTCGATGCCCGGGAGATCCCGGGCGAGGTGGCGGCACGGCTTCTTCCCGGACGGCCCTATCTCCTCCTCGACGATCCGCTGCTCTTCGTGCCGGTCTTTCCCATGGCCGCTGCCGAGCCCGCCGACGACGGCTGGAGCGTGGGCTGGCTCGCCGGATGCGTGCATGGCCCGACGTTTGCCTACCAGGAGGCGGCGACGCGGTTCCAGGTGCGTCTCCTGGCTGACGAGTCCCTGGCTTTCTTCGCCGACGGCGCCGCGGCCGAGCCTGAGCTACCGGAGGCGGTCCTGGCACTCGAGCCCTGGCGGGGACTTGCCGCCTACAGCGAGATGCACTCACCCGTCTATTTCGGCCGCGAGGAGGAGACCGAGCTGGCGGTGTCGCGGCTCCTCGACGAGCGGCTCCTCATCATCTGCGGAGCCAGCGGCAGCGGAAAGTCGTCCGTGGCCCGAGCGGGGCTGGTTCCCGCCTTGCGCTCCCGACTCGGAGAGTCTGTCGATGACACGGCCCGGTCGCCTCTGCGCATCGCCGACATGCGACCGGGTGCGCGTCCTCACCAGGCCCTCCGGAGAACCCTGAGGGAGCTCGGTCCCAGGGATGCGGCGGGTGCCGCGGCCTGGGCGCGCGAGATCGAGGCCGCGCTGCCACCCGATGCACGGGGAGGCTCCCCTCGGGGACTCGTGCACCTCCTCGGCGGGCTCACGCGGGATGGCAGCAGCGTGTTCCTGCTCGTGGATCAGGCCGAGGAGATCGTCACCCTGTGCACCGATCGTGCCGAGCGCCGGGCGTTCCTCGACCTGCTGGTCGAGCTCGAAGGCATGCTCCGTGAGATCCGGGCCTTCCTCGTCCTGACCCTGCGGGCCGATCAGCAAGCCCAGCTTCTCGATCACGAGAGCTTTGCCCGGCTCGTCGACCGGAGCCACTTCTCCCTCGGAGCGATTCCCTGGGAGCGACTCGAGCGCGTCATCCGGGAGCCGCTCCGAGGAAGGAATACGAGCCTCGAGGCGGGACTGGTGGAGACGATCCTCCACGACGTGTCGCGGAGCCCCGGCGCGGTTCCTCTCCTCAGCCAGGTCCTCAAGACCCTGTGGGACGAGCGTGGCCGCTACGGAGACGCCCTCACCCGCAAGGGCTACGAGGAGGCCGGTCGCCTCGAGAGTTGCCTGCGCAAGCAGGCGGAAGCGGCCCGGACGGACGCCGTGGCGTCGGGCCATGCCGAGGGCGACGTCGAGCGCCTCTTCCTCGAGCTGGGGACCCTCGACGAGGAGGGGGCCATTCTCCGTCGACGGGTGGAGAGGACCGACCTTGCCTTCGTGCTCGGGCTCGAGGAGGAGCGCCTTCGATCGCTCCTCGAGCCTTTCGTGGAGAGGAGGCTGCTGATCGTCTCGGGCGCCGAGGAGGGGGGCGAGACGGTCGAGGTCGTGCACGAGGCCCTCTTCGATGCCTGGCCGTTCCTGGTGACTTTGCTCGCGAGGGAGAAGGGGGCGCTGCAGCTCCGCCGTGAGGTCGAGCTGGCCACCCGAGCCTGGGAGACGTCGGGCCGACGGCGAGAGCTCTGGAGTGACGCCACCTCGAGGCTGCGACAGGCAGAGGAGCTGATCGGTGCGGGGAGGCTAGCGCTGGACCGGCGCTGCCGCGACTTCCTCGAGGCGAGTCGGGCGTCGGTCCGACGTCGAGAACGGCTGAAGCGGGGGGCGCTCGCGGTCATGACGGTCCTGGCTCTCTCCACCGCGACGGGCTTCTTCGTGGCAATGCGAAACGCAGAACTTGCCGAGGGCAAGACGCTGGAGGCAAAGCAGCACGCGAAGGTGGCCGAGGCGAGGACGAAGGAGGTACTGCGCCTCGCCGACGTGAAGCGACTCGAGCAACTACTGGAGGAGGAAAAGAGCCTCTGGCCAGCCCATCCGGAGAAGGTTGACGGAATCGAGGACTGGTTGAGACGCGCCAGGGATCTGCAGGGAAACCTTCCGACCCACAGGATGTCTCTGCTGGCGCTCCGGAGGATGGGCCGCCCATCAGGTGGAGGAGAGGTCAACGAAGTTGCCGACGATGTCGTCGAGGCGGCAGTCTTGCCAAAGGACCCTGTGGACGATCCCGATGACGATCCTCTGACTCCCTACACCTTCCTCGACACCGAGACCCAGTGGCAGCATGACGTCCTGGCCGGACTCACTCGCGATATCGAGGCGCTGGAACAAGGAGGCTCGGATGGCCCCATCGCCAGCATGGAAAAGAGGCTCGAGCGCGCCAGAACGATCGAGGAGGATTCGATCACCCGGCACCGGGATCGGTGGGACGCTGCCGTGCGATCCATCGCGGATCCTGAGCAGTGTCCGAACTATGGAGGTCTCACCATTGTTCCCCAGATGGGGCTGGTACCTCTCGACAGGGACCCGAAGTCCGGCTTCTGGGAGTTCCTTCACCTCGAGACGCACGAGGGGCCGCTACCCGAGCGAGGTCCGGACGGGCGCTGGCAGCTTACGGTAGAGACGGGGCTGATCTTCGTTCTTCTGCCGGGGGGGGGCTTTCACATGGGGGCGCAGAAGGAGGATCCGGAAGGACTGAACTACGATCCAATGGCCGAGGACGAGGAAGGGAGAGTCCGGGAGGTCGAGCTCGATCCCTTCTTTCTGTCCAAGTACGAGATGACCCAGGAACAGTGGAAGCGAGCTTCCGGCACGAATCCGAGCCGCTACCAGACCACCGAATTCTTTGCCGATGAGATCGGCCTCCATCCGCTGGACAAGATCAGCTGGCACGAAGCGACGGCGACGCTATCGCGGCTCGGGCTTGTCCTCCCCACCGAGGCCCAGTGGGAGTATGCGGCCCGCGCAGGGACTGACTGGCCATGGTCGAGCGGACCCGAGGTGGATTCGCTCGTCGCGTCTGCGAACGTCGCGGACGCGGCGTTCATCAAGAGCGGGTACTGGAATGGTAAGCCAGGAGAGAGCTGGAACGACGGCGTCGCCATCCATGCGAGGGTGGGGAGCTTCCGTCCGAACGGCTTCGGCCTTCACGACGTCCATGGCAATGTGTTCGAGTGGTGCAGAGATATCTACTCACCCTACTCGAGCGAGCCGATGCCCGGGGACGGCGAGCGCCACGCCCCGTGGCCGACCGACAAAGGAACGATGTGGAATCACAATCGTGTGATGCGTGGCGGGTCGTACTACTACCCTGCCAGCTACGCCCGCTCCGCGCGTCGCATCGAGGTACCGCCAGAAAACGCCCAGGGCATGTTCGGCGTCCGTCCCGCCCGGAAGCTGGATGACTGAACGCTACTCTCCCCGCCGCCACCACAGGGCCAGCAACAGGAGCCCTGCCAGCACGATCAGGCCCGGCGCCTGGAGATCCGGGATCGGCACCCTGCCCGTCAGCAGCGTCAGGCCATCCAGTCGCTCGTTGCTCAGGATGTCCACCTGGCCACCGGTGTCCGGGTCGCGGGCCGAGAGGGTCAGGAAGTGGGGCAGTGGGCCCTGCGCGGACATGGCGATCATGGTGGAGAACAGCGCGTAGGTTCCCCTCGCGCCGGCGCCCAGGTTGAACTGGCAGGCTCCGTCGGCCGAGCGGCCGATGGTCATGCTCGTGGCAATGGTGCACATGTCTCCCGGGGTCGGAGGGTCGTAGTCGCCCGGATCGAACTCGTCGATTCCCATGATGTCCATGACGCCCATTCCGGTCTCGTCAGTGACCTCGAGCTTGAAGTTCACGACGTCGCCGGGTCGCACGCTCAGCTGTGGCCTGAAATCGCTGCTGTTGCCAGGGGCATAGAGGAGCCTGGCGGATAGGGCGGGGAGGACGGCGAGGTCGTCGTTGGGCTCCGCATCGACCTGGGGCACGTTGTCGACCGAGACGGTGATGGTGTGCCGAAGCGGGCCGGGAGACTGAAGGGCGACTGTGCCGACGTAGAAGAAGCTCATCGTCTGACCGGGATGGCCGAAGTCGAACATGCACGTCTGGGCCCCGGAGGCGCCAGCTGAGAGGCACGGATCCATGGGATCTTCCGGCTCGACGTCCACGAGCGTCCCCTCATCAAAGTCATCGATGCCCATGACGTCCATGACGCCCATACCGCCGTCGGTGATCTCGAGTTTGAACCGCACTCGCTGGAAGGGGCGAACGGCCAGCTGCTCCTGGAAGTTCTCGCTTCCCTCGGGGGCGAAGAGCATCTTGGCCGACACCAGTGGCTGGGCTTTGGCTGAATGGACACCCCCAACGGCAAGAAGACCCGTGAGACAGCACAGTCGGCCGATCTGCGAGAAGCGACGGCGAGGAAATGGAATGGCCGCAATCGTCATCGGTTGATCCTCCCTGGGCCCGCCTAGCCCGGTACGACTCTTGGATTCTCCTGTCAGCGGACGGTCTCGAGTCAGGGACCTCGGGACAGGGGCGAATGGTACGGAAGGTCGTGGGCCAAGATCAAGCAAGGAGCGGCTTGCCACGATCGCGCAAGGCGCGTAAACCGACCTAACTCATTCCCTGTTCCCAGGCTCCGCGCATCGGATATTTCCGGAAAGAGTCCCACGAGGATATGAGGATATTCCCTCGTCTACACCTGCACCCTACTGCGGCAGAGGCGGCTCGATATCGAAGTGGTAGTGACCGCTGTGGTCGGCCACGTGCACCACCCCGGGAATGGTCAGATACAGCGCCGGATCGTTGAAGAGAATCCGGCCCACCGTGGCGCCGGAATTGGTGGTGACCGCGAAGAGAGCCTGGAACTGAGCCCGTACCTCATCGCGATCGTAGGCGGCCCGATCCAGCAGGAACCCGGTCTGGAACGCCGCCGTGAGAAGAGGCTCATTGTCGACGAGCTGGCTCACCAGCACCACCGCCCAGCTGGCGGGGGGAGTCTCTCCGTGCGGCACGACCCGCAACTCGCCGGTGGTGGTGTTGCGGACGAGCTCGCCGCACTCGACCTCGCCTCCCCGGTCCGTGAAGGGCAGTGGAATCCCCGTTCCCGTGGCCTTGACGACGCCTCCCGTGTGCTGCTGGAAGAACCACGCGCTGCCGCTGTCGGTCGTGGTGGGCTCGTCGATGTCGACATCCAGGCCGGCCTCGTGGGTCGAGTGCGGGTTGGCGACGTCGCCGCCGCCGGAAGGGCTGACGTCGCTGACGCGGTAGGTGGGAGGAAAGCTGTGGAGCTGGCTTGCCGCGTTGAGCACCTGCTGGGTCCAGCTCGTCCCGTGGCGCAGAGTGGCACCGGCGGTGTACCGGGCATTGATGGCTCGCCACCGGGGAGCATTGGTCGCGTTCATGAAGGTCTGGGCCGGGGGATCGAAGACGGGGGAGTCCGCGACGTTCGTGTTGTTGACGCTGGCGTTGAAGAGCCCGATGGCCTGGCTGGTTCTCGCTCCCGTCAGCCCGTCGACCTGGAGAGGGGTCCCGTCGCGAGCCGGGTACCCGAAGAACCGCAGTCTCTGCTGCTGGCGGTAGGTGTCGAGCCGGGTGCCCCCGAAGGTGACGGCTCCCACGCCGCCGGTGGAGTAGCCGTTCTGGACGTCGACGAAGCGTACGGTGAGGAAGATCTCCTCGCCGTTGCACATGGCCTTGAGAGGGAGCTCGCTGGTGCCCGTGGCCGTGGGGACGAAGTAGAAGGTCCCGGTGGTGCGCAGGACCTCCTGCCAGTTGTCGATCTCGGCCACGAACCCGCCGGTGGCCATGGTGGCGAGGAGCTCGAACTCGGAGAGAAAGCTCTTGTCGATGGTCGAGCGGAGAAGGTCTCCGGTGAGCCCGCCCGTGACCACGAGAACGGTACGGTAGACGAAGCAAGAGATCTCGCTCGAGGATTCGGCCGGCTCCACCCCGAACGAGCCGATGTTGCCCCGCAGGACGAGCGGACCGAAGGGAGCGGGGGCGGACGAGGGTACGGGGAGGCTGGCACGCTGCTGGATGCGGCGAGAAGGGCCGAGCGAGACCGTCACCGGGCCCAGAACCGGATTTCCGGCGAAGGGGGCACCATTGGGCAGGAACGCGTCGATCCAGACGTCACGGGTGAGACGGTCCTGGGTGAGGTTCTCGATCGCGACATCGAACTGGAGTCGGTTGCCGGGAGGTGCGCACGAGACGACGGGAAGGAGCTCGACGAGGGTCGGGGTCTCCTTGGGCGTGACGAGGATGAGGCCGTCCATGATTTCGCAGCCCAGCGACTGGATGTTGGCGTCGAAGGTGGCGGTCTCGGCGATCAGCTTGAGCTGGAAGGAGTCTCCGGGCGAGAGGGTGAGCGTCCAGTCGACCTGGCGGTTTCCCTGGCCGGGGAGGTTCGAAGCGGCCCTTCCCATCAGGAAGTTGCCGTTCCCGTCGAAGAGCTGGAGTCCGGCGATCGAGGTGGCGGCGCTTCCCGTGGCCTGTGCAGTCAGGGTGGCCTGGATGTTCACGCAGAACTCGGAGCTCGCGCCGCGTGTTGGCGTACCCTCGACGAGCTCGTAGATGAGGCGCAACTCGAGATCGCCGGTCATGCGGCCGATTCCGCCGCCGCAGCACAGCGACGAGCGCAGCCCGAAGTCGCTCCGTGGAGGCAAGGCCACCTGGTCGGGCTCCACGGTCACCATCGCGGTGAGAATACCTGCCCAGTTCGGCGAGAGGAGGGACGTGAGGCTGTCGATGACGTGCACCGTGCCCTGGGGATAGTTGAGGTCGCGCTCCGTGGTGGTGGTGAAGGGGGACGCGGTAGTGTCGTTCCCCGGCGGGCAGATGTCGTCGAATCCGGCGCCGGTGGCCGTGATGCAGGGAGCGGTCTCCCACTGGATCGAGGTGAGCCGGAGCTCGGTGGCGGTTGCTGGACGCGAAGGGAAGACGAGACCAATGAGGAGGACGGGGAGCCATGTCAAAAGCTTGCACATGAAGGTTTCTCCTGGGTCGAGCGCAGCGAGGCGCCGCAGTCGGTCGCGAATGCTAGCCCAGGGCCGGCTCCGGCAGCAAGAGAAAAAACCGACTCAGCCCTCCCCCAGCGCCCTCGCCAGCCACGTCCGCGCGTACTCCCAGTCCCCGACGGCCGTGCGCCGCGACACTCCCTGGACGCTCGCCACCTCGTCGGCCGTCAGGCCACCGAAGATTCTCAGCTCGACCCCCTCGGCGGCGCGAGCATCCTCGCTTCGGAACTTCTGGAGGGCCTTGTCGATGTCGAGCAGCTCGATGTCGACGGGGCCGCACATCCGCATGGACTCCTCGAGGATGACCCGGCGTCGCCGGCCCCCTCGCTTGCTCGCGTTCTCGCGCCGTGACCAGTCGACGAGAATCCGGCGGATGGCCCGGGCTGCCGTCCGGTAGAAGTGCGCCCGATCCTCCCAGCCCGAGTGGCTCTGGTCGAAGAGGCGAAGGAACGCCTCGTGCACGACGGCCGTCGTCTGGAGGATGGCCGAGGCCGGGTCCTGGTGGAGGCGCCGGTGGGCCAGCCTCCGGAGCTCGTCATAGACCAGCTCCCAGAGCCGCGAGGGTGCGCTGGCATCGCCCCTGCGGATACGGTCTAATACCCGGGTGACCTCGCCCCGGGCAGGCGCGGGGGAAGGGAGTCCCTCCGGGGGGCGACCGTTCTCCTTCTCGCTCATGCCGGGCGAAGCTACCAGAAACGAAAGGGCCGGATCGAGACCCTTGTCGAGAGAGGGGAGAAAATGTCCTCGAAGGGTGACAGGCAGGATCTGCCCGTGCGCTCCGCGGCCCTGTTCAAGGAGGTCGTACTCCTGGCCGAGGAGGAGCGCGCACCGGCCCTGGTGCAGACATGTGGCGGAGACCTCGATCTATTGGCACAGGTCGCCCGGTTGCTCGTGGAGCACCGGGCCCTCGGACCCGGGCCAGAGGCTGCCGGGCCAGGCTTCCGTCTGGAGACCGCAAGGAGCCTGCACGGCGACCGTGGGGGGGATGCCGACCTCCCGTGGCATGACGAGCGGGGGGAGGCGCCCGAGGGAGTCGATGGTCGCCGCTCTCCTCGCCGGCTCCGTCCCGGCGATCGCCTCGGTGACTTCGCCGTCGAGTCCTTCCTCGCCCGTGGCGGCACGAGTGAAGTCTACCGGGCCCGGCAGGGGAGCCTCGGAGGCCGGCCCGTTGCGTTGAAGGTCCTCCTTCCCGAGAAGCTCGGCTGGAGAGGGCGCGAGCGCTTCTTCGACGAGGCGCAGGTGACGGCCGGACTGCACCACCCGCACCTGGTCCCGGTCTACGGCTGTGGTGAGGACGAGGAGGGCGGCACCGTCTACTACGCGATGCGTCTGGTGGAGGGGCCCACCCTTCAGGACGTTCTTGGCGACCTCCGTCGAACCGGACCGCCGGCGATCGTCGAGCGCAAGGCGATCGTAAGGCGATTCCACGAGATCGCCCTCGCGCTCGGGCTTCTCCACGACAACCGGCTCGTTCACGGAGACGTCAAACCGGCAAACATCGTGCTCGAGGGTGGCCCGGGTAGCCCGGACGATGATTCCCTCGCGACCCTCCAGCGTCCCGCGGTTCTCGTCGATCTCGGGCTCGTGCGGGGTGCGGACCAGATCCACTCCACGGTGTGGGCGACGCCGTCCTATGCCGCGCCCGAGGTTCTGACCGGTGGGGCGGCCGACGCCCGTTCGGATGTCTTCTCGCTCGGCCTGTCGCTTCACGATCTTCTCGCGGCACGGTCACCAGAGTCGCGGCGTGCGGAGAGCGCGCGGGGCGGAAGGCCTGCCGACGTGCCGCGTCTCTCACGCCTGATCGCCGACATCGACCCCGATCTCGAAGCCGTCGTCGCGAAGGCCACCGACCCGGATCCTGTCCGTCGCTACTCCGACGCCGCCGAGCTGGCTCGTGACCTCGGCGCGTGGCTGGCGGGGGAGCCCGTGGTGGCGCGCCGCCTTCGGGGTCTGGAGAGAGTGCGCAGGTGGGTCCGGCGCCACCCCGGGCGGGTCCTGGGCTGGACGACCCGAGGCATCGCCGCTGCGCTCCTGTTGGCTGTCGTCCTGGCGAGCTGGGACTGGGGCCAGCGGGTCATCGGGGCCGTGAATGGAGTGAATGGATCCTGGCAAGCAGGGGATCTCGACGCCGTGATCAGGGCGCAGGAGCAGATTCCGCCCTCTCTTCAGGATGTTCTCCTTGCGGACGAGCCGGCTCGGATCTCACGCGCCCTGCGCGAGGGAACGGTCGCCGGGCCGCTGGAGGAGGTGGCCCGGTGCTTCGTCGAAGAGGGCGACAGGGCGGCTCTCTTTCTCGCCGCGTCTCATGTCGAGGCGGAAGGGGCCCGCCGGCATCCGTTTCTCGCCGACTTCCTCCTCCACGCGACACCGCAGGGTGGCGGTTCATCCGGAAAAAGCATCGATGCCCTCCTCCTCCTCACAAAAATCTTCACCGAGCGTCTGGACTTGACGGCCGAGGACAGCGAGGCCAGCCGCGGCCTCAGGGACCGTTGCCTGGCGATCCTCGACGAGGGCGACGAGGTGAGGGGCCTCCAGGCTCTCTCTGCCCTGAGCGGCTGCGGGATCGTCGAGGATGTCCCGCGGATCCACGCCAGGCTCATGGAGGGAGGATCCAGGGCAGAAGCCATCGAGAGGATGCGTCTCGGTCTCCGCTGCCTGGCTCGCATCATCGAAAGGGCTCATGCTGCCGCGAGGCCGGAAGCCGCAGGCCTGGCTCTCGAGACGAAGGACTTCGTCGCCACCGCACATCGGATCCTCGATCTCGATGCCGCGCCTCTCCTCTGCAACTCCTTCTGGAGCCTTCACTGCGCCGTCAACCTTGCCCGACGTGCGGCGGATCTGCGTGTCCTTCGCATCGCAGAGGCCGGCCTCGTGGAAAACGTGGCTGACACGGCGCGTGCGGCGGAGGTCGACGGTGACATGAGCCCGTTCGGTGAGGCGTTTGCCACCCCGGTCAACGCGGAGTTTCTCCACGACGAGGTCGGCCATCTGGGGGCTCGCCTGTCCAGGGGCGAGGACGTGCTTGCGGAGGTTGCCTGGCCGCAGGCCGTGAACGACGATCCCTTCTTCGTGGCGTCCTGGGACTTCCGCTCCCGGGAGATCGGCACTTGGGGAGCCCCGAGCCCTTTCCTCGTCTCGGCCACGAGCACCCGGCTTGCCGACGTGAATGAGGATCGCCATCTGGGGTTGCTGTTGCCAGGAGTTTCTCGGGCCCGGTTCGAGTTCGTGGTACCCGAGTCCCACAACCCCGATTCGGGGGAGCGGGCGCACTATCCGCTGTCCGTCAGGATCGTGGGGCAGAAGTCCATCCGGGAACTGCTGCCGGGGCGAGGCAAGGCCCCCCTCGAGATCCGTCTCGGCGGAAGGGTCGAGGCGACGACCGAGGATCTGGGAAATGGGGGGCTGACGGAGTTGCTGTTGCCCCTCTCCCTGGCCCCGATCGTCCCGGGAGAGAGGCACCAGCTCACGATTACTCTCCTCGACAGCGCAACGACCCAGGCCTGGATCGGTCTGGTGGAAGTGGTCCTGGTCAATTCCAACGCGCTGGAAGCGAGGTGAAGAAAGTCTTGCGCATCTTTCTTTCGCCCTGCGCTGTGAGGGGCAAGGGTCGCGTACGCCAAGACTGGAGAATCGCCCTCCTGACTCACGGTGGCGAAAGAATCCCCCTCTGGTGGAAGGATCCTCCCATGCGCAAGTATCTTCTCGTCCCGGTTCCTGCTGCTCTTCTTGTGGTCCTCCTTGCCGCGGAGCCAGGATACGCGGGCCAGGTCGAGGTCGTGTCTCACCAGAAGATCAGCCGAACGCAAGGAAACTACATGGGCCCGATGAGAGTGGACGGGCGGTTCGGCGGAGCTCTTGCATTCATCGCAGACTTTGGAAATTCTGGCCAGAGCGTTCTCGTGGCAGGCGAAGCCAACGGCGATATCAGCGACACCGGCGACGGTGCGGTATCGATTCTCTTCCTCGACATGGACGGAAGTGGCCGCGTTGCGAACTGCCCTCCGAGCCAGAAGATTCCGAATCCACCCAACCAGATGAACAAGCTCCCGACCAGCTACGGACTGGCCGTCGAGACTATCGGTGACCTGGACAAGGACGGCGTGCCGGACATCGCGGTAGGAGACCACAGGGATGACGCTGACCTTTGCCCGTCCAGGGGCATCGGCGCCGTGTGGATCGCCTTCATGAACCCGGATGGCACCGTCAAAGGCTCCCAGGTGCGGATCGCCAATGGGTTCGGCCTTCCGGCCGATACCCTTGCGGTTGGTGGCGATTTCGGGATCGCTCTTGCCGACCTCGGAGATCTGAGGGGCGATGGAACTCGCGCCTTGGCCGTGGGAGCTAACAAACACGCCGAAAGCGGCGGCCCCGATACGGGGGCAGTCTGGATCCTCTTCCTTGACTGTCAGGGAGGAGTCGTCGATACCCAGCTCATCGCGGACGGGCGAGGCAACTTCCCGAGCGGCCAGCTTCAAAGCGGTGATGCCTTCGGAAGCGGACTCGATGCACTTGGCGATCTGGACGGGGACAATGTCTGTGATCTGGCCGTCGGAACGACACTCGACGACGATGGTGGGATGGATCGAGGAGCCGTCTGGATTCTCTTTCTCAACTCGGATGGAACTGTCAAGCAAACTCAGAAGATCAGCGACACCGCGGGTTCCTTCTCGGGAACCTTCCATGACCAGGAGCGTTTCGGCAATGCAGTGGCCTCGATCGGGGACATCGATCGTGACGGCAACACGGATCTCGCGGTCGGAGCCGTGCAGGATGCGGACGGTGGCCCGAATCGAGGAGCTGTCTGGATCCTCTGCCTGAACTCCGACGGCACCGTCAAGAGCCACAGCAAGATCAGCAGTACGCAGGGGCGCTTCGCCGGACCGCTCAACGACATTGACTCCTTCGGCAGCTCGGTCGAGCATGTCGCCGAGCTGGACCGCGATGGTCTGACGGCCCTGGCAGTGGGGGCAATCGGGGATGATGATGGTGGAACGGATCTCGGCGCGATCTGGATCTGCTTCCTTGGTCCTCCCTGCACAGCGGGCAACGTTCAGGACTGCTTGGGCAACACCATGGATGTCCTCTTCGTCAACGGCACCAGCGGTGGAAGTAACCGCACCGTGACTGTGGACCCGGGAATGGACATCACGGTCACCCTCGATTCTTCCGATCCGATGGGCTGCCCCATCTCCGGAACCTACGTCCTGTGGGTCTGGCCCGGACTTCCGCAGAGCCCGGCCGACCTGGTTGTCGGCGATCGAATCGGATGCCTCGTCAACCCGACACCGTTGCAGTTAGGCTCGCCTCAACCCATCCGCTGCCTCAGGGGGCAGGGAGTCCCGAACGCCGTCTGCCGCAACGTCCAGGAGGTGAATGCTCCGGCTCTGGCCCCCTGGTCGGTCACCAAGCGAGGAGGGTTCATCAATCCGATCACGCTCACTCTTCAGGGCGTGGTCCGGGACCCGAGGGCCACCAATCCGGTTGGATTCAGCATCACGAACGCGGTGACACTGGTCATACCGTGATGGGTCGAGAGGGGCGGAAGGGAGCCTCGCCCCACAGCCACTCCCTGTCTCTCTCACCTCCCCCCTTGCCCTCTCCCACCCCCTCCGGGTAACCTCGCCCCCCGGAGGGAATCCGCGCCATGGACAAGGTGCTCGCGCTGTCGCCGGAGGGCCGGCCGTACGTTCTCGAGACCGAGAGCGGAGATGTGCCTGCCGATCCGCGCCTCGACCGCGTCGCGCGCACGTTCGCCAGGGCACCGGCCGAGGGCCTCTTCTCCCTCGCGGCACGAGAAGCCGGCCGGGGCGAGCTGCCGCCGTCGTTTGCGTTCTTCCGCGACCTCTCGTCCCGCTACCTGATCGCGCTGTGCCGGTCCGGGGCCGACCGCGGGTGGGTCTCGCTCTCCCCACCCCCCGAGGAGGAGCTGGGGCAGCTCGTGGCGGCGGCGCCGCCGCTTCTGGGGGGCGAGTACCTGAGCCCCGGGGTGCTCCGCGAGCTCTGGAGCGACCTCGACCGGTGGGTGGAGGAGCAGGTCTCGGCCGGCAAGGGAGGGCTCGGCGAGTTCCTGGAGAGCAAGGCCCCGGCCTGGAAGCGGGTCGGGCGCGTCTCGTTCCACCTCGCCGAGAACAAGCGCGACGGCGACCACCCGTTCGCGTTCCTGGCCACCTATGCCCCGCGGCTCTCCACGGGCGGCGCCGTCCAGTACCAGCCGCTGAGCCAGGCCCTCACCGAGTACGCCGGGGTCAGCAACAAGGAGGCGCTCGTCCGCCTCCTCTCGCCGGTGCGCGTGGCCGCGGAGAAGAGCGCCCTCGTCCGCGATCTCCTGGAGTCGGGCGATCTCTTCCACCCGCTTGCCTGGACGCCGCGCGAGGCCCATGCCTTCCTGAAGGAGGTGCCTCTTCTCGAGGAGAGCGGCGTCCTCGTCCGCGTGCCCGACTGGTGGAGAAAGCGCCCGCGCCCCAGGGTCGGGGTGACGATCGGTGAGAGCAAGCGCAACCACCTCGACATGGGGACGCTCCTCGACTTCCGGGTCGATCTCGCACTGGGTGACGAGAAGCTGACCGCCGGGGAGTGGCGCGCGCTCCTCGCCACCGGCGACGGCCTCGTCCAGCTCAAGGGGCAATGGGTCGAGGTCGACCACGAGAGGCTCGAGCAGGCGCTCGACCACTGGAAAAACGTGGAGCGGGAGGCCGCGTCGGGGGGGATCTCGTTTGCCGAGGGGATGCGCCTTCTGGCCGGAGCGACGTCCGACCTGGGCGCAGGCGATGGCGAGGACGAGATCCAGCGCGACTGGAGCTTCGTGAACGCGGGCGCCTGGCTCGGCGAGACGCTGGCTCGTCTGCGCGACCCGGCGCTCCTCGCGGAGGTACGGCCCGGCAAGGAGCTGAAGGCGACGCTTCGCCCCTACCAGCAGGCGGGCATCGACTGGCTGTGGTTCCTGTCGAGCCTCGGCCTGGGAGCCTGCCTCGCCGACGACATGGGGCTGGGAAAGACGATCCAGGTCCTGGCGCTCTTGCTGGCCGCTAAGAAGGCGAGGAAGGCGAAAGAGGCGCAGAAAGATCGGCCGCCGTCCCTCGTCGTCGCTCCGGCGTCTCTCCTCTCCAACTGGAAGGCCGAGATCGAGAAGTTCGCGCCGGGTCTCGACGCGCGTTACTTCCACCCGTCCGAGACCAAGGGTGACGAGCTCTTGCGCATGGCGGCGCGGTCCGGAAAGGCTCTCGACGGCGCGGACGTCGTGCTCACGACCTATGGCATGGTGCTGCGCCACGACTGGATGAGGGAGAGACCCTGGCGCATCGTGGTCCTCGACGAGGCCCAGGCGATCAAGAACCCCTCGGCGGGACAGACGCGCGCGGTGAAGAAGCTCCGGGGCGAGGCGCGCATCGCGCTCACCGGCACTCCGGTCGAGAACCGCCTCTCCGATCTCTGGTCGCTCTTCGACTTCCTGTGCCCCGGGCTCCTGGGATCCCGGGACCGCTTCAAGAAGTTCGTCGGGTCGCTGGAGGCAAGACCGAGCGACCGCTTCTCGCCTCTCCGGCGCCTCGTCCAGCCCTACCTTCTGCGCCGGCTCAAGACCGACCGAGCCATCATTGCGGACCTTCCGGAGAAGACCGAGGTCAAGGTGCGAAGCGGCCTGGCGAAGAGGCAGGCGGCGCTCTACCAGAAGGTGGTCAACGATCTCGAGCTCACCCTCGAGCGATCCGACGGCATCCAGAGAAAAGGGCTCGTCCTCGCGGCGCTCCTCAAGCTCAAGCAGGTGTGCAACCACCCGAGCCAGCTCCTCGGCGACGGCGCCTGGGAACCCGCCGACAGCGGCAAGTTCGCGCGCCTGCGCATGCTCGGCGAGGAGATCGCCTCGCGCCAGGAGAGAGCGCTCGTCTTCACCCAGTTCCGGGAGATGACCGAGCCCCTGGCCCGTTTTCTGGCCCAGGTGTTCGGCCGAGACGGGCTCATCCTCCACGGCGGCACCCAGGTGGCGCGGCGCCGCCGCCTCGTCGAATCGTTCCAGAGCCCGCAGGGCCCGCCGTTCTTCATCCTGTCGCTCAAGGCGGGCGGCACCGGGCTCAACCTCACCGCGGCGTCACACGTGATCCACTTCGATCGCTGGTGGAATCCGGCGGTCGAGAACCAGGCCACCGACCGCGCGTTTCGGATCGGCCAGAAGCGCAACGTGGTCGTGCACAAGTTCGTCTGCCAGGGGACGGTCGAGGAGAGGATCGACGCCCTGATCGAAGAGAAGCGGGAGCTTGCCCGCGATGTGGTGGAGGGGGGAGGGGAGCGGCTCCTCACCGAGATGAATGACAAGGAGCTTCTGAGGCTGGTGGCGCTCGACGTGGATCGGGCCGGAGTCTAGAAATGAAGAAGAGACGACGCAGGGCGCGCATCGTGGAGTGGTTCCCGTTCGAGAACACGACCGAGGACCGCCACCGGAACCGGCGCAAGGTGGACAAGATGCTCCGCCAGGATTCCGATCTGCGACCGGTGGTGATCGAGGGGCGGGTGATCGCGCACTCGTTCTGGGGAAAGGCCTGGTGCGATCACCTCGAGAAGTTCAGCGACTACGAGAATCGGCTGCCCCGGGGACGCACCTACGCGCGGAACGGTTCCGTCTACCACCTCGAGATCGGCCCGGGCAGGGTCTTTGCCCGGGTCAGGGGTTCGCGGCTCTACGAGGTGAGCATCGAGATCGCCGGCCTTCCCGCGAAGCGCTGGGAGGCGGTGAAGCGGATCTGCACGGGCCAGATCGGGTCGCTGCTGGATCTCCTCCAGGGGCGTCTTTCGGACGGCGTGATGCAGGTGGTCACCGATCGCGACAACGGGCTCTTTCCCGGCCCCCGGGAGATTGGCCTCTCCTGCACCTGCCCCGATTGGGCCACCATGTGCAAGCACGTGGCCGCGACGCTCTACGGGGTGGGGGCGCGGCTCGACCTGAGCCCCGAGCTCCTCTTTCTCCTTCGCGGCGTGAACCACGAGGAGCTCGTCACTGTCTCCGCGGTCGAGGCCCTCGAGGAGATGAGCACCAAGGGAAGCGGCCGTCGCAGGATTGCCCGGGAGGACCTCGGGGACATCTTCGGGATCGAGCTGGCGGAGGCGCCGGTCGAGGCGGAGGCGCCGCGTCGGAAGAAGGTCGCCCGGCGGAAGGTCGCCCCGAAGAAGGTCGCGCGGAAGAAGCCCGCCAGGCCGCAGCCGATCACCGGCGCATCCGTGGCCCGGGTCCGCCGAAGGCTGAAACTGACCCAGGCCGAGCTCGCCATGGTGATGGAGGTCAGCTCGGCCACCGTGGCCCGATGGGAGGCGACTCCGGGGCGCCTGAGACTCCAGCATCGCAACGAGGTCATGTGGAGGCGGCTTGCGGAGAGCGGGTGACACACACCCTCCCCCTCGCCGTCACCTCGATCAGGCCCGCCCGCAGCAGAAACGGCTCCACCACGTCGCGCAGGGTCGCGATCGGGAGCCCCACCAGCGCTGCCACGCGCCCCAGCGCCACCGGTCCCCCGTTCTTCTCGAGGACCTCGACGACCTTCCTGTCGGTGGGCTCCAGGCCGAACGCGTCGATTTCGTGGTTGTGGAGAGCCTGACGCACGTCGGCGGCCTCGATGGCGTTTCGTCTCGCCACGGTCGTCACATCCAGCGCGTGCCCCAGGATGGCGATGGCCTGCCGTGGGATCCCCTTGCTGGCCCGGGCGACCTCGTGCCGCGCCACCGGGTCGATGGCGACGCCGATCTCTGCCGCTGTCCTCTCCACGATCTTCTCCAGCGTCTCCACCTCGTAGAAGTCGATCGCGCGCCGGGTCTTGAATCGCGACCGGAACGGCTCGGGAATCTCGGCCAGGTGTGTCGTCGCGCCCACGATCGAGATCGGCTCCAGCCGGATCGTGATCGTCTTGGTGCGGTTGCCCCGCGAGACGAAGAGCGTGAGCGTCCCCCGATCGATCACCTCGTACAGGAGCTCGCAGATCCCCTGCGGCATCGCGTGGATCTCGTCGATGAAGAAGACGTCGAGCTTCCGCGCGCTCGTGAGCCAGGCCGCCAGCGCCCCCGGATCGCGCAGCATGGGGCCCTGGATGGTGTGCGAGCGGCTCCCCACGGCGGCGGCGATTGCGCGCGCCACCTCCGTCTTGCCCACCCCCGGAGGTCCCGACAGCAGCACGGGAGGCATCGCCAGGCCCCGGATCCTGGCCGCCTCGGCCGCGATTCCGAGGCTGGCGATGAGGGTCTCGAGGCCCAGGAGGGAGGAGAAGGCCTCGGGGGAGGGAGGGGCGAGGTCTGTGTCGCCTCGCGTGCCGTTGTCGCTCTCGATGTCGACCAACCGGACCTCATCTCTCCACTCGAGCATCCTCCTCCGCTCGTTCCACACGAGGGAGGGCGCGATTCGATCCCACTCGGCGGCGCATACGATCGGCGGGAGCGACTTGAACGAGAACATAGCTCGCGCAGCAGGTCCACGCGAAGCACCGTCAGGTGCGGGGCCAGCGAATCCCGTCGGACGTCCGACACCTGTAAGTCCAAGGGAAACAACATCTCCTTCTTCCAGCTCATGCACCACGACTCGCGTCGCTCCCGGGTTGCGCATCGGCTTTCCCACCGCCTCGCCGTCCTCATCGAGGAAGCGGAAGCCCGCGTCGGCGTTTCCCTCGACGGTGAGCTTCCCCTCGTGCACCATCTCGTGGCACGTTCCGCACAGCCCCACGAGATTCCGGGGGTGAGTCTCGCCACCCTCGCTGCGGAAGATGGCGTGGTGGGCCATGAGTAGGTAGCGGCGGCGGCAGCAGCGACACCGGTTGCCGTCACGCAGGAGGACCATGCGTCGCATCCACGAGGGGGTCGGGTCGTCGATCTCGCCAGGACCCCGCGAAGCACCGTCCCGCGAAGCAGCGTCAGCTGCGTAGCCGTCAGATACCGCCATGACGTGGATCCTTGCGTCCTCCTCCACCATCTCGGCCTTGGCCCGCGAGAGGATCACGGGACCGTCTTCCTTGTGGAGGGCGGTCTCCTTGCAAGAAGGGCACTTCTCGGCCACGAGGCAGAACAGGCTGTCGCCGAGACGCTTTCGGGCTTCGCGGCCGGCGTTGGTGCTCCGGGTCGCCTCCTCGCCCTGGAGAGAGGCGTCCATCGCCAAGCCGTTCCGCAAGTACGCCTCGGCCAGCGTCTGCATCATCTCGGAGTTGCTCACCGCCTCGCCGACGTCCTCGGCGAGCTTCTGGCGCGCGGTCTCCCACACCTCGTGTCCGATCTCGTCGGTGCGGCCTTCGATCGTGTAGGAGAGGCGCGGCAGGCCCCGCCGGTTGCTTCGCGGAGGGCGTCCCTTCTCGGTGGCCCGGACTTCTCTCTGGAGCTCGCGCACGGTCAGCTCGTGGGCGGCGGCGATCCACTGCTCCTCGGTCTCGGGGACGGCGACCTTGCAGACGAGGTAGGTCTTGGACCACCCGAGCTCGCCCGCACAGAACTCGCGGTCGGTCCTCGTGAGGCGCGTCAGCTCGGAGCCGGCCTCGAGGAGCTCGAGGGCGGTGGTGCGCGGGATCTCGAGTTTGTCGGTGGCGAACTGGCGGGCCGAAGCGCAGCCGAAGTCTTGGTAGTCGCCGCTTGTGTGCATCTCGTGGAGATAGAAGGCGAGCGTTCTTTGCCCGATGTCGCTGGCCCGGTTGGCGGCGAGGAGTCGGCGCGCCTTCTCGCGGGAGGAGAGGCCGGGGACGAGCTCGACGGTGGGGGGAGGGGAGCTGGCGGCTCCCTTGCCATTTGCCTCGGTGGACTGCTTGTCGAGGATCATGGTTCTCCCTTCAGGTTCGGTGGCGCCGGCCGGGGCTGGGGCCGAGCGCCATGCAAACGACAGACTAATAAAAAGACAACAAAAGTCAACAGAGTGCTGCAAGAAAAAGGCTATGAAGGACGATAAATGTCATCAAGACGGCAGCACAGTGGACTTCAATGAATTAGGGCGATAGTTGGTAACCACATCGGCCGATCGTCGTCAGGGCCGGAGCAGGCGCGAAGGTGGTGCCGGACTCCCGATCTCCTGCGCATGGCGGATTCCGCCGCTCTCCGGCTTGCCGCACTTCGGCTTCATGTGACAAGCCGCGCTCGCTCTCGGCGCCGCCCGCCGCCGGATCTACACTGGCTCCTCGCAGCGAGGCGGATCACCCGGGAGCTCTCATGGTGGGGGAGATCACCGCCGGCGACCCGTGTGCGGCCGCCGCGGCGACTCCCGTCGAAGCAGACGGCGGATTCGGAGGGCGGATCATGATGAGGCGTGCGCTGGCTCTCTTGCTGTTCCTTCATGGTGCCTCGGCCAGCTCGGGTCTCGCCAGCGGCGAGCCCTTCGAGGCCCGCTTCGTCTTCCCGGGCGGCTTTCACATCTTCGGGCACCAGCCCGTGCCGCAGGTCAACGGCTTCGACTACTACTTCACCCCGCTCGTGGTCGACACCGACGTGCGCGGTCGTGGCGTCCGCATCACCAGCGTCGAGATCTTCGGCTTCGGCGAGAACCGGGGGGCGGTGGTCAACTGGGACTGGGAGGTGCATGTGGGCCCGACCCCGTTCGGTTTTCCCGAGGGGCAGTTCATCCAGACCCACATCGACCCCGTGGCCGGTTACCAGCGCAATGCTCCCACCCAGTTCCGCTTCGTCATCGGGAGCCGGGCCGACGGCCAGAGCTACGTGTTCCGGGGGCACTATGACTTCACCACCGGCATGGTCAGCGCCGCTCCCTATCTCGGCCGTCTCTCCGCGGCCTTCACCTCCGAGCGCGATTACCTCGACGGCCTCCACGCTCAGGTCTTCTTCTGGACCGCCGATAACCGCAACTGCAACATCCTCTTCGACGATGTGACGCTGATCATTCGCGGCACCATCGAGGAACGTCTCGAGATCGAGGTCCCCGTGGACATCCGGCCTCGCAGCTGTCCCAACCCGCTCAATCCGAACAGCCGCGGAACGCTCCCCGTGGCTGTGGTCGGCTCGCCGGACCTCGACGTCGAGACCATCGATCCGGCCTCCGTTCGCCTCGCCGGTGTGCCTCCGATCCGCCATGCCCTGGAGGACGTCACCACGCCCTTCGAGCCCTTCGTCGGCAAGCGGCTCCCCGAGGAGTGCCACGAGGCATGCCCCGATGGCGTCCTGGATCTGACCCTGAAGTTCAGAACGCAGGATGTGCTCGTGGCCATCGGCGTCGTGGCTCCGGGCGACGTTCTCGTCCTCGAGGTGCGGGGCAATCTCCGGGAAGAGTTCGGCGGCACGCCGTTAGTCGGTGAGGACGTGGTCGTGGTGGTGGGGCGAGGGAACGCTAGGGGAGCTCGTCGGCCGGTGAGGCGGGGGCGCTGGGCGGCGGCTCGGAACGAGCGTGGGTGGGGGCGGCTCCCTCCCCTACCCCACCCCCTCCTCCCACCTCACAACCTCTTCCCCACCCACATCCAGCTCTTCCTCCCCCAGATCGAACCCGACCACCTCGACCCCCACTTTCCCGACCCGGATCGCCCTCTTCTCCTCCCCTCTTTCCTCACCGGATACACGAGCACCGCCCAATCCGTCTCCATGCGCGTTGCATACGCTACGACCTGCTCGATGTCCGAGACCGCCGGCTTCTCCCCCCGCTTGTACTTGGTGTCGAGGACGGCGAGGGTGCGGCCGGTGGCAATGTCCTTGGAGGACGAGGTCGATGTCGAAGCGGAGGCCGCGCTCGCGGTCGAGGTGGGCCCGGTGCTGGCGATGCAGGCGGAGGCCGGGGTCTCGCGGAGATCCGCGCTCTCCCCGAGGGCCCAACTGGCCGCCAGACCTCGACTCTGGCTAGGCACCGGGGAGGCCATGATGGCCTCGACGGCGTCACATTCCGACAAGTGTTTCCCAGAGAAGAGCGTGGTCTGACCGCCTCCTTTGTGCGGCCTGGTGGGTGACCCGCGGTCGCTCCGGCTACCTCCTCCCTCCAAGGGACCTGCGGACCTCCTGGGCGAGCGCAGCCCGCAGCTTCTCGCGGTCGATCGGTGTGGCGAGCTCGGCGCGCAGACGCTCGGGATCGACGCTGGAGGGCAGGTTCAGCTGGCAGGTGGTGGTGCTTCTCTCCGATGCCTCCTCCGGGAACAGGTACTTGACGAGGTGGGCGTTGTGACCCGTGGTGATCACGCGGATGCCCCCCTCGGATCCGGCGAAACCTGTATCGATCTCGTAGTCCCCGACGACGCTGGTCAGGAGCTTCAGCCGGGTCACCGCCTCCTCGCCGAAGAGGCTGATGTCCGGGTCGACCACGAGGGCCAGGGCCAGGAGCTGGTCATCCGACGTCGCGCCCTCGCGGTCGACGGCATCCGCAACCAGGACGGCGCGGCGCTGGAGCTCGAGAGACGACTTTTCCCGGCCATCGGTGAAGTGCAGGACGCGGGCGGTGTCCCGCAGCATCGCGGCCAGATCGCTGGAAGACTCGAAGGGAGGGGTCCACCCGGGAACCGAGCTCATCGCGACGAGATGGTCGGCGGCCTCGCGAAGAAGGGTAACCTCGATCTCGTCGGGATGTTCGCCCTCGAGCCACCGGCCGGCAAGCCGGCTCGCCTCCTTGCCGAGCGCCTGGGCAAGCTCCGACCGACAGTCAAGGAGGGTTCCCACGAGGTCGGCCGCTCGGTAGTCCTCGTAATAGGCCCGGAGGAAGTCACAGATTGATTGTCCGCTCGAGGAGTCGGAGCAGATGAAAGTGACCAGCTGGAGATGCTCGAAGAAGTTCAGCGTTTGCAGGGCGGCCAGAACATCGAGCCAATCGGCGTCCTCGACCGGCAAACCGTCGGTGAAGAACCTCCCGGTGATGCGCTTGACACGCTCGCTGGATCCTGCGCTGGCCGCAATCTGTGCTCGAATGGAATGGAGGCCAACCAGCAACGAGTAGTCGGGATTCTCTGCGAAGTGAAGCACGATGCCGACGGCGGTCTCCTGTCCCTCGGGAGCGCCAGGCAGGTGACCGACGACGGGGCCACCGCTATTTCCGGGGGCGACCCTGGCCGCGATGGTGTAAAGCGAGCGGTGTTGGTGATCGCGAGCGAGCGGGCCGCTGGTGCGCTGGAGCCCGCTCGTCCCTGAGGGATAGCCGTGAACGACGAAGTCCCCCCTCGCATTCGTGAGCGACTGGCTGGTGCCAAAGGCGTGGACAGGAAGCGCGGAGTAGAACTGCAGGATCGCCCGCGCGATGCCTTTGTCCGGTGGGATGACTTGCAGCAGTGCCCAGTCCTGCGGGCTGGGCTGCTCCTTGATTTTCTTGATCCAGGAGCGCACGCGTTCATCTTCGGCGCCAGGATCCGGGGGGAGGGTGCTGTCGCTGGCGGGAAGCCCCCAGCAGACCAGGGTGGCCTCGAACTCGCACCTGAGGGGGCGATCAAGGCGAAGGGCGTCGGAGAGGTACTCCGCCACCACCTGGATGCTGTCTCCGACCTGACTTGCGCCGGCGTCCCACGCCACATGGGCGGCGGTGAGGAGCAGCCCGTGCTCGGCGTCGACGAGCCAGGTGGTGCCCACCCGGTTGCCGGAGGGAGAGCTCACCTTGAAGACGCCGAGCCTCTCCGATCCCGATACTGACGGCATGAAGAGTGCAAGGAGGGCCAGGCTGCAGCCGATCCGAAAGTGCAGATGCTTCATCGAACGTCCTCCCGTGTCAACGCCGCTTGATGGCGCCGATGACCGATGCGGGAACCTGGGGTAGCTCGACCTCGGTGGCCGAGACGGCGGTGCCGAGCAGGGTGTCGGTGATGCGAGACGCCTTGTAGCCGATATAGAGAGGCTTGTCGAAGCTCAGATTGAAGGTCGAGTCATTGCTGGTCGAGACGGTCGTCTCGAGCTTGGCGATCGGTTCGAGCTCCTTGGCGGTGACCTTGCCTTTCCATTCGGACTTCAGGGTCCCGACAGCGTTCAGGCTCTTCACCTCGAGGACCTCGAGGACGAGGTAGGTGCTCTGCAGCGCGTCACGCTCCTTGTAGAAGCGGAGAGAAGCCAGTGTCGAGTCGCGCAGCTCGCGGCGGTTCTGGGCCACCTGCTCCCTGGGCAGCACGAGGACCCTCTGGGGTGTGCCGAGCTCGATCGTCACCGCCTCCGCATACTTCGCCAGGAGCTCCGCATCGAGCAAGATGGAGAGGAGGTCCACGGCGATCGAAGCTCTGAACGTCCGGCTGGTCGTCAGGCGGTCGCCGATGGTGGCGTCCTTGATCTGGAGGAGTCGATCGATGTCGACGCGATCGCTGAAGGTCCTCTCGGGTGTCGAGAGGGTGAACTCGGTGATGTCGCCCCGCTCGTTGGGGGCGAGCACGAAGATGGTTCCTGGCCGGTCCTGGGCGCGGAAGGGGGTGTACATGGTGAAGCCGTTCTGCTCGAGCAAGGTGGCGAATTCGCTGGTCACCGCGCGGTGAGCGGAACATCCGGCGCCGGGTACCAGGAGCAGCAGCGCGAGGATGGGGGGGGCGAAGAAGGAGGTACGATTCCGTGTCGAGGGGAAACGAGACGGCGGGTCCGCGCTTGCGTACATGGGCCAGATTCTCCTTGCTGGGCGTCCCGCACCGAGGCAGGGACGCGCGTTCTCCTATTTCGTCTGGCCCTTGGGTGCCGAGGCTACCCCGAAACGGAGGACAGGGTCAAGCAAAAAGGGGGGCAAGAGCAGAAGTCGGCAAAGCCGCCTCTTGCCGGTGTGCACCTGCGACGTGGGCGGGCCGGCAGACCCGCATCGATTCCTCGAGGAGGAGTGGCCTCGTGACTTCCTGCACGGCGTCCTCAGCATCGAGGGATGATGCTGCCGGCCTTGGGATCACGATCAGAAGGCGTCGAAGGAGGAGGGGGAGGTCGAGGCTGGCCAGAAGTTGCCTCCAGGCGTCGGGTGATTCGTCCCTCAGTGGATTGCCATCAGGGGCCATGGCGTTCTCCGGGTGACCCCTTGATCCTACCCGATCAAATGTCGGAGGGTGGGTCGAGGTCGCTCGTCTGCAATCCGGCTCGCTACCCTACGACTCGGACTCCCCCTCTGTCTTCTGCTTCCCGGAAGCGCCCTTCTGGATCCTGCGCACGGATCTCTGAAGAGCAATCCGGTCCCCCAGGGATGCAATCTTCTTGAAGGCCAGCGTGACATCGGACGAGAAGCTCGACCAGCTGGACTTGTCCTGGAGGTCTTCCTCGATGCGGAGCATCTGTTGTTTGGCGCCCGGACTGAGGGAGCTCAGGGCACCCTCGGTGTTGGCCTCCATGTCATGGATCTTCTGGCTGACGAGCTCTTCGGGATTACCGCTATTCATGATCTGGACCCTTTCTACGGCGCATCAGGGATCAGCCTATCATCGAGATCGAGGACCTGCTTGTTCACGTAAGACTGGTTCAGCAGCTCGGCGATGAGGATTCTTCTCCTGGCCTTCTCCTCCGGCGGGATGCGCTGGGCTGCTGCAAGCACGTCTGCGTCATGCGATTTCCCGTTGGTGTCGGACTCCCTGTACGTAAGAATCCCCTCGGCGGACGCCGCAATGCCCACGAAATGACCGGCAATTGTGCCGAGAAGGCGCAGGATCGGATCCTCCGAACCGCAGGCCCTGGCTCTTCTCTTCGAGGCGGAAAACGTCGCCCTGGCCGGGCTGACGAGCTGGATGACTCCCACCACCACGTCTCCATAGGTAAGCGGGATGCTGACGCAGCTCTTGCACTGGAGGAGACGAATGATGTTCGGGTCCACGCCCTCCTGCTCGAGCCGATTGCGGAGCTCTCCGGAGACGAGGAGATCGGTGCTGCAGTCCGTTCGCACGAGGGAGCTGCAAGACGAGTAGGTCAGGCCGGCCAGGGAGATGAACCTGTCCTTCTGCTTGCGAATCGTGTTGATGTCGATGGAGGTGCCCGTCTGGTTGGCCTTGAAGAGATCGACCAGTCCCCGGAGATCCGGCTCGACGAGGTGAGGTACGTGAAGGAGGTGCGACCGGATCACCTGGGACAGGGAGTCCGGAGCGAAAAAGGATCCGGTGACGAGCATCCATCTGGACTCCCCATTGGCGTTCGTGGCGAGCACCGGATACTTCAGGAAGCCGATGCACGGCGTAGGAAAGAGACGATCGGCGATCCGGCTGATTACCGAGCTCCGGAGGAGCCGGCTCATCCTCTCGAGCATACGTGATGCGGACTGCTGGAAGTACTCGGCAAGAGCACCCTTGTCGAACGCGTCACCGGTGCTGGCGTTGGTGGGGTCGGGGTGCCAGCTCGCCTGCTGACCCATGCGTCTTGCCAGCGAGTAGTAGTAGCCGGAGAACTCGGCCAGGCGCTCGAGGAGGCGACGCCTGGAGTGAGCCACGTAGGCGAAGCTGCCGGCGATGATCACGGCATGCCCCGTGGCAAAGGGGAGAAGCGCGAGGTTGGGAGCAGGAATGGCGTGTTGGGCCGCGAACTCCACGGGAAGGGTGATGAAGAAGACCGAGTAGAGGGCATAGAGCGGGGGAAACATCAGGAGGCCGCATTTCACCGGGAGGACGATGGCAGCGCCTCCCAGGGCCCGGAGGATGCGAACGCGGAGTGGAGTCGTGTGCTTGCCCCGGTTGGCTGAGGGGACACCGGGGCTGGCCGCGGCTCCGGAGGCGGCCCTCCGCTGGTAGAGCTCCACGCCGAAATCGGCGGCCATGGCCACAAGGGTCAGCAGGAACCAGCGGGGCAGGCAATGCTCGAGGCGGGGCGTCGTGAAACAGACGCTGATCCCGACCGCTCCGATGGTGAAGGTGTACTGGATCAGCTTCTGCAGAAGCGGGGTCATGGGGCCAGATTCTCCCGATGAATAGCGAGACCGTCTCCCGGGTGGCGGCAGCGGTCATCTTCCGGTGGACGCAGATCCGAGCGACGCCGACACGGTCTTCCTGCTATTGAGTGGCCCTTGGCCGGGAATCGTAGTCGTGGTGAGTGGAGGAGGCAAGAGAAAAAGGGAGGAGGGGGGGGCTTGGTGGCGTCGCACGGTCGGGAATCCTCGATCAGGCTGGCGACTCCGGATGGGCACAATCCTCCTCGGTCCAGAGACACTGGACGAGAGGCTGGCCGAGCGGATCCTACCCTGGATGACGGTGCGGTCGGGGTCACCAGTTCTTGTCCCCTACCCCTGGCCCGCATCGACCTCCACACCGCCCGGGTGTCGAAGGAGGATGCCGAACACCCAACCCCCACCCTCCCCTACTCGTACGCCCGCGTCACCCGGGTCGTCTTCTCGGCCACGACCTCGATCGACACGAGATCGTGCAGCCCGTGGCCGATGATCTGGACGGAGGTGGTGCCCTCGGGGATCGGTCCCAGGAAAACCGGCACTCCGGTCCTTCCCGCCTTCTGGAAGACGGCGCGGCCTGTTCCCCCGTGGACCACGGGGGTCCATAAGAGCGTGAACTCGCTCCCCGTGTAGATCTTCTCCACCAGGATCTCGACGAAACCGCACTCGATGCGGGGGATCTCGTCGATCCTGGCGATGGCCAGGGGAACCTCCATTCCTTCGCCATCGAGGTAGCCGACCAGAACTCCGGTCGGCATGAGCTCGAGACCCGTGAGGATGTAGGATCCATCCGCGGAAACGGGGAACCGTTCGTGATCGCGGCCGGCCGCCACGGGAACGTCCAGATCGTCATGGAGCGGCGAGACGAACAGGCGCTCGGGCTCCACGCCGACGACCTCGATCTGTCCCGTGATGGAGTCGGGAGCAATCTCGAGCCCATTCAATCGGACCACGGTCTCCTGTCCGACCCTCACCTCGACGGTGTCCGCCGGCAGGGAGTGAGCCATTCTCATCGACAGGTTCCTCACCACCGGCTCGGGCCCGACCATGTACGCCCCGGCGGGCAGGGAGGGGAAGCGCCATCCCTGGGCGTCGAAGAGACCCTCGTACACTCCCCCGTCCGTGCCCTGGCAGGTGATGGGGATGTCGAGGCCCTCCTCCACCACGACCCGGATGGATCCGGTGGGAATGGTGAGGGAGTACGGTTCGGGGAAGACATCGAGAACCTCACCCGTCTCCACGTCGACGCGGCACGAGCTCTGGTGAACCGCGGTCCTCACCTCGACCGTCTCTCCTGCGGGAAGGGGGACTCCGGCGATCAGCCCGTCCTCGGCGTTCCGGGCGCTCCAGATCGGGACCGGCACCGAGCTGACGACGATGTGGAGGAATCCCGGGTACGACTCGCCGGCCGAATCGACGACCCGGAGAGCTCCGACGGCCCCGTCCTCGCGGGTGAGCCGGACTTCCAGCGATTCCCCCCGGAGCTTCTCGCCGCGGGGATCGAGAATCTGTTCGGAAAGGTAGCCCGGCGACCAGACGGTGAGCTGGAACGACGTCCCTTCCTCGATCCGTTCCCTCCTCAGGAAGGCGGGAGTCAACCAGCCATCCGAGGTGGGCTCGACGGAGGCGAGGCGTCCTGCAAGCTGCCACCCTTCGTCTCGATTCGCTTCCACCCAGGCAGCGGCTCTCGGCAGAGGCTCGCCCGTCTCGGCATCGAGGACGCGCAGCGAGGGCGCCGGCACGTACGAGAGCGAGATCCGGACGTCAGGGGAGTTGGCAGCGAGCTCGATCTGCCACTCGTCGCCGGCGCGCAGCATCTGCCCGGGGTTGCACTCGCGGATGGAGGCCAGGTTCGACTCCGTGCGGACGCCATACGCGCCGAGAGGCAGCACGTCGGGCGTATCCGACTCCATCCGTCGCTCGAACACCAGACGCGTACCCGACCCCAGGTAGTCGAATCGGAGCGCAGCCGGTTCTCTCCCTGTGCAGCGACCTTCCTCGGCAACGGCCACGCGACTGCCTTTTGCGGGGACCGTCAGCGTCAGGCCAGGCTCACCCGGCTTCCACTCGCCCATCGCGGATGCGGAGTCTTCGGCGACCGCATAGAGGAAGGATCTCCCCGAGAAGGCTGTTGCGAGCACACCGTCCTTTGCCCAGCCGAGCGTTGTCTCGACGCTTGTGCCCCTCCCCCGGGACGGCGTCACGATGAGGACGTCGGCATCGAGACCCGTTCCCGAGTCGTCGACGACCCGGACCCGGACCGCATTGCGAGGAGTCAGCTCGATGATGCTGAGATCCAGGAACGGGCCGTCACCCGGGTGCGTGGTGATGTCGATCACCCTGTCTCGGTGACCTCTGCTGCTCAGGATGAGACTGTCCTGTCCTTCCGGCACATCGATGTCGAAGCAACCATTTCCTTGCGACGAGACGCGTGCCCCTTCCTCCCATCGGAGCCAGGCGAACAGAGGCTGCTTGGTCGCTGCGGATACGACCTGTCCCTTGACTCTGGACGGTCTCTCGCGCGGGGGCTCCACGTCGATCGAAGGGCTTTCCGTCTCCCGACTCGACTCCTGGATGCCCTCCTGGGTCTCTTTGCGATCGGGGGAAGCGTCAAGCGTGGAGGAAGGGGGTGCTTGCACACTCCTGTGCGCCGTGGAGCGTGCGCCCTCGACGGGAACGCCTTGGCCGGACTGCGAACGGCCCCAGAAGCAGGCCACCGCAACGACGGTTCCCAGTGCTGTGAGGAGGATGACGGAGAGGGGCAGGATGCGTCTCATGGAGAGGTTCCTGGGCCGATGATACCAGAAGTCGACACCACCCAGCATGGTCGAGGGGGTGTCGATCTTCCGGGAGCATCCCCTCCTCACCCCACCGCCACCCTGCCCCGAGCCGTCACCGCGATCATCCCCGCCCGCAGCAAGAACGGCTCCACGACGTCGCGGAGCGTCGCGATCGGAAGCCCCACGAGTGCCGACAGCCGACCCAGTGCCACCGGCCCCCCGGTTTCCTCGAGGATCGACACGACCTTCCGGTCCGTGGGCTCGAGCCCGAACGCGTCGATGTCGTGCTCGCGGAGGGCCTGACGGACGTCACACGCCTCGATGCCGCTCCTTCCGGCCACCGTCACCACATCCCGCGCGTGCCCCAGGATCGCGATGGCTTGCCGTGGGATCCCCTTGCTGGCCCGTGCGACCTCGTGCCGCGCCACCGGGTCGATGGCGACGCCCATCGCTCCGGCTCTCCTCTCCACGATCTTCTCCAGCGTCTCCACCTCGTAGAAGTCGATCGCGCGCCGGATCGTGAACCGCGACCGGAACGCCTCGGGGATCTCGGCCAGGTGTGTCGTCGCCCCCACGATCGAGATCGGCTCGAGCCGGATCGTGATCGTCTTCGTGCTGGCGCCCCGCGAGACGAGGAGGGTGAGCGTCCCCCGATCGATCACCTCGTACAGGAGCTCGCACAGGCCCCGCGGCACCGCGTGGATCTCGTCGATGAAGAACACGTCGTGCTTCCGCGCGTTCGTGAGCCAGGCCGCCAGCGCCCCCGGATCCCGCAGCATCGGGCCCTGAATGGTGTGCGTGCGGCTTCCTACCGCCGCGGCGATCGCGCGCGCCACCGCCGTCTTACCCACCCCGGGAGGGCCCGACAGCAGCACGGGAGGCATGGCTCTGTCCTGGAGCCTTGCCGCCTCGGCCGCGGTCCGGAGACTTGCGGTGATCGTCTCGAGGCCGAGGAGGGAGGAGAAGGCCTCGGGGGATGGAGAAGCGAGGTCTCCCTTGTCCCGAGAGTCGTTGTCGCTCTCGATGTCGGCCCACCGACCCTCCTCCCGCCACTCGAGCGTCCTCCTCCGCTCGTTCCACACGAGGCAGGGGGCGATTCGATCCCACTCGGCGGCACCTACGAACGGCGGCAGTGACTCGAACGAGAATGCCGAACCCAATCCCCGCATAGCAGCGTCCCGCGTAGCAACGTCAGCTGCGGAGCCATCAGACCCTGAGGAGCCATCAGACCCTGCGGAGCCAGCCCAGACCGCCCGCGAAGCACCGTCAGGTGCGGAGCCAGCAGGTACTGTCGGACGTCCGACACCTGTAAGTCCAAGGGAAACAACATCTCCTTTTTCCGGCTTCTGCACGACGACCCGCGTCGCCGCCGGGTGACGCAGCGGCTTTCCCACTGGCTCGCCATCGTCATCGAGAAACCTGAACCCGGTGTCGGCATCTCCCTCGACGGTGAGCTTCCCCTCGTGGACCATCTCGTGGCAGGTCGAGCATTATGCCGCGTCTCGGATTATGCCGCGTTGCTGAGAAACGGGCCGGCCTGAGGCGGGGATCGAGTCTTGCCGCGCGGCATAATCAGAGCCCTGTCAGAAAGGCCATCAAGGCATCCGGCGGC
>Ga0326597_10000419_pt1 | contig 76119 bp, 70 predicted proteins | sample RVTome_12_FD_203789 | JGI IMG/M metagenome (GOLD analysis project Ga0326597, IMG submission 203789) | Soil microbial communities from uranium-contaminated site in the Upper Colorado River Basin, Wyoming, United States - RVT100D185 | ecosystem: Environmental > Terrestrial > Soil > Contaminated >...
CCTTCGCTTCCCGTGGCGCATTTTCTTCGAGCGCCGAGCCACGGGCAAACCGGAGTTTGCCCATGGCACCCGGAGGTTTCTACAGAGCAGCGAGACGCCTGTGCCACCGGGATATCAGGATCACTATCAAATCGTTCTGATGCCGAATCTCCATTGGTCAACCCTCGGAATGGCGCGCACAATATCCACGGCGGAGGTCTACATGCGCGTGATGATGGGCATCGTTGTGGCGTGCAGTCTGAGCATCATCAGCGTCTGGGCGGCGCACCTGCTGGGCGCCTGGCTGGGCGAAGAAGCACATCAGGTCGCGATGGATGAAGGAACGCCGCTGCGGATCGGATGGATGCTGGCCATTGTCATTATGGCCGCGCTGGGAATGGTGATCTCCGGCTATCTGGGCGCGCTGTTCGCAACGGGTCGAGAAATGACGGTGGGAGGCGGAGCCACGACGATCCTGGTGCTGGGCGGGGCTGCCGCGATGTTTCTGTGGCCGCTGCCGGAAGATGAGGCGATCCTCTTCCCGATCTGGTACCGCGGGTTGCTGGTGCTGCTGCCGATCCCGTTCGTGCTGCTGGGGTCGTACTTTCGCACGATGCAGACCGAACCGGGCGGCGCCGGCGCGGCGATGTGAGTGAGCGAGCAAACCAACGCAAAGCCCATGCCGTGCACGGCATGGGCTTTCGACGGTGACGCACATGAAGTGGAGCTTCTTCTTCTACCACTCCACATTCGGGTCCCAGAGATACCAGAATCCCGGCTGCGCCAATTCGTTCAGCGAAGGAAGATTGAGCTGGATCATGTTGACCTGGGTCTGGCCGGCCGCAACGGGCGGGCCCGCGGGGGCGGCGGCATAGGCGCTGCCGACGTAGTCATAGGCGCGGTGGTATTTCACGAGCCTGGCGCTCGACAATCCCGCGAGCGCCTTGGCCTCCTCGAACGCATCCCGCAGGCTGCCGGTGCGATCGACCAGCCCGATCTCCGCCGCCCGGGCGCCCGAAACGATCCGGCCGTCGGTCACCCACTCGATGTCGGCCTCCGAGATCTGGCGGTTGCTCAGCACGACATCGCGAAAGCGCGAGTAGAACTCATCGACCATATTCTGAAAGATCTCGCGATGCTCGAGTTGTGCGGGCTCGAACGGCGAACCCATCGCCTTGTTGGGACCGGAAGTGACGGCGTCGGCGCTGATGCCGATCTTCTCCATACCTTCGGAGAAGTTGAAAAGCTGCATGATGACACCGATCGAACCGGTAATCGTGGTCGGGTGGGCAATGATGGTGTCGCCCGCGCACGCGAGGTAATAGGCGCCCGATGCGGCCAGATCGCTCATGAGCATGACGACGGGCTTCTGGGTCTCATCGCGAAAGTGCAGGACCTCGCGATACATGACGTCGGATGCGGTCACCGTTCCGCCGGGCGAATTGAGGCGGATGACGATGGCCTTCACCCCGTCATCATCGCGGGCGCGCTGCAGAGCTTCGACGAATGCGGCCACGGGATTCTCGCCCTTGACGAGCAGTCCTGGCGCCGGCGCGTCGACGATGAGGCCCGTGACATCGATCATGGCGACCTTGGAGCGCGATGAAGCGCCCTCATCTTCCATCACGGTCGTCTCATCCAGCGAATCGACGGCGGGCAGGATGTCAATCGCGAAGCGCACGGGCGTGCAGGCGGGAAGGATGAGATTCAGGGCCAAGGGAAGCAACAGGGTCCGATGCCGGTTCATGGGGGCTTGTCCTTGTTCACGACCTGCGCCACTGAAGTGGCGGGCCCGGGGAAGATCAGATGAATCAATATAGGATGCGACCCGTGGAAAGGACGAAAGTCGCGTGACCGACCCGCATGGACATCGACCGGTACTCGTGGACGAGGTTCTCGCACTCCTTGATCCCAAGGCGGGCGAGACCCTTCTCGACTGCACCGCAGGACGCGGCGGGCATGCGGAGGCCTTGGGCCTGCGCATGGGAACGGGGAGGATTATCCTCTTCGATCTCGACCCGCAGAACATGACGCACGCGCGCGAGCGACTGGCCCATTCGTGCCCGACAATGGAGGTGCTCTCGCAGCACGGCAGTTTTGCCGATGCCCCGGCGTTTCTGGTGGAGCGGGGCATCGCCGCCGACCTGGTGCTGGCTGACCTGGGGTTCTCTTCCAGCCAGATGGATGATCCAACGCGCGGGTTCAGCTTCCGCGAGGAGGGCCCGCTGGACATGCGGCTGAACCCGCTCCAGACGACGACCGCGGCCGACATTATCGCCCGCTCCAGCGAGGCGGAGCTGGCGGACATGATCTTCCACCTCGGCGAAGATCCCTATGCGCGGCGGATTGCGAGAAAACTTGCACACGCGCGAAAGGAGCGGCCGATTGATACGACGGCGGCGCTGGCTCAACTGGTGCGGGAGGCGTACGGCCCGCGGGCCCGCGCTTCGCGGATGGATCCGGCCACTCGAACCTTCATGGCGCTTCGCATCGCGGTCAACAACGAACTGGGGGCGCTGGAATCGCTCCTGGCTTCGATCGATCGCGAGGCGGATCAGGCGATGGGAGGCTCGCGCGGCTGGCTCAAGCGCGGAGCGCGGATCGGGATCATCAGCTTCCATTCGCTGGAAGATCGGATGGTCAAGCGCGGGTTCGCTTCGCTGATCAGGCGCGGCGTGGCGGAAGGTCTCACGAAGAAGCCCGTGATCGCGGGTGACGATGAGATCAACTCCAACCCACGAGCCCGCTCCGCGAAGCTTCGCGTCATCCGGTTGGCGCAGGGATTGCCACGGCCGCATGCACACGACGGAATGGATTGACGGTATGATTCCTGGGCCGAAGGGATTCGGGCCCGCCGACGGGACGAGACGGGCGACACGCGGAGGCGACCGCCTGCTCACACGCACGGATGCGGAAACTCATGACGAGAGAGAACAAACTCGCGCTCATCATTGGATTCGGACTGGTGCTGGTGGTCGGCATTCTGGTGTCGGATCATCTCTCGGCGGCGAGCCGGCAGGAGTCGGCGGACCTCTCCCCCGAGACAACCCTCGCCAGCAGCGATCGGCTGCGCGACACGGCCCTGCTGACACCCATGTTCCCCGATCCCGCGGGATCGCGGCGGGAGCGGTCGGGACGGTCGGGCGCCCCGGTTGCGACCAACGGAACAAACGCGGGATCCAATCCGCGGCAGCGCGATGCGGTTCCCGTGCCGCGGGATGAGGCCGACATCGCAAGCGGCCAGCAATCGCCTCCGGAACTCGATCCCAGGGGGGTGCGCATCGACGACATCGTGAGGGCAGATGTCGACATCCCTGACGAAATCGTCAATCCCGGACAGGACGCCCTCATCCGAGGCGATGTCGAGGAAGTGCAGCAGCGGCTGCGCGAGGCGGCGAAGCGGCAGATTGCCTTCTCGTGGTACACCATCAAGCAGGGCGAGACACTGGCGAAAATCGCGCGCGAGAAACTCGGCGATGAGAAGCTCTGGCGGCAACTGCACGAGATCAACAAGGATCGCATTCCCAATCCCAACGTGGTGCCTTCGGGCGTGACGATCCGCCTGCCTAGGAAGGAAGACCTGATCGCGGCGGCCGGGGGGGCCCCCACCGCTTCGCCACCGAATGGTGCCGGTGGTTCGGGCCAAGCATCCGCCGGGCGTTACACCACCTACACGGTGCAGCCGGGCGAGAGTCTCTCGAAGGTGGCGTCGAAGGTGCTGGGCACCGGAAACAGGTGGCGGGAACTCTATGAGCTCAACAAGGATGTGATCAGCAATCCGGACAACGTCACGGCGGGGACGGTTCTCAAGGTGCCGGCGCGCTGATTGCTCAATTTCACCCGTTGATGAACGAATCGGGTGCCATGGGCAAACCCGGTTTGCCCGTGATTGAATGGAATAGGTGCGACGAGCCACGGGCAAGCGAAGCGCTTGCCCATGGCACCCCCAGATTGCCCGCCATGTTCCTCAAGCTCTTCGCCATCATCCTCGCGTTCGGCGTGATCGGCTGCACGCTGCTGGTCAATCGCCAGCAGCAGATCGAAGCGGCCCACGAGATGTCGCTCATGCACAGGCACCTTTCGGAGCAGGAGCGAGTGATCTGGGAGCTGCGGGCCCAGATCAGCCAGCGCATCAGTCCTGAAAAGCTTCAGAAAGCTCGCGAGCAGTTGCTCAACGAGTGGCAGCCGATCGTTCTGCACCAGTGGCCGGGCACGATTTCGACGTGGGCCGGGGCGCCGGAGGGCGGCCAGGGCATCTGGACAGCCGACGAGGCGGAGCGGATTGAGCACGATCACCGGCAGATCGAGGAACCGGGGGGATGAAGCCGACCAAGGAACAGCTTGAGCGGCAGGCCTTGCGCGTGAAGCGCACGGGAGCAGCATGTCTTGCCGCTCTGCTGATTGTCTTCGGGGGGCTTTTTGCCCGGATCCTCGTTCTGAAACTTGATCCGCCCGAGCAATTGCAGAAGGCGGCCGGCGAGCCCTTCTCATCGTTCCCGCAGATGGCGCGGCGGGGCGACCTGCTTGACCGGGCCGGCCGCATCATCGCGACCAGCAGCGTGGGATACCGGCTCTTCGTCGATCCACAGGAGGTCGATGACATTCAGACCATCGCGCTGGACATCTCGCACCTGATCGGCGGTGATCCGGCGACCTACGATCGCGTGATCTTCGAGCGCCCCGACGCCCGTTATGTCGTGCTCAGCCACCTACTCGACGATGTGCAGGTGGAATCGCTGCGGCAGGCGAATCTGAAAGGCGTCGGTCTCGAACCGCGACTGGTGCGCAATTACACCTCTGAGCAGATCGGGAGCATTCTTGTCGGCAAGGTGGGCTTCGAGCACACCGGCCAGGCGGGAATGGAGCACCGTTTCAATGAAGACCTCCTGCCGTCCGACGGGCAACTGACGTACCTCAAGGATGCGCGGGGCGAACCGATGTGGATCGAGCCCTCCGGATTCACGCCGCGGAGTGACGGCGAAGACATTCGACTCTCGCTCGATCTTGTGATCCAGGAGATCGCGGAGCGCAACTTGCGCGAAGCTGTGGAGCAGTACAACGCGGGCGGCGGTCGCGCTGTGGTCCTCGATGTGCAGACAGGCGAGGTCCTCGCGCTCTGCGACATTCTGCGAGAGCGGTCCAACTGGAAACCCTTCACGGCAGACCCCGCGCGCGAGATTCATCCGTCGCTGGGTCGAAACCGCTGTGCCACCGATCCGTATGAGCCGGGCTCGACATTCAAGCCGTTTGTGTGGTCCGTCGCGACGGAAATGGGCAAGGCCAAGCTCGAGGAGATCATCCCCACTCCTTCAGGCGGACCGCACATGACCAGCCGAGGCCGGATCATCCGCGATGTGAAGTATTACGGGCCGGTGTCGTGGGAGACGGTTCTGGTCAAGTCGATGAACAGCGGCATGGCGATCGTGGGCGAGCGCTTCACGCAGCGCGAGCTGCAGGAGACGCTTTCGCGCTGGGGCTTCGGCAGCAAGACCGGCGCTGGCCTGCCGGGTGAGTCGGCGGGCATCGTCACCGAGCCCAGGAAATGGAACCATCACACGCAGACGTCCGTGCCGATGGGACACGAGATCGCGGTGACACCTCTGCAGATGGTGCAGGCCTTCAGCGCGTTCTGCCGTGACGGCACGATGGTCGATCTGCGCCTGACGGCGGTGCGGGGAAACCAGGATCGCATTCCGGTGATCCGCCGCGTGCTTGATCCGGACACGGCCCATCTGACGCGCTACACCATGCGCAAGGTGATGACGGACGGCACGGGGCGGCAGTCGCAGTCGAAGCTGTATCAGTTGTTCGGCAAATCCGGAACCGCGCAGTTGCCGAAATCCGGCGGCGGTGGATATTACGAGGATCGATATGTGTCGAGCTTCATCGCGGGCGCGCCACTGGAACATCCGCGGATCATCGTGCTCGTCGTGATCGACGATCCCGACCGCAAGATTCACCACTACGGCGGAATCGTGGCTGGCCCGGCAGCGCGGGACATCATGGATGAGGCGCTGGGATACCTGGGCGTGGTGCCGGATATCGAGCAGGAGCCGATGCACCTGGCGTTGGGGGAGTAGACACCGAAAACTGCAACAGTGGCACGGGCATCCGGCTGCTGTGTAGATGCTCGATTGGGTGGCACGGTCGACGATGCTCTGAGCGTCGCCCGTGCGAATGTCGAGCTCATCCCGACACGGGCGAGCCGAAGCGGCTCGACCGTGCCACCCTCCGAACGCCTATGCCACTGATTGAGCAACCCATCGCTCTTCGGCGCCTCTGTCTCACCCCGTCCGGCCATACTCCTCGAGCCCGTACTGCTTGATCTTCTTGTAGAGCGTGGTGCGGTTGATCGCGAGATCATCGGCCGTCTTCTGGCGATTCCATTGATTGGCCTCGAGGGCGGCGAGAATGATCTGCTTCTCCGGCTCGCGCAGCGCATCAGCCAAGGCCATGGGAACCCAGGCCGCGTTCGTGTGCGGCGCGCCCCCGTTGCCGGAAAGGCGGAGCGAGCGCGGGCGCTGCGTCTCCACGACATGCGGGGGAAGGTCGGCCAGGGCAATGCGCTGGCCCCGCGCCAGCAGGACCGCGCGCTCGATCACGTTCTCCAGCTCGCGCACGTTGCCGGGCCAGTCGTATCGCTCCAGCGTCGCCAAGGCGTCTTCTTCGATACCGACGATCACCCGGCCGTTGTCGCGGGCTCTGTCATCGAGAAAACGCGCTGCCAGCAGCGAAATATCGGGGATGCGATCCCGCAGAGGCGGCACCTCAATCATGACGACGTTGATGCGGTAATAGAGGTCCTGTCGGAACTCTCTGCGCGCCACCATCTCATCCAGCGGCTGATTGCTCGCGAGAATGACGCGCACATCCACCTCAATGGTCTTGTTCGATCCCACCGGCTCGAATTTGCGCTCCTGCAGCAGCCGAAGCAGCTTCAATTGCATCGCGGGGGATGCGGAATTGATCTCGTCGAGAAACAGGGTTCCTCCATGGGCCGCGAGAAACTTGCCCTCCTTGTCGGCATGCGCGCCGGTGAAGGATCCCTTGACGTGGCCGAAGAGCTCGCTTTCGAGAAGTGTCTCGGGAATCGAGCCGCATGAGATCTCGACAAACGGCTTGTCCTTGCGCGGCGACTGACGATGAATGGCACGCGCGATCAGCGACTTGCCCGTTCCAGATTCGCCCAGCATTAGCACGGTGCTGCGGCTGGGCGCCACCGCCTCGACGAGTTCGAAGATGCGGCGCATGCGGGAATCGCGGCCGAGGATGCCCGCCGCGCCAAAACGATCGTCCAGTTGGCGGCGAAGGTTCCGGTTGTCGGAAGTGAGCACGTGGTGGCGCACGGCCCGCGCGACTGCGATCAGGAGCTCATCATCGACTAGCGGCTTGATGAGATAGTCGATCGCGCCTTGTCGAACTGTGTTCAGTGCGGAAGCGATGGTCCCGTAGCCGCTCATGGCGATCGGGACGACGCCGCTTTCTTCTTCGCGCAACCGCCGAATCAGATCGAGTCCCGTCATGCCCGGAAGGACCATGTCGATGAGCGCCGCGGCGAAGGGCGCGACGGGCCGCTGCTCACCCTCGCGGGCCGGATTCCTGTGCCATTGGTTGGCATCGCGGATCAGGAGAAGCGCTTCTTCGGCACTGGGGGCGATGGCGGTGTCATAGGCTTCAGCGCGCAGCAGCGAGGCGATCGCCTCGCCGACCAGCGGATCGTCATCGACGATGAGAATCCGGGCCGCGGGTTCGACCGCGCGGGCGTGCACAGCTACCGCCGTTGTTTGTGAGCGACGCTCCCCTGCCATCATTGCCCTGAATCGACCGGACGGGGGGTCATCTGAACGACCATGTTGCGGAAAGGCAACAGGGTTCTCGGACAGATGTGACAAGTTGTCATTCCCGGAATGTCAGCGGGCGATTCACCTGCCCCATCAGCTCCTTGATGAAGGTCATCGCAGCGAAGCCGAGAAACGCGAAGAGCGCAATGAGCAGCGCCTCCTCTTCAAGCCCGATGGCCAGCAGCCACGTTGCGCCGTAGAGGGCCTGCCACATCGCGCCGTAGCGGAGCAGCTTTTCGGCGGCGACGTGCCCTTCGACGCGCGTGGTCTTCCACCGGGCCACGAACAGGAATGCGACGACCGCGATGAACGGCCAGATGATGTTCGCGGGACTGGTGCGCTCCGTCCACCAGCCGCCCCGGAAGGCGCCCCAGCCGAGAATCACAGCGGTCCAGCAGATCCATCCGGCGAAGATGGCGGCCATCGCCTGGCGCGTAATGCGCGGCCGCTTGCCTTCCAGCACGTGCGCGCCCAGCGCGATGAGGATCGCGTGCGTGAAGACAAACCACACCGGCCACATGAACTCCAGGCGCGGATTCGGAATCAGCATGTGCAGCGCATGGACGAGACCGATCGCGACCATTCCGACCGCGGGAATGTACTTCCCGGCCGCGTTGTAGAAGAGAATCCCCACCGCCGTCAGCAGCGTGAGATACAGAGACCACACTCCGAAAAGCTGGCCTGCGAGGACGGAGATCAGGAGGGCGCCGATCGTGACGACGATGGCCTGCCCTACGCGGATGCGCCCGGCGGGAATGGGTCGCTGCGGGCTGAAGGCGGCGTCGTGCCGCACATCCAGCACGTCGTTCAGACTGGCGCCGTACGCGAAGAGGCCGATCGCGACGATCGCGGCCACCAGCAGCGCCACCGCAAGCGGCATCTTCAGCAGTCCTGAATGCGAATCGTGATCCATGGCCCGCGTCGCAAGGACGACAAACCACAGGTCGCTCACAGCGCCGAAGGCCATGGTCAGTCGGGTGAGCTGGATGGCAGTCAGAAGGCGGTGGAAGGCGTGGCGCACGAGGGGATGGTAGTCGAGTGACCCTTGATGTTTGTGATCAGGGACAGTGGCACAGGAGTCCTCGCCTGTGGTCGATGATCAGGGCTCGATGCCCTGGTCATCGACGCGCGCCGGGTGCCATGGGCAAACCCCGGTTTGCCCGTGGCGGGCGCGCCACGACCATCGGCCACGGGCAACCGAAGCGCTTGCCCATGGCACCCGGAGTGATCGGCTACGGGCAAGCAAAGGTCGCCGCGGTGACCCCATGGCACCCTGGCTCGATTTCTGCAGAGCAGCAGCGACGCCCGTGCCCCGGGTTCATCGAGCCTTCGCTGCCATGGCTCCGCGTCCTTCATACCATGCTCGCCATGCCGGATTCACTCACCATCCTCGCTCCGGCCAAGCTGAACCTCGCGCTGTCGGTGGGCACGCCCGCTCACTCGGGCATGCACCCGATCTGCTCGTGGATGGTGACGATCGATCTGCACGATGAGATGGCTCTGCACCGACTGCCCCATGACCGCCTGTCGCGCTATGCGATTGTCTGGCACAACCGCGCCAAAGCGGCGAGCGACATCGACTGGCCGCTGCGCAGGGACCTTGCGGTGCGGGCTCACCATGCGCTCGAGCAGCAGGTCGGCCGTACGCTCCCCGTGCAGATGAAGCTAACGAAGCGGATTCCCGTTGGCGCGGGGCTGGGCGGTGGGTCGTCCGACGCAGCAGCCATGCTGCGCGGGTTGAACGATCTCTTCGAGCTGGGGCTTGCGGCCTCGAAGCTCGAATTCATTGCGGCGCGACTGGGATCGGATGTGCCCTTTTTTCTGCGAGGCGGCAGCGCCATCGTCGAGGGCATGGGTGAGGAGCTCGTGCATCACGACTCGCCGCGCGCTGTGGATGCGGTCCTCGTGATGCCGAGATACGCCTGTCCGACTGGCGAGGTGTACCGGGCTTATGACCTGCTTGGCCCGCGCGAACTGCGACGAGTGCAGGTTGCCGCCCTCGCGGGAGCGGAACGGCTCGATCCCGAAGCGCCCTTCAATGATCTCGCGGCCGCGGCGATGTCGGTCGCCTCCGAGCTTCGCGGCCACATGGAGGCGGCGGGCGCGCTGGCGGAGCGGCCCGCCCACCTCACTGGCAGCGGATCGGCCTTTTTTATCGTCTGCGACGATCCGATGCACGCGGCAGCCCTCGCGGAAGCGATCGAATCGCGTTTGCAACTGCCGACGATCGCGGTTCGGACGGCGCTGGCGTCATCGCGTTAGCCCCCATCGCCCAGCGCGATCGGCTCGATGCGCGTCATCGTCATCTCGAAGGTCTTGCGCCAATCACCGGTTCCGTCGCGGGGCCGGCTGTAGCCGACGTATTTGAACTCGTTCACTGACACGATGACCAACTCGAACTTCGAAATTGGCTCGATTGTCTCGGGCTGGTTCGCATTTCGGCCCAGCATGGTGAGCGTGGGAGGGCCTTCGGCGCTCGCATCATCAGCGCCGGACGATTCGGGCGCAGGTGCATCGCCATTCGTGGATGCGCCGGATGCCCCGGCCTCGACCGCATCGTCGAAGTTGCCCCAGCGCACTGTCTGATTGGGGCTGGTGCTGTTGAAGAAGTGAGCTTCGTAGCGATGATCTTCCTCGTCATACCACGTCAGGCCGAGCACCTGGTATGGCGTGCCCGTGCGATCATTGAGCGTGAAGGATGATTCGAGGTAAACCCCGTCGAGGACCCACCGGTTGGTCCATACACCTTCGAATTGCACGGGCTCGCCATCGGGGCGCATCAACTGCGATCCGGTGAACGTGAATTCGCCGATGATCGGCTCGAGGCGGGTGTAGTAATCGATGGGCGCTTCGCCGGTGATGGAGATGGCGCCGGCGACCATGCGCGGCCCGGGTATCATGCCCTGTTCGAGGCGCAGAGCCCGGGGGTTGCGCAGCGCATCCGGAAGTTTGGGCGGTGTGTCGGACTCCTGGGCGGGATCGATCACGATAGGCGGGGGAGATTGCTCATCCTGCCCGCCCTCCTGCGCCTCGCCGAATGCTGCGCATGCCAGCGCAACAGCGCCCGCGACAAAACCAACACGGTGCACGCCGATGGCGAGCCTTTCCGGGACAAACTGCATGGCGACCCTCCTCTGCACGGAGATGTGAACTCCACGCATCATACCGCATGGAAAGCGCGAATGCGCCCATCTACCATGCCGATCTCCTCCGGCTCATTGGCAACAGAATCACCCGAAGGAACTTGAAAACCGGCAACCGCCGGGAATAAATGCGGACCCTCAGGCGATGCACGTCCAACCAAGCTCAACACCAGAAAACGCCGGCGGATTGCGGATCGGCATCGCGGTCAGCCGCTATCACCAGGCCATCACCGACCGCCTCTTCGAGGGTGCCCGCGCGGCGTTTCTGCGGTCAGACGGCCGCGAAGAGCACCTCATCCGGGCGGAGGCGGCGGGCGCGTTCGAGTTGTCAGTCGTCGCGGCGGCGTTGGCGGATCGCGACGAGATCGATGCGGTCGTGGCCCTGGGCTGCATCATCGCGGGCGAGACGGATCATGATCAGATTCTCGCGCACGCCGTCGCCCATGCACTCTCGAACCTGGCGCTCGAAACGCGCAAGCCCGTGACGCTGGGAATCCTCACCTGCGAGACCATCGAGCAGGCCGCCGCCCGCGCGGGCGGAGACAAGGGCAACAAGGGAGAAGACGCCATGCGGGCCGCGATCCAGGCGGTGAACGCCATTCGCGCCGTCGAGCGGCTGCGCCTGCGGAGTAAGTCCACCTGACATGGGAACGAAGCGCGATATCCGCCGCTGCGCGCTTCAGGCGCTCTATCAGTTCGACGCCGGTCGCGCGGATACGCCCGATGTGGTGCGGACTTCACTGAATGAATCGACAGGCGAAGAGGCTGCGCACGACCAGGGCTTCGACCTCGCGGTGCACGCATGGGAACATCGGGCCGAAGCGGATCGCGCTGTGGCCGCCGTCGCGCCCGACTGGCCCACCTATCGCCAGCCGGCGATCGACCGCTCGATCCTGCGGCTGGCATACTACGAAATGGTGCACGGGGGAACTCCGCCCAAGGTCGCGATCAACGAGGCGGTCGAGCTCGCCCGAGAATTCAGCACGGAGAAATCGCACCTCTTCGTCAACGGCGTGCTGGACAAGCTGTATCGGGAGATGAAAGGGGAAGGCGAACAAGTCCAAAAGTCCACAAGTCCACAAGAGGAACCGCCATAAAGCCGCGACCGCCGGTCGCGCCGGGGACACGCGCTTTCTCGAATCTCATGGGCACAGACGCCAGCGCACACTCCATCACCAAATCACCAAATCACTAGATCATTCATGGGTCTCTTCCGCAAGACAATCGGCGCGCTCACAAGAGGTCTCTCGCGCACGCGCGAGGCATTCGGCGGCGGCATGCGCGGACTGCTATTCGGCAAGCGGCTGAGCGATGAGCTGATCGACGAGATCGAGTCGCGCATGATTACCGCCGATGTGGGCGTGCACTCCACTTCGCAGATCGTCGATGCCCTGCGGCGCGAATTTCGCTCCGGGAAGGTGCAGAAGGGCGAGGACGCGGTCGAGTTCCTCAAGAAGCAGCTCAAGGCCAAGTGGCCGGAAGCGGAACGGAAGATCGCCAGCGCGGAAGCGAAGCCCACCGTCGTGCTGGTTGCTGGTGTGAACGGCGTGGGCAAGACCACCAGCGTGGCCAAGATCGCCAAGAGCCTGCGCGATGAGGGAAGGACGGTGCTGCTGGCCGCGGCCGACACCTATCGCGCGGGCGCCGTGAAGCAACTGGAAATCTGGTCGGAGCGCCTGGGCGTGGACATGGTCAGGGGCGCACCGGGCGCCGATCCCGCCGCGGTGGTGTTCGACGCGGTCGAGGCGGCCAAGGCGCGCAAAGTCGATGTGCTCCTCATCGACACTGCAGGCCGCATCCACACCGACAACAATCTCATGCGGCAACTGGAGAAGGTGAGGAATGTTGTGGCGAAGCAGCTCCCGGGGTCGGGCGCACCACACGAGGTGCTGCTGGTCATCGACGCCACCGCGGGTCAGAACGGCATCCAGCAGGCGCGGCGGTTCAAGGAATTCATCAACATCACCGGCATCTTCCTCGCCAAGCTGGATGGGACTGCGAAGGGCGGCATCGTGCTCGCGATCCGCGATGAATTGAACGTGCCGGTGAAACTGATCGGCGTGGGCGAGCGGCTGGAAGATGTCGAGCCCTTCGACCCCGATGAGTTCATCGATGCGATGTTCAGCGGGTGAATAACCTGAGTCAGTTGGAAAGCACAGTGGCACAGGCGTCCCGCTACTCTGTAGAAATGCTCGTCATGGTGTGCCATGGGGTCGCCGCGGCGACCTTCGCTTGCCCGTGGTTGGTCGGCTGTTGTTCATTCCAGCCACGGGCAAACCAGAGTTTGCCCATGGCACCCATGGTTTCTGCGCGGCAGCGGGACGCCCATGCCACTGTCCATACAACCCTTCCCCCCTTCCTGTATCATGCCCGCACCATGCACGTACCGGCAGGTCGAGGCAGAGGAATTGCTCGCAAGTTGATCGCAGTCATCGCGGCGATTGCGATCGCATCCCTTGCGACTTCGCCCCTCTGCGCCCAGGACGATTCCCCCACCGCTGTCGCCATCTCGGGCGATCGCCTCTCCGGCTTCGTCCTCCCGGTCGAGCCGGTGGCGGGCGACATCGCCTTCACAGCGCACCAAGCCCTCGTGTGGCAAGTGGATGACACCAAGCGGCTGCTGCTGTCCGGCGATGTCGAAGTCCGCATCGCCGATTTCACGTTTCAGAGCGATGAAGCCGTCATCTGGCTCAATCGCATTCCCAGCGCGGATGGCCTCATCAATCAGGTGGCGGTCTATTTCGACCAGGTCGAAGATCCTTCCAGAAGAGCCGGGCTTGGCGCCTCCGGCAATCGCCTGCTCGTGACGGGTTCAGCCCGCGGCGAGGTCGCCCTCAACGCGACGGTTGTGGACGAGCGCCGCGCCTCCGGTCGCGAGATCGTCCAGCGCGGTGAAGCGCGCCTGGCGCGATATCTGCGCACGCTGCTGGTCGCGCCTCCGCCCCTCGAACAATACCCGCAGGTCGATGCTCCGCCGCGCGAGGAGATTCCCGTGCTCGTTCCCGGGGGACCGCCTCCCGAGGTCCCGCTCGAACTCCCCACCGACATCGAGATTCTGCCCGAGCGCGATCTGCCGATCTTCGATCCATCCGGCCAGATCGTCTTCAATGCGGGAAAGATCGAAGCTCAGTCGGGGACCGAGGAGAACATCATCATCTGCACGGGCGGGCTGATGGTCGAGTACACGGATGACCTTGGCGATCAGGGATTCTCGAGGCTGACGCTTTCCGCGGAGCGGGGCGTCATCTTCACCAAGCCCGGCCCGATCGCGGATGTGCCCACGCTGGCGGCCGATGCCGACTTCGTTCGCGGCATCTATCTCGAAGGCAACGTGGTCGCCACCGATGGACAGTACACCGTGCGCGGCTCGCGCGTCTATTACGATGTGCAGAAGCAGCAGGCGCTGATGCTCGATGGAGTTCTGCGGACTTATACGCGCGACATCGCCACGCCCGTCTGGGCCCGGGCCGAGGAGTTCCGCCAGATCTCGCGCACGCAGTGGCAGGCGGAGAAGGCGATCGTCTCGACCAGCGAATTCTGGACGCCGCATCTCGCCATCGGCGCGCGACAGGTGCTGGTCGAGCAGCGGCCCGCCACTGACGACGACGGCGAAAGAGGCGCGGCCGCGCCGGCCGAAACCTATCTCGACGCCCGCGACATGACGGTCGAGCTCCGCGGCGTGCCGATTTTCTACTGGCCCCAGATGGCGGGCACGGTGCGCGATCTGCCCATCAAGAGCGTGTCGGTCGGCAGCGATCAGAACAGCGACTTCTCGCTCGAAACCCGCTGGAATCTTTACTCGCTCTTCGGCGAGGAGACGCCCGAAGGGATCGACGCCACGCTCGCGCTCGATGCCTTCGTCGGTCGAGGCGGCGGCGGCGGACTCGTCTTCGAATATGAGTTCCCCGAGATCGAAGGCGTCGCCGATCTCTACGGCATCGCGGACAGCGGCATCGACAAGACCGCCACCGGCCGCGATGTGGACAGCGACCAGGATTTCCGCGGCCTCGCGCTGTGGGAGCACCAGCAGCAGCTTTCGCGCAAGCTCACGCTGCAGGCGCAGTTCTCGTACATCTCGGATGAGACATTCATCTCCACCTGGCGCGAAAGCGATTTTCAGGAAAGGCGTGAGTACGAGACCAGCATCTATCTCCGACACCTCGACGACAACACTGCGTGGACATTGCTGGCAAAAGGCGACCTCGACGATTTCATGTCCAACGGCTGGCTCATCGCCAGCCGCACATACGAGGTCGAGAAGCTCCCTGAGTTCACATATCGGCGCTACGGCGATTCGTGGTTCGACGACACCGTCACCTACTCCGGCGAACTTCGCATCTCGAATCTGCGCATGAGCTTCATCGAAGCCACGGCCGAGGAAATGGGCCTCCGCGCCAAGCGCATGTTCCCCGGTGTTCCGATCGACACTCCCATCAGCGAGCTCTTCGAGATGGCGGGATTCCCGGAGAGGTACATCGCGCGGGCCGATTGGCGCAACGAGATTTCGATCCCGGGGCAGGTGGGCATCTTCGACGTGACGCCCTTCTTCGTCGGCCGTATCACGGGGTACGACGACGAGTTCGCGAACTTCACCAGCGATGCCGAGGAAACGCGGTTGTTCGGCGCGGCGGGCGTGCGCGTGTCCACCGAGCTTCAGCACATCGACAATCAAGCCGAGAGCCGGTTGTTCGACATCCATCGTCTGCGACACCTCGTCGAGCCGAGCATGACGCTGTGGTATGGATACTCGAATGCCGACCAGTTCGACTATCCGGTCTTCGATGAGGAGGTCGAGTCGCTCGCGGATGCGACCGCCATCCGGCTCGGCCTGCGCAACACCTGGCAGACGCAGCGGGGCGGGCCGGGACGGTGGTACTCGTCGGACTTTCTCACTGTGGATACCGCCCTCGTGTTCACCTCCAGCAATGCCGATCTCGAGCATCCCGTCCCGCAGTTCTTCGAATATCGTCCCGAGTATTCGGTGCTGGGGGATCACTGGACTGCGACTGTGGTCTGGCTGCCGAGCGAATCGCTATCGATCGTGAATCACACGACGTATGACCTCGACGACGGGCGCGTGGCCCTGGGCTCTATTGGGGGACAACTCCGGCACTCGCCCGCCTTCGCGACCTTTGCGGAGTTCCGCTACATCGAGGCCAGTGACAGCGAGCTGCTCGATGTGGGCTGGAACATGCAGTTGACGCCGAAGTACTCGGTGGGCTTCTCGCCGCAGTGGGATTTCCGCAACGACGAATTCCGTGCTGTTCGGCTTCTGGTGACGCGCAAGTTCCCGGAGTTCGACATCACGGTTTCGGCGAAGCACGACGAAATCAAGGGGGAGACCAGCGTCAGCGCCCAGATGCAGTGGACGGATTTTTGAGCCGGCAATGTCAAGTGGTTTCCAGCGCCTTGACCTCATGGCCAGGTCGCTGGCACAATACTCGTCAGGCACGTCGGTCGTCGGTCGTGTTGCCGGCACGGTCTGACACGGGAAATGAGTGAGGAGATCAATCATGCTGCGGTCACGATCCATCATCGCGGGTTCGTCGGCGTTCGTCGCCTTGTGGTTGGGAATTGCCGGCTGCCAGTCGACGCAAGAGACATCTTCCGCCTCCCAGTCGAGTGCTCCCGTCACCGCTTCCGCGCCTCAGCGCGGCGCGCGGCTGTACGACGGCTTCGGCAACTACACGCGCAAAGTCTCGACCAGTTCGCGCCAGGCGCAGCGATGGTTCGACCAGGGTTTGCAGCTTCTCTATGGCTTCAATCACGATGAGGCGATCCGATCCTTCCACGAAGCCGCGAAGCACGATCCCGATCTCGCCATGGCGTGGTGGGGCATCGCCTACGCGCACGGCCTGCACATCAACAACCCGGTGATGTCGGCGGAGCAGTCGGAGCGCGCCTACGACGCCTCGCTCGAAGCCATGAAGCGCATCAACAACGCCTCGCCCGTCGAGCAGGCCCTCATCCGCGCCGTCAGCACGCGCTATGCCTGGCCGATTCCCGAGGATCGCAAGCCCCTCGACATCGCATACGCCGACGCCATGGAGCGCGCCTGGCAGATGTATCCCGATGATCCGGATGTGGGCGCGCTCTTCGCGGAATCGCTCATGAATCTCCAGCCGTGGGATTTGTGGACGCATGAGGGCCAGCCCAAGGGCCGAACCGTCGAAATCGTCGCGACCATCGAGCGCGTGCTGGAATTGCGCGAGGATCATCCCGGCGCGAATCACTTCTACATCCACGTCGTCGAGGCTTCGACAATGCCGGAGCGCGCTGTGCCCTCGGCGGAGAAACTGGCGGACCTCGTTCCCGGCTCCGGCCACCTCGTTCACATGCCGGCCCACATCTTCGCGCGCGTCGGTCGGTATGACGATGCCTGCGATTACAACGAGCGCGCCATTGAAGTGGACCGGGCCTATTTCGCTGTGGCGCCGCCGCCGGATTTCTATTCCCTCTACTTCGTCCACAACATTCACTTCCTCGCGTGGTCGGCCATGATGGAGGGCCGATACGAGACCGCAATGACAGCCGCGCGCGATCTCGAGCAAGGCATTCCCGCCGACTTCCTGCGCAACTGGACCTTCATCGCGGATGGCTTCATGCCCGTGACCTATCACGTGATGATCCGCTTCGGCAGGTGGGATGACATTCTCGCCGAGCCCGAGCCGGAGCAGTATCGCCTTGTCAGCCGCGCGCTCTGGCGCTATGCGCGTGGCGTCGCCCTGAGCGCGCTGGGGCGCACCGATGAGGCCCGCGCGGAGCTCGACGCCTTCGAGAGCGCGGCTGCCGCGATCCCCGACAACTGGAAGGTGGGCCAGAACAAGGCCAACAACGTCATGGAGGTGGCGCGAAGCATGTTGAAGGGCGAACTCGCCTATCGCAACGGAGATTACGATGAATCCTTCGCGCTCCTGCGCGAGGGGATCGTGCTGGAGGATGCGCTGGTCTATGACGAGCCGCCGGGCTGGATGCAGCCGGTGCGGCACGCCCTGGGCGCGCTGTTGCTCGGCGTCGATCGCGCTGAAGAGGCCGAGCATGTCTATCGCGATGACCTCGCGAAGAACATGAACAACGGCTGGTCGCTGCTGGGTCTCGAGCAGGCCCTGCGCGCTCAGGGCAAGAACGAGGAGGCGGACACGCTGCAGGCGCAGCGCGCGGATGCCTGGGCCCGCGCGGATGTGCTGCCGACATCATCGTGTTACTGCCAGCCGGGAAGTTGAATCACGCGCTCGATGCAACGCCATGAGCCCCCGGCTCCGCCGGGGGGTTGGACCTCAGACGCGACCAGGCGCTCTTGCACGATTGATTCTTCATCGCGCGCCGACCCCCGGGCAGAGCCCGGGGCTAAAGGGGGTTCGATCAAGAATTCGCGCGACAGTCGTGCAAAGACTCCGTCAGTCCCCGGCTCCGCCGGGGGGTTGCACATGGCAGGTCACGAACTGATCTCGGCACCAGTCGCCTTATCGAACAGCGCCTTCTCAAACAGCAGCACCACCTGCTGCGGGGCCAGCGCCTCTGGCCGCAGCGATGGATCGATTCCCGCGGGAAGCGCGCGCGTGCGCCCGAAGATCGATCCCAGTTGCTTGCGCCGCTTTGTGAACAGCATGGTCGCGAAGCGCGCGAAGGCGCGGCGGTCGAGTTGATCCGGCTTCCGTGTCCCCTCACCCCCAACCCGTCTCCCGGAGGGAGAGGGGAAAATGGCAACCATCGCGCTCGTCACCTCCGGCTCGGGCCAGAAGCACGAGGGCGGCACCACGCCGATCATCTCGATGCGCGCGAACGTCTGCGCCACGATCGACAACGGTCCATAATCCTTCGTTCCGGGAATCGCCAGCATGCGGTCCGCCACTTCCTTCTGAATGGTGATGAACTGGCCCATGCAGTTCGGAACGTCGATCAGCAGGTTCATCATCAAGGGCGTGGCGATCTGATAGGGTAGATTCGCGATGAGCTTGAACGGCCCGCCCGCGATGGCGCCGAGAATGGCCGGGTTGATCTCGTGCTTGCCTGCGAGGGCATCGCCTTCGATGAGCGTGACCCTTCCATCAAACCGCTCGCGCAGAATCGCGATCATGTTCGCATCGATCTCGCAGGCGATCACGTCGCAGCCGCGCTCGACCAGCGCCTCGGTGAGCGCGCCGGTTCCCGGCCCGACCTCGAGCACGAGCCCTCGCGATGACAGACGCCTGCTGATCGGGGGGACCGCTCCCTCGTCGCCGAGCGCCGCATCCACCAGCTTGCGGATCTGATTCTGGTCGTGCAGAAAGTTCTGCCCCAGCCGATGCTTCGGGCGGATGCCTCGTGCGGCGAGGAGTGACTTGATGTCGGTAAGCGTCTGCATGAGCGATCGCGCCCGGGCTGGCTGTCCTGCCCACCGCGTGTTAGCCTATCCGCGGAGCGTGCTTCCATGTACGCCTCACGAGTCCTTTTGATTGGGAGGGAAATGCATGAACCCGCCGCCTTCTGCTCCCGCCAAGTTCTGCCACGCCTGCGGTCAGGTGATCGACGCCCGCGCGGAGATCTGCCCGCACTGCGGCGTTCGGCAGGTGATGCCCGCAGCTCCCCTCGGCAACGCCGACCGTCCCGAGCTGCGCGATGCCAACAGCAAGAAGCTCGCCGCGGGAATCTGTGGCATCCTCATCGGCTACCTCGGCATTCACAAGTTCATCCTGGGCATGAACACCGCGGGGATCATCATGCTCCTGCTCACGGTCCTGACCTGCGGCATCGCCGGCGTGGTGATGGCGATCGTCGGCATCATCGAGGGCGTGATCTATCTGACGAAAAGCGATGAGGAGTTCTACCAGACTTACATTCTCGGGAAGAAGGACTGGTTCTGAACTTCCGGCACCGATCACCACGATCGGCAGACGGGACAGGCACATGAGTACCGTCATGCAGCCACAACTGGAATCGGATCAATTCGAGAGGCCTGTTCCGGATGGGCAGCCACCTGCTCAGCACGTTTCAATATGTCGACGGGCCAATACCGATGCCCGCAGCGATCGCATTTGCCAATGACGACTCCCTCAACGAGTACAACTCCGTTGCAAACCCGCACCGACTCACCCTTCGCCACGATGGCGTGGACAGTGCCGGGACAGAAATCACATCGATGGTCCTTGTAATCGTCCATCATCTCTTGACCTCATAGGATAGGCAGTGATGACCAGCACCCGGTCGTCGGATTCGAAGCGGCAGACGATAGCGAGTTCCGTGCTGAGATCAGTCGCCTTTCCAACAACAGTGTAGCGCGGCCCCGGCGAGTCCGCTTTCGCAGTCTGAGTTCGCACGATCCGGCCTGTCACAAGTGCTGATTCGGCATCGATCACATGAAACCTCTCATTGACCAATTCATCCAGTGCATGATCGGTCATGCGGACACGGCCCGCCTCGACCGCCTGACGAATCTGATCGATGATGGATGCCCCCACCTCACCCCTCCTCCTGCTCGTGCAGTTTCGCCAGTACCGAGAAATCCTCCAGCGTCGTGGTGTCCTGCGTCACTTCGAGCTTGCCCGCCGCGATGTCGCGCAGCAGCCGACGCATGATCTTCCCCGAGCGCGTCTTGGGCAGCGCATCCGTGAAGCGAATCATGTCCGGCTTCGCGATCGCGCCGATTTCCTTCGCCACGTGCTCGCGCAACAGCTCCTTCAGGCGATCGCCGTGCACACCATCACCTCCCCCGGCTTGCTCCAGGAGGCAGCGGGATTGAGCGGGGGCCAACGTGACAAACGCCGCAATTCCCGTCCCCTTGATTTCGTGCGGCATGCCCACCACCGCGGCCTCGACGACCGAATCGTGCGACACCAGCGCGCTCTCCACTTCCATCGTGCCCAGCCGATGCCCCGCGACGTTGATGACATCGTCCACCCGGCCCATGATCCAGAAATATCCCCGTTCATCCCGCCGCGCGCCATCCCCGGTGAAATAATATGGACTGACTGCCCTTCGACCCGGACCTTCCTCACTCCGTTCGTCAGGTCCGGCGTTGGGTCGGATGCGCGAGAAATACGTCTGAACGAACCGCTCGCGATCCTTATAAATCCCGCGGATCATGCCCGGCCACGGCTTGCGAATCACAAGCAATCCCCCAGCATTCGCCGCCTGCTCCTCGCCCCGTTCATTGACCACCGCGGCATCCACGCCGAAGAACGGCAGGGTGCAACTCCCGGGCAGTGTCGGCGTGGCGCCCGGCAGCGGAGTGATCATCTGCCCGCCCGTCTCCGTCTGCCACCATGTGTCCACGATGGGACATCGCTTCCCGCCGATCATCTCGTAATACCACATCCACGCCTCGGGATTAATCGGCTCGCCCACCGTGCCCAGAACTTTCAGCGAAGTAAGATCATGTTTCCGGGGATGCTCATCTCCCCATTTCATGAAGGCGCGGATGGCTGTGGGCGCTGTATAGAACTGCGTCACCCGATGGCGCTCGACAATTTCCCAGAAGCGATCGGGCGCGGGATGATTGGGCGCCCCCTCGTACATCAACGTCGGCACCCGATTGGGAAGAATGCCGTAAATAATATAAGAATGCCCCGTCACCCATCCGATATCCGCCGTGCACCAGAACACCTGATCCTTGCCGGGCTGCAGATTGAACACATATCTCGCCGTCAGATACGTGAACACCATGTATCCGCCGGTGGTGTGGAGAATTCCCTTGGGTTTTCCCGTCGAACCAGAGGTGTACAGAAGGAACAGCATGGCCTCGCTGTCCATCGGCTCGCAGGGACAGGTGTCCGGCTGCCGAGATGTCAACTCGTGCCACCACACGTCGCGCGGCGATGTCCACGCAACCTCGTTCCCGCACCGCTTGACCACGACGACATGGGCCACCCGATGATTCGCTTTTGCAAGCTGCCCGCAGGCGTCATCGACGTTCTTCTTCAGCGGCACGATGCTCCCCCGCCGCCACGCGCCATCGCAGGTGATGATGACGCTCGAATCGGCGTCGATCACGCGATCGACAATCGCCTGCGCTGAGAACCCCCCGAAGATCACCGAATGCGCCGCCCCGATTCGCGCGCAGGCCAGCATGGCGATCGCCAGCTCCGGCACCATCCCCATGTAGATCGTGACGACCTCGCCCTTCTTCACTCCCAGCGATTTCAACGCGTTGGCGCACTTCGAGACCTCGCGCAGGAGATCGTTGTACGTAAGTTGTCGAACTTCATACGCGCCGGATATTTGTGCGTTTGTCGGCGGCTCGCCTTCCCAGATGATGGCCACCTGCTCGCCCAGCCCCGCCTTCACCTGACGATCGATGCAGTTGTAGCACAGGTTGGTCTTGCCGCCGACGAACCACCTTGCGTCCGGGGGATTCCATTCCACGACGCCGCCGGCGCTCCACTTCGCAAACCAGTGCAGCTCGGATGCGGCCTCGCCCCAGAACCCCTCCGGGTCGTTCAAGGAGCGACGATAGCGTGCGCGATACTCGTCAAGAGACTTGATGTAGGCGCCCCCGATCGACCTCGCGAAATCTGCCGGAGGTTCAAACACGCGGCTTTCGCGCAAGATGGAATCGATTCCGCCGCTTTCCAGCCTTGGCATTGAGTTCGGCCTGCTCTCAATCGGGGACATGGCGAACCTCCATTGGTCAAGCGACGACAGGATATCGCGCGATGAGCTGAAGAGGAAGGTCGGCATCGTGACCACCATGCTTCGCGCTCGATCGAGTTCGCGCGCCGGCCCTGCGGACCGGCGACACTCGCGAGCGCGCCCCTCGCACCCGCGTTGATTACCTTCGCCCCTCTCCAAAAAAATGCCGCGGGATGCAACCCGCGGCATGCGCTAGTTCCTCATTCAGTCTCGATTGCAATCAATCCCGGCGGCGGCGCCGCCCGCCCATCACGCCCGCCATGCCCAGGAGCGCCAACGCCGCCGGCGCTGGAACCGGCCCGGTAATCACGCCGAACGCCATCTGCGGCGTCAGCGACTGGCCGTCGAAATTGATCCCGTTCACATCGTTGGAATACCAGAACGTGCCGTTGTCGTTGTACACGCTGTTCTGTGTGTGCCCGCCGACCCGGTACGACGCCCCGCCGCTCTCTCCCACCACCGTCGCCACGAACCAGTAGCGCTGGCCATCGACCAGCGTCGCACCCGATGCGTCGAACTCGTAGTACTCCAGTGCACCGGTCACGGCGGGATTCACGGAGCCCGTCGTCGAAAGCACGCTGGTGGGGTCGGGAGACATGCCGTTATCTCCCCACACCTCGAAACGCAGCGTCTGCGTGCCGCCGAACGATTCCAACCACGTTCCCAGCCGCTCCACCTGCAGGTCCGGACCCTCGGCGACAAAGTCGCTGGTGTACACGTACGTGCCGCTGTCTCCATTCAACGGGTTCCACCACGGCCCGATATCTGGCGGCTTGATGATGTCCGCCGTGGCGGCGCCGGCGGCGACAATCGTCGCAGCCATCGAACAGATCGTGGACATCGCTCTCACATTCATCGTCTTTCTCCTCCTGTGCCGAAACACAAAATCCCCGCGCGGTCCGCACGGGCTTGAATATGCGGGCGCTCCTTGTTCGTGTCCGCCAGCCGGCCCGCAACCGACGAACCCAGGAACTCGCGCGTGATCAATTCTCCTTGAGACGCGCGAGACGTTGCCGGGACACACCGGCGTCGGTTCAGATTACCACGCGGGCCGCGACGTGTCCAGCTCAAATAGGCGGTGCAATTCCCGCAGTTGGCACGGTAGATTGGGCGAAAGAAGAGGTGGACCAATGGAGTCGGAACACCACGTCGCCCTCAAAAGTCTGGCCGCGGCATTCCTCATCCGCGAGGGCTTCCCTGCCGTCGCCACCGAAGTCCGCTGCCCCGGCTCGCGCTATCGCGTCGATGCCGCGGGCTACCTCGACCGCATCCCCGGGCCGACCACTCAGGACGGCAGCGGCGCCCCCACCCTCTGGTCCACCATCGCATCCACCTCCCGCGCCCGGCGCGAGCGCCGCTGCGAGCCGCGCACCATCATCATCGAGTGCAAGCAGTCGCGTTCCGACTTCATCCGCGATGACCGCCGCGCTGATGAGCTCATCGCCCTCCGCGATGAGGCCCGCCACTGGAAACGCCACCTCGAAGAGAGGCGCATCAAAGTCCACGAACCGGAGCTGCGCGAATCCGGCTCTGCACTCTTCACCGAGCTCGAAACATGGAACTTCTCCTCCAGCCGGCTTTCGTCCTATCGCAAACTGCTCCGCCGCATCCGCCGCATCGAAGACCAGTTGTACGGCGAGACGAAGTTCTGCCTCATGTCGCGCTATCGCGTCGCCGACCAGTTGTATCTTCTCGTTCCCCGCGGCTTGATTCGCCAGCGCGAAGCCCCGGATGGCTGGGGCGTCGTCGAGGCGCCGCACGCACGTTCGCGCGCCATGCCCCTGAAGGAAGATGCTCCTGCCGAAATTCATCCGCAACCGATCACTCATGATCCTCATGCCATGAGTCCAGATTTCACGCTGGGCTTGCGTGTGCTCCTCGACGCGCCCCGTTTGAACAGTCCCCCGCGCTTTCGCCAACTCCTGCTCCGTAACATCGCCGTCGCCGCCACCCGCGATTCCTGCCGCACGCCGCGGAACACCGGTCACAACCTTCCGCCCGCCTCCCCGCCCGCGTCATCCGGTAGAACATCGGCCGCGGTCTAGAATCACCCCGCCACCGCAGCGCGGCTTTCTGGAGGTGCACACATGACAATGGTCTCACTCATCTCATCACTCCTCCTTTCATTGTGCCTTGCGTCCTCGAACCCCTATCAGGATCAATCTTCGAACGCTCCGCCCGCGAAGCCGGTTCAGGATCAGGATGATCTCCTCCGCGATCCCATCAACGTTCTGGATGAGCGCATCAATCGCGACAAGATCACCGAGCAGGACCTGCCGCGCCTGCCGGAATCCGTCATCCTTCCAATGCCGCCCGACCACCGCATCGCGCCCAGGCCCGGCGATGTCCCCATCGACGCCGAACGCTGGGCCAAAGCCCACGCCGCCATCGGCGCCGGTCTCGGGTTCCTGCGCGCTTCCCAGCATGACATGGGCGCGTGGATGATGGGCGCGGAAGCCGCGCCCACCGATGAGCCCGCGCAGATCTCCCCCGTCTCCGTCGCCGTCACCGCGCTCGCGGTCAAGTGCTTCGCGCAGTTCGGCATCAATCTCGAAACCGATCGCAATCTTCAGAACGCCGTAGCGTTCGTGATCAACGCGCAGCATGACGACGGCCGCTTCGAAGGCGGCGCGCTCAGCAACTATGTCACCTCCGCCGCCGTCTCCGCCCTGGCGTCGATCGATGATCGCTCGCTCGAAGAGCAGCTTGTCCGCGCCACCCGCTGGCTTCAGCACGAGCAGTGGGATCAGTCCGAAGGACTTTCGCCCCGCCAGGATTGGTTCGGCGGCGCCGGCTACGGCAACTCAGGGCGCCCGGACCTTTCGAACACGCAGATGATGCTCGATGCGCTCTACGACGCGGGTCTTTCTCCCGATGAGCCCTCCTTTCAGCGCGCGCTCGTGTTTCTTTCCCGCGCGCAGAATCTTGAGGCGACCAATCCCGCGGATTGGGCGTCCAGCAACGATGGCGGATTCATCTACACCCCCGCCAACGGCGGCGAATCCATGGCCAGCGAAGCCGCCGGCGAAGGCCGCTTCGGCGAGAATTCCGGGGGTGCTGCGGGTGAAGCACGATCGCTCCGCTCTTACGGCTCCATGACCTACGCCGGCTTCAAGAGCATGCTCTACGCCGGTCTCTCGCCCGACGATGTGCGCGTCCGCGCCGCCTTCGACTGGATTCGAAACCATTGGACCTTCGATGAAAACCCCGGCGTCGGCCAGCAGGGACTCTACTACTACTACCACACCATGGCCCGTGCCCTCCGTGCTTCGCAGCAGGAGACGATCGCCGACATCGACGGCGTCGAGCACAACTGGCGCGCGGAACTCATCGATGCGATCATCGCGCGCCAGCGCCCGGACGGATCCTGGGTCAACGATGCCGACCGTTGGATGGAAGGTTCTCCCGACCTTGTCACCATCTATTGCCTCCTCGCGCTCGAGGAAGCCCTGAAGTGAATTGACGATTGCAGATTGACGATCGACGATTGAAGATGGTGGATTGACGATTGATGATTGACGACGGTCGATGGCGCAAGACGCCGGATCTGAGCCCGCCGCGGGCGAAGATCCGGGTCGAACCTCCTCCAACGTCTGATTCCTTCCCCCAATCGTCAATCCGCAATCGACAATCGTCGATCGACACTCCGCTTCCTCCCCCAACCTCTCCAGCAGCTCCGCCCACTCGTCGGGATCGACCTCCATCTCGCCATTGAGCAGCATCGACATCGCCTGATCCCTGCTCAACCGCACCTTCGCCCCCGCCCCCGCCCCCGGAACTCCCGGAATCCCCGGCATCCCCGGAATCCCCCCACCTCCACCACCACCCCCGCCACCACGCCGCCGCCTCCTTCCACCGCCATCATCATCGTTCCGTGGCTTCCGGGGCCGGGGGTGCAGGATGGATTCAGTCAGCTTGATCCACTGCAGCGCCTTGTTCAGCGTGTCCACGCTCGACTTCCGCTGCGTCTCCAGCACCGACACATCGTTCCTCTCAGCGAACTCGCGCACCTGATTGGGATCGCGCGCGATCTGCGCCAGCGTGATGATCGCCCCGTGCCCGAGGCGCTGGTGCCGGAACCGCTCTTCCAGCAGGTTCATGTCCGACAGGTTGGCCAGCGTCCCGCGCTGCTCATCGTTTCTGACCAGATCCGCCCACTCGACCTCCGACCATCCCACATCCGCCGCCGCCTCGCGCCCGGACCACTCCCCCGCCGCGAACTTCGCCAGGGCTTCGTTGATCTTCGCAATGTCGGGAGTGTCGGGCATGAGGGGATGAAGAGGTGAAGAGGTGAAGAGGTGAGAATGTGAGGAGACCAGAGACAGAGCCACAGACGCCGGACCTGAGGGCTCGAAGGTCCGGGTCGAACCGGTTTCGTACTTCCGAGCGCGCACACGCGCGCTCTCCATAGAGGGAGGCAGGGACCACAATTGGCTGACGATTCCGGTGCCTCACCGCGCCGAAACCGCCTTCCCGGCCCCGAAAATCGCGAAAAAAAATCTCTCTCAACCCCCGGTTTTGGGCACCATTTCTGGCGCCAGAATGTGGCACATCACAGCACCGTACCGACCTGCGCGACAATCCTCAGTCAAAGCCCATGCCGTGCACGGCATGGGCTTCGTTCCTGATAAACCGACGCGGTCAAACGCTCATTATCCCTCGATGCAGAACCTCACCGTCGCGCAGGTGCTGGCCCTGCTTTTCCTGCACCTCGGCGGGGTCGCCGTGGTGGCCGGCTATTGTGCGGCCTGGGGTGGGCTGCTGCCCGCCCTGAACGAACGCGCGGTTGCCACGCTGCGGACCCGGCTCTGGCTGCCCGTGCTGATTGGGCTCCTGATCTCGATCCCGTGGGTCCTCGCTGCCATCTTCCTCATCAACAAGGGCGCGCGGGCGGGGCAGATCGGGGCCATCCTCGGGATGGCGTGGATCTTGATCGGCCTGATCGGCTGCAGCGCGATCGCGCGCGTGATCGGCTCGTCATCATCAGCATCTCCTCGACTGACACAAGATCCCCTCGATCCCGATCAGCCCTCCCTGCTGCGCACCACCTGCATGGGCGGATTGATCCTCGCGCTCACATGGGCGTTGCCCCTCATCGGCTGGTACTTCATCCTGCCCATCTCCATCGCAACGGGAGTGGGATGTGTCGTGCTTGGATTGCGATCGAGGGGTTGATCAGGTTTTGCGCGCGTTGCACACGATTTCGCACCCTTTAGCCCCGGGCTCCGCCCGGGGGTCGGCGCGCGGCGAGGACTCGATCGTGAAGGGACGCTCGGGCGCGCGTGAGGTTCAACCCCCCGGCGAAGCCGGGGGCTAATGGGTCGCGCTGCGCACACCGCATCAGTATCACGATTCCTCGCGCGCCGGTTCAGCAGCGATCTTCGACGCTTCGCGGGGATGCACATCGTCCGGCAGCGTCGGCCTTCGCTCTTCCTTCAACTGCTTGGTGTCGCTGCGCGCGGACTCCTCTTCGATCTCTTCGCCGATCCCCTTGATCCCCTTCTTGAACTCGACGATGGACCGGCCCAGCGAGCGGCCCACCTCAGGCAAGCGCCGGCCGAAGATCAGCAGTCCCAGCACCAGCAGAATGGCCCACTCCCAGTGCCCGGGCAGGCCGAAGGCGAGAAGGGGCGAAATTTCCGAAGGCAGCGATGCGGTCAGCATGGTGAGCACCCCGGGGCCGAAGCCCGGTTGGACGAGCGGGTCATTCTAGGGCGAAGATCGGTCCTTTTCTGTACTGACACAAGCAGGTCGCTGGTTCAATCAAATCCAAGCCCACGGCGTGCACGCCGTGGGCTTTCAATCTCGATAATTTGGCGCCTCTGACTGTCGTCCTTGCGTTTCTGCGTTTGTGCGTTTCCTAGTGCCACAACGAGCGGATGCACGCCGCCGTCGCCTTGGCCGCGGCCTCCACCCCCGTGGCCGTCAACGAAACCCCATCCTGCGCGAGATACTCATCATCGCGTTCCGCGATCACTCGATCCAGGTGGTTGATGAGCACGTTCTCCGCGAGCATCACCTCCTGGGCCGCGATGTTGTACTCCTCGATGTCGCGGTTGAAGCGGTCGAACCCGCTTCCGGGTGAATCGCACTGGCGCTTGTCATCCACCGCCGTGGTGAGCGCGAACACCACATCGCCGCCCACTCTCGCCTTGCACGCATCGACGATGCGCACGAGATTCAGCTCATAGTCGCCGATGGACACCGCGTTGCGCGATTCCTTGCCATACCAGCGCACATCCTCGAGGCCGCAGTTGAGGTGGACCGCCTCGGGATCGAACTCGTCGAGCCAGCGATCGATCTCGCCCGCCAGCGCGCCGGAATCGCCCGTCGATTCCGCAGGCCCGACGACTGCGAGCGTGATGCCCTCCTCCGCCGCCAGCAGCTCCGCCACGCGCGGCTGATACGCCAGCCGGACAAAATCGCCCAGCAGGAGGACTCGGAAGTTGCGTTCGCGCTTGGCCATGGTCACTCTCCAGGTGATGATACATCTATCTGGGTGGCAGGGCCGACGCGGCGCAGTTCACACGCCGCGGCGGGCGTCGCCCGTGCAGCGTAAGAGTGGCATGCCCGGACGCGGATTGGGGTGTCGCCCAGGCCCGATCGAGAACTCGCATCGCTTGTGAATCGCACGGGCGAGCCGCGGCGGCTCGACCGTGCCACCCGTACTCTTTCACCTGTCAATATCCAGTCTTCAGCCCCTGTTTGTCGAAGAATCCGATACACAGGGACATCGTTCCAACCCGTTTTTGAGCCGCCGTCATGGAGGACGCCCTTATGCATCGCAGCATCCCCGGAATCGTCGCAAGGATTGCACTTCCCACTCTCATCGTGTCACTGACTCTTTCCGGGGGCGTTGTGGGGGGGTGCTCCAAGCAGAAGGTCGAAACCGACCCCGACTACGCCCGCCAGCTCCGCCCGGGCGAGTCGGCCTTGCGCCTCATCACCGATCCCATGCGCATGCCCGACCTGACCGCCGCGTACGACAAGCAGATGGAGTACCGCGAGTTCCTCCTCGCCGCCCTCGACCGCTCCATCACGTGGTTCAACGCGCCCTCATCGAAGCAGTTCTTCCCCTTCAACGTCGATGGCCGCATGGTCTCGCACGAGGAAGCCAAGGCCAGCGTCATCGCCTTCCAGGAAGCGGTGGGATCGGCCACCACCGCTGCGGAATTCGATGAACTTATCCGGGGGCGCTTCGATGTCTATGAATCCGTCGGCTACAACAACGAGGGCATCGTCCTCTTCACCGGCTATTACGCGCCGGTCTTTCAGGCCGGCAGAACACAGACCGCGGAGTATCGATTCCCTCTCTACACCCGTCCCGCCGACCTCGTGACCGATCCCGTCACCGGCGAGCCGAAAGGCCGGCAGACACCCGACGGCATGATCGTTCCCTATTACACCCGCCGCGAGATCGACGAATCCGGCATGTTCGCGGGCAGCGAGCTGGTCTGGCTGAAGGATGAACTCTCCGCCTACATCATTCAGGTCAACGGCTCCGCCCGCCTGCGCATGGATGACGGATCGACGATGTACATCGGCTACGCGGGCAAGACCGACAAGCCCTACTACGGCCTCGGGCAGTCGATGATGGATGAGGGCATCCTCACGCCCAACAATCTTTCGCTGCCCGCCATCAAGCAGAAGTTCCGCGAGAACCCGGAGCTCGTCATCGACCTCATCTACCGCAACGAGAACTACGTCTTCTTCACCGAATATCAACCGGGCAACTGGCCCGCGGGCTCCCTCGGCGTGCAGGTGACCGAGGAAACTTCGCTCGCGACCGACAAGAAGATCTACCCGCGCGGCGGCGTGACGCTGGTGGACACGCAGGCGGTGAACCTGAGTTACACCAAGCGGCCGTTCCTCCACTTCATGATGGATCAGGACACCGGCGGCGCGATCAAGGCCCCCGGCCGGGCCGACATCTTCATGGGCTCCGGCGAAATGGCGGAAATCCTCGCCGGCGGCCAGTACGCCGAAGGGCGCTTGTACTACTTCTTCCTCAAGCCGGATGTCTTCGCGGCGATGTATTCGACGGACGGTGCGACAACGGAGGGTGCGATGGCGCTGAGTCCTGAATAGAAATCACAGTCTGTGATGATGGAACGACAAAGCCCACCGATAGTAATCCGTGGGCTTTCATTTGACATCCTCACATCTTCACATCCTCACTTCTTCATCCCCTCATCCTCCCCCGATCGTCCCGCGCACCGCCGCCGCCTGCTGCGCCTGCCCCGCCTCCTCAAGCTTCCCCGCGTACGCCATCCCCACCACGTACCAGTTGGACTGCACCACGAATATCCCCGCCATCTGCTCCGGCCGCTCGATCCGGTTCCACGTGCTCGCGTACAGATCGACGATGCGTTCGGCGCGTCCTGAGTTGATGAGCAGTTCCTCCGCCTTCTTGAGCGCCTCGCGCACGAACGGCCCGGCATTTGCGAAGCGCTCGATCACATCCATGTAGCACTGCCCCGCCTTGTTGATTTCGCCCGCATTCGCCCACATTTCTCCCTGGGACATGCGAATTTCCGCCGCCAGGTCCATTCTCCCCGAAAAATTCCGGAACGCTGCATTCCACAACTCGTTTTGCTCTTCGATGTCCTCAATGCTCGCGACCATGGGCTTGAGGATCGACAGCGCGAAATCGGGATAGCGCTGGCCGCAGAGCCGATCGAGCACGCTCGACCACTTCTTCTTTTCTTCGAGCGAGAGCGCGCCCGCTTCCGCCAGATCGCGCACCGCGAACCACGCCCGCGCATAGCCGCCGCTGGCGCGCAACCCCGTTTCGAGCAGGTCAAGCTGTCCGGCAAGGTCGGCGTTTCGCAACAATCGGCCGCGGCGCGAGTTCGCCGTCTCCATCAGCGCCACTGGCGCAAACTCGACACCCGCCTCCTCAATCTCCTTCAGGTGCACCGCCGCATCCGTGAACGCCGCCGCCGCATACCGCGCCTCCGGCGGGCTCATGGAATACTCCGCAAGGAGTGAGATCAGCGAATCATCCACGATCTTCCGCGTCTGCGGATCGAGCACCGCCCCCTTCAATCCAAGGTACGCATCGTAGCGGCCCGCATCGAAGTTCCACGACACCTGCCTGCCGCGCGACTGCACGAAGCCGACCCACGCGTGGCCAACATCCGCATTGCGGCCGATGGTGTACGCAGTCGGCACGCCGATCGCCTTGCCCACGTGGGTTGCGAAGTAGGCCTGGTCCGCGCACACGCCGCCATATTGCAGAATGTTCGCCAGCCCCCAGCCCGCCTGCGTGCTCCGCTTGGGCTGGCCGGTGCGGTAGTGCTCGTAGTCGTACTGAATGTCGAAGAAGAGTCCGCCCACCGCCGGATGACCCTTGTATTTCGCGATGGCCCACTCGAGGTCGGCGATCGTGCCCGTCACATCAACGGTGTGCACCAGCATCTCGGCCGGCACATCGCGCAGCGGGAACAACATCTCCTTTTCGTGCGCGAGGTAATAGTCGTAGAGCGCGATGGGATCGGGCGAGGCGGCCCGGTTCTCGTTGAAGCCGATGGCAAGCGGTTTGTCGTGCACGATGGCGATCGCGGCCGCGAGATTGGCGTGGGCTTCCAGCGTGTCGCCGCGCTCCCGCCTCAGCCGATCGACCAGCGCATACACTTCTTCCATCTTCTCGTGCTCGGGCCTGACCGCGAAGACGAGCGCATGGGCGAAGGCAGGATTCTCGCGCAGGAACGGCAACAGATCGCTTCGCAATGAATCCTCGACCTGCGACAACTGCAGCACCAATCTCAGCGCGAACGAAGTGTCGGTAAACGCCGCGGCCTGCTTGTCAGTGGCGTGCGCGATCAGCGACTCGAAGAGATCGAGCAGTTCCTGCTCCGCGGTGACGAAGTCGGAATCCTCTTCCAACCGATCGAGAACTTCGGCGATGCGCGCGGCGACGATCTCCTCCTCCCGCGGCGGAGCGGCGAGCGCTACTGGTGCGGTCATGGCAGCGGCGAGAAGGGCTGTCCAGAGAATGCGCATGACGTGCCTCGAAATGATTCTACAGCGCCGAATCTTCTTTGATTCGCGGACATCGCCATCCCGGCGTATTTCGACCCCTCTTTTCAGCGGGTCAGGTCAGTGGCACCGGTGCTCTGTGGAGGTCTCTGGTGCCATGGGCAAACTCCGGTTTGCCCGTGGCTCGGCGCTCGAAGAAGAAGAAACGCCACGGGCAAGCGAAGCGCTTGCCCATGGCACCCTGATTTCATTGGTTTCTACAGAGCATGGCACCGGCGTGGATTCCTGTGCCACTGGCGAAACAATTGAACCCTCAATGGCTTCCCTGCGCCTCGGTCGTGAAACGGCTGACCTTCGCCTTCGTCTCCTCATCCATCACCATCAAGGGCGGATACGGCCGCACCTTCTCGCCGTGCCTTTCGTCAATCGAATCGGGAAACTTCCGCGTCGCGTCGAACGCGATCCGCGCGCCAAAGCGCCTGTCCGCCGCCACAATATCGCGCAGCACGATCAGGTCGCGCCCGGGATCGACATTCGCGCAGAAGTGGAACATCGCCTCCTCCCAATCGTCGATGTTGACCGAAGAATCGAGCGCGATGATGCACTCGACGGGGGAACTCGAAGCGTCGCCGGGGACGCCCGGCTCACCGGGGGCGCCGGGCCGTCCCATCCCGCTCCATGTCCGCTCGATCGCGTCGATAGCGAACCGCCCATCTCCCGCCTTCTCCTTGCGCACCGCGGCGAAGAGACACCGCCCATCGGACCACTCCGGCGAAACGACCTTCGCGATCAACGGATGCTTGACCTTCTCCAGAAGGTGCGGCGAGATGGAGCGCGGCGGGGTGGCACGGCTCTCGGTGGCACGGCTCTCCGAGCCGTGACCGGTGGCACGGCTCTCCGAGCCGTGATCGGTGGCACGGCTCTCCGAGCCGTGACCGGTCTCTCCGGCTCTCCGAGCCGGAGTCGTCGGGGATTCGTGCGGCTCGGAGAGCCGCACAGACCCTGACAGGTCGGAGACCTGTCCCACCGCGATGCCGTTCACCTCTTCGCCCGCGATCTTCCGCGTGGCATCGATCCCCAGTTTGTGCCCCGCGCCCAGGCGCGGGGCCGCGTGGTCGAGAATGTCCAGCGGCCCGTTCACCATCTCGAGATCGCGGCCGAAGTGAACGTTCTCGAACACCGCCCGCAGCACCGCGCGCTCATCGTGCACATCCACCGACTCATCCACGACGATGATGAACTTGGTCCACGACATCTGCCCCGCGCCCCACACCGCGTGCATCACCCGCCGCGCGTGCAGCGGGTACTGCTTGCGGATGCGGATCATGGCGCAGTTGTGGAACGCGCCGAACATCGGCAGGTGGTAATCGTCGATGTCGTGGATGAGCGTCTTGAGCAGCGGCAGGAAGATGCGCTCCGTCGCCTTGCCCATGTAGTAGTCCTCCATGGGCGGCAGTCCCACGATCGTCGCGGGAAAGATCGCATCCTTGCGATGCGTGATCGCGGTGACGGTGACGATGGGGTAGCGATCGGGCAGCGAGTAGTAGCCGGTGTGATCGCCGAAGGGCCCTTCCAACGCCGCGCCGGGGCCGAGGTCGAATGTGATGGAACGGCTCGTGGTGGCACGGCTCTCCGAGCCGTGACCGGTTTCTCCGGCTCTCTGAGCCGGAGCATCCGGCGGATCCTGCGGCCCAGAGAGCCGCAGAGACCGACGCAGGTCGGAGACCTGCTCCACCAGGAACCCCGGCTCGCCGCATTCAGTGCTCACCCAACCCTCGATCACGATCTCGCTGTTCGCGGGCACCCACAAGGGAACCGTCTTCGCGCGCACCATGGGAATCCCGCCCCTGTTCAAAAAACCCGCCATCATCAGTTCGCTGATCCCCGGCGGCAGCGGCGCGGTCGCCGCGTAGGGCAGCACACTCTCGCCGCCGAAGCAGATGGCGATGGGCATGCCGAGGCCATGTCGCGCGGTCCCGAACGCGCCCGCCTTCGCCCCCTTGCGCTTCCACGAGCGCCAATGGGCAGCGCCATCGTGGTGCACGTGCCAGTGCATCACGAGGTGTGTCTCATCGACGAGCTGCGCGCGATACATGCCGATGTTGTGCGATGGCGGAACTTTTGTTAGCCGCCGGGCTCGTCCCTGCGCGGGCGCATCATCCACATGAATCGTGTGCATGCCCGCGAAGGTGATGTAGCGGCCTTCGCCCTTCGCCGTGCCCGCTTCCTCGGGGGACATGTCACAGCCCACCTTCCGCGGATCGCCATCCAGCGGCCAGCACTTGATGAGCGGCAGCTTCAAGAGATTCACCTGTCCCTTGTCCGCCCGCCTGATCACCTGCTGGCATGGAGCTCCGCGCTTGATCCGCTTGGGCGCTGCGTTGAGCAGCGGCTTCAATTCCTTCGCCTTCTTGAGCGCCTCCCATTTCGATTTGGGCGGCTCCATGTTCATCAATTTCTCGATCATTTCCGCGATCGACTTGAATCCGCCCTGCGCGCACCCGAGCGCCAGTTCCATGCGCCGATATGAGCCGAAGATGTTGATCGCCAGCGGAAAGTCGCAGCCCTCGACCTTGTCGAAGAGGAGCGCCTTGCCGCCCAGCCCGACATGCTCGGGATCGAATTTCCGCGCGTGATCGCTGGCGCGCGGACAGCCGGATTTGCTCTCGCGATCGGCGAGCGCGGAAATCTCCAGCATCGGCGAAGCCGCCGCGCCCACGCGGCGGAGCTCACCCGCCTCCTCCAGCACACCCAGAAACTCGCGAAGTGAGGAGTACATTGCAAATCAGGATAGCGGATCAATCACATTGCGAGAGATGCAGAGGCGCAGAGAAGGTCCGATGGCCCGGGCCAGCCGCTTCAGCGGCGCGACGCCGGGGATGCCTGGAAGATGTCAAATGATGCGTGCAACGCCGGCACGCCCATGCGCCTTCACCCATGACGACATCCTGGTCCACTCACGCCGCCTCGGCGTGCACGCGCGGCGATTCCTCGCTTGAGAGCGCCCGCCGCATGAGATCGAACTGCCTCTCGACGCTCATGAACGCATCCACCACCGCCGGCTCGAACTGCGTGCCGCGACGCTTCACGATCATCGACACCGCCACCTCGTGCGGCATGGCGGGCTTGTACGGCCGGTTGGTCGTCAGCGCGTCGTACACATCCGCCAGCGACACGATGCGGGCCGCGATGGGAATGTTCTCCCCCTTGAGGCCGAAGGGATAACCCTCGCCGTTCCACCATTCGTGGTGGGCATAGGCGATCTCGCGCCCGAGGTTGAGGAAGTTCGAAGATCCCAGTTGCTGCTCGATGGCGTACAGGCAGTCGCCGCCGATCCACGTGTGCTTCCTGATCTCAGCCATCTCTGCCGTGGAAAGCATGCTCGGCTTGAGAAGGATGGCGTCGGGAATGCCCACCTTGCCGATGTCGTGCAGCGCGGAAGAAAGGCCGAGGTCGGCGATCCATGCGTCTGTCATCAGGCCGCGCAGCTTGGGCCAGTCCTTGCGAAGCTGCCTCGCGAGGACTTCGACATACTGCCGAATGCGCATCAGGTGCTGGCCGGTGGTCACATCCCGCGATTCGCTCAGCCGGGCCATGCCGAAAATGACCGCGTTGCGCGTCGCCATCAGATCGCTGAACTGCCGCGAGAGCTCGGAATCGAGCTGGGCCTTCAGCTTGGCAAACCCGCCTTCGCAGCCCCGCAACACCAGCCGCGCCACCATCGCCGTCCACAACGCCGCCAGCACCCCCAGCAGGATGCCGATCACCCACTCGCGATTAGCCATGAACCAGTTCTGCCGCGCTGTGTGCGTGACAGGATTGTCATAGATCAACGAGCCGGTGACGAGGGCCAGCCCCTGACCGACAATCAATGCCAGAATAAGCCAGGCCCGGATCCGTGACATGGAGGTCCCTCACCCCACAAAACCGCACTCTTTGGTATCGTCATGGGAAGCAGGTCTCTTGCATCGAGCCCGCTCCGAAGCCAAGCGAACGCCTGCACGATTCAACTCCGTTCGCCCCATAACCGGAATCGGCCGCGTCCCCCCGCATGATCGAAAGTCCAAAAACGGCCGCCTCCTCCCTTGCCCTCGACCTTCACAACGTCGAGAAGGTCTACCGCGGCAAGGTCCATGCGCTCCGCGGCGTCAACATGCAGGTGCACCCGGGCGAGATCTTCGGCCTGCTCGGCCCCAACGGCGCGGGCAAATCGACCCTCGTCAAAATCATGATGACGGTCGTCAAACCCACCCGCTGCGAGGGGACCATGCTGGGCAGACCAGTCGGCCACAAACCCACGCTCGGCCGTGTGGGATACCTGCCCGAGCACCACCGCTTCCCGCGCTATCTCACGGGCAGGCAGACGCTCGAGTTCTACGCCGCTCTTTCGGGCATGACCCGCGCCGCCCGCAAACGCCGGGCATCCGAACTCCTCGCCACCGTCGGCATGACCGACTGGCAACACAAGAAGGTCACGTCGTACTCCAAGGGCATGATGCAGCGAATCGGTCTCGCTCAGGCCCTCATGCACGAGCCCAACCTCATCGTGTTGGATGAGCCCACCGACGGCGTTGATCCCGTCGGCCGCCGCGAAATCCGCGACATCCTGCTCGGCCTGCGCCTGCGCGGCAAAACCATTTTCCTCAACAGCCACCTTCTGAGCGAACTTGAGATGGTGTGCGACCGCGTGGCGATCCTCGTGCAGGGCGCTGTCGTCCAGCAGGGCACCATGGATGAGCTGACGCGCGAGAGCCAGCGCTACGAGATCGTCATCTCCGGCAGGCCGCCCGTGCGCATCCGCGATGATCGCTCGGTCGAGATCACGCGCGAGTCCGATGACCGCTCCACCCTGGCCATCCGCACCACCGACCCGGAGCAAATCCAACCTGTGATCGACAAGCTGCGGATCGATGAAGTGACGATCATCTCGATCCGCCCCGCGCGCGAAAGTCTCGAAGACCTCTTCATGCGCGCCATCATCGATCCGGAGACAGGGAAGACTCTGGCCCCCGGCGCGAAGCGGGAAACAAACACCTCATGAGACAGGTCGGCCTCATCCTCCTCGATTCCGTCCGCTTCCTGCGCAGTAGTTCGCTCTTCTGGATCGCGCTCGGCCTCTCCGCCTTGACGTCAATACTCCTCTTCGGCCTGATCGACTTCGAGCCGGAGGGGTGGCGCGTGCTCTGGTTCTCCACCAACGAGAGCGAGATTCTCTTCGAGGGCAGCGAAGCCGCACGCTCTTTCGTCAGTTGGCTCTTCGGCGGGGCGCTCATGTGGTGGTGGCTGACGTGGATCGCCATCCTCGTCGCGCTCATCTCGACGGCCAGCGTGATGCCCGAGTTCCTGTCCAGCGGCGCCATCGATCTCGTGCTGGCCCGCCCCATGTCGCGCGCCAAACTCTTTCTCGTCAAGTTCACCGGCTCGCTTCTTTTCATGATTGCCCAGGCGACCCTGGCGGTGGCGTTAGGTTATGTCCTCTGCGGGTTGCGCTTCGGCCTGTGGTTTCACAACGCGTGGCTCGCCGTCCCGCTTGTCGCCATCCAGTTCTTCTACCTCTATGCCGTCATGACACTCGCGGCCATGATCACGCGCAGCACCCTCGCCAGCCTTCTGATTGCGTTGCTCTTCTGGGGGAGTGTATCGGTTGTGCAATTCGCCTCGAATCAGCTCGATTCAATCGTGGCTCAGACACAGGCCCAGGCTGACCGCGCTGCCGATCGCGCCGAACGGATGCGATCCCGTGCCGCCGAGGAAGGCCGCGACCTGACTCCCTCCGAGGCAAGCCGCGTCGAGATGTGGGATGACGAAGCTGACGACCATCGCTCCACCCTCGAAAGCATCCGGCCGTGGGAACGGCGCATCGCGCTCATCGAGCTCACAGTCCCCAAGACCGGCGACATTCAGAAAATCATCGCCGACCGTATGCATGCACCGACGTTCGGCGAACTGGTGTTCATCCTCCAGGGCGGCAGCTCGGAGATGTTCGCGCAGATGAGCGGCATGCAGGATCCCGAAATGGCCGCCGACATCCAGGCCAGCTCCATCGCCGGAGAGCGCGCTGCCCGATCCGTGAACGCCGCGAGCAGTCTCGGTTCCTCACTGGCTTTCACCGGATTGGTCGTCGCGTTCGCCACCATCCTTTTCGCGCGCCGGGATTTCTGAATCTCAAATCTGAAATCTCAAATCTGAAATCTCAAATCTGAAATCTCAAATCTGAAATGTCAAATTTCAAATTCCGAATGCGGGCACTTCCGCATTTGTGCGTTTGTGCGTTTCGGCGTTTTTACGTTTTTCCGTTTCCCAGCTCCTCCCCCCGATCCCGCGCCGCGATGATCGCCTCCGCCACGATCTGCGGCAGCTCGCGCTCGAACAACACCTCCAGCGCCGCCGCCGTCGTCCCGCCCGGGCTCGTCACCGCCGCGCGCAGGCTGTCCGCCACCACTTCGTCACACTCTGTGAGCAGCCGCCCTGATCCCAGAATCGTGTGGTAGGCCAGTATCCGCGCGGTGCGCCGATCCAGCCCCATCTGCTCGCCCGCCTGCTCCATCGCTTCCGCGAGCAGGAAGACATACGCCGGACCGGACCCGCTCAGGGCCGTCACCGCGTTCAGCATCGACTCATCCACCTCGACGACGCGGCCCAGCGATTCCAGCAGTCGCCGCGCGAACTGCTCATCTCCCGCCGCCGCGCCCGCGCCCAGCGCCATCGCGCTCACTCCCGCGCGCAGCCGGCAGGGCGTGTTCGGCATCACGCGCACCACCCGCGCGTGCTCCCTCAGACTTTCGCGAATCCGCACGCTCCCCACACCCGCCATGATCGAGATCACGATGGCCGGCCGCGCGAGGCGCCCGATCTGAAGCGCGGCCTCATCCCACTTCTGCGGCTTGACCGCCAGCAGAATCTGCTCCGCTTCCATTTCGCCGCGCACCGCGGGCAGCGTGCGGCACCCCAGCGCCGCCGCCTCGCTCCGCCGCGCTTCATCGGGATCGACCACGAGCACGGCCCGCGCATCGATCACGCCCGCGCCAATCCCCCCGCGCACGATGGCCGACCCCATCGACCCGAATCCGATCACGGCGAGAGTTGCGGACATGGAGAGATGGTAGGAGAAGAATCTGGTGATTTGGCGATGAAGCGATCTGGCGATTTGGTGGCTGAACCACACCAGAGGACCATCGATCGCGACTAAGAGCGCCGAACAGAATGAACGAGATGGGTGGCACGGCCGACGCGCTTCGCGTCGCCCGTGCGAACCTGCAAGGACGTGCCGCACGGGCGAGCCGCGGCGGCTCGACCGTGGCACCCATTGTGTGAGCGACTCTAAGAGCGCCGAACAGAATGGGGAATGCGGACATCCTGTCCGCACGAGGCCTGCTGCGGACGGAACGTCCGCGCTCCCCCAATTCCATTCTGATAGCCGTGCTAAATCACCAAATCACCCTCACCGCAGGTCCGCGAAGCGAAATCACCAAATCCAAAGCCCTCCTACACTCACCTGACCGCCATGGCCGATCAATCCCCCAACGCCGCTCCCGATCTCCACGCTCCCTGGCTGGTCGCCGCCTGGCCGGGCATGGGAAACATCGCCATCGCCGCCGCGGCCTACCTCATCAAGCAGCTCGACGCCTCCATGGTCCACGAGCTCGGCAGCCGCGACATGTTCGACGTCCAGCAGGTGGATGTGAAGCGCGGCATCGCCAAGGCCGGCCGTCTGCCGCGCAGCATGATCTTCGAATGGCGCGACCCCCAGAAGCGGCACGACCTGCTCATCTTCATCGGCGAAGCCCAGCCCAACACCGGCGGCTACGCCCTCTGCCACCGCATCATGGACTACGCCATGCGCCGCGGCGTGACACAGGTGTTCACCTTCGCCGCCATGGCCACCCAGCTTCATCCCACCGCCGATCCGCGCGTCTTCGCCGCCGCCACCGAGCGCAACCTCCTCGCCTCCCTGCGCGAGCAGAGCGTGGAAGTTCTCAACGAAGGCCAGATCAGCGGTCTCAACGGCGTGCTGCTGGCCGCCGCCGCCGAGCATGGCGTCCCCGCCGCGTGCCTCCTGGGTGAATTGCCGTTCTTCGCCGTGGGTGTGACCAACCCCAAGGCCGCCCAGGCCGTGCTCGACATCTTCGCCAAGCTCGGGGGCATCACCATCGACTTTACCGAGCTGCATGAACAGGCCGAGCAGGTCGAACAAGGCCTGGTGAAACTCCTCGAGAAAATGCAGGAGGCCGCCGCCGAGCAATTGCGCGGTGAGGAGGGCTTCAACGTTCCCGAATTCTCCGACGAAGAGGATGAGGAAGAGACCCCTGCCGGCGGCCAACCGCCTCCCCCCAAACCCCGCAAGAAGCAGCCGGTCATCGACTTCGCCACCCGCCAGCGCATCGAGCAATTGTTCGACGAGGCCAGCCGCGACCGCCGCAAGGCCCCCGAGCTCAAGAACGAGCTCGACCGCCTCGGCGTCTTCGAGCAGTACGAAGACCGCTTCCTCGACCTGTTCAAAAAAGCTGAGTGATCTTCCTTGCCTTCCTCATAGACGCCGGACCTGAGTCCTCGAAGGTCCGGGTCTCGTTTGACCGTCACTTCATCTCAAGCAAATCAAAAGCCCACGGATCTCAATCCGTGGGCTTCATTCAATCACCCAGGATGATTGCAACCCGAGTTCAGTCCCCCATGTCCTCGAGGTCCTCGCCCAAATCCTCCATCGCCTCCCCGGTGTCCTCTGCGGCTTCCTCAGCGGCGTCGCCGGCGCCCTCAACCGCGTCCTCGAGCCCACTGTCCTCTTCCTTGCAACCGCTCAGGCCCACAGCCAGCAGCGCCGCCAGGGCGAACGCCGACATGATGCTCATGATGTTCTTGCGCATTCCGGTCTCCCTTGTCTGAAAAATGTGTCCTGCCTCGGCACTGATCCTATACCAGCGGCGGAGAATGGGAAAAAACGGATTCAAAATCAACCCGAATCGGGAGACTTATCGGAAGTTCGGACCAAAGGAATCACAGATGCACACAGATGCACACGGATGAAAAGGTGGGACAGCGGATCAGATGACCAGGTGTGGGCTGTGCCCCGGTGATGAGGTCCCCACTGAGGAGCGAGGCAAAAAACAGCGATCACCAAGCCGCGCGCCCTCTGGACCTCTCTGTGTGCATCTGTGTGCATCTGTGGTTTCAAACTTCACTCCCCGCCGGGTCCTGGCCGTAGCACAGCCGCAACTGCTCGTACAGCTCGGGATGCCTTTCCTTCAACTGCCGCGGCCGCTCGAAGAAGAGCTCCGTCGCCACCGCGAAAAACTCGGCCGGATTCGTCGCGGCATAACTGCCCAGCATCGTCCGCCGCTGCTCATCCACATCTTCGACAAGCTTCGCATATTCCGCGCCCAGCACCCGCGCCCACGCCGTGTACATGCCGCGGTCGTGCAACAAAGGGGCGCCCTCGACACCCAGATATTCCCCATCAAGCTGATGCGCAAACTCGTGCAGCGCGACGTTCCGCCCATCATCCGCATCCGCGGCGCCGTGCCGCACATCATCCCACGAGAGCACCACGTTGCCGCGGTGCCACGATTCGCCCAGGCGGTGCGAATCGCCCTCGATGATGGTTCCATCCGGCCGGCGCATCTGCGCGCCCCTCACCAGATACCCGCGCGGATAGACGATGATCGATGACAGCGTCGGGTAGTACCGCGTGGGTCGATTGAGAATCAGCAGGCACGCCTGGGCCGCGATCGTCACGCGGATCTCATCCGTGATTTCGAGTCCCTCGACCCCCTCGAACCGCTTCTCGTGCAGAAAGACGTTGATGTGCTGGTGCAGCCGCTCTTTCTCGTCAGCCGTGAGCGCGGCATACGCGGAGACATTGCGTTCGAGAATGAGAACCCATTCCAGCGGAAACGGCCGGGCGCGAAGTTTCGCCCAACGCCGCTCCTTGAAATCGAGGATGTCGAGAAGTCGCGACAACATTCTCACGCGCGCCCGGCGAGAAACACCGGGGCAGCCGGCGCGGCGCGCAGCATCTCATCGGTCGCGAATGGCCACACCGCGCCACCCGGCTCGGTAGGCACGGGCTCGTGACGAGTTTTCGGGAACAACTCAGTGACGATCGGTGCGGTGATGTGTGCCAACATCCAGAGTCCATACACCAAACCCACAACCACAAACGCCGGATATCCGAAGACCAGGATCGAAGCGACGGCCAGAACGAGCAAACTCAAGAACCAGAGTCCGCCCTTCGCGAGGACTGTCTGGTCTCGAAGCGCGGCACCGTGAATGTACTCGTCATCCTTCTTCAGGAACAGAACGGCGCGCGCAATGATACGACGCTGTTCCTTTGACAAACGACGCCGCCCTCGAAGTCGCGTCCTGTCCGACGCGAGATCGCTGTAATGCAGCCATCCGAGCGTCCACATCTCCTCGAGTGCGGGATCATGATCTAATCCCAACGTACACAATTGATCGAACTCGCCAATCGAAAGTTCACCGGACGCCAACCTTCGGAGTGCCAGTGCCAACTGATCTCGGGCTGCCCGATCAATCACAACCAGTCCTTTACCAGATCACCAAATCACCACTTCGCCCTCACCGAAGGTCCGCGAAGCGAAATCACCAAATCCAGTTCTTCTCTGTGTCCTCTGTGCCTCTGTGGTTGCATTTTCCGGGGCCTCACCACGGGTTCGTCACGTGACACGTCGCGCCCGTGTTCACGATGTAGTCCTGGTGATACTCCTCCGCGGGATAAAACGTCTTCGCCTCCTCGACCTCCGTGACGATCTTCTTCCCGCCGAAGGCGCTCTTGTCCATCTGCTCCTTGATGATCTTCTCCGCCTCGCGCCGCTGCTCCTCGCTGGTAAACCAGATGCCCGAGCGATACTGCTCGCCCACATCCGGCCCCTGCCGGTTGAGCTGCGTGGGGTCGTGCATCACGAAGAATGCCTCGAGCAAGCGCCGGTAGGTGATGCGCTTGGGGTCGAACACCACCTTCACCGTCTCGGCGTGGCCGGTGGTGTCGGTGCACACCTGCTTGTAAGTTGGGTTCTCGACATCGCCCTGCATGTAGCCCGACTCCGCCGAGATCACGCCGGGGCCCATCTGGAAATAGTGCTCGACGCCCCAGAAGCACCCGCCCGCGAAATACGCCGTCTCGATTTCGATCGGCATCGACTCTGCCGGCCTCTCTTCACTCTTCTCGAAGAACTTCAACGATGCGGAATTGAGGCAGAAGCGCAGACCCGTCGGCCGCGGACCATCTTCAAAGACATGCCCAAGGTGCGACTCGCACCGCGCGCAATCGATCTCGGTGCGCACCATGCCGTGGCTGCGGTCTTCAATCTCCGTCACGTGATCCTCGTCGAACGGCTGGAAAAACGAAGGCCAGCCCGTGCCGGAATCGAACTTGTGCCCGCTGGAAAAGAGAGGCAGGCCGCACACCACGCACACATAAACGCCTTCCTTGTGGTTGTCGAGCAGGTTGCCGCAGAAGGCCGGCTCCGTCCCCGCCTTCTGTGTGATGCGATAGGTTTCTTCATCCAGTTTCGACGCGAGTTCTTCGACTCGCTCGCGCGAAAGCGGCGTGATGTCAAAGGCGGATTGGGAATACCTCGGCGAAGCGTCGCCTGATTGTGCTTGCCCCGCCGCGTGCTGTCGTGTGGTGGTGGTGTGCATGGATTCCGCGCCTCCCTGCTCTTCCTGTGAAAACGCCCCTCCCATGACCAGCACCAGCGCAAGAATCGCGCCGAAGAACGCCGCGGGCAGGAGCAGCCGAATGGTTGTTGATGTGGTCATAGTCTATTCAACGAATGAGCGGGTCTTGGTATTCCGCAGAATGATACGCAGGCCGGTCAAGCCGGGTGCCATGGTCTGAACTACGAAGGAGCGAACCATTGCGGTACACTGCCTGCATTCATCGACCTTCAATCACCTCGGTGAACCCTCTTTGCCTCTGTCGTGAATCAGGATCGAGGTTGCCATGACCGATCAAACCAATCCTCCCACTCCCGAGCAGCTCAAAAGCGCGCTGAAGGCGTTCCGCAAGCGCCTCAAGCTGACCAAGCTCGATGACGAATCGCGCCTGAATTCGCGCAATCCCATGAGTTCCGGCAAGAAGTCCGAGATCTCCGCCATCATGCCGCCGCGCGAGTTCCCGCACGAAGTGTGGGAGGAACTGGCCCGCCAGGGAAAACTCAAGTCCGCGGGCGGATCGTTTTACGAGTTGGTGGAATAGTCCACGTCCGGCGCTTGGGGCGGCCCGGGCTCCTGCTGGACGGGCACCTCCGTGAACGTCTTCATCCGCAGCAGGTGCACAGTCACGCCCACCACGATCGCCGCCAGCAGCAGCCGCAGCGCGAGATGCTCAACCAGAATGATCGAGAGGCCGATCGCGACCCAGAGGATCGCCAGCGTGATGATCTTCCCCCGCACCGGAAGCCCGCGGCCCGCGCGGTAATTCGTCAGATATTCCCCGAACCACCGGTTCTCGTGCAGCCAGCGATAGAGCCGTGGCGAGCTGCGCGCGTAGCACGCCGCGGCCAGCAGCAGGAAGGGCGTCGTGGGCAGGAGGGGCAGAAAGATGCCGAGGATGCCGATGCCCACAGACACGGTTCCCGCGACGATCAGAAGTGGTTTGACAAGCGGGTGCACGGGAGAAGCGTAGGCGGACCGCGGCAACAGTGCGGCCAGGCGCCCGGCCCGCGCCCTGCCGCACCGCGCCCGGCAGCGCTCAGTGCCAGGCGCCGGGGGCGTTGCTCGGCGGCAGATTGACTGGTACACTGCCGCCACCATGGCCAACAAAGAACAGCGTTCCAACCGGCAGGCGAAGAAGCCCCCCAAGATGTCCCTCAAGGAGAAACGCGCCATGAAGCGCGCCAAACGCGAGGCGAACAACGCGAAGTAACGCGAGCACGCTCGCGCTCACGAAGCGCCGCGACTCCGTCGCGCGTTCTCCTCAAACGGAACGACACTGTTCCATCGTTGCGCCCGCAACCCCGCCTTGATGGGATTCCGCTTCACGTATCCGATCGCCTGGCGCATGTGTTCCACGGTTCGAATGAACGGGCACCAGTAGTTGCGCGCCCACGGCGAAGCCATGCGCCCGTTCTTCGACGCAAATCGCGCCAGGGGATGGAGCCCTTCATCCACCATCTGCCGAGTCGCGCGCGATTTCAGGTGGGCGGCAATCACATCGATGTGCTTCGAGTGTCGTGACATGACAAGATGCGCATGATCGGGAAGGATCGCAAGTGCATGAAACACATACGTGCCCTCTTCCGCTGCGCTCGCAAATCCGCGCGCGATGGCTCGGGCTTGGATTCCCGTGATTTTCACGGGTGGATAGCGCAGCGATTGTTTTGCCTTCAATCGAAGCGCGCGATCGTGCGGACTGTGCGCCACGGATCTCGTCGCCTCCACCTTCGTCCCGGGACCGAACTTCAGGAGTTCGAAATTCCGGATCGTGTCCGACCACGAGCCGCGCGGATCGTTCGGCAACCAGAATCCATACGCGGAGAAGATGAAGTGGTATCCGAGGACCATCGTATCTTCTCGAACGCGACGGAGTCGCGTCGCTCCATGAAGTGCGGGCGCACGAAGCGACGCGACTCCGTCGCGCTTCATTCGTTCATCACATCCGCGCCATCGCGGGTTGATTCTTCGGTTCAACCCTCGCGGCACCCCCATCCATGTGCTTCACAATCGCCTCGCCGAACTCGCTGCACTTGAGCTTGGTCGCGCCCTCCATCATGCGGTGGAAGTCGTACGTGACCGTCTTCGCCGCGATCGCGCCTTCGATCCCCCTGATGATCAGGTCAGCCGCCTCCGTCCAGCCCATGTAGCGCAGCATCATCTCGCCCGAGAGAATCACGCTGCCGGGGTTGACCTGGTCAAGATTCGCATACTTGGGCGCGGTGCCGTGCGTGGCCTCGAAAATCGCGTGGCCGGTGATGTAGTTGATGTTGGCGCCGGGCGCGATGCCGATGCCCCCCACCTGGGCCGCGAGGGCATCGCTGAGATAGTCGCCGTTGAGGTTCATCGTCGCGACCACATCGAAATCCTTCGCCCGTGTCAGCACCTGCTGCAGCGTGATGTCGGCGATCGCGTCCCTGATCAGCAGCATCTTCTTCCACTTCCCGTCACCGTGGCTGGGACACAGTTTCAGGGCCGCGTCCACTTCCGCGACCACCTTCTTCTTCTGGTCCGGCGTCATCATGTCATAACCCGGATCGATCATCCTGGCGTTGGCTTCGCTGGAAAGATCCGCGTTGGCCTCCTTGTTGCCGAGGATCCAGCTCTCGCGCTCCGTGACCACCTTGTCGCGGAAGAACTGCGTCGCCACCTGGTACCCCCAGTCGCGGAACGCCCCTTCCGTGAACTTCATGATGTTGCCCTTGTGCACCAGCGTAACGGACCGCCGCTTGTTCTTGAGCGCGTACGAGATCGCGCTGTGCACCAATCGCTCGGTGGCGTGATAGGAAATCGCCTTGAACCCGATGCCGCACTGCACCTGCGATCCTCCCGCTCGTGGCGGCATGCCGATGCCTTCGAGCGTCTTATCCCACCCGCTGACCTTCTCCTTCGATCCGAACCGCACCTTCGCGAATTCGCTGGGGAAGTTCTGCGCCAGAAAATCGAGGCACTTCTGCGCCTCGGCGCTTCCCGCCGCATACTCGATCCCCGCGTAGATGTCTTCCGTGTTCTCGCGGAAGATGACGACATCCACATCTTCCGGCTTCTTCACCGGCGAAGGCACACCCTTGAAATACTTCACCGGCCGCAGACACACATAGAGATCGAGCATCTGCCGCAGCGCCACATTCAGCGAGCGGATGCCGCCGCCGATGGGCGTGGTGAGCGGCCCCTTGATGCCGACCAGATATTCGCGGAACCCCGCAAGCGTTTCATCCGGCAGCCAGTTGCCCTTGGTGGTGTTGAACGCCTTCTCGCCCGCGAGCACTTCCTTCCACGTGATCTTCCGCTTGCCCGCATAGGCTTTCTCGACCGCGGCGTCGAACACGCGCACTGATGCGCGCCAGATATCCGGCCCGGTGCCATCGCCTTCGATGAAGGGGATGATGGGATTGCTGGGAACCTCGAGGCCCTTGGGAGTCATGCGGATGGCGGTGGACATGGGTGGAATTCCGGTTGGTCAGAGGTCGCAAGTGAGAAGTCAGTAGTCAGAGATCAGAAGTCAGAAGTCAGAAATCAGGAATCAGGAATTGGAGTCGGTCACGAGCCGTTCGTTGATCGCACCGTTTAGCCGCGAGCCGGAGGCGAGCGCCGGGGACGGTGCGATCAGAGCACAAGGTGTGGAGTATAGCGGCTGCCGGATAGCCGCAAATTCTCTCCTTCAGGACACAACGAGAATCCGCGGGCTGACCTCTGGAAACTAGGTCCGCGACGTCGATTGCAGCCACTCGCGCAGTGCACGCAGCCGCTCAGTCCGAAGAGCGTAGACGAGCTGCACGCCGCGGGGACGATCGACGACCAATCCGACAGCGCGGAGAATGCGGAGATGCTCCGACACCGTGCTGCCGGCCCGCCCGACCTGCACGACCAGTTCGCCGGGAGTCAGCGGCCCCCGGCTCAGCAGTGTGAGGATCCGGTGGCGCACAGGATCCGCCACCGCGCGAAACACATCATGATCGGATCGAGGTCTGCTCATGTTGGTAATAGTTTTTCGCTAAGAGCGACTATCAGAATGGGGAGTGCGGACATCCTGTCCGCACGAGGCACGCTGCGGACGGAACGTCCGCGCTCCCGCGATTCCGGGTGCCATGGGGTCGCCGCGGCGACCCCATGGCACCCGAAGGTGTCTACAGAGCACCGCATCGCCTCGGCAGCATGGCCCTCGCCCCATCGCCCTAGTAGAATGCACGCGCCCGCACATCTCCTTGTCAAAGGACCATTCCTCACCTCCGTGCCCTCCGTGTCCGAGTTCACCCGCCGCGGTGGGTGGTGAATCCCCCCAGGAACTCTCCATGCCCGCAGGCCAGCACCTCTTCACCTCCGAATCCGTCTCCCAGGGCCACCCCGACAAGGTGGCCGATGCCATCTCCGATTCCATCCTCGACGCCATGCTCGCCGTCGATCCCCGCGCCCGCGTGGCGTGCGAAACCCTCGTCGCCACCGGCATGGCTGTCATCGCCGGCGAAGTCACCTGCGATGGTTATGTGGACATCAACGCCATCGTCCGCGACACCATTCGCCGCATCGGCTACACCGATGGCAAACTCGGCTTCGCAGCCGATTCGTGCTCCGTGCTCGTCTGCCTCAACCAGCAGTCGCCCGACATCGCGATGGGCGTCAACGAAGATCTATCGAAAGGCAAGGAGCAGGGCGCGGGCGATCAGGGCATGATGTTCGGCTTCGCCTGCCGCGAGACCGATTCGCTCATGCCTCTGCCCATCGACATCGCGCATCGCCTCGTGAAGCGGCAATCCGAAGTGCGCGTGGGGGGGGCGATCCCGAATCTTCGACCCGATGCCAAGAGTCAGGTCACCGTTGAGTACGACAACCTCACTCCCATGCGCGTGCGCACAATCGTTCTCTCCACGCAGCACGGCCCGGAGTGGAACACGAAACACGCCGATCTCCGACGCGCGGTGATCGATCAAATCATTCGACCGGTGCTCGGCGAGTGGTGGAACGATGACATCAAGGTGCACGTGAACCCGACCGGCCGCTTCGAGATCGGCGGCCCGCAGGGGGATTCCGGCCTCACCGGCCGCAAGATCATCGTCGATACCTACGGCGGCCGCGGCCGCCACGGCGGCGGGGCCTTCTCCGGCAAGGATCCCTCCAAAGTCGATCGCTCCGCGGCGTACATGGCCCGCTACATCGCCAAGAACATCGTGGCCGCGGGCCTGGCCGAGGTGTGCGAAGTGCAGCTCAGCTACGCGATCGGCGTGGCGGAGCCGATCTCGATCAACGTCGATTGCCAGGGCACTGCGCAGATCGATGAAGACCGCATCGCGGAACTGATCCGCGAGCACTTCAAGCTCACACCCCGCGGCATCATCCAGACGCTCGACCTGCTGCGCCCCATCTACAAACCCACCGCCGCCCACGGCCACTTCGGCCGCACGCCCGGCGAGGGTTCCGAGCTCGGCTGCACCAACACCTTCACATGGGAAAAGACCGACAAGGCGGACGCCCTCAAGCGCGCCGCGGGCGGATCGGGGAGTGCGGGCGTCCCGCCCGCACGCATCTCGCCCGCCACGAGCAGCGCGGGGGTTTGAAGATTCACCACAGAGAACACGGAGGGCACGGAGCGTGGTGATGGCTTTCTCCCTCTTCCTCGGGGAGAGAGCCGGGGTGAGGGCGCTTCGGACTGTGAACGTGTTAGACTGCGCGAGTGAAGTTCACGCAGTACTTCCTCGCAATCCGAAATCGACCCGATCGCGCTATCATTCTCGACGAATGGATTGAGCGGGCGATAAAGCACCCGATCCGCAAAGAAAAGCAGGCGGATGGCCGCATTCGCCGATGGACGAAGTAGAGGAAATGGAAGGGCGATACCTCCGATCGTGCTCTTGGAGGATGGCGAGACAGTTCACAATGCGTTCTTCGATCGCAGGTTTGAGCCATGAAGATCAAGTACTTCACCGACACCGACACGCTGCTGATCGAGTTCCGCGAGGGACCCGTCGCCGAGACGCGCGATCTGGATGAGAACACGCTGCTCGATGTCGATGCCGAGGGCAACCTCTGCGCGATTACGGTCGAGCACGCCTCCGAGCGCACCGGAATCCCCGAATTCTCCTACGAGCAGGTCGCGGCGTGAAGGGATTCACCACAGAGGCACGGAGAAGGCACAGAGGATTCACAGAGAGAGTGTGTAGAGCGTAGGGTGGGTGGAGCGGAGCGAAACCCACTAATTCAACGCGGAGGGCCGCGGAGAGCCGCGGAGAGAAGAGGAGTATTGATTCTCAACCCGGCCGGGCCAGCCGCTTCAGCAGCCGGGGCGCCCGACTGGCAATCACCGCCCGGGAAACTGAGTCACGGTTACAATGGCCGCGAAGCCATCGAGTTCCACATCGAAGGGCTGATCGAAGATGGCAAACCCGTCCCGCCGCCGACGACCGTCGGCCGCGAGGTCAAGGTCCGCGTGGCGGCGTGACAATGGGGCTCAACGGTGGTAGAACTCGGCTCCATGAACACCTTCACTTGGGAAAAGACTGACAAGGCGAAAACGCTGAAGCGGGCTGCGGGGTCGCTGAGCAGTGCCGCTGCCTGAGTGCAAGGGCAATCGAGCGTCCATGCTGAAGTCTCACTTTGATACTCTTGAAGGTGTTCTACTGGAAAGATCCAAGACGCCTTCGATTACCGGGCATCCAAATCACAAGGGATCGCCGCGTGAGGCGTTCATCTCCCAGTTTCTGCGAGCGCACTTGAGCGACCGACTCGCAATCGGGACGGGGGAAATCATTGATGCGAATTCAAAGCCGGCTGAACCTCGCAACCAATTGGACATCGTCATCTACAGACCAGATTTTCCGCGATTGGACTTCGAGGGCGGTATTCACGGGTATCTCGTTGAATCCGTGATTGCAACCATCGAAGTAAAGTCCTGCCTGTCCAAGCCAGAGCTTGCCCAAGCATCACGCGCGGCGAGAGCCGTGAAATTACTCGAGGGAAACATCTCGCCCATCATGGCAGCGGGGTGGAGGCCGCCGTCCATCCTGAGTTTCGTTGTTGCCTATGACGGGCCCGCAAAACTGGCTACGGTGCACAAGTGGCTGCCAGCGATCAATGCGGAAGAAGGAATTGACTATCCGACGCTGCCCCTTACAGAAGATAGGGTGAAGGTAGCATCGCCATCGTTGGACGCCGTGTTTGTCTTGGGGCGCGGATTCATGCATTTCGGCAATGCCCCAGTCGGCTTCTTTCGAGACAAACCCGACCGTGATCCCGAAGCAAAGTGGGCCGTGGTGGACTGTCTGCGCGGCAGCTTACTCTTACTATTCCTGATGCTGACCAAAGCCGCAAGCGGGGTCAATGTGTCGATTTTGAATCCAATGCCGTATCTGCGCGGGTTTTCAGTGCAGGAGTGTTTTCTGGGTCGGTAGAACTCAAAGAGCTTTCGGTGCCCTTGGCATGGACTACAAGCCGGCGCAAAGTCTGAGCTTCCCTCGTGATTGATTCTGCTGTGTGCGAAAAGCTCGGGCGACCGGTATTTGCCGCAATGCACTCGATCAAACAAAGGGCGGTCGAACTGAGCATCAGGAGTTGTATCAAATCAACTCCGAAGTGCTTGTGGATCTCGTGGTTCCGTAGCGACTCCAAATCGAGATGCGCAACGACCTTGTTCCGCGTGGGCTTCAATTGCTCGAACAGGGCGCGGAACTCTTCAAAGTCTCGATGAACTACGGAACCGGGATACACAGTGCGATCAATCCCGGATGCGCGCAACAATCGCTCCAGCGAACAGTTTTGCTTTCCGCTCCGTTCCTCGGCGGGATCACAGAGTATCGACGCAATTCGCAGCGCCTCCATGACAAGCGCGCGCTCAATCACGGCCAACGTAGTCGGAGCGATCCACCGAAACGGGTGCGTTCCCCCAGCGTCATCAGTCCCTAAGCAGAGAGACGTGATCACTTCACATACGTCAGCAAGCCGAGCCGCCTCTTTGGCCAGCGTGTTCAGCATCCCATCGAAATCAGGCTCAGTCTTCGGATAGGGATCAAATCGCATGGTGAAGTTTACTCCCGTAGTCGTATTAGCATGGTCGCCGGAGCTATAGCGGAGTGTGTATGCAGCTCGCCCCGCATCCGTTGCGGCCATCCCCCCTGCAGCGCGAGGCCGGCCCCGGACAGTTCGGGGGGTTCCCCGGGGGTCGCGGGGGAATCCCCCATGGGTTCGGGGGAAGGACCGAAGGGTGTGCGGATGGCCGCGCATATCGTGCGGAAGGCCCCTGACATCGCGGGGATCGCCGCATCCCTCGCGGGGGGGCACCACAATCTTCGCGGGGTTGGACGCATCGGGCGCGGAGCTGGCGTCCCGCACCGAAAGCATGATACGCGTCCCGCGGCGATAGGATGGGCCTCCGATGAGTGATGTGCTGATCAGGATCAAACGCGCGGTGCTGGCTGGCCACTTCTCCTTCAGCCGCAAGGCCGCCGATGAGATGGATGCTGATGATCTCACGAGACTCGATGTCGCCGAATCAATCCTCAACGCCGTTGCGATCTCCAAGACCGTCAAGTCGCGCAGCCCGTATCGCAGTCGCCGGCGCGAGACCCTGTACATCATTCAGAGCACCAATCTCGTTGGCGTGCCGATCTACACGAAGGGCAAACTGGTGGTCGAAGCCGGCATCGAGACGTACTATTTCCTCGTGTCGGCGAAACGATCCCTCTGAAGCGCCATGCTCGACCTGAATACCTGTCCAACCTGTGGCAGCCGGCGGATCAAGCGGGTCCGGCGGACGCTCACGCGCACCAGCCGCGGCAGTGAATACACCGTCCCCAATCTCGTGTTTCACGAATGCCCCGATTGCGGCGAGCAGGTGTTCAGCCCGGAGGCCATGGAGAAGATCGAATCCTGCCGCCGCCGGGGCGGCAAAGCGGCGGCGTAAGACCCATGCCACCTGTGATCGCTGGATTCCCGCCGGCGCGGGAACGACGCCGTTCACCACACCCCCGGCACCAATCGCTTCGCGCGCAGCATGTACGCCGCGTAGGCGTCGCCGAAGGTCGCGAGCATCATCCGTTCCTCGGCCCCGACTCGAAACGCGAAGAGGATCGCGAACACGAGCAGGCACGATGGACCCGCTGCCCAGTTGGGGATCACCAGCGCCTGGCCGATGGAATAGACCAGGAACGCCGTGTACATCGGGTGGCGGATGCGGCGATAGACGCCATTCGTGATGAGTCGATGCTCCTGCCGCACCTTCAGCGTGACCGACCAGTTGGCGCCCAGGTCGGCGTGGGCGCGGTAGAAGAGCCACAGGCCCGCGAACAGGCACGCGATGCCCGCGACTAGCAGGTCGGCCCGCAGCGGATATTCCGCGAACGAAAACGCGGGCGATGCCAGCCACACCACCGGGATGAAGAACGCGATCCACATCAGGGTCAGGAGGATGGTTTCGCGCGTTCCGCGACAGTTGGTCACGACCGTCGCCCGGCGACTCCGGCGGGCGTGCGGCCCGCGAATGACCACCAGCGCCGCCCCGGCGGCGAGCATGATGACCCGCGCGATCCACGGCTCCATGATGAGATGATTCAACAGTGTTGTTCCCGGAAATGGGATCGCGGCAGCGTGCTCGGTCACGCGCGATCACGGGCATCATAGACCTCGCGTGCAGAACCGCGCACTGCGATTTGCAGCCCGTGGGAGCTTGCCCGCCTCAGCGCGGTACGATGCCCGGCATCATGCGGCGTTGGATTGTGCGCATTCTGATCTCTCTCGTCCTCGGTGCGATCACGACGGTCGCCGTGGCGTGGGCATGCGCGGCTTTCATTGACACCAGTGTTGTTGAGCAACGAGTTGGATTGACTGACTTGCGCGGGCCGCAGTGGTTGTTCGGGATTCGAAGCCGACGTGGTGCAGCGCTGGCCTTCATGCGCCCGCGCTGGATCGAGCTCCACGAGGAGGCGGGCGCATTGCTACCTGGCGCAGCACCACGTTGGAGCGAGGCTTCGGCGCCACCAAACCCACGCGATCGATTCACACGGTATTCAGACTCAAATTTCATCCGGCATGAGGGTGCCGGTGGATGGCCGCTACTTTCCTTAGTCTGGACCACTGATAGCAATGACGTTGCATGGAACGGTGGACCGGGTGACAACCCGGTTGATTGGGGGATTGAACTTCCGCGCGATCTCAACCGCCAACCAATCTATGTGCAGCGACGGGCATTGCCTCTCCGCCCCATCTGGCCCGGCTTTCTGATCGACACGCTCTTCTACGCCGCGATCTGGTTCGCGATTTTCTTCGGCTTCACCGGCGCGAAGCGATTCAGCCGCATCCGCCGCGGCCGGTGCCCGCGCTGCGGCTATGACTTGCGGGGACAGAGGCAGGCAGTCAGTGGTCAAAGGTCAGAAGTCAATCCCCCTCACCCCAGCCCTCTCCCGGAGGGAGAGGGAGTAAGAGCAGGTTGTCCCGAGTGCGGGTGGGGGCGGGAGACATGAAGCGATCGCGCGGCAGAAGTCTGGCGTGGTCGAATCTGTGGTGGTCATTTGCTGTCAATACGTTTCTCACCGCAATCATTGCCGCCGCAACAGGACTCATCATCGGCGCGAAAATGGCGGCGGACCCCGATGGTCCGATCCGCGAGGAACATCTGGCGTACGTCGTGCTCGGCTCCGCCCTCATCGGAGCCCTTCTTGCAGCGGTTCTGACGCTGATCGGCGAATGGCCGAAGACCACATCGCCCGATGGAAGGCAGCATTGTCCGAGATGCGGCTACGACCTGCGCGGCGACCGCGCCCGCGGCTGCCCCGAGTGCGGATGGAATCGCGACAAGCCGCCCCAGCCGCCCATTGATAAACCCACCGGCCCATACGACCTCGAAGAATGATCGGCGGGCAGGTATGCCCGCCCTACTCTCGCCGGCTCACGAGATCATCACACTCATCATTCACTCTGACCGAAGCACTGCAACGCGCACGCCCAAGCCCTTTGCTTTCTCCGTGCTCTCCGTGCTCTCCGTGGTGAATCGCCTTCGCCGGATGTTCTCGTTGCCGAGCTGCCCGCACGCCGCCATCACGCTCCGCCCTAGCGTGCGCCTTCGCTTCACGAACAATCCCGCGCTGCGCAAGCGCTCGATAAATGTCTGCACACTTTCTTCTGAAGGAGCCGGCCAGGGCGAATCGCGCCTGGGGTTGTAGGGGATCACGTTCGCCTTGCACGCGAGGCCGCGGAGATACTCCACTAATCCATCCGCGTGCTCAGGAAGATCGTTCACGCCCGGGATGAGGACATATTCGATCAGAATGGGTGACAGGGTTGTGCGAACCGTGGGTGATACCACGGCCCTTTGAGCCGTGACTTGCGGCTCGGGGAGCCGCTCCACCACGGGCGGGTCAGAGACCCGACCCACCCCGCACCACCGTTCCATCGCCTTGCGAAGTTCACCCATCGGCTCGGCGCGGTTGATGGGCATGATCGTCGAGCGGATGGCGTCGTTGGGCGCGTTGATCGAGATCGCGAGCTTGAGCTGCCGTAATCCCGGCTCGCAGGCGAGCTCGCGATAGCGGTCGATCCCCGCGATGCGCCCCACGGTCGAGACCGCAATGTGCGCAGGCGCAATCGCGGGTCCGTTGCGGTCGGTGAAGATGCGGATCGCCTGAATTACTGCATCCATATTCTCCATGGGCTCGCCCATGCCCATGAAGACGATGTTTCGGATGGGGACTTTGTAATGATGCCGCGCGACGAACCACTGCGCGATGATCTCCGCCGCGGAGAGATTCCTCAGCAACCCCATCCGGCCGGTCTCGCAGAATGTGCAGCCCATGGCACAGCCCACCTGCGAGGAGACGCACAGCGTGTGATTCATGGCGCCATCACGCCCCTTCATTGGAATGATGACCGATTCGCTTTCGAGTCCATTCTCCAGCGAGAGCAGGAACTTGATGGTTTCACCTTCGCGCACTTCACCGGCGACTTCCGGCAGGCGCAACTCGACGCCCGGCGCAGCGCCGGTACGGAACAGTCCGCGATATTCAGCAAGTTGCTCGTGCGCGCGGCCGTCCGCCGCGTCAACATAATCGCGCGAGGTCATTCCAAGAATGGTGCATGGGCTCGCCATCATCTGACAGCATAGCGCTGGCAGAGCGAGGTCCCGCTCAAAACTGACATCCGTCGTGCATCGGCACGGACGAGCCGAAGCCGCTCGGTCGTGGCACCCGATCTGCCCACCCGTTCACCTCTTCACATCCCCACATTCTCACATCCTCACATCTTCACCTCTTCACATCCTCACATCCTCACCCGCGCGTCTCCAGCGACGGCTCGGAATCGACATCCGCCGTCATGGGTGGATTCTCCTTCCATCGATAGAGTAGGTAGAGATTTCGAATATAAATCAGCCACCCCGTCCCCTGTCCCAGCACGCCCACAAGGTCCTTCCGCCACAGAAAATAAGTCAACAGCATGGTCGCTCCGATGAGACTCATCCACCAGAACGCCGCGGGCACCACCGATCGTTTTGCCCGCTCGCTCACCAGCCACTGCACGATCATCCGGCCCGTGAAAAGCACCTGCCCCAGCAGGCCCACGCCCACCCAGATGAGCCCCAGCGGCGAGGAGATGTTGAACACCTGGGCCCACCAGGGCGCCGAGTGAATCTCATCGAAGATGCGGTGCGTGAACTCTTCGGGCGTCAGCTCTACGCGCGTGCCGTCATCGTTGGAGATGATGTAGCGATATGAACCATCCTCCTGGCGGGTCAGGTGCGGGTTGTAGCGGGCATCGCGCATCTCCAGGCGCAGCCGGATCGTTCCTTCGGGATATTGCTCCGGGTCGCGATCGATCCACCCATAGAGCAGTGCGCAGAGCACGACCAGCACAATGGAAGCAACAACGAACAGGACCGTCTTCGTCGATGGCGACAGCCGGGATGACGAGCGGCCGTCACCCCGCGCGATCTCATCTGCATCTCGGCGCGGCTGCTTCATGGAACAAGCTGGTCGGGGGTGGCGGGCTCGTGACGGCGGGCCGGCGGCGGCAACGGCGCCGCCTCGACCTCGATCTCCTCGTACTCGCAACAGCGGCGGCGGCGCATCATCCAGCGGACGGCGATCACATCGCCGATCGCGGGAATCGCCCGGTTGAACAGGCCATACTTCGCGCTTCCGGCGCGGCGGGGACGGTGATTCACCGGCATCTCCTCCACCCGGTACCCCAGGTGCCGCGCGATCATGGGGATATAACGGTGCTGGCCGCGGAACTGCAACAGAAGCTGCAGCGCGACATCCCTGCGAATCACGCGCAGCGAGCACGCCGTGTCGCGAACCCGATCCTTGAAGAGGATCACACGGAACCACCGGCTCACGACCGAGGTCACGCGCCGAATGGGCGTGTCTTTTCGCGCGTGCGAGCGATCGCCCTGCACAAGATCGGCCCCGGATTCGCGCATGCGGGCCAGCAGGCGGGGGACATCGGCGGGGTCGTTCTGGCAATCGGCGTCGATCATCGCCAGCACGTGCGCCCGCGCCGCGCGGATGCCCGCGTGAAACGCCGCCGACTGGCCATTGCCCCGGCCGCGAGGCGTGCCTGTCAGTCGAATCACGCGCAGGGCGTGAACATCCTCCAGCAGGTGCTTCAGGCGCGGGAGCGTGGCATCGGTGGAGCCATCATCGATCACGATGAATTCGTACTCGATGCCCGCCGCCGAGAGCACTTCATCCACCTCGCGCACCAGGGGCGCAATGTTGTCCTCTTCGTTGTGGGCCGGCGCAATGAGCGACAGCTCGGGGGTTTTCGAACGAGAAGCGGCCTTCATAGACGCAAGGATACCCGTCTTTGCCTTCCGATCGATCACCGCGTTGTCACAGGCCTAAGAAGGTTCTCGGCTTCGATTTCAGCCTGGATGCGGACATACATTTCGTACAGCTCGGGGTCATTGATTCCGCGTGGCCCGTAAAGATCTTGAAGTGTTTCAAGGAGCACAAGGTGCTGGGGCGAGCCCCGATCGGCATTCCTCCAGCGCGGCTCATGCTGCTCGAGCGAGACAGCGATGGCACGGAGTTCGGACTCGCCATGAGCGTCAGCAAGTGCGCGGCGTGCTCCAGCCATCAGCTCGTATGCGTCGAGATCGAGCCACCAGGGGTCGCCGTCCGCGACGCTGAGCTTGGTTTTCATCGTTGCGCGAAGCTGAGCGATCAGTTGTTCGGCTCGATCTAGTTGGCCATCCCCGATGCACCAGAACGCGAGGACTTTCTTCATTGCGATCGCATTGAGCGAGTCTCCCTCGCCGGCTTCTTCGAGACGGCTCACCCAGCGCTCGAGCGCCAGGAAGGTTGCCCGCCACGCCGTGTCATCATCGACAATTGCCCCAAACTGATCCTGACCTGACAAATATGAATACCACCAGCCAATCTCGAGAAGGCGCGTTGATGGCAGTCGATCCTGGGAGGCGGCGGCCACGCGCTGGCCCACCGCGCGCACACCGTCCAGGAGCGCCGACTGGCGAGCTTCTTCTATTTCCGCACGGCTGGCGAAATACTGGATCGCCGCACCACTTCCCGCAAGTGAAGTCACCAATACGATGAGGAAAACAGCAGCGAGGGGCTGCCGTTTCATCCACAGCAGCGACACGCGGCCGATCGAGGGCCTCGTCCAATAGAGCGGCTCATGCCGAAGCCAGGACTCAAGGTCATCAGCAAATGATCCCGCCGAGTTGTAGCGATCCTGCGGCGCAGGCGCCAGCGCCCGCCGGCAGATTGCCAGCAGGTCGCGATCCACCCCCCGCCGATCGACGACGATTTCGCGAACGCCCTCGCGCCGCGAGTGATGATCCGCGATCTCATGCACGCTTGCCCCGTTGGGCAACTGATTGGTGAGCAGCAGATACAGAACACCACCCAGCGCGTAGATGTCCGATGGCGCGCTGAAGGCGCCATCCTCCATGCGGTACTGCTCCGGCGAAATGAAAGCCAGGTTGCCGATGGGCCGGTCGCGCTGCATGCGGCTGAGTTCCGACTCCGCCTCGTGAATGCGCATGGCGATTCCGAAATCAGCCACCTTCGGCTGGGCATCCTTCGTCATCAAAATGTTCGAGGGCTTGAGGTCGCAGTGAACAAGCCCCGCCGAATGAGCCGCCTGCATGCCCCGCGCCATGCCCGCCACCAGCGCGACAGCCTCGCGAACCGGCACATCGCCGCTCCGCTCCTGCAGCCACATGGCAAGATCGCAGCCGTCCACGAACTCCGACACGATGAAGTCTTCAAGATCATCCGATGTGCCGCGATCGATCACGCGCACCACGTTGGGATGATCGATGCGCCGGGCCTTGGTCGCCTCATCCGCAACCCGCACCCGCTGCATGATGGTGGTGTCCTGCCGCGGCAGCACCTTCACCGCCACCATCGCGTCATGGCCGGGCTCCGACATGCGGCGATCCACCGCCAGATAAACCTGCCCCGTGGCCCCGATGCCAAGCAGCGATCGCAACTCGTAGCGCGGCTCGCCGTCGGGCATCAGCGGCCCAAACGAGCAGGGCAGCGATTTGGTCGGTCGTCCCGAAACCACGTCGCGCAGCCCTGTCGTGGACCAGAGCGCATTGTTGAGCGAAGCCGCCTCCCTGATCGGCTCGGCCAGTTCGGGATAGCTGCGCACCAGTTTTTCGACGGCGTTCCCATCGACACGCGATGAACGCGACAGGGCACGCAGCGATACCTCGATCGCCGCGTCCAGAGCATCCGGCCGCTGCCGGAGACCGGGCACCGCCGAGAGATAGCGCTCCAGCGTGACTTCCAGGCCGCGGAGCAGCCGCTTTCGCCCGTCGAGCTCGATCAATTCCGCCAACTGCTCGTCATCCAGCGGCGTGGCGAGCCCCGAGAGGAAGGATGCGAAGATCACATCCTCGCCCCGGTGGTCGTAGAGCGATTCGAGGTCGGCAACAGCGGCCGCTTTCGTCACAGCGAACCATCCTCGATCAACTCGCGCAGCCGCTCGCGCAGCCGGCACCAGCGCTGCCGCACCGTCTCTTGCGAAATGCCGAGCTGGCGCGCAATGTCGGGCTGGTCGTCGCCGCTCAGCCACAAGGTCAGGATCTCGCGGTCCACCTTGTTCTCCAACGACAGGAACACACGGTCCATCTCCAACTCGACGCCTGACGAACTGCCCTGCTCCGCCCGACGCATGGTGCTCAGGAGCGATGTTGCAAACCGGCTGTCGCTGCCTTCGACCGCCTCGAGGCGGCGGAACAGCCGCACCTTGTCGATCAGCGCGTTGTCCGCAATGCGGAACACCAGGGCCCAGAGCTCCTCGGGAACGTTGGCCTCCACCTTCTCCCTGCCTACGTAGAGGTCCAGCCGCCGCGCCACCGTGGACAGAATTTCCTGGGAATCGAACAGCCGCCGCATGGGCGCGCTGAGCTTGAAGCGAATCCGCCGGCGGATTCGCGACCCGTAACGGTCCATGAACTCGCCCGCGGCGGCCCGGTCACCCGCCCGCATCCTGCCGAGCAGCCTCTCGACGCTGGAGGGCGCGGCATCGAGCAGACCCAGGTTCGCGGTTGACGTGAAAGTTGTCATGTTCGTGCGATTTGCCCCATTGCCCCAGGGTCGCGCTCTCTTCCCAAAAAAATCTCACAAAATCGCAAAGTCGCTGTCACGTTTGGGCTTCGAGCTACGCCTCCACCTGCAGATGCGGGCATTCTTGACCCGTGCAACGCAAACCCAAACAGAGGGAGGAAGTCATGAGCTCGAACCGGATCCATTCTAATCGACTTTCGTGGACTGCAAGCGCCATTCTCGCTACGGGGGTGGCTGTGCTGGCAGCAGCGACCGCTCTGGGGTCCACTGCCGGCCAGCAGGAAACGAACGAATCGATGTCCCCCCAAATTCTCCTGAACGACTCGTTCCTCTGGGCCATGGAAGAGGAGTTCAACGAGGACTTCAACGGTGACGGTTATATCGGCCAGCCGCCCCCGCCCCCACCCCCCGGCGGCGGTGGCGGCACCGGCCGGTGATCGGAGCAGCTATATCCCCAGAATCTCCCATTCAACCAATCCTAATTGCAGGTGCATCGTGACGGACCTCTCGAGACGCGGCAACACGCGCCTCGGGGCCCCGCTTCCCGGGGCGGGGTTCTGCCCGCTGCACCTTTTTTGTCATGCGGACCAACTGCGAGTCCGCCAGCCCGGCCGGTGACCCGACTGGGGGGATTCATCCCACCCGGATCACGTCAGTGACCGGCGGATGAAGACAGCCCGGCCTCGCGGCGCCACGATGCGCCGCAGGCCGGGTTTTTTGTCGCCTCGGGGCCAAGCGGGCGCCTTCCCCCGGCGCCTGTAGAATCCGCCTCCCATGCCAGATTCCTCCACGCCGAAGTCCGGACCCCCCACACCCCCGGCAGCCGCTGCGACGAAGAACTCATCCGTCACGCCCACCCCGCCCAGCGGCAGTCGCAGAAACTCCGCCATCCTCATCACGGGCGCGGGCGGCGAGGTCGGCCACGGACTCATCAGGCGGTTGCACAGTTCCGGGGGCGGGGGCGGGGCCGGCGGCGGGGCTGGGGGTGGCCGAACCGATCTCGTCGCCATGGACCTGCGCGAGCTCGAACCGGCCTTGAAATCCCAATGCCGCGAGACGCTGATCGGTGACATCTGCGATTGGACGCTGCTCGAGCGGCTGCACGCGCACTACGAGATCGAAGAGATCTATCACCTCGCCGCATTGCTGAGCACCCGCAGCGAGTTCAGCCCCGAGGCCGCCCACGAGGTGAACGTCAAGGGCACGCTCAACTTGCTCCGGCTTGCCGCCGAGCAGGCCCGCGCCATCGGGGGCGGCCGTCGCGTGCGCTTCCTTTTCCCAAGCTCCATCGCAGTGTACGGCCTGCCCGACCTGCGCACCAAGGCCGCGGCCGGGGCTGTCACCGAGAACCAATGGTGCATGCCCACCACCATGTACGGCTGCAACAAGCTCTACTGCGAGCACCTCGGCCGGTATTACGCCCATCATTACCGGCAACTCGCGAAAGACAGAATCGAGTGCATCGTCGATTTCCGCGCCATTCGTTTCCCCGGCATCATCTCCGCCGACACCGTTCCCTCCGGCGGCACGAGCGATTACGCCCCGGAGATGATCCACGCCGCCGCCCAGGGCCGGCCGTACGCGTGTTTCGTGCGCGAGGATACCCGCATCCCCTTCATGACCATGCCCGATGCGATCGACGCGCTGCTCGCGCTCGCTTCCGCGCCGCAGAACGCGCTCACGCGCACGGTGTACAACGTGACCAGCTTCAACCCCAGCGCGGCAGAAATCGCCGCCATGGTGCGCGAGCGATTCAAGGGCGCGCAGATTTCATTCAAACCAGACGTGCAGCGGCAGGCCATCGTCGATTCCTGGCCCGCGGACACGGATGACTCCGCGGCCCGACGCGACTGGGGCTATTCGCCCAGGCATGATCTCGACAGCGCATTCGACGACTACCTCGTCCCCGCGATCAAGGCGCGGTATGCGTAGGAAGTCCCCCATCGAAGCGATGGGGACCCGGGAAGGGCATTCCCACTCGAAACGGTGGGGACCAGGAAGTGATTCCCACGCGAAGCGCGTGGGTACTAGGATGGGATCGATTCGCTGACCGCGTAGGGTCGCTCTCGAGTCGCCTCTGGAGACCCGGCGGGGGATGAGCGACTTCGAGCCCAAAGAGTCAGGCGGGCTCAGGGTGTACGCGCTCAACCTTCGGTTCCGTGCTCATTGAGGATAGTGCCGCTGAACTTGGCTTACTTGTTCCATCCTTAGAAAAGTACTCTCTACTCGCAAGTTCGATTGTTTTCAATTGCCCTTCGAGGCGCACATAGTCAGCGGGCAGAATCCACTCTGTCGCTTCGATCAACGAAGCATCGTCCCGCCGGTCATGGGTAAATACAATCCTCTGGCCTTCGAGGAGGACAATGCTGGGCCGGAGCAAGTCTGTCGATATCCACGTAGTGTCTTGATCCAGCGTGCTTATCTTCTTCGCGAACGCCTTGTACCGATCAATGAATTCCTTTGTGCCCCCCGTCGGATCTGCACCACAAATCAAGAATATGTACTCGATCTGGAGTTTCCCCCGTTGGACCGCGTCGCCAAGCCGTTGATAGAATGTCTCGAACCAGGAGAGTCGAGAGAGATCGGCAGGCGCGAATGCCGAGAGCCGAATGTAGGCTTTGATGCTCTCAGGATTCGGTGACCATTCCGCGCAATCGAGGAGTCGCTTAAAATACCCCATCTCCTTTCCGGGAATATGGATTTGGCCGAGTTGAAGGACCGTGGCGCACTGCTTGAGCGCCCGCGCAACTGCCTCTCGCGCCCGCGCTGATTTGACATCCGAACTTCCGGCAAGATCGGCAATTTCCTGAACAGCGCGATTAATCGCATCGGCCTTGACCGCCCGCGTGAACCCCTGATTCAATTCCTCCAACTGCGTCAACAGATCGTCGTTGAACACGTCCACCGTGATGTTGGCTTCGCGTAGCCGTCTCCAACCCACGCCGCTTACGAATGGGTTGGGGTCGATCATTCCCACAACAACACGTGCGACCTTGCTTGAAATCAGTCGGTCGACACAAGGTATTTTTTGCTCACCATGCCTTGTGCAACCACGCTTTGTGCATGGCTCAAGCGTTGTGTACACCGTGGTGCCTGTCAAGGGTACGCCCTTGGGCTTCAGCACAAGTTCGAGAAGCGTATATTCGGCGTGTTGCCCTAGCTCCACTTTGCTTCTCCATGCCGTGCCGAGTATCTCGCTGCCCTTGGTTGCGACCGCTCCAACGCGCGGCGAGTGTCCGTCATCCGGCGAAGAGCGGGCTGCCGCAACTGCTGCCTCCATGAATTTTCGATCGTCGGACATGGCGTGCGTGCCCCTTTCTGCTTCGTGCTCCAGCACACCAAGCTCAGGACCCTGAGATCGCGCGTCAACAGGAAACTACGGCGTGGATTCGATCGCCTTTTCCTGATCCTCGGCGAGTGCGTGGAGTTCGGCAAGGAGTGTGAGCATCTTCGCTAACCTCGACATCTGCTCGGCTGAGATGTATTCAGCAGGGTACGAGTCCTCTCGGTACAAGAGGAAGAATAAGTCGCGGGCCAACCTTGATGCGAAGTCATCATCATCGCCGGGAGCGCCGTGCATGGCTAACACGAGCAAAATCCCCTCGTAAACTGAGGTGGGCATGCTCACGACATCGTTTTCGACATCAGTAGATGGTCGAAGTCGTACATTGACGTCGCTCGGTAGTTCGATTTCTTGGGCGTCAGAAAGGAGTGCCTCTGTGTCCGGGTGAAGAAGGATTTCAGCACCCTTCGCTCGAACGGCCGTAACTCGTTTGACGGCTGCCTTAATCGTCCCTCGAAACAAGAGCGCGATCACGACAACGGCACCAGGCCAAATGGTTGAGTCTATGAGGTTATTGAGCCAGTTCGGCATGAGACCGTCCGTTGATCATACGATAGCATTGGCGTCAACCTGGTAGCCAGCTTCCTGAAGCTCCCTTACAAGTTCGAAACGCCAAAGGCCTGCAGAATCAAATGCAGTGTAAACTACGCCGCTGAAATCGCTGGGAACCTCGATGTCGTCCCCGCGTTTCAATGGGAACACTCTGCTACGACCGAGCTTACCTACGAAGTATCCGAGCTCAAGGATGACATTCTGACGGGCGCGCAGTCGCGCGCTCGCAGGGTCGTCCTCAGCGAGGCATCCTTTGTCGTCCGGGGAGAGAAGGACGATCGCGAATCCCGTTGCTGCGTTTAATTCAAATTTCTCTATGATCGTACGCCCAGCGTTCGGCCTTTCATGAAGGATGATTGGGTTGAGCCCAAGCCTTGAAAGTATGCGTGCGACGTGTTGCTTCATTTCTTCATCACGCCCATGGACCACAAAGACATCGTTGGTCTTCTGAGCCGTTCGGCTCGACTCGTCGTTCGATGGTAACGTCGAACGAGTGTTCAGAAAATCCTCTTGTTTCTCTTTGAGTCGATTCACTAGCCCATTGAGAATGCCGATCATCTTCTGACGACCGCGCTCCATACTCTTGACCATCTCGGAATTGGTCGACCCCATCACATAACCTTCAGACCAAAACGAGATGTATTGGTATCTTTCGAACTCAGGAGAACTGGCGCCAAACACGTCCCTTATTGTATCGCGGACGTTGGCTTCAATAACTTGGTCGGCGCCAGTATGATTGAGGTATGCGGCGGCCGCGTCCAAGTCTTTGACTTCTTGAACCCGGCGCTCGAGCTTGGCAATGCCTGACTCGATCTCCCCGACAGATTGGAAAACCCGTGGCTCGATTAAAGGTGGAGAAGGTTGCTTCTTCGCCATGCCCGCATCCTAACGCAAGGCGACCGGCAGGGCAACGGGGCCACGGGCTCCCGACACTGTGCCACCGGAAGCGCCCTCACCCCGGCCCTCTCCCAGGGGAAGAGGGAGTCTTGGGCCCCCATCGCATCCGGGGGCGATGGGGAATCTCTACGCCTTCTCGTGCTCAATCACAAGAAACCGCAACAGGTAGATCGCGATGATCCCTGCGCCCAGCGCGTAGCCCTTCTCCTCGCCGAAGATCAGCCACGCCAGCACGCCGCCGATCATCGCGGTCGCGAGAATGTGTCGTGCCAATCGCATCAACGACTACTTTAGCCCCGGCCTCTGGCCGGGGGTGAACTCGAGTTTCAACTGCCATTCGAGTCAAGAACCGCCCGCAGACCGGCGGCCAGTGGCATCCGCCTCCGATCCCCGGCTATTGCCCATCCGACACGATCTCCAGCAGTTCCACATCGAAGATCAGTGTCGCAAATGAAGGGATCACCACGTTGCCCTGGCGATCGGCCCGGCCGGGACCATAGCCCAGATCGGCGGGAATGATCAGCTTGCGCTTGCCGCCCACCTTCATGCTGCCCACACCGGTCGTCCAGCCGGGAATCACAATGTCAAGCTGAAACTGGGCCGGCTGGCCGCGATCGAGCGAGCTGTCGAACTTCGTGCCATCCACGAACCAGCCCGTGTAATGCACCTTCACGACCGCCGTGGACCCGCTCGGCATCGCACCCTCGCCTTCGCGCAGGTCGTAATAGAGAAGCCCCGAAGGCATCTCGACAACCTCGCCCGCAGGCGCTTCGCCCGGCAGCGTGTACGGCAGCCGCTCGATGACAGCCTGGTCCTCGGGATCGATAATGAGGTGCTCCTCGGCCTCGTTCGTCACGACGATCACTTCATAGGCGGGCGTGCCGGTGAGGCGGGCCTTGATGCTGGTCACGCGCCCGCCGGTTTCCTTCTCCGCCAGCTCGATCGCCTGCGCGACCGACATGGACATCGCGCTGCTGCGCGCGTGCGCATCTTTCGCGGCCATGGGCACGCGGCTGTACATCGCGCCCGCCGCCGGCTTTGCGGGTTGAAGCGCAAACCCCGCCGCAGCAAGGACTGCAATGGAGCACACCAGAACAATGGGGGGCGCGGAACGCATGAGCTTCTCCTCCTTGGAATCCTCCGACATCATAGGGCTAGACCAGCAGCGCGCCGATGGGGGGCTGGAGGATCACCGTGCGATCGCCGCCTTCGGCGTCGTAGCGATAGACTTTCTGAACGGCCGCGGGGCGATTGTTCAGGCGCCCGGTTGATTTCGGGTGCCAATCGCCAGCGTCGAAGTTCTGGAAAAGGCTGTCAAGCGATTCATCATCCGTGCAGGCCGGATAGGCCTCGATGTCGGGGACTTGACCGTTCTCATCATCGAGCCCGTTGACATCAATAATGTGGTCGTTATGCAGGATGGACCACAGCGAGGCCATATCAGCGGACGGCTGCCCCGTTTGGAATCCAAGCGACATGCGCTCGCAGACCGTGTTGATCACGCGCAGATTGTGAAACCTGTCGCCGGCGGCTTCCGCGCGCAACAGAATCTTCCGGGATGAATCGCGGCCCTGCAGGATTGTGCAGAACCAGAAGAGAATGTGATCGCCGCTCCCGGAAATCTGCTGCTGGAGCGCTGCATCCACGCGCCAGTTGACAAAGGCCACTCCGCGATATGTGTGGCCCGAGCCATTGGGGTTCAACAGGAACGGCTGGGCTCCGAGGTTCAGCCGAAAATCGAAGTTGACACAAATGATGTTGCCGTGAACCAGCGGATTGCCCGGGAACCATTGGAACAGATCGCCGTGTCGATCCTCGCCCGGCAATGGATTGATGTCCTCACCGATCCAATTGCAGGCGTAGCTGACTTCCCTGCCGATGTCCGATCCGATGCGCTGGAAGAACGCATCGCGCACCATCGCCCATCCCTTCGTGCATTGGTTCACCGTGTCCCAGTCGCCCCGGCGCGACCAGATGCCGCCCAGCCACTTGCCGGCCGTCGCCGGAACAGGTGACGAGAAGCCGGAGCCCCGCGTTTCCTGCCTGATCTTGACCTGATCCATGAAGAGGTGCGCCGGTGTCCCGCTCGCCGTCGCGCCGTGAACCTCGATTGTGCGAAGGACAACGTTGCGCAATTCCACATAGGCATGCTGGATACCTAAGACGCTTTGGTTCTCGAAGAACGTCATTCGCTGGCCGGAGGTCATGATCTCAGGCGCGAGGACTGCCAGCGTATTGGTTGGAATGTTCCGGATGACTTCCGAGTCAAAGAGCAGTCCGCGCAGTGTCTGCCAGTCGGCAATAATCTGTGCGACCAGTGCGCTGGCCGTCGTATACGTCGTGAAGGAGTACGGCGGCGTCGTATCCGATCCAATGCTGATCTGCATGGATCCGACGTCAATTCGAATGAAGGTATCCACCTGACCAACGATCTCGACCGTCACATTCGGTCCGAAGGCAACCGGTTCCGTCGTGCCGGGAAAGTGACCGGCCTCGCGGCTCGCGTTCCATGAGCCATGATTGTTGAGGATCTCCGCCTGAATCTCCAGGTTCGGGTTTCCGTTGATTTGGGTTCGGATAGCTGAAAGTTCCTGGTCGCGAGGAAAATCTTCCGCCAGCAGCTCCTCGCCAAGCGTGTTGATCTCGCGGATGCGAAGGTCAGTGCTCGTCCAGCGCCAGTCGTATGTCTTGTCCTCGGAAATGTTGTGAAGGCTCATGGCCGCTTCCTGCGGCACATTGAAGGCCAGCGCGAAGGAGGCGTTGGTGATTTCCACCTGATCGCGCGACACACCGTCATCGGGCAGAATCACAAGCGGGCGGGTGGAGTTCACGACGGTGGGCGCGGGGACGTTTGTCTGACTGATTGGTTTCGGTCCGAAGCGCGCCCTGCCTGCGAACATGAGAATCTGGAGATTGTCTATATCGCCCGCGACGCCTGTCGAGCCCGCCGACGCCTTGGCGCCTTCGATGGTCGCAAAGCGGTTGGCGAGCAACCGCGCCTCCGCCTTTGTCAGATAGACGCCGCGGAGCGTGTCGTTGCCGGTCGCCTCATCCACCACCGCGTAGCGCGGCGCGAGATCAAGACCGGTCACATTGGCCTTGGTGACGATGCGCAGTTCCTCGATGTTGGGCTGCACGCCCGAGCCGCCCTGGGCCTGGCTTCTCGCTGGATTCCAGGTGTTCGATTCGGCGTAAGGCGTGCTGGTCAGAATTGACGCCGCATCGCCGCGCGAGGGCTTGATCTCGAATCGAATGCGCGCGTTCGTGTCGTCGAGGAGTCCGGTCGTGGTGAACGTGGCCCGATAGGCGTGGTAGCGCGGGAAACCGGGGCGCTCCGAGACTTTCCCGGTTGGAACCGCAATGACCTGCTGGGGGCTGATGGAGTCCAGAAACACTGTCACCTGAACGTCGCCGAAGGGCGACCCGGGAAACGAGTACGCGTGCGCGATCGCAAGGTCGATGGTGAAAGTCGTGGGCGGAAAAGGGAGAACCGGCGACGGATACACGCGGTGAGGCAGGTCGTCCCAGGACACGATGAGCTGGGGATAGTCCACCAGGGAGTTGTTGGTCAGGGTCATGCTGACCGCACCGGATTCTTCATCTCCGACAGAGGCCCAGCCCTGTGGCAGATTGATCTGGGTGGTCAGGAGTTGATCGGTGTCGTGAATCTCCCCGTCGAGGTTCGCGGTGATGACGTCCAACTCCAAATCCGGATCAAAGCGCCACTGGATTCCTTTGCACGTCAGCAGCTTCTCCACCGTGGGAGTGTTGGAACCATTGACGGGATACTTGATGGTCACGGTGAGGAGTCCGGGATTCGCAACGGCTGGCTCTGTCGAAAACGGATCGAATCTCAAGTCGATCTTCGAGCCCTGCGTCGTCATGGCTCCGGATCGGAAGTTTCGGACGGGCACTGTCACTCTCCTAGCAAGGATTGGCTATATCCGACGAATCATCGTCGTTACCTCCATTGCCTTTCAGCAGTTGACAGGTAAACTATTATTGGGCAATTTGAGGGAGGTGCAGCAGTGAATCGTCCCATGTTCGCTGGAGCGTTTGGCTGTCTGATCGCCCTCGCTTCGGTTCCCTGCGTTCACGCCCAGCCTGCCTCCGAGCTACAGAAGCTGTTCGGAGGCGGCAAATCTGTCGCGATCGCCGGCGAGTGGGCCTTTTCGCAGTCGATCGTTTTTCACTTCCAGGATGGCGTCTGGAGTCGCCACCAGTTCGTCAGCCCGCACGACGGCCAAAGCGGAGCCGGTTTCAGCTCGTCCCTCGCCCTCGACGGCGACACACTCGTCGTCGGCGCGCCATTCGATGATCACTCCGGCCTCGACGATGCCGGCAGCGCGTATGTCTTTCAGCGCGATCCCGACACCAATCAGTGGCTCGAAGTCCAGAAGCTCACCGCATCGGATGCGGACGATGAAGACGTCTTCGGCTGGTCGGTCGCCATCGAAGGCGACCTGATCGCGGTCGGGGCGCCCAATCACGACAACCTTGGAGACCTCTGGCAGGCATGGTCCGGCTTCGGAGCCGCCTATATCTTCGAGCGCATAGACAATGTCTGGGTGCAGGCGGGTCAGGTTGCCATGTTGGGCGAGCGGGAGCGCGGCGACGGTTTCGGCCTCGCGGTCGCCGCGGTGAACGGTCACGCCATCGTCGGCGCGCCCTGGGATGACATCGACTTCGGCGGCAACACCCTGGTCGATGCCGGCTCCGCGTGGACCGCGCGCAAGTTCGCCCAGCAGTGGCTCACCGGGCAGATGATCATCGGCACCACGCCCGATGATGGCGACCTCTTCGGCCAGCCGCTGGCCGCTCAACCCGACCTGCTCGCGATCGGAGCCGTCAGCGACGACATCGGCGCTTCGGACCACGGAGCTGTGTATCTTCTTCGCCCCGATGGCTTCAACTGGGCCCACGATGTGCGCATCGACGGCGGCTCCAGCAATACCTTCTTCTCCCGCAGCATCGCACTCGGCGATGGCATCCTGGCAGTTGCGGCCCAGCCGGATGATGATGAGGATGAATTGATCGACGATGAACGAGTGCACATCTTCCGGTTGCAGAAGGGCGCCTGGTCGCAGACCGATATTGTGCGCCCCATCGATCGACCCGTGTTCCCCAACGACAACCCCCACAATTTCGGCTTCGCGTGCGCCTTGAGCGGCGAAACGCTCCTCGTCGGAGCGCCCCTCGACGATGAACTGGGGACCAACGCAGGCGCGGCCTATGTCTTCGACCTCAGCGGGCAATCCGGCACACGCGCCATCCTGACAGATGTGGCTGTCCAGTTCGGCACGCCGATTGGAGTGACGTTGAATCTTCTCAAGACCTCGGAGGACGCGAGAGCGACCATCCGCTCGCAGTTCGGCTTCACCGCGCAGGATCCCAACCTCGCCGAACTGAGAATCGGCGCTCAGAACCATGTTACAAACCCAATCACCCTCGATCTCCTCATCGAAGCCCGCATGAATCAATCGGGCGGCACAATGAAAGTAAGAGTGCGCAACTGGAACACCAACAATTTCAACCAAGTCCACCAATACTCAATCGGCACAACTGAAACCGTCGAGCCTGTTTCGAATATTCCGGCCGCGAATTACATTCGCGCCTCAGACGATCGCATCGAGCTTTCGCTGCGCTCCTCCGCGCTGGCTACCTTCTCGATTCAGGGGTTCGAGGCCCAGCACGACTTCGTGAACGTGCTGGTTCACGACTGATTCGCTGGCTTGTCCCTGAACAGCGCCACGCTCGCCGTGTGGCCGTGGACGAACGACCGGTTGCCGATGGGGCCGATCTCACCCGCCGCGAAAAAACCCGCCAGCGGCACGCTCCCCAGGCGCTGCCGCAGCACGCCTGCATCGTGGTTCGGCTCGTCGAACAATTTCGACCCCCGCCCGTTGCACGTGAACAACAGGGCCGCGAGCGGCCGATCCTTCAACTGCTGCGCATCCAGCAAGAGGTGCAGATCCTCATCCGCGGTGGTCGCATCCCGCACGTGAAACTGCACCGTCTGCCCCCGCCTCAGAAAATCGTTCACCGCGATCGCCTGCCGCTTGCGATCGATGCCCACGACGTTGCGGATGAGGAAATCGCTTCGGCCGAAGCGATCCTTGTATTCGTCAATCACGACGCCGATCAGGAGACCCTTTGACAACAGCTCCCGCTCGCGCTCGTTCAGATTTTCCGCCAGTTCGTGAATCGCCTGGAGCACGTTGCGGCCGCCGACTTCGTGAATGATGTTCTGATCGGATCGCGTGACGACGAACGTCGGTCCGATCGGACGGCACCCCTGGCTGACGACAAAGTCCACATCGATTGCCCCCGAGATCGTGGCGCCGGCCAACCCGTGCGCGCTCACCGATGTGCCATGGATCAGCGCATTCTGCCCCGGCTGGCTGGCGCCGGATGCGAAGCCGCCGCAGATGGGAATGGCGCGGTGATCACTTGGGCAGCAGCTCGCGACCTTCTCGAGCACATCCGGCGGAGTGGTGAAAGGGTCCGCAACCGCGATCACAGCGCGCGTGTCCTGCCGCCAACCGATTCGTTCCCGCATCGCCTCGCGATCGGAAAGGGGAAGATCCTGTTCGCCCGGCCCGATGTGAAATGCACGCACAACCGCGCCCGGCATGCTCAGACTGAGCGCGCACAATCCGGCACGGCCCTCACGTTCCTCGTCATCCGCAATGACCGATTCAGCCGTGCCTCCCAGGATGGTCGCGGTTCCCAGCGTTTCGCCGATGATTCTCGAAGCGGCGGCCAGTCCCGCGCGATGGTGGTAGCTGCCAAAGACCAGCAGCAGGTCGGCCGCAGTGCCGTTCAACCGGTCGCGCAGCATGTGAGCCACCTCGGTGGCGGCGGTGCGGGAGTCGAGGTGGTCGCTCATCGCGCTCGCCGCTGCCGCCTCGGACTTTCCACTGGTCCGGCTGTGCCGGGTCGTCTTCTCCATGTGGGTATCGTAGTTGCCCCCTTGAAGGGAGGTCTGCGCCTGCTTTCAGAGCTGACCCGCCTTGACAGCCGGGCTTCACCGCAATCACAATGCAACGGCCATTCCTGCCTTGGCGGCGATTCGGATGTTCCGGTCCGCCTTCGAGGTCTTTGGGTCGGAGGAGGATTTCGATGCTTCGCGTCAATCGTGCCATGGCGGCCGGCAGTGCCATCGCCGCACTCGTTGTCTCCAGTTCGCTCATGCTCGTAGGACTCACGCAGCAGCCAGCCCCCTCGGGCAACATCATCACGCGCGAGTCGCTCCCCGGCGTGCTCGAGGGTCTCGGGCACACCGTCTCGCCTTCCGGTGACACGCAGATCATCTCGATCGAGCGCGATGAATGGACGTATGGCCTCAGCTTCTTTGTGTCGCAGAATCAGAAATTCCTGTGGATGTGGACCAAGCTCGCCGACCTCCCCGACCCCGCCACCCTTCCCACCGCGCGTCTGCTGAAGCTGCTGGAAATCAACGACACAATCGGCCCCAGCCACTTCTATGTCACGACGTGGGATGATGGAACGAAGCACCTCTACATCGGCCGTGCCCTCGACAACCGCGAGGTCAAGGCCGTCACCATCCGCGAAACCATCGAGGAACTGCTCACGAGCATCCGCGATCAGCAGGAGGTGTGGGACATCTCGACATGGACGGAGCTGGGCGGTTCGGCCGCGGAGGGCGGCGGCTGATTCAGGCGCTGCACGACCAGAATGGATCGCTCGCGCCCGGCGACGCTGCTTCGAATGAATCACGCCGGCGGTTGTGGCGCGCCATCGACGACGCCCGCACAGCGCTCCTTTCCCTGCAGAGACAGGACGGCCACTGGTGCGGCGAGCTGCAGGGCGATTCCATCCTCTGCAGCGAATACCTCCTGATGAAGTTCATCCTCAGGCAGGAGCGCGGGCCCATGCACGACGGCCGCGACGGCTGGCCCATCCTGCAAATGATCGCCAATGGTTTGCGGAAACAGCAGCGCGAGGACGGCACCTGGGGTCAATACCCCGGCGCGAAGATGGATCTGAGCGCCACCGTCAAAGCCTATTTCGCGCTCAAGCTGATGGGCGATGATCCCGGCGCCGGCCACATGCGCCGCGCACGCGAAGCCGTGCTCGCCGCCAGCGGCGCGGAGCGATGCAACTCCTTCAGCAACCTCTACCTCGCGTGTCTCGGCCAGATTTCATGGCGGGCCTGCCCCGCCATTCCGCCGGAGATCATCTATTTCCCGGACTGGTTCTACTTCAACCTGCACAACGTGAGCGCCTGGTCGCGCACCATGATCCTGCCGCTGGCGATCGTGGTCACGCTCCGCCCGACGCGCGCCATCCCGCGCGCGCTCGGCATCGATGAGTTGTTCGTGAGCGAGCGCGATCGCCATCGACTCACCTTTCTGCATCGGCCCGAACAGGTCAACGACGGGTGGCTGAGCTGGACCACCATCTTCCGCGCCATCGATTCGCTCCTCAAGTCGGCCGCGACGATCGGCGCGCTGCCAACACGGCGCATCGCGCTCCGCCGTGCCATGGAGTGGATCGTCGAGCGATCGGGCCATGATCACGGATCGCCCGGCGGACTCGGCGCCATCTTTCCGCCCATGGTCTATATCCAGATCGCGATGCTGGCCATGGGCTATCGCCGCGAGGACCTCATCGTCCGCCGCGCCGAACGCGAACTCGATGCCCTCTTCATCGAGGATGATGATCACATCCGCATTCAGCCGTGCTTCTCGCCGGTGTGGGATACCGGGATCGCGCTATACGCCCTGACGGATTGCGGCATGATCGAGCGCGACGAGCCCGTTGCCCGCGCTGCGCATTGGCTTCGCGCCAAACAGTGCGACCACCGCGGTGATTGGGCAACCTATCTACGAGACCGGGCAACCTATCTTCAGGAAGAGAATCGCGTGCGCCATTCCCCCTCCCTCGCAGGGAGGGGGCAAGGGGGTGGGTCGAGATCAAGTCATGAGGCCGCGCGCTCACCCACCCCCGCGCCCGGTTCGACTGAGCTCACCGAAGTCCCTCCCTCGAAGGGAGGGGGAGATCAGTCTCCGACTGCTGCCGGCTGGTTCTTCGAATACGACAACCCCTGGTACCCGGATGTCGATGACACCGCCATGGTGGCCATGGCCCTCCAGCGCGCCGGCGGCGAAGAGAACATCCGCGGCGCGCAGCGCGGCGTGGCGTGGATCCTCGCCATGCAGAACGATGATGGCGGCTGGGCCGCCTTCGACCGCACACGCCACCGTCCCATTCTCGAGAAGATTCCCTTCGCCGACCACAACGCCCTGCAGGATCCTTCCTGCCCTGACATCACCGGCCGCGTGCTCGAATGCCTCGCGTGGCATGGTTTCACGCTCGATGATCCGCGTGTTGCGCGCGCGATTGATTACATCCGCGCCCGGCAGGAATCCGAGGGCTGCTGGTTCGGCCGCTGGGGAGTCAACTACATCTATGGCACGTGGCAGGCGGTGGTCGGCCCGCTTCGCTGCGGCGTGCCCCGCGATGCTCACTGGATTCAGAAGGCCGGCGCGTGGATGAAATCGATCCAGAAAGAGGACGGCTCGTTCGGCGAATCCGCGGATTCCTACGAAGACCCGTCGTTGAAGGGAATCGGCCCATCAACTGCATCGCAGACCGCGTGGTCCGCGATGGTGCTGCTCGAGATCTTCGGCCCGGACGATCCCGCCACAGAGCGCGCCATCAACTGGCTGCTCGAAACTCAATTGACCGAGGCGCAGGCCCGTGATCACTCATATAACATCGACGGCGATCCGGCGGGTTCGTGGCGGGAACTCGAATTCACGGGCACCGGCTTCCCCCAGGTCTTCTACCTGCGCTATCACCTGTACCGGCTGTACTTCCCGCTCATGGCCCTGGCGCGATACGCGCGGGCGTGCGACAGCACTCGATCCATGTCACCGCGGGGAGCCGTGGAGAGCCACGGGGCGAAAGCAGTTGATCAGGTGGCAGTCGGAGTCTGACGCCAATCAGAATGCGAGGATACACTATGGGCATGGAATGGCGCGATCACGTATCAAGCAGTCCGAATATCTGCCATGGCAAGGTGTGCATCACCGGTACGCGCATCCCTGTGTCGGTTGTCCTCGACAATCTGGCCGCTGGCCTGACTGTGTCGGAAATCGTTGAGAGCTATCCGAGTCTCAAACCGGATGACGTCCGCGCCGCAATTGCGTACGCCGCGGAACTCGCGCGGGAACGAATCGTGCCCATTCCAGGCGCAGCGTGATGCCGGCGTTCAAGATCGACGAAGACATGAGCGAGGATGCCGTAACCCTGCTGCGAGCGGCGGGGTACGATGCGATTTCAGTCATTCAACAGGGAATGCAGGGCGCATCCGATGATCAGGTAATCAAGGTTGCAACCTCCGAGCAGCGAACCCTGGTCAGCCTTGATCTTGATTTCGCGGACATTCGCACCTATCCGCCGGCTTCTCATTACGGAATCGTTGTCCTGCGTCCGTTTCTGGAAGCAAAACCGGCGATACTGCGCATGATGCGAAACATCATCCCATTGTTTCAAGCCGAGGACGTTCAACAGTCCTTATGGATTGTTGATGAGACTCGAGTGCGCATTCGCCGCTAGGG